>Ga0207878_100020_pt1 | contig 365806 bp, 350 predicted proteins | sample LinPmetageLP41_FD_184053 | JGI IMG/M metagenome (GOLD analysis project Ga0207878, IMG submission 184053) | Marine viral communities from the Pacific Ocean - LP-41 (SPAdes) | ecosystem: Environmental > Aquatic > Marine > Oceanic | place: Pacific Ocean | collected 2010-08-27 | reverse complement strand
GCTCCAGCCCTCGGCTGTGCAGAAGGAGGCAGAGGTGCTGTGCCTGGAAGTGCGCAGCCCGACCTCGCTCAAATCGCCCGAGGAGCAGGCGCGCTTCGCCGCGCTCGAGGCCGATATCGCGGTGGTCGCCGCTTATGGGCTGATCCTGCCGCAGGCAATCCTCGACGCGCCCGCGCATGGCTGCCTCAACGTCCACGCCTCGATCCTGCCGCGCTGGCGCGGGGCCGCCCCCATCCACCGCGCGATCATGGCGGGCGATGTCACCACCGGGGTGACGATCATGCAGATGGAGGCCGGGCTCGATACCGGACCGATGCTGGCGACCTTGCGCAAGCCGATCGAGCGCCAGACGACGGGGGAACTGACAGCCAAGCTCGCCGAACTGGGTGCGCAGCTGATGGTCGGCACTTTGCGCGAACTGGCCAACCACCGCGCCATCCCGCAGAACGACGCCGAGGCGACCCACGCTCCCAAGATCGACAAGTCCGAGGCGCGGATCGAATGGAGCAAGGACGCCGAAGCGATCGAGCGCACAATCCGCGCACTGGCGCCCTTCCCGGGCGCCTGGTTCGAGCTGGAGGGCGAGCGGATCAAGCTGCTCAAGGCCGACGTGGTCGCATCGGACGAGGCAGCGACGCCCGGACAAGTGCTCGATGCCGACTTCGCTATCGCCTGCAGCAGCGGCGCGATCCGGCCGCTGCGGCTCCAGCGCGCCGGCAAGCCGGCGATGGATCGCGCCGAATTCCTCCGCGGCCGATCGGTCGAGGCCGGGACAAAACTCGCCTGACCCTCATGACCCGTTTCGCGCTCACTCTCGAATTCGACGGCGGACCCTTCTTCGGCTTCCAGCGCCAGAAGGACGGGCCCAGCATCCAGCGCTCGGTGGAGGCCGCGATCCACGGCGTGACCGGCGAGCAGATCTCGCTGCACAGCGCGGGCCGGACCGACGCGGGGGTTCATGCGGTGGCGATGCGCTGCCATTGCGATATCGCCACATCGCTCGCCCCCTTCCGGCTAATGGGTGCGATCAACGCGCATCTTCGCCCCGATCCGATCGCCGTGACGCAGTGCGAAGTGGTCCCCGACGACTGGCATGCGCGCTTTTCCTGCACCGAACGGCGCTATCTCTATCGCATCGTCAACCGCCGCGCCCCGCTGGCGCTGGATCGCGCTCGTGCCTGGCAGATCGTGCCCAAAATTGATGCCGAAGCCATGCACCGCGCGGCGCAACTGCTGGTCGGACAGCATGATTTCACAACGTTCCGCTCGGCGCATTGCCAGTCCAAAAGCCCTGAGAAGACGCTCGACAGGCTCGATGTCGAGCGCGAGGGCGAGGAGATACGAATCCACGCCGCGGCGCGCAGTTTTCTCCATCATCAGGTGCGTTCGATGGTCGGCTGTCTGGCGTTGGTCGGCATGGGTCGCTGGAGCGAGGAAAGACTTGCCAGCGCGCTCGAAGCGCGCGACCGCCAGCAACTGGGGTTGAATGCACCCCCCCACGGCCTCTACTTCATGGAAGCCATCTATCCCGAACAGGCCAAAGATTCCCCACAGGAGAGAGACCGATGACCACGACCGGCAAGCAGATTTTCACCACCCTCGCGAGCGACGGCACGCTGACCGTTGAACTGGCCGAAAGCAGTTTCCCCGACCCCACGGGCAATCAGGTGCTGGTCCGGATGGAAGCCGCGCCGATCAACCCCTCCGACCTCGCGCTGCTGACCGGTCCGGCGGATCTGGAGAATGCGGAATATTCCCCCGGCAAGCTGGTCGCGCGGATGCCCGAGCCGTTCAATACGGGTTCCAAGGGCCGCCATGGCCAACGGCTGCCGGTCGGTAATGAAGGTGCTGGCACCGTGATCGCGACCGGCGATGGCGAGATGGCGAAGGCGCTGATGGGCCAGCGGGTTGCCTGCGTCCCCGGCACCGCCTTCTCCGAATACGCCATCGCCGAGGCGACCATGTGCCTGCCGCTGGGCGATATCTCCTCCGAGGACGGCGCCAGCGCCTTCGTCAACCCGATGACAGCGCTGGGCTTCGTCGAGACCGCCAGGGCCGAAGGACACAAGGCCATCGTCCATTCCGCCGCCGCCTCCAATCTGGGCCAGATGCTCAACCGCATCTGCCAGGAAGACGGGATGGCGCTGGTCAACATCGTCCGCAAGCGCGAGCAGGTCGAACTGCTGAAATCGCAGGGCGCCGAATATGTGGTGAATTCCTCCGACGAGGATTTCATGGCCCAATTGCGCAGCGCGATCGACGCGACCGATGCCTTCCTCGGCTTCGATCCGATCGGTGGCGGGCAGACCGTCGATCACTGCTTCAAGGCAATGGAACAGGTCGCGGTTTCCAAGATGAGCGAATTCAGCCGCTATGGTTCGAACCAGCCCAAGAAGATGTATATCTACGGTCGTCTCGACCTCGGCGCGACCGTGCTGACCCCGTCCTATGGCTTCGGCTGGACGCTGTCGGGCTGGCTGCTGACGCCATTCCTCCAGCAGGCGGGGATGGAAACCGTGATGCGGATGCGCCAGCGCGTGCTCGCAAATCTTACCACCACCTTCGCCAGCAGCTACAAGCGCAAGGTGAGCCTCGAGGAAATGCTGACCAAGAACGCGGTGCTTGATTATCGCGCGATGAAGACCGGCGAGAAATATCTGGTCGTACCCAACGGCTAGTCCTGTCGATATCGGGTCCTCGCTGGTGCGGGGACCCGGTTGTCAGCGCCCGTCGAAGGCGCGCTGGATCGCCGCGCGGTCGGTCTCGCCGCTGGCGATCAGCAATTGCAGCAGGATGCGCGCCTTGGCCGGGTTGAGCGCGCGCGAGGCGATAAAGCCGTTGGCCGCATCATCGGGCTCGGCATCGACCAGCCCCTCATCGGCGCGGCTGGCGCGGACCACCTGCAGTCCTTCCGCGCAGCGGCGAGCCAGTTCGCGACGTGCGGCCTCGGGCATATTGCCTTCGCCCACCCCGGCCACCGCCACGCCGCGCGTGTCGGGGCCGATGCTGCGTGCCACCGCATCGGCGCCGAGGCCGGAATAGGCGGCGATGATGGCGACTTCGGGCAGCTTATCCACCCATTCGAACTGCGCCTCGTCGCCAACACGCCACGGCGCACCGAACCATTCGAGCGAAGACGGCGTCACCAGCCCCACCGATTCGCGCGGGAAACCGCGAAAGGCTTCGGTCCCGCGAGTGCGCACCTTGCGCACGTCGCGCGCGCTGAAAATCCGGTCGCCCATTACCACCAGCACGCCGCGCCCCGCGGCATCGCCATCGCCCGCCACGCGCATGGCGTTGGCGAAATTGCGCAACCCGTCATAGCCGACTGCATCGGCGGGCCGCATCGCACCGACCATGACCACCGGCTTGTGCGCGGGCAACGTAAGGTCGAGGAGGAAGGCGGTTTCCTCCAGCGTGTCGGTGCCGTGGGTGATGACGATGCCGTCGCATTCGGGATCGTCCAGCGCCGCACGCGCCGCGCGGTGGAGGTCGTTCCAGACCTTCTGGCCAATATCCGCCGAATCGATATTGGCGATCTGCTGCGCCGACAGCTCGGCAGCGAGCCCCAGCCCGGCGACATCCACAAGATAGTCTTCGATCGCGATCTGACCGGCGTCGTAATCGCTGGCGGTCGCCGACCCGGCGATCCCGGCGATCGTGCCGCCGGTGGCGAGTACGGTGAGCTTCACGGTCATCGCCGCTGCGCCTAGCCCTCCGACCCGCGCAACGGCAATTGATTTTGCACCCCGGCACGCTATGTGGGCACCCCGTGGGGCGCTTAGCTCAGTTGGTAGAGCATCTCGTTTACACCGAGAGGGTCGGCGGTTCGAGCCCGTCAGCGCCCACCACGGACATTGTCGCCCAGCGTCAACAGGTTCGCGCCGACTATTGGGCGGCCCCCGGTCTCACGGTTTCGCTCACCACCTCGTCGATCGCGGCGCGCACCCCGGGAGCGGACCAGTCGAGTTCGCCGGCGACCCGCCACACCTCGCGGCCGGCGCCATCGTAGAGCACTGTCGTTGGCAAAGCGTCCGCCAGCACCGTCGAGAGCTGGGTTTCGGGATCGATCCACGGTTCGAGATGGATCAGCCCGGTCTCGGCGAAGAACGGCTCGACCTTTTCGGTCTGAAGGTCCTGACTCGCAGCGATCACCGTCAGCTCCTCGCCGTAGTCGCCCGCCAGCTCATCGAGCAGCGGCATTTCCTTGACGCAAGGCGCGCACCAGGTCGCCCACAGATTGAGCAGCACCGGCCCGCCCTGCAACGCACCCAAATTGAGCACGCGCCCGTCGGGATCAACCAGATTGACCGCCGGCATCAGTTCGCCCGCCTGGCTGCGGTCGATCTCGCCAGCGATCATCGCGCCCGTACCGGAGCTTTCTTGCGCCCCCTCGGGCGCTCCCCTATCGCAGCCGGCAAGACCGAGACTGGCGAATAGGATGGTGGCGAGAGTGAGCGAGACGCGGGACAAGCAGGCTTCCAATACGATGTGGGGAGGCAGGTTCGCCGAAGGGCCTAGCGCGATCATGCGCGAAATCAACGCTTCGATCCCCTTCGACAAGGCGCTGTGGCGGCAGGATATCGCGGGCAGCCGCGCGCATGTCGCGATGCTGGCGGCGCAAGGCATCGTCAGCGCCGGGGACGCGAAGGCGATCGACGAGGGCCTCCAGACCATCGCCGCGGAATACGAGCGCGACGGCGTGCCCGAAGACTGGGACCTTGAAGACATCCACATGACCGTGGAATCGCGGCTGGCCGAGCTGGTCGGCCCGGTGGCAGGCCGGCTGCACACCGCGCGCAGCCGCAATGATCAGGTGGCGACCGATTTCAGGCTGTGGATGCGCGAGGCGATGCTGCGCGCCGAGGCGGGGATCGAGGCGTTGCAGCGCGCGCTGGTGACGCGAGCGCAGGAACATGCCGACACGATCATGCCCGGTTTCACCCATCTCCAGACCGCGCAGCCGGTAACGCTGGGCCATCATCTGCTGGCCTATTACGAGATGGCACGGCGCGATCGCAGCCGCTTCGCCGATGCGCGCGCGCGGATGGACGAATGCCCGCTGGGCAGCGCGGCGTTGGCCGGCACCGGCTTCCCGATCGACCGCGAGGCGACCGCCCGCGCGCTGGGCTTCGCGCGTCCGACGCGCAACAGCTTGGACGCCGTATCCGACCGCGATTTCGCGATGGATTACCTCGCCGCCGCGAGCCAGTGCGCGATCCATCTCTCGCGGTTGGCAGAGGAACTGATCATCTGGGCGAGCCAGCCCTTCGGCTTCGTGCGGATGCCCGACACGCTCTCGACCGGCAGTTCGATCATGCCGCAGAAGAAGAACCCCGATGCCGCAGAGCTGGTGCGCGGCCATGCCGGGCGGATCATCGGCTGCGCCACCGCGCTGATGGTGACGATGAAGGGCCTGCCGCTGGCCTATTCCAAGGATATGCAGGACGACAAGCCGCCGGTGTTCGAGGCCGCCGGCCTGCTCGACCTGTGCCTCGCCGCCGCCGCCGGAATGGTGGCGGACAGCCGCTTCGAAGTCGCGCGGATGCGGCAGGCGGCCGAGCTCGGCTATGCGACTGCGACCGATCTTGCCGACTGGCTGGTGCGCGAGGCGGACATCCCCTTCCGCGAGGCGCATCACATCACCGGGGCCGCAGTGCGGCTGGCAGAAAGCCGCCGGGTCGCGCTCGATGCGCTGTCGCTGGACGAACTGACCGCGATCGATGCCCGCATCGACGAGCGCGTCTTCGCCGCCCTGTCGGTCGATGCCTCGGTCGCGGCGCGCGCCTCCTATGGCGGCACCGCGCCCAATCAGGTACGACAGCGCGTAGCCGAAGCCCGCAGCGAATTGGGGATCGACGAATGAGACGAATACCGATCGTGATCGGCGCGCTGCTGGCGCTGACCGCCTGCGGGCAGCAAGCCGCTCTGACGCCGGCGCCGGGCGCCACGCTCCCCGTTGCGCCCTATGGCAGCACGATTCCGCCCGATTCCGAGGAATTGCTCGAACTCGAACCGCAAGCCGCCCCCGAGCGCAGCGTCGAACTGCGCCGCCGTTCGGAAGAGCGCGAGGACGACCCCTTCGACCTGCCACCCGAATAGCTTGCCGCCAAATAGCTTGGCAGGCGAAAAGCACAGATAACTCGACTTGGGCCGCGCATCGCGGCATGCGGCGCCGCGATGGATCATTTCACTCTCCTCGACGGCGTGCTCCATGCCGAAGACGTGCCGCTCCCCGCGATCGCCGAGGCGGTCGGCACCCCCGTCTATGTCTATTCGCGCGCCACGATCGAGCGCCACGCTGCGGTGTTCCGCGAGGCGCTGGCGCCGCTCGACAACCCGCACATCGCCTTCGCAGTGAAGGCCAATCCCAACCTCGCGGTACTGCGCGTGCTCGCGCGGCAGGGCTATGGCGCGGATGTCGTTTCAGGCGGCGAGCTGATCCGGGCGCTGGCCGCGGGGATGAAGCCCGAGGACATCGTCTTCTCCGGCGTCGGCAAGACCCACGCCGAGCTCGAACAGGGACTGCGCGAGAATATCGGCCAGTTCAACATCGAGAGCGAGGAAGAGGGCTACGAGCTCGCTTTGATCGCGCGCCGGATGGGCAAGACCGCGCGCTGCGCTCTGCGGGTGAACCCCGATGTCGATGCGCGCACGCATGAGAAGATCTCGACTGGCAAGAGCGAGAACAAGTTCGGCGTCCCGCTCGACCGCGCCGCCGCGATTTACACTGCGCTGGCGGGCGAGGACGGGCTCGATATGCGCGGCATTGCGGTGCATATCGGCAGCCAGCTCGCCAGCCTCGAACCACTCGAGACCGCCTTCGGCAAGGTGGGGGCCCTGATCGCGGAACTGCGCGCCGCGGGTTGCACAGTGACCCATGCCGATCTCGGCGGCGGCCTTGGCGTACCCTATCGCGCGGGCGAGGTGCTGCCCGCCCCGGCCGAATACGGCGCCATGGTCGCGCGGGTAACCAGGGATTGGGACGTACGGCTGATGTTCGAGCCCGGGCGGGTGATCGCGGGCAATGCCGGTGTGCTGCTGACCCGCGTGGTGCGGGTCAAGCGCGGGCTGACACATCCCTTCGTGGTGGTCGATGCGGCGATGAACGATCTCGCGCGCCCCGCGCTCTACGGCGCCTGGCATGATTTCGAGGCGGTCGAACCCACCGGCCAGCGGACGACCGCGCATATCGTCGGCCCGATCTGCGAGACCGGCGACACCTTCGCGATGAACCGCGAATGCGATGCGCTGACCACCGGCGATCTGGCGGTGTTCCGCACCGCGGGCGCCTATGGCGCGACCATGGCGTCGTCCTACAATTCGCGCGGTTTCGTGGCCGAGGTGCTGGTCGATGGCGACCGCTTCGCCACCGTCGCCGACCGGATCGCGCCCAGCGCCATCATGGACGCCGAACGCATGCCCGAGTGGCTGGCATGAACAGCCTGCCGCTCTTCCACCGGATCGCGGGCACGCGGGTGGTGCTGGTCGGCAGCGGGGGGATGGCCGAGGCCAAGCAGCGGCTGGTCGAGCGCGCCGGAGGCGATATCTGCAGCGAGGCCGAGGCGCATCACGCGCGGCTGGGCTTCGTGGCGCTTGAGGATGGCCGTGCGGCCGAGGCGGCGGCGCTGCGGCTCAAGCGGCTCGGCCTGCTCGTCAATGTCGCCGACCGGCCCGAATTGTGCGATTTCACCCTCCCCAGCGTTCTCGAACGCGAACCGGTACTGATCGCGGTGGGCACCGGCGGCGCGTCCGCCGGGCTGTCCAAACATCTGCGGCTGCGGCTCGAGCGGCTGCTACCCGCTGGCCTTGGCAATCTGGCCACCGCGCTGTCGGAAGCGAGAGACAAAATCCGCGCACGCTGGCCCGATGGCGACGAGCGGCGCCGCGCCATCGATGCCGCGCTGTCCGAGCACGGTCCGCTCGATCCGCTCGCAAGCGGTAGCGCCGAGCGGGTCGAGGGCTGGCTGGCCGATGCTGCAGAGCCGCAGGGCGCGCAGGTCATCGAAATTGCGCTCGCCAGCGACGACCCCGACGATCTCACGCTGCGGCAGGCGCGGCTGCTGGGTATGGCTGACACCGTCCTGCACGATCCCAATATCACCGAAGCGATCCTGATCCGCGCCCGCGCCGATGCACGGCGCATGGCGCTGCCCTGCGATCCGCCTGCGGACGGGCTGACGATCGTGTTGCGCAGCGCGGACGCCTGATCCCTTAGCGTCAGAGCGGAGCACCGCTCCCGCTGCGGACATCCTCGAAATATCGGGCCATCGCATCGGCGGTCCGGTCGGTCAGCGCGATAAAGGCGCGCCGCTTGTCCTCCTGATCCTGGGTGCGTTCGAGCAAGCCGCTCTCGACCATCTGCGAAATCCAGCGCAGTGCGGTGGTCGGCGGAACGCCCGCGGCGATGCACAGCGAGGAGACCGAGACCCGGCGATGTTCGGCGCGCGCGGCGGTAAGGTCGAGCAGGATATCCCAGGCCGGATCGGCGAACAGCTCGGCATCGAAATATTTGCTCCGTATCCCACGGTCGCGGATGATCCGCTTGATCAGCCGCGGATCGGGCAGCGGCGGGCGCGGTCGGCGCAGGAAGTCGTGCTCCTCGGCGGCGGGGCGGAAAGTCCGGTCCGGGGCGCGCAGCGAACCTGCATCGGCGCCACTCGCCATGTAAGGCACCGGGCCAGCGAGGCGGTCGAGTTTTTCGGCCATGCGCACTACCTGCTCTGTCAGCCGCAGCAACATCACCCGCTCATCGCTTTCGTCTTCGCGTAAGCGGCGACCGGGCAGCTGTGCCAGCGCCGCACCCAGTGCCACGAGCCCCTCGGCACGATGGGCACCGACAAGGATCTGCGGGTGCGAGCGTTCGAGACAGCCGAAGACATCCTCGAGGGCTTCCACTGAAGTCGCCACGATCAGCCGCGCACCCGCGCGCGATACCCGCTCGTCGAGTCGGATGAGCGCGGCCAGCTTGCCCGCATCGATCCGCGTGCAGTCGGCGACCACGACATCGCCCAGCACCCCGCCCGAGCCTTCGAGCAGAGCCTCGAGAGGGTGCGGTTTGCCCACCGCCAGCCCGGCGGCGCGGGCATCCTCGGCAAGATGGGACAATCGCTGTTCGTTGTCTCCGAACAGAGAGAGCGACAACGCGAAAACCGCATCGCCCTCCGTCCGCAAAGGTTCGACACCTTCGTGAAGATAAGCAAGCTGGGCCATACGAATCGCTCCTGTTTACATGAACAAGAGTAGAACAGAACGGGAATTAGTCAAGAATGGAGCTATTGCCGCGAACTATCAGGGGCGAATCTCGATCGGCGTCCCGTCGGGCACTATCTGCCACAGCAGCTCGATCTCCGCATTGGAGAGAGCGATGCAGCCATCGGTCCAGTCACCGGCGATCCGTTGGTCGTCGGGCAGGCCATTAGGCTGGCCGTGGATGAAGATATCGCCTCCGGGCGAGCGCCCCTGTCCCTGCGCAAAGGCGCGGTCGGCGGTGTTGGGGTAGGAAATCCGGAGGCTGAGGAAGAAGCGCGACTGCGGATTGCCAAAGTCGATCGTGTAGCGTCCCTCGGGGGTACGCTCGTCGCCCTCGAACCGCTTATGGCCCTTGGGCGCATCGCCGAACTGAAGGCCGGTCATGCGGTGAACAATTTCGCCTTGGGAATAGACCCACATGGTCCGTTCCGATTTATCGACCAACACGAAATCCGCGACCGGCAGGGTCTCTGCGCGGAGGGGCCCGCCGAAAGGCAGGGCTAGGGAAAGAACGAGCAACAGGGCGAACATGATGCGCATCGGCCATGCCATAACGCGCACCCCTTAACCCCTGCTCAACGCCGCGCGCCTCAATCCTCGAACGGGTCGCGCATCAGGATGGTGTCTTCGCGTTCGGGGCTGGTGCTGACGAGCGCTACCGGGGTCTCGATGAGTTCCTGGACGCGCTGGATGTATTTGATCGCATTGGCGGGCAGCTCGGCATAGCTGCGCGCGCCCGCAGTCGATTCGTGCCAACCATCCATCGTCTCGTAGATCGGCTCGACCGCAGCCTGGTCGGCGGCGTGGCTGGGGAGATAGTCGTAGACCTTTCCGTGCAGCCGGTAGCCGGTGCAGATCTTCACCTGGTCGAGACCGTCGAGCACGTCGATCTTGGTCAGCGCGATGCCGGTCACGCCCGAGATCGAGCAGGTCTGGCGCACCAGCACCGCGTCGAACCAGCCGACCCGGCGCTGACGCCCGGTGACGGTGCCGAACTCGTGGCCCCGCTCGCCCAGCCGCTGGCCGATTTCGTCGGAGAGCTCGGTCGGAAACGGGCCCGATCCGACCCGTGTGGTGTAGGCCTTCACGATTCCGAGCACATAGCCGGTGCTGTTGGGCCCCAGCCCGCTGCCCGCCGCGGCGGTGCCGCTGACGGTGTTGGAGCTGGTGACGAAGGGATAGGTGCCGTGGTCGATATCGAGCAGCACGCCCTGCGCGCCCTCGAACAGGATCTTGGCGCCCGCCTTGCGGACCTTCTTGAGCCGCTTCCACACCGGCTGCGCGTATTGCAGGACGAAGGGCGCGATTTCGCGCAACTGGTCGAGCAATTCCTCGCGGTCGACCGGCGGCTGATCGAAACCGGCGCGCAGCGCGTCGTGATGCGCGCAGAGGCGGTCGAGTTGGGGTTCGAGATGGTCGAGATGCGCCAGATCGCAGACGCGGATCGCGCGGCGACCGACCTTGTCTTCATAGGCCGGTCCGATGCCGCGCCCGGTGGTGCCGATCTTGCCCTTGCCCGCCGCGGTCTCGCGCAGTCCGTCGAGATCGCGATGCATCGGCAGGATCAGCGGACAATTGTCCGCAACGGCCAGATTGTCGTCGTTAATGGTGACGCCCTGGCTCTCGAGCTTCTCGATCTCGGACTTGAGCGCCCAGGGATCGAGCACCACGCCATTGCCGATTACCGACAGCGTGCCCGACACGATGCCCGAGGGCAGCAGCGAGAGCTTGTAGACCGTTCCGTCGATCACCAGCGTATGGCCGGCATTGTGCCCGCCCTGGAAACGCACCACGGCATCGGCGCGGCTGGCGAGCCAGTCGACGATCTTGCCCTTGCCTTCATCGCCCCATTGAGCGCCGATTACGGTAACATTGGCCATCTGGCAGAATTCACCCGGTAGAGAACAAACGGTGCGGCAGGTAGGCGCTGGCCCGAGACAGGGCAAGCGGGTTTCGGGAAACTTGGCGGCGCTGTAACATTGGTAGGGCAAAGGAGAACCTATGACCGACTATCCCACCCTCACCCTCAACGATGACCGCCAGATCCCGCAGCTGGGTTTCGGCACCTACAAGATCGACGATGCCGACGCGCCCAAGGCGGTCCGCACCGCGCTCGATGTCGGCTATTGGCTGGTCGACACCGCCGCGATCTACCAGAACGAGAAGGGTGTCGGCGAAGGCGTCGGCGACTGGGCCGACATCTTCCTGCAGACCAAGGTCTGGAACGAGAGCCAGGGCTTCGAGCGCGCGAAGAAGGCCGCCGACAAATGCCTCCAGCGGCTTGGCCGCGATCATGTCGACATGCTGCTGATCCACTGGCCCTGCCCCGACAAGGGCGAGTTCGTAGACACCTGGAAAGCGTTCATAGAACTGCGCGACGAGGGCAAGGCCAAGTCGATCGGCGTGTCCAACTTCCGCGAACAGGACCTGCGCCGCATCATCGACGAGACCGGCGTCACACCCGCGGTCAACCAGATCGAGCTGCACCCCAGCTTCCAGCAACGCGAACTGCGCAAGGTCCACGAGGAACTGGGCATCGTCACGCAGAGCTGGTCGCCGCTTGGCCAGGGTGACGGGCTCGACCACCCGGCGATCAAGGCCATCGCCGAGGAGACGGGCCAGCCCGCCAGCGCGGTGATCATCCGCTGGCACATCCAGCACGGGTTCTCGACCATCCCCAAGGCCAGCAGCCGCGCCCATATCGAGGCCAATTTCAAGGCATTGTCGTTCGAACTCTCGGACGAGCAGATGGCGCGGATCGACGCGCTCGACAGCGCGGAAGGCCGGATGGGTCCCGACCCCAGCGACTTCAACTAAAGCGGGATCGCCGCGCCGTCCTCAAGCCGATGCGTGCAGCCCAGCGCTGCCGCATCGTCGCTTTCGCTGACCGCCGCCAGCGTGCGCCAGCCCACCGTGCGAAGCGCGGCGGCGGCATCGCGATCATGCGCCAGCGGGAGGAACACAGTGGCGCGGGGCTCTTCGCCGCTCGTTCCCAGCGCGTCCAGCACCGGCTCGATATAAAGCGAGAAGCCGGTCGCGACCTCGTCGCTGCCCTTGATCGCATAGGTCCCGCCGCGCCCCAGCGCGCCACGCGCGCCATCGGCGTAGAGCGTGAAGCCGAACCAGCTCTGATATTCGAAACCGTGACGCTCGCTCGGGTCCAACGTCAGCCGCGCGCGGTCGCCGACCGCTGCGGCGATGCTGCGCAAGCCAGCGATCCGGCTGGCGAGCGCGCCCTTGGCGTCGATCGCCGCCAGCCGCTCCACCGCTTCGGAGAACGGCCCCGCGGCATAGAGCAGCGGCAGATAGGCCTCTCCGCCCGGCACCTGCGCCAGCCCGCCGGCATCCTTGGTATCGAGCTCGCGGCGCACAGCCTCGACCTCGCCGCCAGCCAGCGGGAACGCGGCTTCGGCCAGCGTATCGACCAGATCCGGCAGCGTGAAATCGACCGAAACGCCTGAGACCCCCGCCGCCTCCAATGCTTCCAACGCCAGCAGCACGATCTGCACTGCGGCCTCGACGCTGTCGCTGCCGATCAGCTCGGCACCCAGCTGCATCCGCTGGCGTGCCGGGTCGAGATGGTCCGAGCGGATCGTGGCGACCTCGCCGCCGTAGCAAAGCCGCAGCGGGCGAGGCGCCCCTGCCATGCGGGTCGCGGCGATGCGCCCGACCTGCACCGTCATGTCCGAACGCAGCGCCAAAGTGCGCAGGCTGACCGGATCGGTGAAGCGCACCATCCGGCGGGTGTGGACCCCCTCCATCCGGCCTGCGAGCGACTTCTCGAACTCGACCAGCGGCGGACGTACCCGGTCGTAGCCATGCGCATCCATAGCCGAAAGGATCGCGCGCATGGCCCGCGTCGCTGCCTCCGCCTCGCGCGGCAGGCGGTCTTCGAGGCCTTCGGGCAGCAGATCGTCGGCCAGGGCCGTATCGGGTCGGGTCATGGATACTCACTCGCTTCGCCCCGAGCCTGCCGGGGACCGTTCATCAAATGCGCAGCCGCGCTAGAAGATAAAGCGGTGCTTCGACAAGCTCGGGACGAGCGGTTTCCCAACGCGCGGCTCAGAACGCCAGCGGGATCGCCAGCTTCACGCCTTCGAGCGCGCAGGCCTGCTTGACCACTTCGGCCGGGATCGGCGCATCGACGCTGAGCAGCAGCGTCGCTTCCCCGCCCGCCTCGCGGCGGCCAAGGTGGAAGGTACCGATATTGATGTCGTGCTCGCCCAGCAGCGTCCCGATCCGGCCGATGAAGCCTGGCGCGTCCTCGTTGACGATATAGAGCATGTGGCCCTCGAGCGCGGCCTCGATGCCGACCCCGAAGATCTCGACCAGTCGCGGCGAATCGGTGCCGAACAGCGTGCCCGCAACCGAACGTTCGCCCTGTTCGGTCGCCACGGTGACGCGCAGCAGCGTCTGGTAGATGCCCTCGCGCTCGTGCCGGACGTCGCTGACCTCGAGCCCGCGCTCCTTGGCGAGATAGGGCGCGTTGACCATGTTCACGCTTTCCGAATAGCGGCGCATGAAGCCCGCCAGCACCGCGCCGGTGATCGGCTTGCCGTTGAGCCCCGCCGCCGCGCCTTCGCGCTCGATGCTGATCTTGGTCAGATTGCCATGCGCAAGCTGGCCGACCAGGCTGCCCAGCTTCTCGGCCAGCGCCATATAGGGGCGCAGCTTGGGCGCTTCCTCGGCGCTGAGGCTGGGCATGTTGAGCGCATTGCTCACCCCGCCATCGACCAGGAAATCGCTCATCTGCTCGGCCACCTGCAGGGCGACATTGACCTGCGCTTCGGTGGTCGAGGCGCCCAGATGCGGGGTGCAGATGAAATTGGGCTGGCCGAACAGCGGGCTTTCCTTGGCCGGTTCGGTGGCGAAGACGTCGAGCGCCGCACCCGCGATGTGGCCGCTGCCGAGCAGCTCGGCGAGCGCTGCCTCGTCGATCAGCCCGCCGCGCGCGCAATTGACGATGCGGACGCCCTGCTTGGCCTTGGCGAGGTTCTCCGCCGAGAGGATGTTGCGCGTCTCGTCGGTCAGCGGGGTGTGCAGCGTGATGAAGTCGGCGCGTGCCAGCAGCGTTTCGAGATCGACCTTCTCGACCCCGATCTCAACTGCGTGATCGGGGGTGAGGAAGGGATCATAGGCGATCACTTTCATCCGCAGCCCCTGCGCCCGCGCGGCGACGATCGAGCCGATATTGCCCGCCCCGATCAGGCCCAGCGTCTTGCCGGTGACTTCCACGCCCATGAACGCGCTCTTGGGCCATTCGCCGGCCTGGGTGCGCGCATTGGCTTCGGGGATCTGCCGGGCAAGCGCCATGATCATCGCAATCGCATGTTCGGCAGTGGTGATCGAATTGCCGAAGGGCGTGTTCATCACCACCACGCCCTTGCCGCTGGCATAGGGGATGTCGACGTTGTCGACGCCAATACCCGCGCGGCCGATGACTTTGAGGTTGGTTGCGGCGTCAAGGATCGCCGGCGTCACCACGGTCGAGGAGCGGATCGCGAGGCCGTCGTATTCGCCGATGCAGGCTTCGAGCTCTGCCGGGGTCATCCCTGGCTTTACATCCACCTCACAGCCGCGTTCGGCAAAAATGCGCGCGGCGTTGGGGTCCATCTTGTCCGAAATGAGGACTTTGGGCTTGGTCATGGTCTACCTCGTCGTCCCGGCATAATGCGGGATCTGTCTGGGGAATGTCGCAACAATGTGTGCGCGACCCGGGCTGTCGCCGGAGTGCGCCGAGCGTGGCTCAGGCCTGCAGTCGTGCGTAGGCCCATTCGATCCACGGCAGCAGGCGTTTCAGATCCTCCTGCTCGACCGTCCCGCCGCACCAGATACGCAGGCTCGGCGGCGCGTCGCGATAGCCGTTGAAATCATAGCCGACATCGCGATCCTCGAGCATCTTGGCGATGCGCGCAGGCACCTTGGCCCGCTCGTCCTCGGTGAGGCTCTCGTAGTAATCGCCCTGGAAGACGAAGCACACGCCGGTGTTGGTGCGCTGCGCCGGATCGGGGACCATGTTGCGCAGCCACGGGGTCGCCTCGATCCAGTCGGTAACGATTTTCGCATTGGCATCGGCGCGTTCGAACATCGCCTGGCGCCCGCCGATCGACTTCGCCCATTCGAGCGCGAGGATATAGTCCTCGGTCGCGAGCAGGCTGGGGGTGTTGATCGTCGCGCCTTCGAAGATGGCGCGGTTGAGCTTGTCGCCCTTCTTGAGGCGGAACAGCTTGGGCAGCGGCCATTCAGGATCGGTGTTCTCGATCCGCTCGACCGCCTTGGGGCTGAGGATCAGCATGCCGTGCTGCGCCTCGGAGCCCATCACCTTCTGCCAGCTGTAGGTCGTGGCGTCGAGCTTGGGCCAGTCCATCTCCATCGCGAAGATTGCGCTGGTGGCATCGTTGATAGTCACGCCTTCACGGCCCGGGGCGAGCCAGTCGGTGTCGGGGATCTTGGCGCCCGAAGTGGTGCCGTTCCAGGTGAAGACGACATCGTCGCTCTGCGGGATCGAGGCAAGATCGGGAATTTCGCCGTAATCGGCGTCGAGCGTGGTCAGCCTGGGCAGCTTGAGTTGCTTGACCGCGTCCTGGATCCAGACATTGCCGAAGCTTTCCCAGGCGGCGACGGTCGCCGGACGGTCGGGGTGGAGCATGGTCCACATCGCGCATTCGAGCGCGCCGGTGTCGGACCCGGGCATGATGCCCACCAGATAGTCCTCGGGGATGCCGAGCAATTCCTTGGACAGGTCGATGGCGTGTTTCAGCCGCGCCTTGCCAACGCTCGACCGGTGCGAGCGGCCCAGCGATTCGGTCTGGAGTTTGGAAAGCGCCCAGCCCTTGTACTTGGCGGTGGGTCCCGAAGAAAAATAGGGACGTTCCGGCTTGATCGCCGGTTCGGTATTGGCAGTCATGTATTCTCTCCTCGCAGAGAGCTCGCGCGGCGTTGGGACCGCGTGGCCCGGCGCCGGACCTAATGTTGCGCCGCAGCAAGTCAATACGAAACGGGATTCCATCGACAGGGTGGTTGCGGGACACGGTGAGTGCATCAGGCGTGTTGGCGCTCTTACGTCCTGTCTCGCCAAAACCTTGCGGCTCGCCTATGGGCGCGCGCAGCATGGATGTTACCGATCTTCGCATCGCCCTCTTCAGCGGCAATTACAATTATACCCGCGACGGGGCGAACCAGGCCTTGAACCGGTTGGTGGGCTATCTGCTCGCGCAGGGTGCGGCGGTGCGCGTCTATGCCCCCACCGTCCCCGAACCCGATTTCGAACCGACCGGCGATCTGGTCGATCTCCCCAATATCCGCATGCCGGTGAAGGGGCGCGGCGAATACCGCATGGCGACCGGGATCGACGCCAGGGTGAAAGCCGATCTGGCGGCATTCGCGCCCAACATGATGCACATCGCCTCGCCCGATCCGGGCGGTCACGCGGCGCTCAAATGGGCGCGGCGGCAGGGCATCCCGGTGCTGGCCTCGGTCCACACGCGGTTCGAGACCTATCCGCGCTATTACGGGTTGGGCTTCCTCGAACCCGCAGTCGAGGCGATGTTGCGCCGCTTCTACAACCGCTGCGACGCTCTGGTGGCGCCATCCGATAGCCAGATCGCCGAATTGAAAGCGCAGCGGATGCATCGCGATATTTCGATCTGGTCGCGCGGGGTGGATCGCGAGACCTTCGATCCCTCGCGCCGCGATCCCGAATGGCGAGCCGCGCAGGGCCTTGCGGATGGAAACGTCGCCATTGCCTTCCTCGGGCGGCTGGTGATGGAAAAGGGGCTCGACACCTTCGCCGCGGCGATTGCCGAGCTGCGTCGGATGGGGGTCGCGCACAAAGTGCTGGTGATCGGCGACGGACCGGCGCGCGACTGGTTCGAGGAAGCGCTGCCGGGCGCCAGCTTCGTCGGCTTCCAGACCGGGCGCGATCTCGGCCGCGCGTTGGCGAGCGCGGATGTCTTCTTCAACCCCTCGGTCACCGAGACCTTCGGCAATGTCACGCTCGAAGCCATGGCCAGCGGGCTGCCCGTGGTCGCGGCGGGCGCGACCGGGGCGGCCAGCCTGGTGCTGGACGGCGAGACCGGCGCGCTGGTACCCCCCGGCGATGCCGCCGCCTTCGCGCGCGCGCTCGCCCCCTACTGCACCGACCCAGCGCTGCTGCGCGCGCACGGCAAGGCGGGCGAGCGCCGCGCCCGCGCCTATTCCTGGGACGCAATCAATCAGGCGGTCGTGGACACCTATTTGCGCCTCCTGGCGCAGCGCGCGTGACGCTCAAGAATTCACTCCCGGCGCGCCTGAAGTTGGCTCAGCGCAGCACGCCCTTGTTCTTCATGCTGACCGCATAGATCAGCAGGAATGTGGCGATCGACCAGATGACGATCGATATCACCGTGCTCGAACCGCCGGTGACCCACTCGGGCTGCTCGCTGGTGACCTGATAGAACGCCGTTCCCGCCAGGCCGAGCAGCGACAGGGCAAAGGCCCAGGCCGCAAAGCGCTGGCGCAGCAACAGCAGCAGCGAGCCCAGAACCGCGCCCCAGACGCCCAGCGCCCAGGCAGCGTGCACCCATGCGGGATAGGCGCCATAATGGGCCAAAGCCTCCGCAGCGCTCACCCCCGTGTCGGCCACCATGCCCTCGATATAGGACAGATTGCCCAGTTGCGTTGAAGGTAATTGTTCGCCCCGAAGGCGTTCCAGGCCAGCGAGATCACCCCCACCGCCCACAAATGCCACGGTGTCCTTGTCGAAAGCGTCGCCATAATAACGTCCCCCGTACCTCAAAGCGTCAACTTACCCTGCCCCGCACCGGCTGCAAAGCGTCTTCGCAACCTCCTTGCACAAGGGCCACAGCGATGGATTCTCCCAGGGGAAGTCCTACATAGCCGCCATGGCCGATCTCTTCCCCGACACCGTGTCAGATGTGTCAACACCCCCCGCCCGCGCCGACGCCCCGCTCGCCGACCGCCTCCGCCCGGCTGCACTCGGCGAGGTCATCGGGCAGGACCATCTCACCGGCCCCGAAGGCCCCATCGGCCGCATGGTCGCCGCGGGGCGGCTGTCCTCAATGATCCTGTGGGGTCCGCCGGGCACCGGCAAGACCACCATCGCCCGTCTGCTCGCCGACAGTGTAGGCATGCGCTTCGAGAGTGTGAGCGCGGTCTTCTCCGGAGTCGCCGATCTCAAGAAAGCCTTCGCCGCCGCCGACCGCGCCGCCGAGGCGGGCCAGCGGACGCTGCTGTTCGTGGACGAAATCCATCGCTTCAATCGCGCGCAGCAGGACGGCTTCCTGCCCTTCGTCGAGCGCGGCACGGTAACCCTTGTTGGCGCGACCACCGAGAACCCCAGCTTTGCGCTCAACGCCGCGTTGCTCAGCCGCGCGCAGGTGCTCATCCTCCATCGTCTGGGCGCCGCGGCGCTGGGCCAGCTGCTCGACCGCGCTGTAGCGCTCGAGGGGCAACTCCCGCTGACCGACCCGGCGCGCGATGCGCTGGTCGCCAGCGCCGATGGCGATGGGCGGTTCCTGCTCAATCAGGCCGAGACGCTCTACCATGCGCAGCTTGAGCAGCCGCTGGGCCCCGCCGAGCTTGGCCGGTTCCTCCAGCGTCGGGTGGCGGTCTACGACAAGGATCGCGACGGGCATTACAATCTGATTTCCGCGCTCCACAAGGCGGTGCGCGGCTCCGATCCGCAGGCCGCGCTCTACTATCTCGCGCGCATGCTCACCGCGGGCGAGGAACCGCGTTTCCTCGCGCGGCGACTGGTGCGGATGGCGGTGGAGGATATCGGCCTCGCCGATCCGCAGGCGCTGACCCAGTGCATGGCGGCGCGCGACGCCTACGAGTTTCTCGGTAGCCCCGAGGGCGAGCTGGCGCTGGCGCAGGCTTGCCTCTATCTCGCTACCGCGCCCAAATCGAACGCAGTCTACAAGGCGCAGAAAGCCGCGTGGAAGAGCGCAAAAGAAACCGGCAGCCTGATGCCTCCACCCAATATCCTCAACGCACCCACAAAGCTGATGAAGGACATCGGCTATGGCGCGGGATACGCCTACGATCACAATTCCGAAGAAGGCTTTTCGGGCGACGACTACTGGCCCGAGGAGATGGAGCCGCAGAGCTACTACGAACCCGTCGAGCGCGGCTTCGAGCGCGAGATCGCCAAGCGGATGGACTATTGGGACAAGCTGCGGCGCGAACGCGGGTGAGGCCGTTCTCGCATTTCCTCGCCATCGACTGGTCGGGCGCGAAGGGCGAGCGCCACAAGGGCATCGCGCTGGCGCTGGCCGATGCTCAAGGCGGGCCGCCGGTGCTCGTGGAAGGCAAGCGTGGCTGGAGCCGCGGCGAGGTGTTCGCCATCCTGCGCGACGCATTGCCGCCGGACACGCTGGTCGGTCTCGACCTTGGTATCGCGCTGCCCAGCGCGGATTGCGGCGCCTATTTCCCCGGCTGGACGGGCACGCCGCCCGACGCGCCCGCGCTGTGGGCGCTGATCGATGCGATCGCCGCCGACGAACCGAATCTCGCCGCGAACAGCGTGGTCGCGCATCCCGCAATCCGCCCCTATTTCCGCGACGGCAGCGAAACCGGGGCGCGCTTCGGTTGCGACGACGCCGCGCACGGTCGCGGCCGCTTCCGCGTCACCGAGCACGCGCAGGCCGCGATGGGCTGCAAACCCTATTCCAATTTCAACCTCGTCGGCGCGGCGCAGGTGGGCAAATCCTCGCTGACGGGCATGCGGATGCTGCATCGGCTGCGCGGCCATCTGCCGGTCTGGCCTGTCGATCCACTGCTCGACACAGGGTCCGCAATTGTCGAAATCTACACCTCGCTTGCGGCGTGCGAGGCGGGGCGCAGCGCCGGTCGGACCAAGATGCGCAGCTATGAAGCGTTGAACGAGGCTTTGGCGGCGCTCGACTCTCCAGAAATCGAAGCCACCGGACCGATCGACGACCACGCCACCGACGCCCTCCTTGCCGCAGCCTGGCTGCGCGCGGTCGCTGACAACCCACGCCGCTGGAATCCCCCCGGCCTCACCCCGGCGATCGCACGCACCGAAGGCTGGACTTTCGGCGCGGTTTGATTGAAAGGCGCTGGCCGATAGCCGGCTTAGCTCAGTTGGTAGAGCACCTGATTTGTAATCAGGGGGCCAGGGGTTCGAATCCTCTAGCCGGCACCATTAGCCTCCTGAAGAGATTGTAAAATTTTACCCCCTGACGGGGTGCTGCGTCCGGCTGATCCGTGGAGGCAGATTGGATACAGATTGTGAGTGAAAAGTCGTACTGACGGATGCACGTGTGAAAGCTCTCAAGCCTTCCACCAAGCGGCTAGATATCCGGGACAAAGACGCACTCTTTTTAGTGGTTCATCCCGCTGGCACGAAAGCTTGGATTGTTCGGCCAACTGTCAACGGGAAGGCCAAGAAGCAAACGAGTGGGCTAAGCGTCCAAATCCGGCCCTGGGGTTGAACTGTGCTGCTCCCCAGGAGCTGCCATGCGCCGATTGCCTTCCAGCCCGCATCTGGTAACCGTCCCGACGTGCTCCGCTTGCTGTTCATCGCTCTCATCTTTTCGCTGGTCGTCCCGCGGGTGGCTTGGGGTGCGCATGTTAGCGAACATGAAGAAGCGATCGGGTCGGTGGCGACACATGTTCACCATGACGACCACTCCCACACGGCGAGCCCTGACGAAGCTTCCGAACACGCTCACGACAGCTCCGCTTCTGATGAGCCAGAAGGTTTCGCGCATAATCACCTGCCGGTCGACGTGCTGTCGGTAATGGCGGAGGTCGACAGTTCCAGCTTTGGTATATCGGCCCCGTTCTCTGACAGTTCGCACTCGCTCGACAGGCGAAGCGACGAAGCGCCGACAAAGGCTCCCGATTCCCTTCTGCGACCTCCACGCACGGCCTGACGTCCTTACCGGGCGCATGCCCGGTCGTTTTGCTGTGTGGAGGATTTCATGCCCAAATTCCGGGTGCATTGCGCACTCTTTACCTCGAGATTCGCGCTGTGCGCGGGCCTGTTTTTTGCTTCGTTGCCGGCCACGGCACAGGATACGCCGCTGTCGCAAGACGTCGCGGTAGAGCGCGCCCTGGCCCGCGAAGGCATTGCCGCGCGCGAAGACGCCGCACGCGCTGCATCTCTGGCCGAGATCGATACCATCGGCCCGCTCGAAAACCCCACCGTTCAACTTTCGCGCGAGAGCGTCGGCGGCGAGAGCGAGTGGGAGTTCGGCATCGTCCAGCCGATCGATCTCAATGGCAGGCGTGGCACCTTGCGCGAAGCCGCACGCGCAGAAGCGCAGGCGGTGGAAGCCGACATCGAGCGCCGCCGCCAGGAGCTGGTTGGCGAGGTGCGCTCGGCTTACGTCCGTTGTGCCGCCGCGCGAGCCACCCTCGATGTCCTGCAGCGATATGTCGCCGAACTGCTGGAGGCTGGACGGGTCTCGACGGAGAGAGCGCAGGCAGGAGACACCGCGGTTTACGATGTGCGCCGCGTGCGCGTCGAACAGCGCGCCGCCGACGCACGCCTTGCTGTGGCGCGTGGGGAAGTCGCCGCCGATTGCGCTGAGCTGTCTTCGCTCACCGGTATCGAGGATCCCCAGGTCGCAATCGGCGGCATCACCACGGTCGCAAGCGGCATGGGAGAAGCGGATCGAGCGGATCTCGTAGCGCAAGAGCAACGCTTGTTCGCCGCAACCCAGCTAGTAGAGGCAGCCAGACAAGCGAGATTGCCGCAAATCGGCGTCGGTGCCGGTCTCAAACGAGTCGATGACGGCATCGGGACCTCCTACGGGCCGGTGATCTCACTGGGCGTCAGCCTGCCGATCTGGAACGGCGGCGGAGCCGAGGTGCGTCGTTCCGAGGGGTGTCGGCGCATGATCTTGGCGAGGTGACCGTTTATGCAACCAGCGAGGAAGGCGCCAAGGCCGTTCCTCCACATACCGAAATCGCCGACGCGATTGCCTTCTCCAAGGAAGTGCAGTGGCGAATTCCCTTCATGACGCAGGAAGCCGTCATGACAGAGCTGGCCGAAAACGTGCCGGTGATGATCGATGTCCAGATGCAGCCGCAGGCCGAGGCGATCGTTTCCGCACCGGTGGACGGGATCGTCCGCGCCACGCGGATCTACCCTTCGGGCAGCAATGTGACCCGGGGCCAGACGCTCGCAAGCATTTCGTCCACGCTCGGCGGGGGCGAGGATGTGGCGACGCTCGACCTTGCTATCAGCGAAGCTGCCATCGCCCGCGACGCAGCGGCGCGTGAAGTTGCGCGGATGAACCAGCTGGTCGAGGCAGAAGCGGTGCCAGCCCGGCGCCTCGATGAGGCACGGACCGGACAACGACTGGCCGACGCGCAACTGCGCTCCGCACGCCAGCGCCGCAGCGCCGTGGCCGGGGGCGGAGCCGGAGTGCCCGTCGTGGCACCGATTTCCGGGGAGGTAATCGAAAGCACGCTCATTCAGGGCCAGGGCGTCGAAGGAGGTCAACAGCTCATGCGTCTCGGCAACCCGGCGGCATTGTGGCTTGTCGCGCGCGTGCCCGAAAGCCTTGCATCGCAAGTCGGCAATCCTTCGGGAATCGACCTCAGCCTGCCCGACCAGACGATCTCCCTGGGCCGCAGCGATGTGTCGCTTGTCCAGCGTGGCGCAGCGATCGACGCGCAAACCCGCACCCTTCCGGTGATCTTCGCCTGGAACAGCCGCTCGGTTCGTCCGGGGCAGCGACTGCAGGGTCAACTGCGCACCGGCAATGCAACCGAACGCCTTACCATTCCCGCGAGTGCCATCCTCAACGAAGCGGGGCAGGATGTCGTCTACGTCCAGATCGCTGGCGAGACCTTCCAGCGACGCCCTGTCACGGTCCTATCGCGCAGCGGCGATCTCGTAGCGATCGAGGGCCAGCTTGAGGCGGGCGAAAGAGTGGTGACCCGCGGGGCCGCAGCAGTGCGGGCGGCGGCAGCGACGCCGGGCGCCTTCGGCCACGGCCACGCGCATTGAGGGGTCTGCGATAATGTTGGAACGCCTCATCCGCTGGAGCCTCGACAACCGGGTCGTCGTCTATGCCATCGCGATCCTGCTGACCGTCTTCGGTGGCTGGCTCGCCGCGCGCACGCCGGTCGACGTGCTTCCCGATCTCACCGCACCGACGGTGACGGTGGTGGTCGATGCGGGCGGCTACACGCCGACCGAGGTCGAGCAACGCATAACCATTCCGCTCGAAACCGCGCTCAACGGCGCGCCGGGCCTCAGGCGCATCCGATCCAACAGCGCCACCGGGCTTTCGGTGGTGACGATGGAATATGACTGGGAGACCGACCCGGATCAGGCGCGGTTGGTTACCGCCGAGCGGCTCCAGACCGCAAGCGACGAACTTCCCGACGACGTCCCTCCGCCGCATATGACCCCGGCCAGTTCGGTCATGGGCGAGATCATGTTCGTCGCCCTGCGCTCCGACAAGGCGGAGCCGATGGAGCTCAAGTCGATCGCCGACTGGGTGGTGCGAAGACGATTGATGTCGGTCCCCGGCATCGCCGAGGTCATGACCATCGGCGGCGATGAACGCCAGGTGCAGTTGCTGGTCGATCCGGCACGCCTTTCGGCGCGCGGTATCGGCATGAACCAGGTCATCGAAGCCATGAGCCGCTCGAGCGCCAACGAAAGCGCCGGAGTGGTTGTGGAGAACGGCCAGGAGCTACTGATCGAGGGGGTTGGTCGTGCTGCCGAGGCCGAGGAGTTCGGCACCGTAGTGGTTGGCCAGACCGGCGGCCTGCCTGTGCTCGCCCGTGAAATCGGCGACATCCGCATCGGCGAGGGGCTCAAGCGTGGCACCGGCGCCTTCAACGGCAAACCGGCGGTGATCCTTGCAATCCAGAAACAGCCCGGAGCCAACACTCTCGAACTTACTGATCGGCTGGACGAAGTCTTCGTCGACCTCCAGCGCACCCTGCCCGAGGGCATGGAGCTGGAAACCCAGGTCTTCCGCCAGGCGGATTTTATCGAGCGTTCGGTCAACAATGTCACCACGGCCCTGATCGAGGGCCTGGTGCTTGTCGCCGTCATCGTATTCATTTTCCTGATAAGCTGGCGCGCGACCGCGGTGGCCTTGGCAGCGATCCCGGTGTCTTTGGTCAGCGCGATCATCGTGATCAACTCGGGTGGCGGGTCGATCAACACGATGACGCTGGGCGGGCTGGCGATTGCCTTGGGCATGCTGGTCGATGACGCGATAATCGTGGTCGAGAATGTTGTGCGCCGGCTGCGCCTTGAGAGAGAGAAGCCCAGCGAGGAGCAGCAATCTGACATCGCAGTGGTCGCGTCGGCCACAAGCGAGGTGCAGAGTGCGATCATCTTCGCAACGCTGATCATCCTTCTCGTATTCCTGCCGATCTTCGGCCTGACCGGTATCGAAGGGCGTCTGTTGCAGCCGCTTGCGCTTGCCTATGGCGTATCGCTGCTCGCCAGCCTGGCAGTTGCCCTGACGCTAACTCCGGCGCTCAGCTACGACCTTTTGAGCCGCAAACCCGAAACCGTCGGCAATGAACCCAAATGGGTCGTTCGGCTGAAGGGATGGTATGGCGGAGTTCTCGACCGCTGGCTCATTCGCTGGAAGTCGCTCGCGATCGGCTCGGTGCTGCTGGTCGTCCTCGCCGGCATCGGCCTCGCGCTTGCCGGTCGCGCCTTTCTTCCCGAATTCAACGAAGGGTCGCTGACCGTCAACGTCACGACCCTGCCGGGCACCAGCCTCGAGGACAGCGACCGCGCCGCCAGCGAGGTCGAGGCTGCGCTCCTATCGCAACCCGAGGTCGAGACCACTGCGCGCAGGACTGGTCGCGCGCCTGGCGACCCGCATGCCCAGGAGGTCTTCGCCTCGGAAATCGAGGCTACACTCAGCGACGATGGACGCGACCGCGACGAGTTGCTGCCTGCCTTGCGTGAAGCCGTCGGCACGGTCCCCGGCGTCCAGGCGATCTTTGGTCAGCCGATCGGGCACCGGATCGATCACATTCTGTCCGGTGCCAGGGCGAATATAGCGATCAAGATCTTTGCGCCCGAATCCGATACGCTCCAGCGCCTCTCGACCCAGGTCGAAAGCGCGGTGACGGCAGTTCCCGGAGCGGTTGACGTGCAGAAGGACACCCAGAGCCAAGTGCCATATTTGCGCGTGCGTTTGCGGCGCGCGGATCTCGCCAATTACGGACTGGCGGTCGAGGATGTCACCGGCGCGATCCAGGCAGCTATCGCCGGTGCGGAAGTCGGCCAACTGGTCGAACGACCGGTGATCACGGATGTCGTCGTGCGATACGATCCGTCACAGTACAACGATGCTGGCCAGATTGAGAACATGCTGCTCGCAGCGCCGGACGGCCAGTTGCTGCCGCTTGCAGCGGTGGCCGATGTCGTGCGCGATCAGGGACCGAACGCGATCACTCGCGAGAGCGTCGAGCGGGTCCAGCTGGTGATAGCCAATGTTTCGGACCGCGATCTGGGCGCGGTAGTCGCCGACATTGAATCTGCGCTCGATACCATCGATCTGCCGCAAGGAGCCCGGATCGAGCTCGGCGGGCAATTCGAGAGCGCGGCCAGCGCCACCCGAACGCTGCTGGCCCTGGGATTGATTGTGCTGGTGGGGATGTTCCTGCTGTTGCGCCAAGCATTCCGTTCCTCGAACGATGCCGCCTTGGTGATGGTCAATCTGCCGCTGGCGCTGGTCGGCGGCGGTGTCGGCCTCTGGCTGACCGGTGGAGTGCTGTCCGTTGCCACCATCGTCGGCTTCATCACTCTGTTCGGCATCGCCACCCGAAACGGCGTAATGATGGTGACGCATATCAAGCATCTCCAGGCTCATGAAGGGGTCACCGATCTTGCGGAGGCGGTGCAGCGCGGTGCCGAGGAACGGCTGGTGCCGATCCTGATGACCGCGATTTCGGCCGGTCTCGCCCTCGTGCCTCTCGCCATCGCCATGGGCGAGCCGGGCAGCGAGATTCAGGCGCCGATGGCGATCGTGATCCTGTGTGGCCTCACAAGCTCGACGGTGCTCAACATGCTCGTGCTGCCGGCGATCTACCTGAAAGTGACACGCGACGGCTGGGGCGTGCGCAATTTGCGGATGGCAGCCCTGCGGCGCAATCGCTGCGGGCCGGACGAGCGATTGGCTGACGAAACGGCCTGACAGGAGGATGGTCTTATGGGTTACCTGCTACTGAAGGCGGCGCTATCGGGTCTGATCATTGCCATCGTCAGCGAGGTCGCGCGGCGCGCACCCGGTCTGGGCGCGCTCATAGCGTCGCTTCCGCTGATATCGGTTCTGGGCATGATCTGGCTGTGGCGCGATACCGGGGACACGGCGCGTATGGCCGAGCACTCCGCGGCCACCTTCTGGTTCGTGCTCCCGAGCCTCCCGATGTTTCTCGTAATTCCGCTCCTATTGAACCGGGGCGTGGCCTTCTTGCCCGCGCTTGCAATCGGCTGCGTGATGACAATCGCCCTTTACCTCGGGATGATCTGGACCCTTGGCCAGTTTGGCGTGAAGATTTGATGCTGAAGCTTCTATCGGGTTGTCGGCAATTCGTTGGTGACCGGCCCGCTATCGCGCTTGGCTCGACAAGAGCGGACTTTCCGCAGTCGGCCCAAAAGATGCCGCGAATATCGTCCCGCTGGTGCACAGTCCGCCGCTCCCAGGTTTTGGTAGTGGGTCGAAGGAGGGAAATGCCGAGGGCCCTCCTATTTTGGAGACCGTTTCGGAGACATTTGCACTCGAACTCTAACCAACATCCGAGAACCTTCGCGAACAACGACGCCTCGAAAGACGAACGAAAGTCGTTCGCCGATGTTCGGTCGAGTTCGCCCAATTTGCCTTGTAATCAGGGGGCCATGGGTTCGAATCTTCTAGCCAGCACCAGTTCTTCATTCAGGCAGCTTTGAGCATGTTCAGCGAGCCTGGAAGGGCCGGTCGCTAATATTTCCACCGGCAGGGCGAAAAAGCGAGAAACACCACTCCGACTCACTCGCCTGCGCCGCGGCGCCCGTAGCAATGCACTTGATCCGACACCCTAAATACAAATAGCGGACTTGCTTTCGATTTGATTCGGCGCAAGGGCTATCGAACATTCTGCCCTTACTTGAGCTTTTCGACTCTCGCTTCAAGTGCAGTCCTATTGAGTGAGGCGGCAGAATTCGGCAGAACTCGATTCTACGGTGGCTCCGCTTTTGCGCCAGCAAGAGGTTTTGGCGCGGTTCGGCGAGCTGGCGTTGCGTTCCGAGAGCTTGGACGAAATTCTCACCGAGGGTTGTCGGCTTGTCAGCGAAGCGCTGGGAACCGATCTCGCAAAGGTCATGGAATTGCGCGAGGACGGCGTCACTCTGCTCGTGAGGGCAGGTGTTGGTTGGGCCGATGGCGTGGTCGGGGAGGTGACCGTTAAGGCGGTCAAGGGATCGTCCGAAGGCTATGCGTTGAATACCGGCTTTCCGGTAGTGTCCGACGATATCAGGACGGAAACCAGGTTCGAATACGCCGATTTTATAAAGGAAAACGGCGTCAAGGCGATAGTCAACGTCATCATATTGGGTGCGAAAGACCGCCCGCCGTTCGGTATACTTCAGGTCGACAGCCGTACGCCCCAGCATTTCAGCGAAGGAGACGTGCGATTCCTGCGAGGCTATGCGAACCTCATCGCCGCTGCGGTCGATCGGATTCGGGTCTCCGAGAAAAACCGCCTTGCCGCGACGCATGATTCTACCACCTCGCTCCCAAACCGCGCGCTTTTCCGCAGCGAGTTGGAAAGAGCGCTTTCTAAGGCTCGAGAGACCGACACCGCCCTCAGCCTGCTGCCGATCGATCTCGATCGTTTCAAGGAAATCAACGACCGGCTCGGGCACCAGGTCGGTGATGTGGCCCTGTGCGGTTTTGCCGCGAGACTCGTCTCGTCCTTTGCAGAGGGAACCATGGTGGCCAGGCTGGGCGGCGACGAATTCGTCGTCATGCTGCCCGCCGTCGATCGCGCGGCCGCCATCGACCATGCAGAGCGCGCGTTGCGGGCGCTTGTTCATCCGTTCCGCGCGGAAGGACGCAATGTCGATCTGCGCGCCAGCATCGGCGTCAGCACATTCCCGACCGACGGCAAGGCTTTAACCCAGTTGATCGGCAGCGCCGACCTTGCACTCTATGCAGCGAAAAAGGGTGGCGGCAGCAGGGCGCGCGCTTATGAACCCGCCCTTCGTGCCGAGCAGCTGGGGCAGCTGGCCATGCTGCGCCATGCCCGAACCGCGCTGAAAAACGATTGGATCTCACCCTTCTACCAACCGCAAATCTCGCTCGCGACCGGCAAGACGAGGGGGTTCGAAGCGCTGCTGCGCTAGCACCGCCGGCGCAATCGGTTCGACCGTTGCGGATGCCGCCTTCTGCGACTTGAAAAGCTGGATTGACGCCGGCCTCTCGATCGAAAAGCTGGCGCTCAACGTTTCTGCAGCGGAGTTCAGAAACCCGGCCTATACCGAAAAGTTGCTAGAGCGTCTTGCCATCCACGGCCTGGCTCCGAGTCTACTCGAAATCGAGATCACCGAGACCGCCTTCCTCGATGCGGGTGTATCCAATGTCCTGACCGGGCTCGAACTGTTGCGCTCTGCGGGGGTCACCGTCGCGCTAGACGATTTCGGCACCGGGTTCTCGTCGCTTTCACAGCTTCGCGACCTTCCGGTGGACATGATCAAGATCGACCGCAGTTTCGTCGATGGCCTCGATAAGCGAACCAAGGATCGCTCGATCATCGAAGCGGTGCTGACGCTCGGAACGGCGCTGGGCATGGAAACGATCGCGGAAGGGGTCGAAACCGCAGCGCAGGCGGAATTTCTGGCAGAGCGCGGGTGCACATTCGCGCAAGGCTACTTCTACGCACCCGCAGTCGATGCGCCGCAGGCCCGAATGCAACTGATCGGCTAGTGGCTTCACAAGGTTGGCTGTACCCGCCCCGGCTTCGGTTTCAGGCGCATTTCCGCTAAGATCTCCGACCGCGCCCTAACTGTCGGGCCCCTCGCCTTGCGCCCTCCCCTCGCTCTGCTAAAGCGCGCGGGACTCACTATCCGACTGACATTCTAGACAAGCAGGGCACTCATGCAAAAAATTCAGGTCAAGAACCCGGTCGTCGAACTCGACGGCGACGAAATGACGAAGATCATCTGGGAATGGATCCGCGAGCGACTGATCCTGCCTTATCTCGACATCGACCTGAAATATTACGACCTCTCGATCGAGAAGCGCGACGAGACCGACGACCAGATCACCATCGATGCCGCCAACGCGATCAAGGAACACGGCGTCGGCGTCAAATGCGCCACCATCACGCCGGATGAAGCTCGGGTCGAGGAATTCGGCCTCAAGAAGATGTGGGTCAGCCCCAATGGCACGATCCGCAATATCCTGGGCGGCGTCGTCTTCCGCGAGCCAATCGTGATCGACAACGTGCCGCGCCTGGTCCCCGGCTGGACCGACCCGATCGTGGTCGGCCGCCACGCATTCGGCGACCAGTACCGTGCCAAGGACACGCTGATCCCCGGCAAGGGCAAGCTGCGGATGGTCTTCGAGGGCGAGGACGGCAAGAACATCGATATCGACGTGTTCGACTTCCCCAGCCCGGGTGTCGCGCTGACGATGTACAATCTCGACGATTCGATCCGCGATTTTGCACGCGCCAGCTTCGCCTATGGTCTCGATCGCAAATGGCCGGTCTATCTCTCGACGAAGAACACCATCCTCAAGAAATACGACGGGCGTTTCAAGGACCTGTTCGAGGAAATTTTCGACGCCGAATTCAAGGCTGATTTCGCCAAGGCCGGGATCACCTACGAGCACCGCCTGATCGACGACATGGTCGCCTCGGCGCTCAAATGGAGCGGCAAGTTCGTCTGGGCCTGCAAGAATTACGACGGTGACGTCCAGTCGGATATCGTAGCGCAAGGGTTCGGTTCGCTCGGGCTGATGACCAGCGTGCTGATGACCCCCGATGGCAAGACGGTGGAAGCCGAGGCCGCGCATGGCACCGTGACCCGCCACTACCGCCAGCACCAGGAAGGCAAGGCGACCAGCACCAACCCGATCGCCAGCATTTTCGCCTGGACCCGCGGCCTGATGTATCGCGGCAAGTTCGACGACACCCCCGATGTGGTGCGTTTTGCCGAGACGCTCGAGAAGGTCTGCATCAAAACCGTCGAGGGCGGCCAAATGACCAAGGATCTGGCGCTGTTGATCGGTCCGCAGCAGAACTGGCTCACCACCGAGCAGTTCTTCCAGGCGATCGTCGACAATCTCGAGAAGGAAATGGCGAACTGGAGCTAAGGCTCCAGCCCAGCCTACAGGGAGCTGAATTCAATGGCGAAAGCTCCGAGAACACGCCCTTCGGCTCGCAAGAGCGGCGAGAAGGTCGGCAAGGCGCGGCTGATCGTCCGGCAGGCGATGATCAAGGACATCCGCGGCATCGCCGCGCTGGTGCGCCGCGCCTATGACGATCTGCCGGCCTACAAGCAGAGCGAGATCCGCGGGCAGATCAACAACTTCCCCGAAGGGTGCTTCGTCGCGCTGCTCGACGAGGAAGTCGTCGGCTATTGCGCCTCGATGCAATTGCCCGAGCCGGTGGTCTTCGCGCCGCATGATTGGGACGAAATTTCGGGCAATGGCTATGGTAGCCGCCACGATCCGACCGGCGATTGGCTCTACGGCTACGAAATGTGCGTCGATCCCAAGGTCCGCGGCGTTCGCATCGGGCGGCGGCTCTACGAGGAACGCCGCGCACTGGCCGAGGAGCGCGAACTCACCGGGATCGTGTTTGGCGGCAGGATGCCCAACTACCGCCGCCACCAGCGCAAGGTCGATGGCCCGCAGGATTATCTCGACCAGGTGATTGCGGGCAAGATCCACGATCCGGTGCTGCGCTTCCAGCTTGCAAACGGTTTCGAGGCGGTCGGCATTCTCGAGGGCTATCTGCCCGAGGACAAGCGCTCGGCCGGGAACGCCGTCAAGATGGTCTGGCGCAACCCCTATATCGAGCGCGATACGCCCGTGAAAATGCGCATCCCGCGCGGGGTCGAATCGGTCCGTGTCGCCACCTGCCAGCTGCAGGCGCGCGCGGTGAAGGATTACGACGAGTTCCTGCGCGCCATCCGCTATTTCATAGATGTCGCCAGCGACTACGAAGCCGACTTCATCGTCTTCCCCGAGCTCTTCACGCTGATGCTGCTGAGCTTCGAGGAGAAGGAGCTGTCGCCGATGGAGGCGATCGAGCGATTGTCGGAATACACACCGCGCTTGAAGACCGACATTTCGGACTTCGCAATGCGTTACAACATCAACATCATTGCGGGCTCGCATCCTACCCGGATGGATGACGGCGACATTCACAACGTCGCCTATATCTGCCTGCGCGACGGATCCGTGCACGAGCAGGAAAAGATCCACCCGACACCCAACGAGCGTTACTGGTGGAACATCCGCGGCGGCGACAAGATCAACGTCATCCAGACCGATTGCGGCCCGATCGGCGTGCAGATCTGCTACGATTCCGAATTCCCCGAACTGTCGCGAAAGCTGGCCGACGAGGGCGCGCGGATCATCTTCGTGCCCTTCTGCACCGATAGCCGCCAGGGCTATTTGCGGGTGCGCTATTGCTCCCAGGCGCGGGCGATCGAGAACCAGTGCTTCGTGGTGTTGAGCGGCAATGTCGGCAATCTGCCCAATGTCGCCAATATGGACATCCAGTACGCGCAAAGCTGCATTCTCACACCCTGCGACTTTCCCTTCGCGCGCGACGGGATCGCCGCCGAGGCGACCGAGAACGTCGAGACGCTGACGATCAGCGACGTCAACCTCGCCGATCTCTCCTGGGCCCGCGCCGAGGGCACGGTGCGCAATCTCGCCGATCGCCGCTTCGACCTCTATCGCATCGAATGGGACGAGGATGGCGACCATCCCGGCAAGACCCGCCCGCGCACCGAACCGCTGGGGCCTCACTCCGTCGGCGGCGGATGATGTCACCGTACCGTTGAATGCGTCGCTTGTCGCAGGTCGCTATGTTTGGCGCTAGCGCCCGGTTCAAAGCCAATCGACGCGATGGGCCCCGTTGGGCAACCCTCTCCGTATGACTACGGCCGGCGCTTCCAGCCAGGCTGTCGGCGGCGCCTCTCTCGCTTACCGTCCCGATATCGACGGTTTGCGGGCAGTAGCCGTGCTGTCGGTCGTCGGTTTTCACGCCTTCCCGAGCTATTTCCCCGGCGGCTTTCTCGGGGTCGATATATTCTTCGTGATCTCCGGCTATCTGATTACAGGACTGCTGCTACGCGAGCGCGCGGCGACCGGTCGGATCAGCATATCGCAGTTTTATCTGCGCCGGGTCAGAAGGCTGTTTCCAGCCCTTCTTCTGGTCGTCGCCGTCACTGCATTTGCAGGATATTTCCTGCTCTTTGCCCATGAGTTCGCCAGATTGGCTCATCATGTCTGGGCGAGCCTATTTTTCGTCGAGAACATTCTCCTGGCGCGGGAAAGCGGCTATTTCGACGTCGATTCCTACGCAAAGCCGTTGCTGCATTTCTGGTCTCTCGCCGTCGAAGAGCAGTTCTATTTCATCTGGCCATTGGTGCTGCTGGTTTTCGCGCGATCCCGGACTGCGGTTGGCATTGCGATAGCCGCCATCTCCTCGCTTTCGCTGGCCATCACTTTTTTCGGTGGCTTGTCGGAACCCTGGCATTTCTACTCACCTCTCACGCGTGCGTGGGAGCTCGGCGCGGGAGCGGGCCTGGCCTGGTTTCACGCCAGACGCGATCCGGTAGGGCCTGGGCGCGTCAAGCTACTGGCCCATGCTCTCTCCCTCCTTGCGATCGCCGCGATCGCTGCCATCGTGCTGCTGGCCGGCAACGCGTTTCGCCACCCCGGCTTTCTGACGATGGTGCCCGTGATCGCGACCGTGGTGCTTATCGCCACCGGACCGCGAGGCTTCGCCAATCGGCGCCTGCTCGATCTTCGACCGGCCGTCTGGATCGGTCTTCTCAGCTACCCGCTGTATCTGTGGCACTGGCCCCTGCTCAGCTACCTTGCCATCGTCTCCGAAACAGAGCGCGGATCCGAAGTATGGCGAGCCGGCATGGTGGTGCTTGCGATTATCCTTGCTGCTGCAACATATCGATTTGTCGAACGGCCAGTCCGGTTGAACTGGACGGAACAACGGGCGTTCGTCTTGCTCCTATCGGGGACAGCCCTGCTGGCAATCGCAGTGGCGATCATGATCCAATTGCGCCCCGCGGCCGACCAAACCCTGGCCGCCGCTCAGGAAGCCCAGATAGAAGGAGCTTTCTGGAGGTACACTGCAAACGAGATATGCGAGCGCAATTACGGCGAGGAGTACCGTACTTTCTGCATCGTCAATCGCGACGCCACGCCGACCGTACTGCTATTCGGAGACAGTTATGCCAATCATTTCTATGCTGGCATGGTTTCCGATCCACGGCTTAAGGACGAGACCATCCTATCCTACGGATCGTGCGAACCCAGCGCGATCATGCCAGCGCGCAAGGACGACTGTTCCCAACAGATGGCGCTGGTCGAGAACACCTCCTCGCTCAGGCTGGTTATCGTTGGTGCCGCGTGGCCGCTGTTCGATGATAGTTTGGTCATGACCAATTCAGCGGCGTCAGACCTGATCGATTATCCCGAATATGACGAATATCGCGTTGCCCTTCTGGAGCAAATGGAACGATTGGCACGGAGAGATATCGAAATCATTCTTGTCGGCCCCAAGCCGGAAGTCGGTTACGATATTTCCGATTGTTTTGGACGTCCGTTTCGCTCGGCGACTCAAAGCTGCCAGATCATGAGAAATATATTCGAAAGCAAGTCTGCACTGACGATATCCTTGCTCAATGAAATCGCAGATCGTTACGAAAACATCACCTATTACGATCCGAGTCCGTTGTTCTGCATTGACGATATCTGCCGAATGATTACCCCGGAAGAGTACCCTTTGCTTCGGGACAACGTGCACTATTCGGTATTCGGCAGCCGCCATGCCGTGCGTGAGATGCTCGACTGGGCCGAAAGCGAAGGGCTTGAATTGCCATGATGGGCACCCCCGAGGATATGACCAGCACGCGGCCGCTCGGCTCGGGCTTCGTCGGCGGTAAATGCTGGTTTCGCGCCGGATGAGGCCCTGCCTGTGGTGACACGGAGCCGTGCCCCGGCTAGTCGATAGGCATGGCTGGCGAAATCGAAGCAACCCCGATGATGTCCGATGCGCTGGTGATCCTGGGCGCGGCGGGGCTCGTCATCCCGATCTTCACCCGCTTTCGTATCACCCCGGTTATCGGCTTCATCCTGATCGGCATCGCGGTCGGACCCTATGGCCTGGGCCAGCTGGTGTTCGAGCGACCCTGGCTCACCCACATCACTATCACCGACCCGGAGGCGCTGGAGCCCTTTGCCGAGCTCGGTATCATCCTGCTATTGTTTACGATCGGGCTGGAACTGAGTTTCAACCGATTGTGGCAGATGCGCAGGCTCGTCTTCGGACTTGGCGCACTCGAACTGCTGATCATCGGCACTTTGCTGGCGATTTTTCTCGGGATGATGGGTCAATACTGGACCGGTGCGCTGGCGCTGGGTCTGGCGCTCGCCTTTTCCTCCACCGCGATCGTCCTGCCGATCTCGGGGACCAACAGTCCGGTCGGGCGCGCAGCGCTGTCGATGCTGTTGTTCGAGGACATCATGATCGTCCCGATCATCTTCATTCTGGGCGCCATGGGTCCCACCGCGCAGGCCGAAGGCTGGGAGGGACTGCTCGACACGCTTCTGCTCGGGGCGGCGGTAATTACCGTCCTGCTGGTCGCCGGTAGGATCGCCCTGCCCCGCCTGTTCGCGCAAGCCGCGCGCACCAAGAGTCCGGAGCTGTTTCTCGCCGCCAGCCTGCTGGTGGTGATCGGGGCCAGCCTGGCCACCGCGCTGGCGGGTCTGTCGCCAATCGTCGGCGCCCTGATCGCCGGCCTGCTGATCGCCGAGACCGAATACCACACCGAAGTCGAAGGTATCATCGAACCGTTCAAGGGCCTGGCGTTGGGTATTTTCCTCATCACCGTGGGGATGAGTATCGATCTCACCACGATCTGGGAAAATATCGGCGCGGTTGCCGCTGCCGTGGTGGGCGTGCTGGTTTTCAAGGCACTGGTGACGGGCATGTTGCTGAGGCTGATGGGCGCGCGGCGCTCGACCGCCGCCGAGACCGGTATTCTGATGGCAAGCCCGTCTGAAACCACGCTGATCGTGCTTGCGGCCGCAGGATCGGCATTGCTGATCCAGCCTGGCACGGCGCAGTTCTGGCAGATCGTCACTGCTATAGGGCTCACTGTAACGCCGCTTCTGGCGCGTCTGGGGCGTGTCATTGGGCGCCGGGTCGAAGCGATCCCCGACCTGCCACCCGAGGATGAAGGCGAACCGCGCGTCATCATCATCGGCGCAGGCCGTGTCGGTCGCCTGATCGCGCGGATGCTGGAGAAGCACGGCAAGCCTTATGTTGCACTCGATTCCAACTCCGATCTCATCGCCAGCGCCAAGCGCGCTGGCATTCGTGCCACTTTCGGCGATGCGGCGCGCGGCGCGGCGCTCAGCAAGCTCGGGGTCGAGAACGCGCTGGCGGTGGTGCTTACCATGGACGAACCGGTGCTCGCGCAGCGGCTGGTGGCGCGGCTGCGCAAGGAATATCCCGATCTGCTGATCGTCGCTCGCGCGCGCGACACCCGGCACGCGGCGGAGCTCTATCGCGCCGGGGCCAGCCACGCAGTGCCCGAAGCGCTCGAAGCCTCGCTCCAGCTCAGCGAGGCGGTGCTGGTCGATATCGGGGTCGCCATGGGTCCGGTGATCGCCTCGATCCACGAGAAGCGCGACGAATATCGCGTGCAGATCGAGGAAGAGGGTGCGTTGGGCTACAAACCCAAGCTGCGCACCAGCACCACGCAATCCTGACTCGCCTCAGCCAATCGGTGAACTCTGCGCCACCTCATGCGTTGGGTTGAAAAGGAGAAATCGAAATGGCCGACAACGACCCGACCAAGCCGACCCCGAACAAAGAGAAGTTCAAGCCGCAGAACGTTCAGGATCCGCTCAAGAGCGGCAATGCCGCCAGTAAGCATCGCAACAAGCCGGGCGACACCGGCGGGATGGATATCGAACAGGGTAGCAGCGGCGTGACCAAGGAAACGCCGAGCCGCTAGAGTGCTCGAACTAGGCGGACTGCCTTGCCAATGCCTCGCGCACTGCAGCAATGGCGTCCGCCGCTTTCGTCCCAGCGGGCCCGCCGCCTTGTGCCATGTCGGGACGACCTCCGCCGCCTTTGCCACCGAGAGCGGCAACGCCGTCGCGCACCAGCGCCACGGCGTCGATCCGATCGGTTAGGTCGTCGGTGACACCGACGGCGAATGCACCCTTGCCTTCGTTGACCGCGCAGATCGCGGCGACGCCCGAGCCCATCCGCTTCTTCGCCTCGTCGAGCAGCGGGCGCAGGTCCTTGGGGTCAAGGCCCTCAATAACCTTGCCCGAAAATGCGACGCCGCCGATGTCTTCGTCTTCGGCCGCGGCAGCACCGCTGCTCGCGCCATCGCCCGATAGCGCCAGCGCGCGCCGCGCTTCGGCCAGTTCCTTGTCGAGCTTCTTGCGTTCATCGACCAGGGCCTCGACCCGTGCAGCCGCCTCGTCGGGCGAGGTGCGTAAGGTGGCGGCGATCGACTGCAGCGCCTGGTCGCGTTCGGTCAGCCATTGGCGCGCAGCCTCGCCGGTCATCGCCTCGATCCGACGCACACCCGAACTGACCGCGGATTCCGAGACGATCTTGAACAACCCGATGTCCCCGGTCGCATGCACATGGATGCCGCCGCACAGTTCGACCGAGTAGCTCCGGCTGCCATCGCGCCTGGTGCCCATCGAGAGAACGCGGACTTCGTCGCCATATTTTTCGCCGAACAGCGCCAGCGCGCCGGCGGCGACCGCGTCGTCCGGGGTCATCAGCCGGGTCTGGACCGCCTCGTTGGCACGGATCTCGGCGTTGACCTCGGCCTCGACCGCGGCGAGCTCCGCAGCGGTCAGCGGCTTGGGGTGCGAGAAATCGAAGCGGAAGCGGTCGTCGGAGACCAACGATCCCTTCTGGGTAACATGCTCGCCGAGTTGGTTGCGCAGCGCGGCGTGGAGCAGATGGGTCGAGGAATGGTTGGCGCGGATGCGGTCGCGCCGCGTGGCGTCGACCGCGAGGTGGACTGCATCCCCTCGCTTCACGCTGCCCTTGGTCACGTGCCCGATATGGGTGTGCAGCCGCCCGAGCGGCTTGTTGGTGGTCTCGACTGCGATTTCGAGCCCCTCAGGGGTCCATATCCGACCGGCGTCACCCGTCTGGCCACCGCTCTCGCCATAGAAGGGGGTCTGGTTGGTGAGCAGGATCACCGTATCGCCCTCTCTGGCCGATTCGACTTCGCTCCCGTCCCTGACGATGGCGACCACCGCGCCCTCGCCCGTGGTCGAACTGTAGCCGGTGAATTCAGTCGAGCCTTCGCGATCGGCGATGTCGAACCAGACTTCCTCGCTCGCAGATTGGCCCGAACCCTTCCACGCCGCACGCGCCGCCGCCTTCTGCTGCGCCATCGCCGCGTCGAACCCTTCGCGTTCGACCGCGATCCCTCGGCTGCGCAACGCATCCTCGGTGAGATCGTAGGGGAAGCCATAGGTATCGTAGAGCTTGAACGCGGTCTCGCCATCCAGCGTGCCACCCTCGCCCATATCGGCGGTTGCTTCGTCGAGCAGCCGCAGCCCATTGTCGAGCGTCCGGCGGAACTGGGTTTCCTCGCGCTCGAGGACCTCCTCGATCAGCGCCTGACCGCGCTGCAGTTCAGGATAGGCCTGGCCCATTTCCGTGACCAGCGCGGGGACGAGGCGATGCATCAGCGGTTCGGCGGTACCGAGCAGATGGGCATGGCGCATCGCGCGGCGCATGATCCGCCGCAGCACATAGCCGCGACCCTCGTTGGACGGCAGCACGCCATCGGCGAGCAGGAACCCTGTCGAGCGCAGGTGATCGGCAATCACGCGGTGACTGGCGGTGTTGTCGCCCTGCGCGGCCACGCCGGTCAGGCTTTCGCCCGCCGCGATCAGCGCCTTGAAGGTGTCGGTATCGTAATTGTCGTGGACGCCCTGCAGCACCGCGGCGACCCGCTCGAGCCCCATGCCGGTGTCGATCGAGGGCTTGGGCAGCGCTTCGCGGGTGCCATCGGCCTGCTGCTCGAACTGCATGAAGACCAGGTTCCAGATCTCGACAAACCGGTCGCCATCCTCCTCGGGCGAGCCCGGAGGACCACCCCAGATATGATCGCCATGGTCGTAGAAGATCTCCGAGCACGGGCCGCAGGGGCCGGTGTCGCCCATCGACCAGAAATTGTCATTGGTGGGGATGCGGATGATCCGCTCTTCTGGCAGGCCGGCGACCGAGCGCCAGAGCTCGAAGGCCTCGTCGTCGGTGTGATAGACGGTCGCGGTCAGGCGGTCGGCGGGGAGGCCCCATTCCTTGGTGAGCAGGTTCCAGGCGTGGTGGATCGCCTGCTCCTTGAAATAATCGCCGAAGCTGAAATTGCCGAGCATCTCGAAGAAGGTGTGATGCCGCGCGGTGTAGCCGACATTGTCGAGATCATTGTGCTTGCCCCCGGCACGGACGCATTTCTGGCTACTGGTCGCGCGCGGGCTCGGCGGTGTCTCGAGACCGGTAAATGCGTTCTTGAACGGCACCATCCCGGCGTTGACGAACATCAGCGTGGGATCGCTGAACGGCACGAGCGGCGAGGACGCGACCTCGGCGTGATCGGCGGCAGCGAAATAGTCGAGGAAGGACCGGCGGATGTCGTTGGTCGAAGTCATGACGCGCAGTTAGGCAATCGCCGCCCGAGCGACAAGCGCGGAAAGCCGGTTACCGTGATTGCGCCGGGTCGCGCCGGCCGGCCTACCAGACGAAATAGGGTCCACCGCGCTCACGGGCACGCTGCCAGGCAGGGCGGGCGTGGATCGCCTCGACGAAGCGCGCAAGCTTGGGCGCGCGCTCGGCATAGCCCTGCATCACCGCGATTTCGGCGGGGAAGCTCATCAGCACATCGGCGGCGGACCAGTCGTCGCCGACGAAATGCAGGCCCTCGCCCAGCTGTCGTTCGGTAAACAGGACATGCGCCTCGAGCTGCTCGTCGATCCGCGGCATTAGCGGCGCGGCCGCCTCGCCCAGCCGCGCGCTGTAGAGCTTGAGCATGACGGGGACGAAGAAGCTGCTCTCGCCGAACTGCATCCATTCGAGAAATTCGACCCATTGCGCGCTGTCGCGTGCCGGGAGCCAGCTCTCGCCGCCATGGCGCTCGCACAGATACTGAATGATCGCGGCGCTTTCCGAGACCATCCGGTCGCCGTCCTCGATTACCGGGGATTTGCCGAGCGGATGCGCCTGCTTGAGTTCGGGGGGCGCGAGATTGGTGGTCGCGTCGCGCTGATAGGAGACGATCGTGTAATCGACGCCGAGTTCCTCGAGCAGCCAGAGAATCCGCTGCGAGCGGCTGTTGTTGAGATGGTGGATGGTGATGGTCATGACGAGCTCCCTCGCTGGTTTGGACTCAGGCCTATTCCATCCGGACCGGCACGGCCATGGTCATCTCATCATCTCCAGCGGGGGTGAGCGGATCGCGCGCCCGTCAAACCAGGCCACACAGCGAAAAGCCGCCGCAGCAAGGCGTCCTATGGGGACTGGCCTTGCGCACGGCGGCTTTCCGCGTGTCCGGGCGCCGCTTATGGGGACAGCCGAGCGGTGTCGGCTGCGGCGCCCGCTTGAGAAAATGCGATCAGTCCTCCGCGTCAGGACCGGCCATCATCTTCTCGGCGACCTCGTCGGTGCGGCCGCGAATGGCGGCTTCCAACCGGTCGCTAACTTCGGGATTTTCCTTCAGATAGGTCTTGGAGTTCTCGCGACCCTGACCGATCCTGATGCTGTCGTAGCTGAACCAGGAGCCCGATTTCTCGACAATCCCGGCCTTGACCCCGAGATCGAGTATCTCGCCGGTCTTGGAGATGCCTTCGCCATACATGATGTCGAATTCCACCTGCTTGAACGGCGGCGCGACCTTGTTCTTCACCACTTTGACGCGGGTCGAATTGCCGACCACATCGTCGCGATCCTTGATTGCGCCGGTGCGGCGGATGTCGAGCCGGACCGAGGCGTAGAACTTGAGCGCATTGCCGCCGGTGGTGGTTTCCGGATTGCCGTACATCACCCCGATCTTCATCCGCAGCTGGTTGATGAAGATCACCATGCATTTCGAGCGGCTGATCGAGCCGGTCAGCTTGCGCAGCGACTGCGACATCAGCCGGGCCTGGAGCCCGACATGGCTGTCGCCCATCTCGCCCTCGATTTCGGCGCGCGGCACCAGCGCCGCGACCGAATCGATCACCAGCACGTCGATCGCGTTGGAACGGACCAGCGTGTCGACGATCTCGAGCGCTTGCTCGCCGGTGTCGGGCTGCGAGACGATCAGCTCGTCGATATCGACGCCAAGCTTGCGGGCATAGACCGGATCGAGCGCGTGTTCGGCATCGACGAATGCGGCGGTCCCGCCGCCCTTCTGCGCCTCGGCGATGACATGCAATGCGAGCGTGGTCTTGCCCGAGCTTTCGGGCCCGTAGATTTCGACGACCCGTCCCTTGGGAAGACCGCCCACGCCAAGCGCGATGTCGAGCCCGAGCGATCCGGTGGAGATCGACTCGATGTTCATCGTTTCCTTCTGACCCAGCTTCATCGCCGAGCCCTTGCCGAAGGCGCGATCGATCTGCGCGAGTGCGGCATCAAGTGCCTTTTGACGGTCCACGTCGACTTCCTTGTCTTTTACGAGTTTCAGACTTGCCGCCATGACATTCCCTCCTGCGCTTGACCAGAGCCGCTACCGACTCATTTAACAGAGAGGTATGTACCGCCTTTGTTCCAAAAGAACAAGAGTGGAACGAAGAAATCTTTCAGAAGCGCGATTTCAGCCCCCGGACGCGGCCTGGCCGCTCAGCACTTCGGCTACCTTGGCGCTGATCTGCTGGACGCTGAAGGGCTTGGGAATGAAATGCATATTCTCGATGTCGATATCGTTGCGCAGCTGTTCCTCGGCATAGCCGGACATGAACAGGATCGGGATCTTGGGCTTCACCCGGCGGACCGCGCGCGCCATCGCGGGACCGTCCATCGCAGGCATCACCACGTCCGAAACGATGAGATCGAACTCGATCCCACTATTGGCCACCGCGGCGAGCCCGGCCTCGCCATCGGAGGCCGAAGTCACCGCATAGCCTGCGCGGGTCAGCGCGCGCTCCGCCACCGCGCGAACCATGTCCTCGTCCTCGACCAGCAGCAGATTGCCCCCGCCCGACCAGTCGCTCGCCTTGGCGTCTTCCACTTCCTCGCGCCGCCGCGGCGCCGGCATTTCACCCTTGTGGACGGGCAGATAGACGGTGAAGCGCGCGCCAACCGGCGAGCCGTCGGGCCCCGGCACATTGTCGGCAAAGATGAAGCCGTTGGACTGCTTGACGATGCCATAGACCGTCGAGAGCCCGAGCCCGGTGCCCTTCCCCTGCTCCTTGGTGGTGAAGAAGGGCTCGAAGATCTTGTTGATCACATTCTCGGGAATGCCCCCGCCCGTGTCCTGAACGATGAGCACGGTGTAGTCGTTGGCGGGCATGATATCGATGCCCATCTTGCGCACGTCGCGCGCCGAGACGTGTCGCGTAGCCAGCGTCAGCCGGCCCTTCAGGTCCGGCCGCCCCTTGCCATCGGCATAGGCCTGCATAGCATCGCGCGCGTTCACCGCCAGATTGATGATGACCTGTTCGAGCTGCTGCGGGTCGGCGCGCACCGGGCCCAGTTCGCGGTCGTGACGAACCGAGAACTCGACCTTACCGCCCATCAGGCGCTTGAGCAGCTGGCTGACCTCGCTGACCACATCGGGCATCTGCAGCACCACCGGGCGCAAGGTCTGCTGTCGGCTGAAGGCGAGCAGCTGGCGGGTGAGCGAGGCGGCACGGTTGGAATTGGCCTTGATCTGCTGAATGTCGTCATAATCGCTGTCGCCCGGCGTGTGGCGCAGCAGCATGAGATCGCAATAGCCGATGATTGCGGTGAGCACGTTGTTGAAATCGTGCGCCACGCCGCCCGCAAGCTGTCCGACCGCCTGCATCTTGGTGGCCTGCGCGACCTGGCGCCGCAGCCGCTTTTCCTCGGTCGAATCCGAAAGTGAGAGCAGTACCGCTGCATCGCCCAGTCCGCGGACCCCCGCGAGCCCGATGCTCACCGGCTCCTCCTTGTCGCCCCCCAGCCGCACCGCCATGTCGCCGCTTGCCGCGACGCCCTTGGCGAAGCGGCGCACGGTGTCTGACATCGCCGCCTTGTCCTCGGCCACCACCAGATCGGACGGAAATTGCGGCAGGCCCGCTTGTTCGCGCTCGATGGCCCGAAGGAACGCCTTGTTGGCGAACAGGAAGCGGCCATCGCGATCAGTCAATGCCAGCCCCAGCGGCAAAGCCGAGAGCAGCGCTTCGAGCTGCGGCACCGCGGCGCGACCGCTCCCCTCCCAGGCCCCGCCGACCCCGACGCTGCTGTCGACCAGCAACATCAGCGACGGCGCCTCGTCGGCACCGCTCACCTGCTTGCTGCCGGGCTCGTCGAGCGGGATATGGACTAGCGTTTGCGGCGAACCCTGCTGCCCTTCGCGCGCGAAGTAGATGCGGTCGCGATCGTCGGAACGCAGCAGCTGGACGAAATCCTCTCCCGAAAGCGATTTCTCCGCCTGCCCGGTCGTCCGCTCGGCAAGCCCAGGGGTGTGGTCGATCACGACGCCATCGGGCGCTACCAGCGCGACCTCGAGCCCGGCGCGCGACATCGTCGCGCCGAATGGGCCGGAGATCCGCTCCGCCACGCCATCGTAGCTGCGGTGTTCGATGATCTCGTTGAATCGCCAGATCAGATAGTTCTCGCCCCGCCCGCTGCGCTCTACCGCGAGACGAAAGGTCCGCTCGCCCTGCACCAGCCGGAGCAGCTCGACCTCACCCCGCCCGTCCCGCCACGCGGCGCGCGCGGCGTCGTTCGCGGCCTCGCGTCCCTGATTGTCCAGCGCCAGCGCCTGCGGTTCGGCGTCGATCCCGAACCAGTCGCGATAGGTCGAATTGGCGCAGGTCAGCCGGTTGGCGCGATCGGTGATCGCGATGGCGATCCGCTTGTTCTCGATCGCCGCATGGGTCACCGACCAGTCGGGCGGCGCGAGATCCGAAACAGCCAGCGGCGACTTCAGCCGGGTGATCAGCAGGAGGCCCAGCATAAGCGTGAGCAGCCCCCCGGCGTAGGCGGCAGCCATCAGCCCGCTCGCACCGAGCAGCCAGACCATCCCGACCGACAGGATCATCGCGACCAGTAGGCCGATCACCAGCGGAATCGGGGGCAGGCGCAACAGACCGTCCTCGCTCGCGGTGATCATTCGTCCTCCGTCATAGGCCGAGCCAGAGCCCCTTCCATCGCATCGAGACGTTGCTTGCGCCGGCGGATCACCATATTGCGCCAGATGAAGCTCGCGATGAGATAGCCAGAAGCCGCGCCAACCACCGCCAGCACCACGAAACCGAACGCGGTCAGGCCGGCCATCTCGAAGAACCCCGCTAGGGCCCCGCGATCATCGGCGATTTCCGACGCAGCCCCGGCACCGACCGCAGCGTCGATGTTGAGTACCGTTGCGCCGACCTTATTGGCCACCAGCAACCAGAACGGGAAGGTGAAGGGATTGGTCACGAAGGTTAGCGCCGCAGCCAGCGGCACATTGGCCCGGGCCGGGAGGGCGAGCAGCGCGGCCAGGAATATCTGCCCCAGCGGCACGATGAAGGCGGCGAACAGGCCCAGCGCGACGCCGCGCGGTACCGAACGACGCGTGAACCGCCACAGCTCGGGGCTCAGGAAGCTCTGCCCGAGCGGACGCAGATATTTGTTGCGCGCCATCTGCTCGCGCGTGGGCATGTGCTTGCGGAACCAGTCCGCCAGAAAGGTCTTGGATCGCAGGTCGCTCATCGCCACGCCGTAGCATTGTGCCGGCAGGTGGCACGAAGCAAGAGGTGTGAACGGGTTGGCGGCATGAAGTGCATTCCGAACTTGTATGACTAGCGGCGAGTGGCTGTCAGGCGCGCAAATTTAGTCCAGCGATTGCGCGCGCAAAACGAGATTGTCAGCCACGGTCGCGCATTACGCGCGCCTTGTCGCGCTGCCAATCGCGATCCTTGACCGTCTGGCGCTTGTCATGTGCCTGCTTGCCCTTGGCCAGGGCGAGTTCGACCTTGGCGCGGCCGGTCGAGTTGAAATAGACCGACAGCGGCACGAGCGTCATACCCTTGCGCTCGATCGCGCCGAGCAGGCGTTCGATCTCGCGCTCGTGCAGCAACAGCTTGCGCGGACGCTTGGGCTCGTGGTTCTCGCGATTGCCGTTTGCGTATTCGGGGATGTTGGCGTTGACCAGCCAGACCTGTCCGCCGCGGACCTCGGCATAGCTTTCCTTGATCGAGGCCTGTCCGGCACGCAGCGCCTTCACTTCGGTGCCGTGCAACGCCAGCCCCGCCTCGAGCGTGTCCTCGACATGATAATCGAACCGCACCCGCCGGTTGTCGGCGACGGTCTTCTGCTTGTCGAAAGTGGCGGGTTTGGGACGGGCCATGATTACGGGCACTTAAGAAGGCGGGCGCCAAAGGGAAAGAGGTAACGGTTACGATCGGCCGGTTTCCAAAAGCCCATCTAACCGCACTTGGCTCGGGCGTCAGACTAGCCCGGCGCCCTCCAGCGCGGCGTCGACCGCCTTGCGCGCTGCTGGACTGCAGGCGCACAGCGGCAGGCGCACTTCGTCGGTCAGCCAGTCGTGAACACGCGACAAGGCGTATTTCACGGGTCCGGGCGAGCTATCCTCGAACATGGCGTAATGCAGCGGATAGAGCCGGTCGTTGAGCTGGCGCGCCTTGACCAGATCGTTGTCCGCGCAGGCCTGCTGAAACTCGGCGCACAAGGCCGGCGCGACATTGGCGGTCACCGAGATGCAGCCCTTCCCGCCTGCGGCGTTGAACGGCAGCGCCAGCTCGTCATTGCCCGACAATTGGCAGAATTCCTTGCCGATCCCCATCCGGTGGTCCGCCACCCGGCTCAGATCCTCGCTGGCGTCCTTGATGGCGATGATCTGGTCGGGATACTTGTTGGCCAGCGCGATCGTGGTTTCGGGCAATATGTCGGTGACCGTCCGGGCAGGCACGTTGTAGAGCACAATCGGCAGGTCGCAATTTTCCGCCAGATAGCTGAAATGTGCCATCAAGCCTGCCTGGCTCGGACGATTGTAATAGGGCGCCACGCACAGCGCCGCCGCGGCTCCGGCCTTCTTCGAGAAGTGCATGTGCAGGAGCGCGTTTTGCGTGTCGTTGCTTCCGCAGCCGGCGATCACCGGCACCCGCCCCGCGGCCTGCTCGATGCAGACCTCGACCACGCGATGGTGCTCGGCGTTGGAAAGCGTCGAGGCCTCACCGGTCGTGCCGCAGGGCACAAGGGCCGAACTGCCATTGTCGATCTGCCAGTCGACCAGCCGCCGAAAAGCGGCTTCGTCGAACGTTCCGTCGCGAAAAGGAGTCACCAGGGCCGGTATCGAGCCAGAGAACATTTACTAAGGTCCTGCGTTGGTCCCATGCACGCCAAATTCTTGCGCGCTGGGAGGGAAATCGTTCAGCGCCTGATAAGGAGCCGAGAGGCATAATGTCCAGCATGGGTCATAAAACACTTACACTATTCGCTCTTCTCGCCGGCACCGCGCTGGCCCCACCGCTGGCCGCGCAGTCGATGGGCAACACGCCCGATGCCCGGACGAACATGGTTGCCATGCAACCCGCCCGGATGGCCGAAGCGGTCGACCGCTGGAATTACCTGCGCGAACAGCAGAACCTGCCCTTCGCGACCTACGCGAATTTCATCAGCGCCTATCCGGGCTTCCCGATGCAGGAGCGGCTGCAGCAACGCGCCGAAGCCGCGCTCGATACCGATCCGGTGGGTACCGAGACACTGGTCGCCTTCTTCGATCGCAACCCCCCGCTGACCAATCCCGCCAAGGCGCGCTACGCGCTCGCCCTTGCGACGCAAAACCGCGCCGAAGCCTTTCCGGTGGCGCAGGACGCCTGGCGCGGCGGAACGATGAGCGGAACCGCCGAAGCCTATCTTCAGGGCCTTTACGGCGCGCGTTTCACTCCCGGAGACCATGATGCGCGGATGAACGCGCTGCTGTGGCAGGGCGACAGCGAAGGCGCTGCACGTCATGCGATGCGCGTTTCGCAATCGCAGCGCGACCTCGGCATGGCGCGGCTGGCGCTGCTCCAGGGCGAAATGCCGTCCTCGGCCGGGCTTACCGTTCCCGGCGATGCGCGATCCGATCCCGGATATGTCTACAATCTGGTCCGCTACTATCGCACCAGCAACCAGATCCCGCAGGCGGTTGCTCTGTTGACCAGCCGCCCGACCTTCACCCGCCCTGCCTTCGATGGCGAGGCGATGATCGGCGAGATGCTGCGCGTCGCGCGCGGCGCAAGTTCCGACCAGGCGGCGCGTATCGCCGCATCGGTCGACGATCTGTTCGCTCCGGGTTACGACGTCAGCGACGGCGCCTATCGCCTGCGCGACGACTACACCTCGCTGATGTGGCTGGGCGGCACCAGCGCGCTGTGGAATCTCGGCGAAGGATCGCGGGCAGCCCCGCTGTTCTACCGCTACGGTGCTGCCGCCAAGACCCCGCAGACCCGCTCCAAGGGCTTCTACTGGGCGGGCCTTGCCGCCTCGCGTGCTGGAATGGCGCAGGAGGCCGAGCGCTATTACAACCTCGCCGCGCAATATCCCGACCGTTTCTACGGCCAGCTGGCGCTGAACGAACTCGGCCGTCCGGTACCTTCTTTGCAGCGGGTCGCGGTAGCGACGCCGACGGATGAGCAACGCCGCGCATTCGCCAATTCGCCGCTGGTAGCCGCGACGCGCCATGTGGCGCAGGGCGCGCCTTGGAGCACGGGCATCCAGTTCTATCGCGAACTGGCCCAGTCCGCCGATACGCCGGAAGAGCACGCCCTGGTCGCCGAACTCGCTCGCGAAATCGGGCGACGCGATCTTGCGGTCAACGTCACCGAAGCCGCTGCGGCCGATGGATACGACAGCTTTATCGCCCAGGGCTTCCCGACACTTCCCCTCCCCCCCGGGGCTAACTTTACCCTCGTTCATGCGATTGCGCGGCAAGAGAGCCAGTTCGCCCAGAACGCCATCAGCCACGCCGGTGCGCGCGGCCTGATGCAGCTGATGCCCCCTACTGCTCGCGAGGAAGCCGATCGCGCAGGCATGACCTACATGACCGCCAATCTCATCGAGGATGCGGACTATAATATCCGGTTGGGCAGCAACCATATCGAACGGCTGGTCTCGAACTATGGCGGAAGCTATCCGCTCGCCTTCGCGGCCTATAACGCCGGGCCGGGCAATGTGAACAAATGGCTGCGCGCCAATGGCGATCCGCGCACCGGCGCCATCAGCTGGCTCGAATGGATCGAGAAAATCCCGTTCTTCGAGACCAAGAACTATGTCCACCGGGTGATCGAGAATGCCGCGGTCTACGAGCATCTTTATCCCGAACGCACGCCCTATGGACAGGCGCGGTCAGTGAGTGACTTCCTGCGCTAGATTGCGATAGGAAGGCGCATCATGACCGCGCCTACCAATCCGATAACGCCTGCAGGCTACGCCGCGCTCGGGGCGCGCTACGACCATCTGCTCGGAACCGAGCGGCCCGCGATCGTCGAGATCGTGAGCTGGGCGGCGGGCAATGGCGATCGCAGCGAGAACGGCGACTACATCTATGGCCGCAAGCGGATGCGCGAGATCGATCGCGAACTCGCGCATCTCGCGCGTCGGCTGAAGGCCGCGCGGGTGATCGACCCCAGCGAACAACCCGATTTGCGCAAGGCCTTCTTCGGTGCGACGGTGACGCTGGCGGACGAAGAGGATCTCGAGCGGTGCGTCACCTTGGTCGGCGACGACGAACAGGATGCCGGAGCGGGCCGCATCGGCTGGCCCTCTCCGCTCGCTCGCGCGCTCAAGGGCGCTGCGGTAGGGGATGTCCGCTCGGTTCGTCTTCCGGGCGGTACCAAGGATTGGGAAGTGATGGGCATCGCCTATGATTAGAATGGGCCTTGTTCTTCTTCTCGCGCTAGCCGCGCCGCTTTCGGCCAAGGAAAGCCTCGGCGTCTTCGAGAGCTGGGGCGCGTTCCGCGACGAAGCCGGGCCGCGCTGCTACGCGATAGCGGTCCCTCGCACCGCCAGCGCTCGGCAGGCATATGCAAGTATCGCCACGTGGCCGCGGCGCAACGTCCGCGGACAGATCCATTTTCGCCTGTCGCGCGAATCGCGGCCCGGCAGCGCGATTACATTGCGGGTCGGAAACGAACGGTTCGGGCTCACGGGAAGCGGGACGAATGCCTGGGGGGCGGACCGCCGAATGGATGCCGCCATCGTCGCCACGCTTCGTTCGGCGAACCGCCTGAGCGTGAGCGCAATCGACACAAGCGGACGACGCTTCTCCGACAATTACACTCTGAACGGCGTGGCCTCGGCAATGGATGCCGCGACCGTCGCCTGTGCGCGCCGCAGATAGACGAAGAAAAGGCGGGCCGCAGCCCGAAGCTGCGACCCGCCCATCTTAACGCATCATTCGATTAGAAGCGGAAGCCGACGCCCGCCACAACCTGATGACGATCGGTGTCGATGTCGAAATTCGCGGTATCGGGCGCATCGCCTTCGAAATCGATCTCGGCGTTGCTGTAGTTCGAATAGCGATATTCGAGCTTAACGAAGCTGCGTTCGGTCATCGCATATTCGACACCCGCGCCCACACGGTAACCGTCGGTGTCGATGTCCTGATCGAAGGTCTGCGTGCCGGAGGCCGAGCGGACGTTGTATTTGGCGTTGGTGTAACCGCCCTTGGCGTAAACCAGCAGATCGGGCTGCGCCAAGACGCCGACGCGCGCGCCGACATAGAGATCGCGACCGGTTTCGACGTTGCCGAGACCAAAGCCTTCGAAATCTCCGTCGCGGAATTCGACGTCCGCGGTCGAGCCTGTGTATTCCGCCTCGACACCCAGCACGACGCCGCCGGCGTTAAAGTCGTAACCCAGAGCGCCGCCGTAGACGACGCCTTCGATCGACTGATCATTGTCGACATTGGCATCGTCGTCGATCGTACTGCCAGCGGTGCTGCTGTCGTAACCGGCGATGATTTCGGCACGCGGACCGGTGAAGGTGCCATCGACGGCATCCTGGGCCATAGCGGGGGCCGAAATCGAAAAAGCCGAACCTGCGACCAGAAGGACTGTTGCGTATTTCATTGAGTGTACTCCGTTATCGTAAACCCGCGGACTTCTGCCGCGTGGACCTACTTAACGGGGCGATGGGGGCGCAGTTTCATGAACAGGAAACAACAAGCATCTGTTGCAGTTTGGTAACAATCCTGCGCCAGACTGTGCAGATATGTCGACCAAAATCCGGAACGCTGGAGGCTCCTCCAAGTTCGCGCGCCGGTAGCCTTTCGCAAATACGGGAACGCGCCTATATGCGGGGCTCACATGCCCGACACCACGCTCATGACCATTCCCGGACAGATCGACCCCGTCCCCGCCTCGCGCGAAATCACGCCGCGAGCGGACGGACGCGTCGACCTTCTGGGCCTGCCTCGCCCGCGGATCCGCGCGCTCCTGGAAGAAGCCGGCCTTGACCCCAAGCAGGCCAAGCTACGGGCCAAGCAGCTGTTTCACTGGCTCTATCACCGCGGCGTGACCGATTTCGCCGCGATGACCGACATCGCCAAGACGATGCGTCCATGGCTGGCCGAGCGCTTCATCATCGGTCGCCCCGACGTCGTCGAGGCGCAGCATTCGACCGACGGCACGCGCAAATGGCTGCTGCGGACCAGCGACGGGCACGAATTCGAGATGGTCTTCATCCCCGATGCCGACCGCGGAACGCTGTGCGTCTCGAGTCAGATCGGCTGCACGCTCAACTGCACCTTCTGCCACACCGGCACCATGCGGCTGGTGCGCAATCTCACTCCGGGCGAGATCGTCGGTCAGGTCATGCTCGCGCGCGATTCGCTGGGCGAATGGCCAAAAGGCAAGATGGATTTCGCCGAGGAAGAGTCCGAGGTCGAGTATCGCGCCGATGGCAGGCTGCTGACCAATATCGTGATGATGGGAATGGGCGAACCCCTCTACAATTTCGACAATGTCCGCGACGCGCTGCAGCTGGTGATGGATGGCGAAGGGCTGGCGCTGTCCAAACGACGCATCACCCTCTCGACCAGCGGCGTCGTGCCGATGATGGCGCGTTGCGGCGATGAGATCGGGGTCAATCTCGCCGTCTCGCTCCACGCGGTGACCAAGGAGGTGCGCGACGAGATCGTCCCGATCAATCGCAAATACGGCATCGAGGAGCTGCTCCAGGCCTGCTCCGATTATCCCAGCGCCAACAACGCGCGGCGGATCACATTCGAATATGTGATGCTCAAGGACAAGAACGACAGCGACGCGGATGCGCGCGAGCTCGTCCGCCTGCTGCGCCAGTACGACCTGCCCGCGAAGGTCAATCTGATCCCGTTCAACCCCTGGCCGGGCTCCGCCTACGAATGCTCGACGCCTGAACGGATCCGCTCGTTCAGCGCGATCGTATTCGATGCCGGGATTTCCGCGCCGGTCCGCACCCCGCGCGGCCGCGACATCGACGCCGCCTGCGGCCAGCTCAAGACCTCGGCGCTCAAGAAGAGCCGGGCCGAGCGCGACCGCGAGGCCGCCGAGACCGAGGCCGAGACCGCAGCCGCCTGATGGCCGACGAAGCGACCCTCGCTTTCTACCAGAAGCAGGCGCCCCGCTACACGATGAGCTTCGGACAGGCGCCCAGTCGGCATCTAGACCGCTTTCTCGATCGTCTCTCACCCGGCGCGCGCATCCTCGAAATGGGATGCGGCGGTGGTCGGGACTCCGCGCGGATCCGCGAGCGCGGCTTCGATCTCGACGCCACCGATGGCACGCCGGCCATGGTCACGAAAGCCAATGAGCGGTTCGAAGTCGGGGCGCGGCTGATGCGTTTCGAGGAGCTCGATGCGGAAGAAGCCTACGACGCGGTCTGGGCCCACGCCTGCCTGCTCCATGTCGAGCGCGCCCGATTGCCCGCTATCTTGTCGGCGATCCACCGCGCGCTCAAATCCGGCGGCTGGCATTATGCGAGCTACAAGCTCGGTGACGGTGAAGGGCGCGACCGCCACGGCAGGCTCCACAATTTCCCTTCCGTCGAGTGGCTGGAGACAGCTTATACTGAAGCCGGCTTCGCGAGCGAGGACACGATAATCTTTGACGGCGAGGGAGCGGACGGAGTGATGCGCGAATGGATGGCACTAACGGTGCGCCGGGCATGAGTGGCGAAGCAAATATCCTCGCGCTGTGCATCGGCCAGCCTCGCCCATTCAACGGCGCGGAGCTGAGCGCGATCGACAAGCGCGCGGTCGAGGGCCCCATCGCTATCCGCAGTTTCGGTCTGGAGGGCGATATGGTCGCCGACACGAAGCACCATGGCGGGCCGGATATGGCGGTCCATCACTACCCGCACGAACATTACGCCGGGTGGGGCGATTGGCTGGGCGGCCACGATGCGCTCGGTTGCGACGCGCCATTCGGCGAGAACATTGTTGCGACCGGATTGACCGAGACCGAAGTCCATATCGGCGATCGCTTTCGGCTCGGCTCTTCGCTGCTCGAGGTCAGCCAGCCGCGCCAGCCCTGCTGGAAGATCGAGCATCGCTTCGCTCGCAAGGGCATGGTCAAGCGCATCGTCGCCGAACACAATTGCGGCTGGTATTACCGTGTGATCGAGGAAGGCGAAGCGCAGGCCGGGGATCGCATCGAGCGCGTCGAAACCGGGCACGAGGATTGGAACGTCGCGCGGCTCTTCGCTTGCCTCTACGATCCGACGCAGCGGGCGAGCCGCGAAGAACTGCAGGAGATTTCTGCGCTCCACCGACTGTGCGACGAGTGGCGCAACAAGGCTACGAAAGCGACTGCGGGCTAAACCCGACACAACCGGATCGCGGAGCCGCATCGCCCGGGAGCGTCCAGCCGCGAGAAAGCGCTTTGCCTGGCGGTCCGATGATGGTTGAAGGGCGCTGATGCTTCGGACCTCCCATACTCACACATGACTCGTCCGGCGGTCCTGATCACCGGCGGGGCGCGGCGGATCGGCGCCGCGATCGCCCGCGGATTTGGCGAGGCGGGGTGGCATGTCGTAATCCATTACGGGGGTTCGCACGAAGAGGCTGAGGCGCTGGCCAGCGCTTTGCCCAGCGCCGAGACCGCGAGCTGCGATCTGGCCGATGGTGACGCCTCGGTGGCGCTGGTCGAGCGGCTGGCGGCGCGGCTGGACGACTGGCGGGTGCTGGTCAATTGCGCCAGCGTCTTCGAACCCGATTCGCCCGATGCGCTCGATCCGGAAACCAACCGCCGCGCCATGGCGATCAACGCCACCACCCCCGCGCGTTTGGCGCAGGCCTTCCTCGCTCGCGCGCGTTCCGGCGGCGGGCGGCGGGTAATCCAGGTGACCGATCAGAAGCTCCGCAACCCCAACCCCGATTTCTTCAGCTACACCATGAGCAAGCACGCGCTGCACGCCACAATCGCCATGCTGAGCAAAGCGCGCGAGCGGGCCGAAGACCGGGTCTACGGGCTGGCTCCCGGTGCCATCCTCGCCAGCCACGACCAGGCGCAGGAAGAAACCGACATCTCCCATCTTCTCAACCTGCAGGAGCGCAAGACAGGGCCCGAAGAAGCTGCGGCCGCCGCGCTATTCCTCGCGCAGGGCTGGCTGGCGAGCGGACAGACGCTATTTGTCGACAGCGGCCAGCACCTCCTCGACCAGTCACGCGACGTAATCTATCTTGCGCGCGAGCAGGTCCGCAGCGGAGCGAAATCATGAAACGCCATGCCCTGTCCACACGCCTGTGGCACTGGCTGAACCTGGTCTTCGTGGTGATCCTCTTCATGTCGGGACTGACCATCTCCAACGCCCACCCAAGGCTCTATTGGGGCGACTGGGGCTTCGCGCCCGAGCAGGCATGGCTGATCCTGCCGCGTTTCCCCGATTGGATGACGATTCCGGGCTATTACAGCCTCGCGGTCGCGCGCGATTGGCACATCCTCGCTGCATGGCCCTTCGCACTCCTGCTGCTGATCATGTGGGTGGCTATGCTCGCCAACCGCCATTTCCGGCGCGACATCGCGACCGATCGCCAAGAATGGCAGCCGAGCAATATCCGCCGTGATGCGGCGGCGCATCTCCGGCTCCAGTTCGACCACGGCCCGGGCAAATACAACTTCTTCCAGAAGCTGGCCTACGGCCTCGTGTTGGGCGTCATCCTACCGATGATGATCTTCAGCGGGATCGCGATCAGCTCCGGGATGGAACCGAGCTTCGGCTGGCTGGTCGAGGGTCTGGGGGGGCGGCAATCCGCGCGCAGCCTGCATTTCCTTTTCGCCTTTGCGCTGCTCGGGTTCTTCATCGTCCATGTGCTGCTGGTGATCCTCTCCGGACCCATCCGTCAGATGCGCGACATGCTGACCGGCGGCGGCCGCGAGGAAGGACCCCGCGATGCGACGTAGAAATTTCATCGTCGCAGCGGGCGCAACGGTTCTGGCCGGCTGCAACAAGATCGCGGAAAGCGGACCCGGTACCAGGCTGCTGTCCGCCGCCGAGCGCTGGCACAAGGCCGCACACGAGTTGTTGACCGATCGCAAGGCGCTCGCCCCCGAGTATCCGCGCAGTGCGATCTCGCCCTTCTTCCGTGGCAATGGCACCACCGATCCGCAGGAACCCGCCTATCGGCGCCATGCGGCGGAAGATTTCGCCAACTGGCGGCTTGAGGTCGGCGGACTCGTCGCATCGCCGATGTCGCTGTCGCTCGACAATCTGCGCCGCCTGCCGCAGCGAACCCAGGTGACGCGCCACGATTGCGTCGAGGGCTGGAGCGCGATCGGAGAATGGACCGGACCGCAGCTTTCCCTGCTGCTCGAGGCTGCGGGCCTGCGCGAAGAGGCGAACTACATCGTGTTCCGCTGCGCCGACACGCTCAACGGCGATGTCTATTACGAAAGCGTCGACCGGATCGACGCCTTTCACCCGCAGACCATCGTCGCGCACAGCCTCAACGGCGAGCCGCTGCCGATCCGCAACGGCGCGCCGCTACGGATGCGGATCGAGCGCCAGCTCGGCTACAAGCACGCCAAATACCTCACCGCGATCGAAGCCGTCGCTAGCCTCGACGAGATTGGCGGCGGCGAAGGTGGTTATTGGGAGGATCGCGGCTACCAATGGTACGCCGGCATCTGATGGCGCGAGACGCAAGTCGTCGGCGTTCGCGCGCGCGCAGCCGCCGCGAAACCCTTGATTTTCCAAGGGCGCGCCACCACATTCTATAGTCCCAGATAGCTTGCAGGACTCTTCGACATGGCCGGTGGTTGGGCGCGCGATGGCGCAGTTCAGGATCAGATCGACGACACCATATCCGACGCGGTGAAAGCCGCGCGTTCGCGGATGCCGGTCGGCGAGAGCGAGCAATATTGCGTCGATTGCGGCGAGGAAATCCCCGAGCGGCGGCGCGAAGCCCTGCCGGGCGTGAAGCGTTGCGTCGCCTGCCAGTCGGCGCTCGACAGCAGCGCGCGCGCCTCGGGCATCAACCGCCGCGGGAGCAAGGACAGCCAGCTGCGCTGACGCGCGCTAGATGTCGGGCAAGTGCTGGCTGGCAAAGCCCCAGCCGCTGAGCGATTTGCTCGCGGCACGATCGATCAGCTTCTTGGAATCGCCGATTGTGAAGAGCTTGGCATCCCCGATCGTCCTGAGCTCGTTCCAGGCGATCGGCGCCGCGACCGGCGCTCCGCTCCGCGCCCGTGCCGAATAGGGCAGCACCGCAGTGCTGCCGCGCTGGTTGCGCAGCCAGTCGATGAAGATGCGTCCGGTCCGCTTGGCCTTGCTCATGCTGGCGGTGAAACGCTCTGGCTCGGCGAGGCTCAGCGCCTCGGCAAATCGGCGCGCAAAATCCTTGTGCGCGACCCAGTCGTGTCCCGGGGTCAGCGGCACCACCACATGGATACCCTTCCCTCCTGAGAGCATCGCAAAGCTCACCAGCCCGAGATCGGCGAGCCGGTCGCGGATATCGGTCGCCGCACTTTTGACATCGCCGAAATCCAGTCCCTCGTCGGGGTCGAGGTCGAACACCATCCGCACGGGCAGCTCGACCGCGCCGCTGCGCGAACCCCAGCCGTGGAACTCGATCGTCCCCATCTGGACGCATTGCAGCAGCCCGCACGCATCCTCGACATAAAGATAGTCCTCGCTGCCGCCGTCCTTCTCGGCGATCGCGACCGGGTGGACCGCATCGCCTAGCGCGCCGCTGTCGTGTTTCTGGAAAAAGCATTTCTTCGCCCGCCCCTGCGGACAGCGCACCAGGCTGATCGGGCGCTCGCCCGCGAACGGCAGCATGATCGGCGAGATCGCCTCGTAATAATCGGCGAGCTCGCCCTTGGTCTGGCCGCTGTCAGGGAAGATCACCCGTTCGCGGCTGCTGATCGCGACCTCGGCTGAGGCCTGCGGTGCCTCTGCGGCGACCTCGGACGTGACCGCCTCGGCGGGCTTGTCGCTTCGCATCCCGAGGAAGCTGCCATGGCGGATGTTGTCGCCCGCAGTGAACTCGGCAAAGCCGATCTCGGCCACCAGGCTGGGGGTGACCCAAGAAACGTTCCTGCTCGAGACCTTGTCGACCTCGGCCGGCGGGGTCTTTCGCGCCAGCCGCTTCAGCTTGGCTGCCAGCTCCTCCATGTCGTCCTGCGAGAAGCCGGTCCCGACATTGCCCTTGTAGACCAGCGCGCCGTCCTCGTGCTGCGCCAGCAACAGCGAGGCGAAGGGACGCGCTTTGGCGGAGGAGGCCTTCCAGCCGATGACCACGAATTCCTGCCGCCGCGTGCATTTGACCTTCACCCATGCCTTCGAGCGGCGCGAGGCGTAGCGCCCGTCGATAGTCTTCGAGATGATCCCTTCCTGCTTCGCGCCGCACATCGCGCGGTAGAGCTTCTCGCCCGCGCCGATGACGTGGTCGGCGACATGCAGCGGCGGCGGCGCCTCGCCGAGCAGCGCCTCGAGTCGTTCCTTGCGTTCGATGTTGGGCAGGTCGGTCAAATCCTCTCCCTCGAGCTCGAGCAGGTCGAAGGCATGATAGATCAGCGCGTCGTCCTCGCCCTGCTCCCCTTTGCCGCGCTTGAGCAGCGCCTGCAGCGCCGAGAAATCGGGATTGCCCGCGCCGTCGTTGGCGACGATCTCGCCATCGATCAGGCAGCTCGGCAGGTCGAGCGCGGCGATTGCCGCGACCAGCGGGCCGAACTTGTCGGTCCAGTCCTTGCCATTGCGGGTGAACACCCGAACCTCGTCGCCGCGCGCCGCGACCAGCGCGCGATAGCCATCGAACTTGATCTCGTGCATCCAGCGATTGCCCGTAGGCACCGCGTCGACAAGCGTGGCGAGCTGCGGCTTGCGGAATACGGGCAAGGCAGCAGGCTTGCGGCTTTTCGGCTTGGACTTGGCCTTGGCGGAGTTGCGCGAGGAGGCCTTTTCCATCTGCGCGAGGAAGGCGTCGTCCTTCCTGCCAGCGAGCTTGTATTCGCCCTGCTTGTCCGCAGCAATCTCGGCCATTGCGCGCCCGGTCAGCACGCTGGTGAGTTCGCGCTGGACCAGCCCGTCGCCTTCCTGCGCGTGCTCGTCCTGCAATTTGCGCAGCAGCCAGTTCTGGCGCTTCTCGTTCGCCTTGCCCTTGAGCCGGACCAGCAGCCACTCGCCGCGCATCCGCTCGCCCTCGAGGCAGAAGTGGAGATGACCCTTGTCGATATCCGAGGCGCTCTTGCCTGCGATCGGTGCCCAGGTCCCGCGATCCCACAGCATCACCGTCCCACCGCCATATTCGCCCTTGGGGATCGTGCCCTCGAACTCGGCATAGGACATCGGGTGGTCCTCGGTCCGTACTGCCAGCCGCTTGATGTCGGGGTCGGGCGACGGCCCCTTGGTCACCGCCCAGCTCTTGAGCACCCCGCCGATTTCCAGCCGCAAGTCCCAGTGCAGCCGGGTCGCATCGTGCTTCTGGACGATGAAGGTATTGCCACCAGCGCTGCGCTTGACCTTGCCCGCAGGTTCGGGCGTCTTCCCGAAATCGCGCTTGGCATTGTAGGTGGCGAGGGGATCGGGGCGCGCCATCGATCAGGCGGATTTCTTCTTCTTTGCAGCGGGCTTCTCCGGTTTGGCCGAACCCTTTTCGGCTGCGACAGATTTCTTCAGCGCCGCCATCAGATCGATGACATTGCCGCCCGCAGCATCGCCCGGTTCGTCGACCTCCTCAATGATGCGCTTGCCGTCCTTGGCCTTGGCCTTTGTGTCGATCAGCTTGCGCAAGGCCTGCGCATAGCGATCCTCGAACTCGCCCGCATCGAAGGGCGCGGTCTTCTTGTCGATCAGGCTGGTGGCGAGATCGAGCAGGTCCTCGTCGGGCTTGTCGTCGCCGATCTCGCCGAAGAAGGCCTGCCCCTTGCGGACCTCGTCGGCATAACGCAGCGTCTCGAGCAGCAAGCCCTTGCCGCAGGGTTTTACCGCCACCAGCTTCTCCGCGCCGCGCACCGACAATTGCCCGAGCCCGACCTTCCCCGCCTTACGCAGTGCGTCGCGCAGCACGATGAAAGCTTCCTCGGCGAGCTCGTCCTTGGGGACGACGTAATAGGGTTTCTCGTAGTAAAGCGCGTCGATCTCGTGCGCATGCACGAACTGAACCAGCTCGAGCGTGCGCTTGCTCTCGACCTTGACCGCCTCGATCTCGTCATCCTCGAGCAGGACGTAATTGCCCTTCGACAATTCGTAGCCCTTGACGATCTCGTCGCGATCCACCGGTCCGACCCCCGCAACGACCTTGTCGTAACTGATCCGCTTGCCCGAAGGCTCGTGGATCTGGCGAAAACTGATCTTGGCCCCGGACTGGGTTGCGGAATAGAGTTCGACCGGGATCGAGACGAGCGCGAGCCTGATCTGGCCCTGCCAATAGGCGCGTGCAGCCATGGATGGTTCCTTTCGAAATATAGCAGCGCTTGAACCGCGCAAATGTTTCACATCCCCCCTGCCCGCCGCGTGGATTGCCGGTCGCGCCGCGCGCTGATAACGGAGCACGCGCACCCCGGGCCTGCATTGCGGGCCGGTATTTCAGGAATTGCCTCTCATGCCCAGCACCCCCGCCGCCCGCAAAGTCGTCCTCGCTTATTCGGGCGGGCTCGACACCTCGGTGATCGCCAAATGGCTCGAGGTCGAGCGAGGTTGCGAGGTGGTCACCTTCACCGCCGATCTCGGCCAGGGCGAGGAGATCGAACCGGCGCGCGAAAAGGCGCGCGCGATGGGGATTCCCGACGCCAACATCTTCATCGAGGATCTGCGCGAGGAATTCGTGGCCGACTTCGTTTTCCCGATGATGCGCGCCAACGCCCGCTACGAGGGCGACTATCTGCTCGGCACGAGCATCGCACGCCCGCTGATCTCCAAGCGGCTGGTCGAGATCGCGCACGAGACCGGCGCCGATGCCATCGCCCACGGCGCTACCGGCAAGGGCAACGACCAGGTCCGCTTCGAGCTCTCGGCCTATGCGCGCGATCCCGACATCAAGGTCATCGCCCCGTGGCGCGAATGGGAGCTGACCAGCCGCACCGCGCTGATCGCCTGGGCCGAGGCGCACCAGATTGCCATCCCGCGCGACAAGCGCGGCGAAAGCCCCTTCTCCACCGACGCCAACCTGCTGCACACTTCCTCGGAGGGCAAGGTGCTCGAGGACCCGTGGGAGGAGACCCCCGACTACGTCTATTCGCGCACCGAACATCCCGAGCAGGCGCCCGACACTCCCGAATACATCACCGTCGACTTCGAGCGCGGCGACGGGGTCGGTCTGAACGGCGAGGCTCTCAGCCCCGCCACGCTGCTGACCGCGCTCAACGAGCTCGGCCGGCGTCACGGCATCGGACGACTCGATCTGGTCGAGAACCGCTTCGTCGGCATGAAGAGCCGCGGGATGTACGAGACTCCGGGCGGCGAGATCTACGCCCGCGCGCACCGCGGGATCGAGCAACTCACGCTCGACCGCGGCGCAGCGCATCTCAAGGACGAGCTGATGCCGCGCTATGCCGAGCTGATCTACAACGGCCTGTGGTTCAGCCCCGAGCGAGAGATGCTTCAGGCTGCGGTCGACCTCAGCCAGGAGAAGGTCAGCGGCACAGTGCGGCTCAAGCTCTACAAGGGAACCGCCAGCGTGGTCGGGCGCAAATCCGCCAATTCGCTCTATTCCGAGGCGCATGTCACCTTCGAGGACGATGCCGGCACCTACGACCAGAAGGACGCCGAGGGCTTCATCAAGCTCAACGCGCTGCGACTCAGGCTACTGGCGCAACGCGACCGCACCGCGGAGTAACCACGAAGTCGGCAATATTGTTTCAATCTGGCTGCAGCGACCGCTGCGCTTGCGACGAACCGTTGAGTTATCCACTCGCGTCCACAGCGAAAACGGGGTGCGGTGGATAAGCCGGGCTGGCGGCGCTTGAAGAAACGGCACTCGGAGCGCAGATTTAACCCATCGGAACGGGGCGGAAACGCCGGGAGATGGAAGGCCGAAAGGCCTGAAATTACTCGACAAATCCAAGCCGGAAAGACGTGGCGAAACCTGTCCACGCCTGTCCCGAGATGGTCGGATGCAAGGACTCCTGTCTGCAGCTTTCGGCAATCGATGACGGACAAGCGCATGTTGTTTCATCACGGGCCGGGCCGACCGGTCGGATGCCCGCGGAGGCATCGTGGAGGATCCCTGATCCGAAGCGAAGCCGAAGTTCAAGGCGCCGGCCATAAGGAAAGTCCGGTTACGGAAATGCCTGTCGAGGGTTTTCGCGCAGGGTTTGCGAAGGGGTTCGCCCCGGAACTGCCAGGCGAGATGACAGGAGGGTGTTTTCGGATGCCGGTGCGAGCGCCGGCGACGGACCTGACCGCGCGCTTCGGTGCGCGACCGGGAAACCGCCGGATGCCAAGCGCCCGTTTCGACGGGACCACGCATCGGTGAGAGTGGGGTCGGCAGCAATGCCGGCCCCATTTTCTTGTGCGCTTCCGATTGCGCTGCAGATTGCGCTTACCGGAGGCACCTCCTCGCCTTCTATTCCGCTCTCGTCCGCTGTCGCCACCACCTCCTTCCTCACCGACTGCCGGACCATGCCGCGCAGCGAATCGGTCGCATTTCCTTGCTCCCCCGGCAGGACCGCAGGAAAATGGAAAACGCCGCGCGCTGCCCCGATCCGCCCCGCGCCCGCCGCATTCCGCGATGAACTGTGGCAGCAATGGGGCGGTTGCCCTTCCTGTTTACCCCTTGCCGCGCACAACCGGCTATTGCGTTCCCACAACAATTGGAGGGAACACATTTGTCCCGTCGCAGTTTCAAGCTTCTCGCGCTGGCCGCCGCCATCGCCGTACCCGCCAGCGCCGCCACTCCGGTCGACCACACCGTCGAGGGGCCTGCCGCACCGATCCGTTTCGAGTCCAGCCCGGTGGTGCAGCCCGTGCCGGCAGCTCCCGAACCCGCCCCCGAAACCGAAGCCGAAGCGGACACCCGCTCGCTCGGCACCGGGGTCGCCTCCTATTACGGACGCAAGTTCCACGGCCGCCGCACCGCCAGCGGCGAGCGGTTCGACATGCACGCGCTGACCGCCGCGCACCGCAGCCTGCCGTTCGGCAGCGAGGTGCGGGTGACCGATCCCCGCTCGGGCCGCTCGGTCACGGTGCGGATCAACGACCGCGGTCCGTTCAGCCGCAGCCGCACGATCGACCTCTCGCGCGCCGCCGCGCAGGAGATCGGGCTGGTCAACCGCGGGCACGGCACGGTCGAGCTCGAACTGCTGAGCTGACGCTCGCGGGGGTCGCCCGCAGCGATCCCGCACCCCCTCCCCAATTCAAGCCCGGTTCCCGAGTTCCCGAGCTGGGCTGACCGGCAAGCCCGGCAAGGCTGGCGACCATCGTCGCCGCCAGCGGGCCGCCGAGCGTGCTCGCCTTTCGCGCGGCGGACCGGGTACGCGGGTGGCCGCCGCGCCGCTCGCAGGCGCCGACGGTCCCGGCCCGATCCGCGCCGGAGCTGCTCTCCGCAGCGGACAGATTCGGCCCATCTGACACATCTGACACACAGGGCACTCCCCGCGCATCGCAGGCCGCTTCTGCCGCCATAACGTCCTCGCCCTCGCCCTCGCCCCCATCTCCGGCCCCGGCCAGCACCCGGTCGAGCAGCGCGCGGCCATCGGCCTGCCACTGTTCCCAGCGCGCCACCGCCTTCGTCGTCGCGCGCTCCACCGCGCGGTCGTCGGCGCGGCCGCGCGCGGCCTGGTCCTTGTAGTCCTTCTTCCCCGCAGCCACCGCCGCTTCCTGCGCGTCTAGCGCCTGTTCGCAGGCGAGCCCGAACACCCCCATGCGGGTCGGCGGCAGATCGGCGCAAATAGGCGCGGGCGCGGGCGCGGGCTCGCCCGCCGCCCTGCCGCCAGCCTCGTAATCCTCCCACGCCAGCCGCGCGCCGATCGCGGCGGCGCGGGCGTGGTCCTCGGGCGCAGGCTGCCCGGCGAGCGCGGCGAGCATGTCGTCGAACCGCTCCGCCCTCGCCTCGGTCTGGGCCTGAGCCTGAGCCTGAGCGCGCGCCTGCGCCTCATGCTCCGCAACCCCGCCCGCCGCGATTCGCCGGTCGAGCCGCGCCAGATGGCCCAGCAGGTAGCGCGGATCGTGCCGCCGCCAGGTGGCGACATGCTCGCCGCGGACGAACACCGGGGTGGCCACCCCGTCGAGCGCGCGGGTCGCCAGCTCGGCCTCGGCGGCGCCGCGGGCATGGACCAGCGCCGCGTCCCACAGATTGGCGAAAGCAGGCTCGCGGCGGCGGGTGCGATAGATCGTCTCGCGGCTGACCCCGACCCGCGCCGCCGCGGCGCGGACATTGCCGTGGGTGGCGAGCGCATCGAGAAAGCGCACCTGCTGCGGGGGACCGAATTTGGCGGCGGCGGAATTGTGGTCAGCGGGGTCGGCAAAGGGATCCGCATCGAGGACAATCTCCACCGGCGGATCGCCGGGCAGCCAGCCCGCGGGCCACAGCGGCTGCGCGGACCGGACCCCGCGCCCCTGCGCGCCCCGCTGCACCCCGCGTTGGGCGTAATGGTACGCGGCGCTGGAGGGGTAATGTGCGTAGGCCGGGTTGGTGGCCGGATCGGCGGAGATCGGGTCGGTGTCCGCGAGGGCATCGCCGCCATCATCCGCCTCCCACCCCCGCCCCGCCTTGTGCCTGAGCCCGCGCGAGAGCCAGTCCTGCGTGGGGACGCCGTGATCGGGGCCGGAAGCGGGCCCTGAATCGGGAATGTCGCAGGGCATGGAGAATTTGTCGAAGCGATCGCCGGTTTCGGGAGTGTCGGTCATGCCACCCCTCCCGTGCCAGAGAGCGCGGAATTGCTCGTGGAGAGTGCTAAACGGCGCAAAGCGCCGCGAAGCGAAGCTGAACCGGCGAAGCCGGGACAACCGCGACCGCCCGCCGGCCGGTCAGGCCGAAAGCCTAGCGCGCGGATGCGCGCGCCGGCGCCTGAGGCGAAAACAAAAGAATGAGTCATGATCCGTCTCCGTGGGGATGAACGAATCGAACCATCTATGGCATGTGGGGGTCTGTAGGAAAGTAGATTAATACTTTTCTACCAATCTAGACTTCTAAACTTGACCAAGGCAGAGATGCCATATGAGTGATGAAATTTCAGACCCCAATGAACTCTCGGCTATCGAACTGATCCAAGAGGTTCTTCAAAATTTCGACTGCCTGCCGGTATTGTTTATCGGAGCGGGGCTTGCCCGTCGGTACATAGGCGCACCTGACTGGGACGGCACGCTGAGAGCTGCCTCCGAGGTCCTTGGGAGCAAAAAACCGGAATATCAGTACCTGCTTCAGAAATACGAGAACAACCGCGTGAAGATCGGGAGCCACATCGGCGCGGAGGTCTTCGAGTGGGCTTGGGGTGATGGAAAAGACCACTTTCCACCTGACCTATTCGAAAGTAGCGATAAGAATGTTTTTCTAAAATACATAGTTTGCGAGCAGCTAAAGGAAAAAGAGAATAACCTCGAATCACTTAGCGACGAACTCAAGGAAGAGTTAATTGCTCTAGCTGCCATCCGACCACATGCTGTTATTACGACAAATTTCGATGAAATGTGCGAACGCATACTTGAAGGATATGACCCAATCGTGGGCGACAACGTCCTTCACTACAACCTAAACGCGTTTGGTGAGATTTTCCATATTCATGGGATTTCGAGTGATCCCCATAGCCTCGTACTTACTGAACCAGATTACGAAAATTGGGCTGAAGACAGTAAATATTTTGCGGCTAAACTTTTAACATATTTCGCTGAGCATCCGGTTTTCATCTTTGGATATGCGATTGGCGATCCAAATGTCCGCACGGTGCTGGCTGATATTGGTCGCCTTACAGCCGACGAGACGGGGTTAATAAACAACGTTATCCAGGTAGTTTTTGACGAAAAATCAGAGGATCCGAAAGTAGGCGAATTTGCTATTGAGCTTTCCGGAACCCAGTATCGGTTAGCCACTATTCGAACAAATTCGCTGCTCCACATGTTTCAAGCGCTCGTAGCACAACATGAACTAACTAACGTAAATCCCGCCCTTGTTCGCACCTTGGCAGCACGTGTTATGAAACTAACTCGGAAAGACATCCCTTCTGGAGATATACAAGTCGATTATGGCACTCTTGAGCGTTTTGCGGACGACGAGGATGAGCTTCCGAAACTACTAGGCCTTACTATTGTCGACAGCGAAAATAAGCATCACCCTTACACGCTTAGCATGGTCGCCGATCAACTAAACCTCACCGCATGGCAGCACGCAGATAAGCTAATCAAGCAAATTCGTGAGGAAACCGAAGTAGACCTCAAGGATAGTGATAATCGATATCATTGTAGAATTAAGACAGGCAAAAGCGAGAAATCAGCTACTCGAAAATGGTCAGATGAAGCTATCGCGCTATTAAAAAGAGTTCAAAATGGCGAACCCTATAAATTAAACTTATGAGGCCAAGCCGGTTCGCGTCAATTTCGGGAGGATGATTCGTCTATTGTACGGATTCCGCTTCGAAAGCTGTTAACAATCATGTATGGTCCCAATCCTCTAAGGATCTCGAAGCTTCGGGAAGATATCCGAAATGAAATCGCTCGAGAGCAAGGTGACCAATCGGGTGGTCCTGATTTTTTCGGGCCATTTTGGCGATCAGCTAAAGACCATGTTTTCGGCATTTCTGATCTGCACAACCAAGTAGAGATCCATATCGGAAACAACCCTCGAAGGGCGAACTTGTACCCTCAGTTGCGTGATGGGTTTCTGCTTTGGTGGAATGAAAGGCGGCGCTGGACCAATCTTCCTTTCAGTGAAAGTAATGCCATTAAAGGCATTCTACAGATTGGTGCCTTGGGAACGGAGATAAAGATTGATAGCGTTATGTCTGTGCGAGACGGTCACGGTGACGATCACTTCATTTATCCATATTTTTCTGAAGTTCCAGCATTGCCCGACGAAGCGGCACGCATTGCTCTTTGGGTTCTGCAAAATGCGTTTCCCGATACGCCGAGTGATGAGCTAAGGGTCTTAGACGTCATTCGTGGCAACAATTTTTCGCTAGAAGCAGTTCCTCTTCAAGGTAATGAAGAGGATATTCTGATACACCGATACAGGCACTTGCTTGAACAGTGGAATGATCTGAGGGAAGAGTACGATTAGGTTTTCTATTCAACCTGGAACAGCAGGTGTTCCCGTTTAGTTCCTTAATCGGGGACTCGACGACGCAGGTTGCGCGCATCACCGGGTCCCCGCAGCCAACGCAGCCTTGCCTCGTCGGGTTACCGCGCCAGCATTGGCGCCAGATAGTGCCCCGTAAAGCTGCGCTTCTCCTTCGCCACCTTCTCCGGTGTCCCCTGCGCGACGATCTCGCCGCCGCGCACGCCGCCGTCGGGGCCCAGATCGAGGATCCAGTCGGCGGTCTTGATGACATCGAGATTGTGCTCGATCACCACCACCGAATTGCCCTGGTCGACCAGCCGGTGGAGCACTTCCAGCAGCTTGCGGACATCCTCGAAATGCAGGCCGGTGGTCGGCTCGTCGAGGATATACAGCGTCTGCCCGGTGGAACGGCGCGCGAGTTCCTTGGCGAGCTTGACGCGCTGCGCCTCGCCGCCCGAGAGCGTGGTGGCCTGCTGGCCGACCTTGACGTAGCCCAGCCCCACTTCGCCCAGCATGTGCATCTTCTCGCGGATCGGCGGGACCGCCTTGAAGAATTCCTCGGCATCCTCGATCGTCATGTCGAGCACGTCGGCGATGGAGAGGCCCTTGAACTTCACCTCGAGCGTCTCGCGGTTGTAGCGCTTGCCGCCGCATTCCTCGCAGGTGACGTAGACGTCGGGGAGGAAGTGCATCTCGATCTTGATCAGCCCGTCGCCGTGGCACGCCTCGCAGCGGCCGCCCTTGACGTTGAAGCTGAAGCGCCCGGGCTTGTAGCCGCGCGCCTTGCTCTCGGGGAGGCCGGCGAACCAGTCGCGGATCTGGGTGAAGGCGCCGGTGTAGGTTGCGGGGTTGGAGCGCGGGGTGCGGCCGATCGGCGACTGGTCGATCTCGATCACCTTGTCGCAATGTTCGAGCCCGGTGACCTTGTCGTGTTGCCCTGCGATGATCCGCGCGCCGTTGAGCTGGCGGGCGGCGGCGGCGTAGAGCGTGTCGATCGTGAAGGAGGACTTGCCCGAGCCCGAGACCCCGGTGACGCAGGCGAAGGTGCCCAGCGGGAGCGAGGCGGTGACGTTCTGGAGGTTGTTGGCGCGCGCGCCGTGGACGGTGAGCTTCTTGCCGTTGCCCTTGCGGCGCTTGGTGGGGACCTCGATCTTGCGGCGCCCGGTGAGATAGTCGGCGGTCAGCGAGTTCTTGGCCTTCAGGACCTGCTTGAGCGTGCCCTGCGCGACGATCTCGCCCCCGCGCACGCCCGCGCCGGGGCCGAGATCGACGACGTGATCGGCCTGGCGGATCGCGTCCTCGTCGTGCTCGACCACGATGACGGTGTTGCCGAGGTCGCGCAGCCGCTTGAGCGTTTCGAGCAGGCGGTCGTTGTCGCGCTGGTGGAGCCCGATGCTGGGCTCGTCGAGGACGTAGAGCACGCCGCTGAGCCCCGAGCCGATCTGGCTGGCGAGACGGATGCGCTGGCTCTCGCCGCCGCTCAGGGTACCTGAAGTTCGGTCGAGGTTTAGATAATCCAGCCCCACGTTGTCGAGGAAGCCCAGCCGCTCGTTGATCTCCTTGAGGATCGCGCGGGCGATCTGGCTGTGCGTGGGAGTGAGATGCGCGTCGAGCCCGAGGAACCAGGCCCTGGCATCGGCGACGCTCATCTTCGTGGGGGTGGCGATATCGGTGGGGCCGTCAGCGCCCGCAATCTTCACCGCCAGCGCCTTGTCGTTGAGCCGCTTGCCGCCGCAGGCCTCGCAGGGCTGCGCGGTCTGGAACTTGGCGAGCTCCTCGCGCATCCACGCGCTCTCGGTCTGGAGCAGGCGGCGGTTGAGATTGCCGATCACGCCCTCGAAGGCCTTGTTGACGGTGTATTGCTTGCGCCCGTCCTTGAAGGTCAGCGGCACCCGCGCGCCCTTCGTGCCGTGGAGGATCACCGCGCGGTTCTCCTCCGACAGGTCGTGCCACGGGGTGGTCAGGTCGAAGCCGTATTCCTTGGCGAGGCTGGCGAGCACCTGGAGGTAATAGGGCGATGGCGGGTTGGATTTCGCCCACGGCATCACCGCGCCCTGTTTGAGCGTCAACGCTTCGTTGGGGACGACCAGCTGCGGGTCGAACAATTGCTTCTCGCCCAGCCCGTCGCAGGTCGAGCAGGCGCCCTGCGGCGCGTTGAAGGAGAACAATCGCGGTTCGATCTCCTCGATGGTGAACCCGCTGACCGGGCAGGCGAATTTCTCGGAGAAGACGATGCGGTTGGCGGGGAGGCCGGCGCCCTTCATCGCGCCGCCGCTCTCGGCTTCGCCCTCGCGACCGGGGACCACGCTATCCGCCAGATCGACATAGGCGAGCCCGTCGGCCAGCTTGAGCGCCTGCTCGAACGAATCCGCCAGCCGCGTCTCGAGGCCCTCCTTCACCGCCAGCCGGTCGACCACCACTTCGATGTCGTGCTTGAGCTTCTTGTCGAGCGCGGGCGCGTCGCCGATTTCGTAGATCTCGCCGTCGATGCGGACGCGGGTGAAGCCCGCCTTCTGCCATTCGGCGAGTTCCTTGCGGTACTCGCCCTTGCGGCCGCGCACCGCGGGGGCGAGCAGATAGAGCCGCGTCCCCTCGGGCAGTTCCATCACCCGGTCGACCATGTTGGAGACGGTCTGCGCCTCGATCGGCAGCCCGGTAGCGGGTGAATAGGGGGTGCCTACGCGCGCCCACAACAGCCGCATGTAATCGTAGATCTCGGTGACGGTCGCCACGGTCGAGCGCGGGTTACGCGAGGTGGTCTTCTGCTCGATCGAGATCGCGGGCGAAAGCCCGTCGATATGCTCGACATCGGGCTTCTGCATCATCTCGAGGAACTGCCGCGCATAGGCCGACAGGCTCTCGACATAGCGCCGCTGCCCCTCGGCATAGATGGTATCGAAGGCGAGGCTCGACTTGCCCGAGCCCGAAAGCCCGGTGATGACGATCAGCGCATCACGCGGCAGATCGATATCGATACCCTTGAGATTGTGCTCGCGCGCCCCGCGCACGGAAATCTTGGTAAGTGCCATGGGGTGCGCGTGTTCCTGTTGTGTTCGGATTTGTCAAGCAGTGGTGCCAGCGTGGGCGCTGCCCGGCTCCCCGATCAGATGGGGATGCGCGGCACCGCGCGCAACATCCAGTCTGTGGCTCCTACGGAAGCGCGGGAGGAGTGTTCCGCGCTTACAGCAGCGCCGCCCGCCCGGTGACCGGAACCGCGAGTCCCGCCTGGCGCGCGATGAGCTCGACCCACTGGCCGACCTGCGCGATCTCTTCCTCGACCAGCGGGCTTTGCGCGCGCTCGGAATCCATCGCCTCGGTGGCGGAGAAATCGCCGCCGCGCTTGGCGTGGGTCGAGAACACCGGTCCCTCGACGACGCCTGCGGCCTGCGCGGCATCGAGCGGCAGCTCGAACAGGCTCGCGATCGCGGCGATGGTATCGGCCCGCCGCGCGTTGAAGACATCGCCATCGAGCGTGCGCAGCCGGTCGGGATAGCGGTCGAGCAGCATCGCGAAATAGCGCTGGTTGAGGAACCAGGCGAGCCCGGCGGCCTGAAGGTCGGTCATCGCGAACTGCTCGCGCGCGTCCATCCCCAGATCCATCCCGGCATAGGACATCATTTCGAGATAGAGCTGGCGCCCCCAGCGGCGGCCCATCATCCCCTTGCGCACCACCGCGGCGAGAAAGGCGGGGAGCGGATTGGTCATCAGCACCGCTTTGGCATCGGGGCGCGTGTCGAGCAGCGCGGGGATCAGCCGGTTGGCATGGTTGGTCGGCTTGACCACCACCGCCGCCTCCCCGCCGGCATGGCGGCGCGCGAGCAGGTCGAGCATCGGCTTGACCAGCGGGTGCCCCGCCTCTCCCATATTGGTGAGGCTCACGAGGATCCCCGGCTCGCTCAGGCCGGTGGCGACCCCGGGGATGTCGAGCGCACGCACCAGCAGCGTCGAACGGCAGAAGGCGGTGTGGAACAGGAAATGCAGCGGGCCGGTCTCGGGCTGCAACGCGGCCAGCGCGCCGAGCGGGAGCTGCGCCTCGTCCGCGGGGGTCGCAGGCGTGCGATCGGCGAGGAATTGCGGCGCGGACAGCGCGCCGCGGGGGATATGCAGGAACTGCAGCGTCCCCGCTCCGGGATCGATGCGGTGCGGGAGCCATTCGGGGTCGCGGCTGAGCGTGGAAGCGTCGGTCATGACCCCTCCTTAGCGAGGCGGGCGGGCGAAGACCAAGCCTCGCGGTTTCGCGTCCGGCACCTGCGACGCAGCTCGCAGTCCGCCCTGTGGAGCGGACGAGTTGAGGACCGATGGGGAGTTTGAGCCGTTCTACAGGTAATCAGGGGGGCTTTTTGCCTGTCCGACCCGCAGATTGCGGGGAACCGGATGCACCGCCCCCCACACGCAGAACCGCCGGAGCACAAGCCACCGATGTCCAGTCCAACCCACACGAGCGTCACCGATGCCGATACCAGTAGCCAACGACACCGGCCCGCGCAGACAGGTTCTGCGGGACCATCGTCCGAGGCCCGCGACCGGGTGCGGCGGATGCTGCAGGATCTCGACACCCCGCTAGACGGAGCGCCCGATCGGGGCAATTCCAGCCGCAATACCGGCCGGAGCACCTCCGCAGCCAAACCCCGCGAAACCGGCGATCTGCGCCGGGCGCGCCGCGCTGCGCGCCGGGTATTCAAGGTCAATCCCTCGCGTTCGGCCCGCCAGCGGGCGACCGCCATGCTGACCGCGGGCGCGGTCGGGCTGGCCGCCTTCACCGGGCCATCGGCCATGCGCTTCGGCTCCGAAGGCAGCGAAAACAGCTTCGTGATGGGGTCCGACGACCCCACCCAGAACCGTATCGATGCCAGCCGGATTTCGACCAGCGAGCAGTTCAAGCGCGCGCTGGTGCAGGAAGAGGGCGTGCGCCAGGTGGTCTATCGCGATGTCGCGGGTTACCCGACCGTCGGCGTCGGCCATCTGATCGAGCCGCAGGACAATCTGCGCGTCGGCGACCGGGTCAGCAAGGACCGGATTCTCGGTTTTCTCGACGGCGATATCGCCACGGCGGAAGGCCATGTCCGCGATCTGGTCGGCGACCTGCCGCTGTTCCAGCACGAATTCGATGCGCTGGTCGATCTGGTCTACAATGTCGGGCGCGGCAATGTCTCGGCATCGCAAAGTCCACGGCTCAACGCCGCGATCGATGCCGGCGATTACGAGCGGATTGCATCGGAACTCGACTACACCCACGCCGCAGGCCGGGTGGCGCGCGGGCTGGAATTTCGCAGCGAACGGCGCGCCTCGATCTTTCTCGACGCCGCCTACGAGGATCCGCGCGAAGCAGGCTCGTCGCGTTCCGATGTATGATAGGATGCCGCGATGGGGCCACGTTTCTTCATCGCCATCCGTCCGCCGGGCGAGATCCGCGATCAGCTGATCGACCGGATGGAAGCGCTGGATGGCGCGCGCTGGCAGGACGACGACCAGCTGCACCTCACGCTGCGCTTCGTCGGCGAGGCCGATCCGCGGCAGGTGGATGATCTGATGGCGGCGCTGCAATCGGTGTCGGCCCCGCCCTTCGCGCTGGCGCTGGACGGCGTGGGCCATTTCGAGCGCAAGGGCGTGCCGCACACGCTGTGGGCGGGCGTGACGCAATCCGAACCGCTGATGGTGCTGCGCAACCGGGTCGAGCGCGCCTGCCGCAGGGCGGGTTTTCCCGCCGAGACGCGCAAGTTCGCGCTGCATATCACCATTGCCCGGCTCAACCGCTCGACCGCACCGCTCGAGGACTGGCTGGCGCAGAGCGCCGATTGCCGCTCGGACCCATGGCCGGTCGATTCCTTCGTCTTGTATGAAAGCCGACTCGATCCGGGAGGGTCGATCTATGAACCCATAATGCGCTACAGATTTGCCTGATATGATCCGTCCGACACTCCTTCCCGCCCTGCTCGCGCTTGCCTGCTGCGCCTGTTCGCCCGCGGGTGAGCCTGCGGCCGGGCCCGAGCGCCTGGAGGCGATGGCGGCCACCACCCAAGCGACACCGGACGATTGCCTGCTGATGGTGTGGTCGAACCAGAAGCAGCGCGACATCACCTTCGACCGGGCGCATGACCTGGTCGATGGCGGCGCGATTTCCTGCGCCACCGGAACCAGCCCGAGCCAGTTCCAGGCCGCGCTCGAGGCGCTGCGCGAGGCCGCGCGCTCGGGCGACAGCCGCCGTGTGCTCGCCGAGGTCGGCATCCCGCTGCTCTATATCGACCGCGCGGGCAACCGCGTGGAGCTCGACGAGGCGCGCGCCGAGGCGCTGGCCGAGGAGGTGTTCGACGCCGAGCTGATGCGCACGCTCGAACGGCTCGACCTGAAGGACATGACCGTTGTCCCCGAACGCGGCGGGTTCTTCGAACTGGGATCGCTGTGGCTGGTGGTCGACCAGCAGGGCGGGCGCCCGCGGCTGGTCACGGTCAACCGCCAGGCGCTCGCCGAAGCCGCCGACGCGGCAAGGAGCGCGGCGCAGGGCCGCCAGGGCGAGGTTGTCCCCGAGAGCTGACATTCCGCGTCGGCTGGCGGGCGATCGGGGCCAGCCCCTTGCATTCGCTGGCAATCCCCTGTTCAAGCGCGCCAGTCCAAACGTTTTTTATCCGTGGGCGCGTTCGCGCCCCGAAATGCACAAACCGGAGACCGATATGAAGGCCCAAATTCTGGCCACGACCGCCGCTGCCGCCCTGCTGGCCGGCTGCACTACCACCACCCAAAACGCGATGGATCGCCCGGCTGCCGGCGCGCAGGCCGATGCCGCGGTCGCTATTCCGCAAGGCACCGGCTACTTTGCCGCCGACAGCACGCTCCCCTTCCTGACCCCCGACTTCTCCAAGATCGGCGAGGAGGATTACCTCCCCGCTTTCGAGCAGGGCATGGCGATCCAGAAGGCCGAGGTCGAGGCGATCGTCGCCAATCCCGCCGCGCCGACCTTTGCCAACACCATCGTCGAGCTGGAAAAGTCCGGCCGGATGCTGGGCCGCGTCCAGAACGTGTTCTTCGCGCTGACCGGTTCCAACACCACCGACCGGCTCGACGCAATCAACACCGAGATCAGCCCCGTCCTCTCGGCGCATTACGACAGCATTACGCTCAACCCAGCGCTGTTCCAGCGCGTGAAGGCGGTCTACGACAACCGCGCGGCGATGGCGATGACGCCCGAGGACGCGACGCTGCTCGAGAACACCTATGACGGCATGGTCCACGCTGGCGCGCTGCTGACCGAATCCCAGCGCGAGCGGGTCAAGGCGATCAACACCCAGCTCTCGACGCTGACCACCGAGCTGAGCCAGAAGGCGCGTTCGGCGATGAGCGACCAGCCGCTGGTGGTCGACACCCGCGCCGAACTCGCTGGTCTGTCGGATGCCGATATCCAGGCCGCCGCCGATCTCGCGGTCGAGAAGGGCCACCCGGGCAAGTTCGCGATCGCGCTGCAGAACACCACCCAGCAGCCGGTGCTCCCGAGCCTGGAAAACCGCGCGGTGCGCGAGAAGCTGTTCACGCTCAGCTATCACCGCGCCGATGGCCAGCGCGGTTTCGACACGCGCACGCTGATCGCCGAGATCGCCGCGCTGCGCGCCGAGAAGGCCGCGCTGTTCGGCGAACCCGACTGGGCGACCTATGCGATGTGGGACCGGATGGCCGAGAATCCCAAGACCGCGCTCGACTTCATGGGCCAGATGGTCCCCGCGCTCGCCGCCACCCAGCGCCGCGAAGCCGCGCTGCTCAACGAGGTGATCGAAGCCGGGGGCGAGAATTTCGAGGTCAAGCCGTGGGACTGGTATCGCTACGCCAATCAGGTCAAGGCCGAGCGCTACGATCTCGATGAAGACGCGGTGATGGAATATTTCCAGCTCGAGAACGTGCTCGAGGACGGCGTGTTCTACATGGCCGAGAAGCTCTACGGGCTGACCTTCGAGCGTCGCACCGATGTCCCGGTCTATCACCCCGATGTCTGGACCTACACCGTATTCGACCGCGACGGTTCCGAGCTGGGGCTGTTCTATTTCGACCCGTTCCAGCGCCCCTCCAAGCGCGGCGGTGCCTGGATGAGCAATTTCGTCGAGCAGAGCGATCTGTGGGGCACCAAGCCGGTGATCTACAACGTGCTCAACATCCCCAAGGCCGCGGCGGGCGAGCCGCAGCTGGTCAGCTTCGACTGGGTCAACACCACCTTCCACGAATTCGGCCACGCGCTGCACGGCTTCTTCGCCGACCAGAAATACGTCAGCCTGTCGGGCACCGCTACGGCGCGCGATTTCGTCGAATATCCCAGCCAGGTCCACGAGATGTGGGCGACCGATCCCGCAGTGCTGTCGAACTACGCCAAGCATTACGAGACCGGCGAGACCATCCCGGCGGAAATGATCGCCAAGATCGAGTCCGCGGCCAAGTTCAACCAGGGCTATGATTTCGGCGAGGTGGTGGCCGCGGCGCTGCTCGACATGAAGTGGCACGCGCTCACGCCTGCGCAGGCGCGGGCGATCGACACCCCGGCCAAGGTCGATGCCTTCGAACGCCAGTCGCTCACCGAACTGGGGCTCGAGGTCGATCTGGTGCCGCCGCGCTATCGCAGCACCTATTTCAACCACATCTTCAGCTCGCCCGCCGGCTACAGCGCAGGCTATTACAGCTATCTGTGGACCGAGATGCTCGATCGCGACAGCCGCAAGTGGTTCCGCGAGAACGGCGGGCTGACGCGCGCCAACGGCGATCACTATCGCGCCACCGTGCTCAGCCGCGGCGGGACGATGGATTATTTCGAGATGTTCGAGAACTTCGCCGGGCGCCAGCCGAACATCACCCCGATGCTCGAGGCGCGCGGGCTGATCGCGGGCGACGAGGCTGCGGACAGCGAGGTTTCCGACGGCGCTCTGCCGCCGACCGCAGTGAACTGAGCCGAGCGCAATATGCAGTAGAAGAGGGGGTCGGACGAGAAGTCCGGCCCCTTTTTTCTTGGTCAGTCGGTGGTGACGAGCGCGCGGCGGCCGGGTTCGCCGATCCAGTCTGTGCCGACCTTCCAGACGTCCGCGATCACCGCGGGGTCGAGCGCGGTCTGCGGCGCGCCATCGGCGACCACGCTCCCGCCATCGAGCACCACCACCCGGTCGGCGTGGTTCATCGCCAGCGCGAGATCGTGCAGCACCAGCACCACCCCGGTCCCCGCCCCCTGCCCCGACTGCGCCGCGCGACGCAAATGGCGCAGCAGCGCGAACTGATGCGCGAGATCGAGCGCGGCGAGCGGTTCGTCGGCGAGGATCCATGCGGGCGTCCCCGCCAGCACACGCGCGAGCAGCACCCGCGCGGTCTCGCCGCCCGAGAGCGACAGCGCGCGGCGCTCGGCGAGCGCGCCCAGATCGAGCGCGGCGATCGCGGCATCGACCGGCGCGGCGAGGCGGTCGCCATGCGGCATCCGCCCCAGCTCGATCAGGCTGCGCACCGGCACGTCCCAGGCGATCTCGGGGGTCTGCGGCAGATAGCCCAGCCGCTTAGCCCGCGAGCGCGGGTGGAGCTGCGCGAGGTCTTCGCCGCCCAGAAGCACCCTGCCCGAGTCAGGTGTTATCAATCCGGCGAGCGTTTCGAGCAGCGTCGATTTGCCCGCGCCATTGGGGCCGCAGATCGCGGTGATCTGCCCGCGGTGGAGCGCGAGCGAGACCGCGTCGAGGCGGTTCGCCACGGCAAGGCCCTCGGCTGACAGGGTCTGGGCCGCGCCGCTCACAGCAGCCCCCGCCGCAAGCGCAGCAGCAGCCACAGGAAGAAGGGCGCGCCGAGCAGGCTGAGCGCGATCCCGAGCCGTAACTCGGTGACCAGCGGGAGCACCCGCACCAGGCTGTCCGCGAGCAGCACCAGCAGCGCGCCCGCGAGCGCGCTCGGCAGGATCAGCCGCGAGGGGCGGCGGTCGGTGAACGGGCGCACCAGATGCGGGACGATCAACCCGACGAAGCCGATGATCCCCGCGACCGCGACGCTGGCGCCCACCGTCAACCCGACCCCGAGCACCAGCAGCCACAGCAGCCGCGTGGTGTCGATCCCGAGCGAGCGCGCCACCGGTTCGCCCAAAGTCAGCCCATCGAGCGCCGGCCCGGCGCGCCACAGCAGTGCGACACCCAGCGCGACCAGCGGCGCGGCGAGCCAGACCTCGCGCCAGCCGCGATCGGTCAGCGCGCCATTGAGCCACATCACGATCTCGCTCATCGCGAAGGCGTTGGGCGCCATGCTGATAGCGAGCGCGGTGAGCGCGCCCGCCAGGCTCGCCACCATCAGCCCGGCAAGCGTGAACAGCGCGATCCCGCCGGTGCGCCCGGCGATGCCCGCGAGCAGCGCCATCGCACCGCCCGCACCCAGCAGCGCGAACAGCGGCAACAGCAGCGGCGAGGCGGCGTAGCCGAACCATAGCGCCACCACCGCGCCCAGCGCCGCGCCCGGCGCGATTCCGAACAGGCCGGGGTCGGCGAGCGGATTGCGCAGATAGCCCTGCATTGCCGCCCCCGCAGCGCCCAGCCCGGCGCCGACGACGATCGCCAGCAGCGAGCGCGGCAGCCGCAGTTCGGCGAGGATCAGCGCGGCGTTGGGGGTGCTCGCCGGGTCGAGCCAGACGCGCCCTGCGAGCAGCGACAGCGGGAAAGCGAGCGCGAGCAACAGCGCGAACAGCGCAATGGCGCGGGTCATCGGGCTGCGGTCCGAGCGGCGAGGCGACGGTCGAGCATTGCGGTGCGCAAGGTCCGCAACCGCTCCATCGCGCGGATGATGGTCGGCCCGCCGCAATAGACCAGGCCCGGGTCGAAGCGCTCGACGCGGGTCTGGGTGAGGTGGTCGAGCAGCGGATGGTTCTGGCCCGGCTCGTTGCCGGCGACCAGCAGCAATTCGGGCGGATCGGCGGCGACCTGTTCAAGCGCGAGGTAATCCGCTTGCCCCAGCCCGCGCGCCGCCGAATGGCTGGCGAAGCCCGCGCGGTTGAGCAGGTCGGTCACCAGCGCCGCCTCGCCCGCAACGATGCCGCCCGACTGCCACAGCACGGTCGGCACCCGCTCGCCTGCGACCGGCACGGCCGCAGCCGCGATCCGCGCCGCCAGCCGCTCGCCCGCCGCCGCGTGGCCCGCGACCCGCGCCAGTTCGCGGACCTGCGCCAGGCTGGCCTCGATCCCGGTTGCAATGCCGAAGGTTACCACCGCGATCCCCATGTCCTCGAGCGCGGCGCGGGTCGCGGGGGCGAGGAAGGCGCCCGCCACCACCAGATCGGGATCGAGCGCGAGCACCTCCTCCACCGTCCCGCCGGTGGCGCGGTAACGGCGCGCCTTCGCGATATCCATCGAGCTGGCGCGCGGATCGTGGCTGTAATGCGAGAGTGCGAGCAATTGCTCCGGACCCGCGAATTGCGCCAGCACCGCATCCGAGCAGGGGTTGAGGCTGACGATGGTCGGCTGCGCGGGCAGGGCTTGCGCCGGGGGCTCGGGCGCACGGATGTCCGCGCACCCGGCCAGCAGCAGCGCCGCCGCAGCCAGCCCCGACCCGAAGCCGGCCCGCCGGCGGGTCACATCTGCGCCCTCACCCCGAGAAACGCCCCCCGTCCGGGTGAGCCGTAGCCAGCCGCGGTCTGGTATTCCTCGTCGAAGATATTCTCGACCCGGCCGAACAATTCGGCTGTCTCGCCCAGCGGGAAAGAGGCGCGCAGATCGAAGACCTCGTAGCCATCGATCCTGACACTGTTCGCCGCGTTGTCGAAACTGTCGCCCACCAGCCGCAGATCGGCGCCGATTACCGCACCGAGCGGGGTCTGCCAGTCGGCGAACACGGTGGCGCTGTGGCGCGGGCGGCGCGCGAGTTCGTTGCCGGTCATCCGGTTCTCGGCATCGACCAGGCTGTAGACCCCGGCGATGCGCAGGCCAGGGGCGAGATCGGCGCCCAGTTCGACTTCGAGCCCCTGCGCCCGCGCGCGGGCGATGTTGGCATAGGCGAAAGTGGCAATGTCGAAGCCGATCAGATCCTCGCTGTCACGGCGGAACGCGGTCGCCGCGGCGTGGAAGCCGCTGCCGCGGGTGCCGCGCTCGATGCCCAGGTCGAGGCTGGTGGATTTCTCGGGGCGCAGGTCGGGATTGCCGAAATCGGAGAACAGCTGGAACAGGCTCGGGGCCTTGAAGCCCTCGCCCGCGCTGGCGCGCAAGCGCCAGCCGCCGCCCAGCGCGTAGCTGACATCGCCGCCGAAGCTGGTGGCGCTCCCGAAGCGGTCGTGATCGTCGAGCCGTGCGCCGACATGCGCCGCCAGCCCGCCCAGCACCCAGCCCGCCTGCAGATAGGCACCGGTGATGGTGGCATCCTCGCCGGCATCGCTGTCGGTGCGATATTCGCTCCATTCGCGATTGCCGCCGAACGCCAGCGTCAGTCCGCCGATCAGCCGGTATTCGCCGCGCAGCGACAGGTTCTGCGAGCTCCCGTCGCTGGTGAACAGCGGCGCTGTACCCAGCGCGGGGTCGAAATTGTCGCGGGAGGTGTCGGCCAGCGCGTAGGAGCCGCGCAGCGTCAGATCCTGCCCGTAATAGGCCAGCCCCAGCGCGCCCGAGAGCTGCTCGGTCTCCTGCGTTTCGAGCGTGTCGGCCAGCGCGAAGGCGGGCGCGGGGAAACCGTCGATGTCGATATCGCTGATGGCGTAGCGCCCTTGCGCGAACAGTTCGAGCTGATCGGTGAGATCGACGAAGGCCGAGCCGCCCAGAGTGAACTGCTCGAACCCGTCGGGCTCGGTGCCCGCAGCAGCGGCGGAGAAGCCGTCGGTGCGGAAATAGGAAGCCGAGAGCCCGGCGAAATAGGCATCCTCGGACAGCCCGCCGGTAGCGCTCACGGAGAAGGTGTCGCGCGCGCCATATTCGACGCTGCCTGCCAGCCCGCCGCGCCCGCGGGTCGAGACATCGAGCACGCCGGCGATCGCGTCCGAGCCCCAGATGGTGCTGTTGGAACCGCGCAGCAGGTCGATCTTACCCACCGTGCCCGTGGTCAGCGTGCCGAAATCGAACCCGCCAGAGGGCGATGCCGGGTCGGCGACGCGGACCCCGTCGATCAGCACCAGCAATTGCTCGGCCTCGCCGCCGCGCAGGCGCACGCCGGTGAAAGCGCCGGGCGGGCCGTTGCGGCTGAAAGCGACGCCCGGAGCGCGCGCAAGCACGCGGGTGATGTCCGCGCCCTGGACCGACTCGATTTCCTTGGTGCCGATGACGGTGACCGCCTGGCCGGTGTTCTCGATCCGGGTGAAGAGCCCGGTGGCGGTGACGGTGATCGCCTCCGCCGCATCATCGCTATCGGCGACGACGGTCTCCGCCTCCTCCACGGGTTCGGCAGGCTGCACATCCTGTGCCCAAACCGCAGCGGGAATCGCAGTCGGAATCGTGGCGACGGCTAGCAAAAACAGAAATTTACGCATGGAATCTCCCATCATGAACGAACGCCGCTCATGACGGAGGGAGCCTGCATCGCTGCAGTCTCACCCGTTTGCCATCGGTACACCCCGCCCGCGGCCGAACGACACGCATGGGCAGGTCTCCTGGCTCCCGGATCACCGGAGCGCCCCGCCTTCCCGCTTGCGCAGTGGCATGTTGGAGCGCACCTAACCGGTCACAGTTGCGGGGGCAGCCGAAGTATCGAACTCCGTTCCCTCTTAGGCCGGCGCAAACCGGCACCCATGACGCGGCGAAGCGTTTAGGCGAGAGTTTAACCCCGCGCAAGCGACCTGTCCGAGTTCGGCCTGTCCGATTCTGGGATGGTTGCAGTGAGCGCGCGCGCTGCGAACCGATTAGTGCTAGGGAAACCTTTCACCTGCTAGTGGCGCAGGCTCCCTACCCATTTCGAGGACTGATACCGGTGGAACGGCACGACACGGCAGGCAGAGGCGAGGCGCCGGGGAGCGATCCCCGCAGCGCCGCCCGTGCTGCCGACCGCGCCGCGCTGCGTGCCGCCAGCCGCAAGCGCCGCTCGGCGCGCGGCTCTTTGCTGCGCCAGCGCTTCGCTGCGGTGGGCGCGCTGGCGATCGCGGTCACGGTGCCCGCGCTTGCCGCGCCGCTGGGCCTGGGCGATCTGACCGCGCGCGCCTTCGGCATGGGCGACCAGAGCGCGCAATTAACCGCGATGCCCTTCGAGCGCGCCGACACCAATTTCCCCGGCTCGGCCTTCTACTATCTCGAGGATGTTCCGGGTCTCGCCTACGATCTCGACGACCTGCGCTCGCCCGAAGCGGTGCAGGGCGAAACCATCCGCTTCGCCGAAAGCCGGGATCCCGCGCTCGCCGCGCGGGCGTTCCAGTCGGCGGGCTCGGCGGTGGACCGGGCGCGGGCGCTGCAGTGTCTGTCGATGGCGGTCTATTACGAGGCGGCGAGCGAGAGCTACGACGGCCAGCGCGCGGTGGCGCAGGTGGTGCTCAACCGCGTGGCGCATCCCGCCTATCCCGCCAGCGTCTGCGGGGTGGTGTTCCAGGGTTCCGAACGCAGGACCGGCTGCCAGTTCACCTTCACCTGCGACGGCAGCCTGGTGCGCCAGCCTTCGCGCTCGAGCTGGGCGACCGCGCAATCGGTGGCGCTGTCGGCGCTGTCGGGCCAGGTTTTCGGGCCGGTGGGTACCGCGACGCACTACCACACCCATGCGGTGAACCCCTATTGGGCCTCCAGCCTCGACCTGATCGGCTCGATCGGTGCTCACCGCTTCTACCGCTGGAAGGGCCGCGCGGGTAAGGTCGATGCCTTCACCATGAACTATCGCGGCGGCGAGCCCTTTGCCGCGCCCCGCCCGCGTTCGCCCGAGAGCACGGTGCTGGCCTCGTCCGACACCACCCCCGCGCCGCGCGGCTTCGCCACCCCGCCAGCGCCCAGCGAGGCCTTCGCACCAACGCCCCGGGCCGGCCCGGTCGAAGCCGCGCGCGCGCCCAAGGTCGACGATCGCCTGCCCGACAGCGGCGGAATCAAGGCCGAATACCGGCGCAGCGGCCAGTGGATCGCCGAGCCCGGCAAGGCACCCGCAGCCCGCTAGGCAAAAGGTTCACATGTTGGAAACCCTCCTTCCGAAGATTGTTTTAGGAAGAGGCGCTTAGATCACCGGCAAGCCTCCAGGAGACTTGTCCCGATGTCGTTCCATTTCGCCGCTGCCCGTTCGGTCGCGCATTCGCCGATCGCCCGCGCGCTGGCCAAGAAGGCGCTGGGGCGCGCCGCCAACGACAACCCCTGTGACGCGTCCGATCTGACCGGGCCACTGGGCGGGCAGGACCTGATGCTGAAGGCCGCGCTGCGCCATTTCGCCGAGCATGGCCTGGGTGCCGCGCGCGAGGCGCGCAAACACGCCGAACGCGCCTTCTTCACCGGCGACAGCCAGGGTTACGACTGGTGGCTGAGGGTGTGCCGCACGCTCGACCGGCGGTTGGCCGCCGATCTCGACCGCACCACCGCAGGCGCCACATTGATCGGCTGATCCGCTGCGGGAATTGAGCGACCATCGCTGGGCCTTGTCCGGACGCCCCGCCGACAACGGGTAAAAGCTCCATTCCGGTCTTAACCAAATAATGATGGCTGTGCGCCTATGTGGCGTGTGATGGCGCACCCAAAGCCACAGACGAGCCTGGAACGGTTCCTACCCCATCGGGAAGGCACGGACGCGCTGAGCGACCGGGTCAGGCTCCTGCTTGTCCGGACGCTCTACACCCAGCCGACCAGCCTCGCGATCGGTGCCGCCAATGGCGCGGTTTCCAGCTTCGCCGCCGCAATCCTGAGCGGCGCACTCCTTATCTACATCCTCGCCGCTGTCCTCACCGTGATTGCCGTCGCGCGGGTGGTGATGGCGATCTACCTCCCCGCGCACAGCGCTGCCGGCGACGCGCGCAAACTGGAAATTGCCTACGAGGTGGGCGCATTCGCCTATTCTCTGGTACTCGGCCTGATCGCCGCGGCGACCATGGTGCTCGAGGTTCCAGTCGGGATCGAGCTGCTGATGGTGGCCAATGCGCTGGGCTATGGCGTCGGGATTTGCGCGCGCAACGCCGGGCGACCCTTTATCGCGCTGGGCCAGCTCCTGTTGGTGGTTACGCCGATGATGCTGGCCTGCCTCATGCTCGGCGGCCTCGCCATGTTCCTGCTGGCGGTCAACATGGTCCTGCTGCTCCCGGCGATGTCCTCGATTACCTTGAACGTGTTCAAGGTGCTGCGCGATTCCATCGCCGAAGCCGAACGCAGCCAGGAGCTGGCGGAACGGATGCAGATTCTCGCGCGCACCGACGTGGTCACCGGCCTCGCCAATCGTGCCGGGCTCAACCATGCGCTGGTCGAGACGCTGGTCGAACTGCCCGACGATGGCGCGCTGGGTCTGTTCTGGATCGATCTCGACCGCTTCAAGGAGGTCAACGACCTGCTCGGCCACCAGGTCGGCGACCGCGTTCTGGCCGAAATCGGCCGCCGGCTGCGCGCCAGCCTTCCCGCCGGAGATACCGTCGCGCGTTTCGGCGGGGACGAATTCGTCATCTGCACCCGCGTCGCCGACAAGCGCGCCTGCGAGAAGATCGCCGCACTGATCCAGGGCGAGATCACCCGCCCGATCCGGCTCGATGGCGAGCGGCTCGAGATGCAGGCCTCGATCGGGATCGCCTGTCTTCCGGAGGACGGCAAGGACGCCGATGCGCTGATGAAGGCCGCCGACCTCGCGCTCTATCACGCCAAGGCCAATGGCAAGAACCAGGCATCCTTCTTCGACGTGTCGATGACGCGCGACCTGGTGCGCCGGCGCGAAATCGAGGCCGAACTTCGCCTGGCCCTGCAACGCGAAGAGCTGTCGATCTTCTTCCAGCCGATCGTCGATCTGGAAAGCGGCAAGATCCGTACCTTCGAAGCGCTGGTGCGCTGGTTCCATCCCGAAAAGGGCGAGCTCAAGCCCGACGAATTCATCCCGGTAGCCGAGGAATCGGGAGTCATCGTCACGCTGGGCAACTGGATTACCGCGCAGGCCGCCAAGGCCGCTGCGCAATGGCCCGAGGACGTCACTCTGGCGGTCAATCTCTCGCCGCTGCAAATCAAGGCTCCGGGCGCCGCGCTCGGAATCCTCAACGCGCTCAAGGAGGCCGGGCTCGACCCCAGGCGGCTCGAGCTCGAGGTTACCGAAAGCCTGTTTCTCGAGGACAGCCCGGTGGTGCGCGATTTCGTCGAGGAGCTGTCGGCGGTGGGCGTGCAATTCGCGCTCGACGATTTCGGCACCGGCTATTCCTCGCTCGCCTATATCCACAACTGGCCGTTCTCGAAGATCAAGGTCGATCGCAGCTTCGTCTCGGGCCCGCATGTCGGACGCAAGAGCGACGCGATCATCCGCGCGGTCTCGCAGATGGCGGCGACCCTCGACATGACGATCGTCGCCGAAGGGCTCGAGACCATCGAACAGGTCCAGGCGGTCCGCGAGGCGGGCTGCGTGCTGGGCCAGGGGTTCTATTTCAGCCGCGCGGTCCCCGATTACCTCGCCGCGATGCTGCTGGCGCAGGAACGCGACACGGGGGTCCAGTCCCTGACCGGCTGAGGCGGTGGAGGCCGGTTTCGGGAACGGTTCTCCACGCCGGACGTCTGATTGTTGCAGGGTTCTTCGGGGCGAACCGGACCTCTGCACACCCTCTTATTGCAACTGCGAACAAATCGCAAAGATAGTCGCCGAGCCTCCGGGTTTTACGGTTGCATTCGGCATGTCCGCCGCCTAACCCGCAGGGCGCACGCCCGGCGCTGCGTCACCGCGGGACGCGGCTGCGCGCCAGTATGGCAGGATCTCGTCCCGCAAGTTCAGAAGGACGCACACCCTCATGTCCCACACTCAACACGGTCGCAAGAAAATCGCGCTGGTCGGCGCCGGCATGATCGGCGGCACGCTCGCCCATCTCGCCGCGATGAAGGAAATGGGCGACATCGTCCTGTTCGACATCGCCGAGGGCATGCCCGCCGGCAAGGCGCTCGATCTCAGCCAGGCCGGCCCGGTCGAAGGCTTCGACGCGCAGCTCAAGGGCACCAGCGACTACAAGGATATCGCGGGCGCGGATGTCGTCATCGTCACCGCCGGCGTGCCGCGCAAGCCCGGCATGAGCCGCGACGATCTGCTCGGCATCAACCTCAAGGTGATGAAGGCGGTCGGCGAAGGCATCAAGAACAACTGCCCCGACGCCTTCGTGATCTGCATCACCAACCCGCTCGACGCGATGGTCTGGGCGCTGCGCGAATTTTCGGGGCTCCCGCACGAGAAGGTCGTCGGCATGGCCGGCGTCCTCGATAGCGCGCGCTTCCGCCACTTCCTCGCCGAGGAATTCAACGTCAGCATGGAAGACGTCACCGCCTTCGTGCTCGGCGGGCATGGCGACACCATGGTCCCGATCCTGGAATATTCGACCGTCGCGGGCATTCCTGTCCCCGATCTCATCAAGATGGGCTGGTCGACGCAGGAAAAGATGGACGCGATCGTCGACCGCACCCGCAAGGGCGGCGGCGAGATCGTGGCGCTGCTCGGCAATGGCTCGGCGTTCTACGCCCCCGCCACCAGCGCCATCCAGATGGCCGAGAGCTATCTCAAGGACAAGAAGCGCGTCCTCCCCTGCGCCGCGCATCTGACCGGCCAGTACGGGGTCGACGGGCTTTATGTCGGCGTGCCGGTGGTGATCGGTGCCGGCGGCGTCGAGCGGATCGTCGAGATCGCGCTGAAGGACGAGGCCCGGAAAGGCTTCCAGGTCAGCGTCGACGCGGTCGAGGAACTGCTCGAAGCCTGCAAGGGGCTGGACGAAAGCCTGAAATAACAGCCGTCGTCCCGGCACAAGCCGGGATTTCGTGCCGTGAGGTGCGACTTCGTTGAAAGCGATCCCGGCCGACGCCGGGGTGACGAACAGATTGGGAAGACAGATGAGCATCCTCGTAGACAAATCCACCAAGGTCATCACGCAAGGCATGACCGGTGAGACCGGCACTTTCCACACGCAGCAGGCGCTCGATTACGGGACGCAGATGGTTGCGGGTGTCACGCCGGGCAAAGGCGGCACCACGCATATTGGCCTGCCCAATTTCAACACCGTCAAGGAAGCCCGCGCCGAGACCGGTGCGACCGCAACCTGCATCTATGTTCCGCCGCCCTTCGCCGCCGATGCGATCTGCGAGGCGATCGACGCCGAGATCGAACTGATCGTCTGCATCACAGAGGGCATTCCGGTGCTCGATATGGTGCGGGTCAAGGCCGCGCTCGAGGGCACCAAGTCGCGGCTTATCGGCCCCAACTGCCCCGGCGTCCTGACGCCCGGCGAGTGCAAGATCGGCATCATGCCCGGCTCGATCTTCCAAAAGGGTTCGGTCGGCGTGGTCAGCCGTTCGGGCACGCTGACCTATGAAGCCGTCCACCAGACCACCATGGTCGGCCTCGGCCAGACCACCGCGGTCGGGATCGGCGGCGATCCGGTCAACGGCACGAACTTCATCGACGTGCTGGACCTGTTCCTCGACGACGACGCCACCAAGTCGATCATCATGATCGGCGAGATCGGCGGCAGCGCGGAAGAGGAAGCGGCCGAGTTCATCAAGCAGGAAGCCGCCAAGGGCCGCCGCAAGCCGATGGTCGGCTTCATCGCCGGTCGCACCGCGCCTCCGGGCCGCCGCATGGGCCACGCCGGGGCGATCGTCTCGGGCGGCCAGGGCGGCGCCGACGACAAGATCGCGGCGATGGAAGCCGCCGGCATCCGCGTCTCCCCCTCGCCCAGCGAGCTGGGCACGACGCTCGACGCGATGCTCAAGGAACTCGCCTGAGGCGGGGCGCGGACACCCCGGTTTTCAGGGACCGTCCGCGCCGCCCGGGCATTGCCACTGTAAGCCGTCATGACGATCGGTGCGAAAGGTGACCCTAATGGGTAACGAAAACCACGATTTCCTCCCCGAGATGGGTGAGCAGGACGGACCGCAGCCCGGGCCGAGCTGGGACAATCCACGCTGGCGGCTCGAGAAATCGGGCGCCGGGGACGACTGGACGCAGGGGCTCGATCCCACCCAGATGCGGCTCGCGGTCGCGCAGGCGGCGAAGCAGGCGGGCAAGCCTTGCGATCCCAAGGCGATCGAGCAGGCGGCGGACGATTCGATCCGCGCCATGCTGCTGATCCGGCTCTATCGCGTCCGCGGCCATCTCGCCGCCGATCTCGATCCGCTGGGCCTGTCGCATCGCGAGGAGCCCGAGGATCTGAGCCTCGAATGGCACGAATTCGCCGGCCACGAGGACCGCGAGGTCTATGTCGGCGGGGTGTTCGGCTTCGAATGGGTCACCGTCGGCAAGCTCTACGACACCTTGCGCGCGACCTATTGCGGCAAGGTCGGGCTGGAATACATGCACATCTCCGACACCGATGAGCGGCGCTTCCTGCAGGATCATTTCGAAACCCCCGAAGAAACCATCCAGTTCACCGAGGAAGGCAAGCGCGCCATCCTCGCCGCCGTCATCCGCGGCGAGCAATACGAACAGTTCCTCGGCAAGAAATACGTCGGCACCAAGCGCTTCGGCCTCGATGGCGGCGAGAGCATGATCCCCGCGCTCGAGGCGGTGATCAAATACGGCGGCCAGCTGGGCGTGCGCGAGATCATCTACGGCATGGCGCACCGCGGCCGGCTCAACGTGCTCGCGAACGTGATGGCCAAGCCCTACAAGGTCATCTTCCACGAATTTTCCGGTGGCAGCTCCAACCCCGACGATGTCGGCGGTTCGGGCGATGTGAAATATCACCTCGGCACCAGCACCGATCGCGAATTCGACGGGATCAAGGTGCATATGAGCCTGGTCCCCAACCCCAGCCATCTCGAGGCGGTCAATCCCGTGGTGCTGGGCAAGGCGCGCGCGCAGCAGGCCAACCGCGACGATCTTATCAAGCACGAACAGGTGCTACCGGTGCTGATCCACGGCGACGCCGCCTTTGCGGGCCAGGGCATCGTCTGGGAATGCCTCGGCCTCTCGGGCATCCGCGGCTACGACACCGGCGGCTGCATCCATTTCGTGATCAACAATCAGATCGGGTTCACGACCAGCCCCAAATTCGCGCGTTCCTCGCCCTACCCCTCCGATGTGGCCAAGGGCGTCCAGGCGCCGATCCTCCACGTCAATGGCGACGATCCCGAGGCGGTGACCTTCGCCTGCAAACTGGCGGTGGAATACCGCCACACCTTCGGGCGCGACATCGTGATCGACATGTGGTGCTATCGCCGCTTCGGCCACAACGAGGGCGACGAGCCCAGCTTCACCCAGCCGCTGATGTACGAGAGCATCCGCGCGCATCCCAAGGTCAGCGTGATCTACGGCGACCGGCTCGAGAGCGAGGGCGTGACCGAAGCGGGCTATCGCGACGGGTTGTGCGACGAGTTCAACGACCGGCTGGAACAGGAATTCGCCGCCGCCAAGGATTACACGCCCGACGAGGCCGACTGGTTCGGTGGACGCTGGGCCGGGCTCAACAAGCCCGCCGATCCCGAAACCGCGCGCCGCAACGTCGAAACCGCGGTGTCCGACAAACTGTTCGCCAGCCTCGGCCGCACGCTGACCACCGTCCCCGAGGATGTCACCATCCACAAGACGCTGGGCCGCGTGCTCAAGGCCAAGCGCGCCATGTTCGACAACGGCGAAGGCTTCGACTGGGCCACCGCCGAGGCGCTCGCCTTCGGCAGCCTCGTCACCGAGGGCTTCGGCGTCCGGCTGTCGGGCCAGGATTCGGGCCGCGGCACCTTCAGCCAGCGGCACGCGATCTGGGTCGACCAGACCGACGAGCGCAAATACATCCCGCTCGCCACGCTCCCGCACGGCAAGTTCGAGGTCTACGACTCGATCCTGTCCGAATACGGCGTGCTCGGCTTCGAATACGGCTTCGCACTGGCCGATCCCAAGACGCTGGTGATGTGGGAAGCGCAGTTCGGCGATTTCGCCAATGGCGCGCAGATCATCATCGACCAGTTCATCGCCAGCGGCGAAGCCAAATGGCTGCGCGCCAACGGGCTCGTGCTGCTGCTGCCGCATGGCTACGAGGGCCAGGGCCCCGAGCATTCCTCGGCCCGGCTCGAGCGCTTCCTGCAGCTGTGTGCCAACGACAACATCCAGGTCTGCAACATCACCACCCCGGCGAATTATTTCCACGTGCTTCGCCGCCAGATGCTGCGCTCGTTCCGCAAGCCGCTCATCATCATGACCCCCAAGAGCCTTCTGCGCCATCCGATGGCCAAGAGCCCGGTGGGCGATTTTACCGGCAAGTCGCATTTCCAGCGGATCGTTTCCGACCCGCTCGAGATCGCCGACGAGAAGGTCCGCCGCGTGGTGCTGTGTTCGGGCAAGGTCGCCTACGACCTCATCGAAAAGCGCGACGAGGAGGGGCTCGACGATGTCTCGATCATCCGGATCGAGCAGATCTACCCCTTCCCCGGCGATCCGCTGGCGCTGCGGCTCTCGCGGATGAGCAATCTCGAAGACGTGGTCTGGTGTCAGGAAGAGCCGCAGAACAACGGCAGCTGGTTCTTCGTCCAGAACCGCATCGAGGATGCGCTGACGCAGGCCGGGCACGCGGGCAAGCGTCCGCTCTATGCGGGCCGCGAAATGGCGGCATCGCCTGCTACCGGCTATGCCCGTCGCCACGAGGAGCAGCAGCGTTCGCTGGTTGGTGTGGCGCTGGGCCTCAACGACGGCGGCACAGCGATGCGCAATGGCAATTCCAAACCCAAACCCGCGAAGGGCTGAGGAACACAATATGGCTACGGAAATCCAAGTCCCGACCCTGGGCGAATCAGTCACCGAAGGCACCATCGGCGAATGGCTCAAGCAGCCCGGCGACAGCGTGGCGGTCGACGAAGCGATCGTCAGCCTCGAGACCGACAAGGTCGCGGTGGAAGTCCCCTCCCCCGTCGCGGGCGTGATCAAGGAACTGAAAGCCGCCGAAGGCGACACTGTCGAGGTCGGCGCTGTACTCGCGATCGTCGAGGAAGGCGGCACCGCTGCCGCCAAGAGCGACGATAGCGCCAAGCCGAAGGACAAGCCCGAAGCCAAGGATGCGGCACCCGCCCCCTCCTCCGCTCCGGCGCCCGCCCCGGCACCTGCCGCGGCCAATGAACAGGCCAAGGACGGCGGCGCGACGCTCAGCCCCGCAGTGCGCCGCGCGGTGCTCGAGCACGGAGTCGACCCGTCCACCATCGAGGGCTCGGGCAGGGACGGCCGTCTGACCAAGGAAGACGTGATCGCTGCCGCCAAGGCGAAGAAGGACGGCTCGCCGGCCGCTCCTGCTCCCGCCGAGGAATCCAAGGCGCCCGCTACGCCAGCAGGCGGCGAACGCCGCGAGGAGCGGGTCAAGATGACCCGGATGCGCCAGACCATCGCCCGCCGCCTCAAGGGCGCACAGGAAGAAGCCGCGCTGCTCACCACCTTCAACGATTGCGACATGACCGCGGTCATCGAGGCGCGCACCAAGTACAAGGATCTGTTCGCCAAGAAGCACGACATCAGGCTCGGCTTCATGGGCTTCTTCGCCAAGGCTGCCTGCCTCGCGCTCAAGGATGTCCCCTCGGCCAACGCCTATATCGAGGGCGATGAGATCGTCTATCACGACTATGTCGATATATCCGTGGCTGTCAGCGCTCCCAACGGGCTGGTCGTCCCGGTGATCCGCGATGCCGACAAGAAGGGCTTTGCGCGGATCGAGAAGGACATCGCCGATTTCGGCGCGCGCGCCAAGGAAGGCACGCTGACCATGGACGACATGAAGGGCGGCACCTTCACCATCTCCAACGGCGGCGTGTTCGGCTCGCTGATGTCGACCCCGATCATCAACCCGCCGCAGAGCGCGGTGCTCGGCCTGCACCGGATCGAGGATCGCGCGGTGGTGGTGAACGGCGAGATCGTGATCCGCCCGATGATGTATCTGGCGCTGTCCTACGATCACCGCCTGATCGACGGCCGCGAGGCGGTGACCGCATTGAAGATCATCAAGGAGGCGATCGAGGATCCCACGCGGATGCTTATCGACCTGTGAGGACTAGGGACATGATCGACAGGTTCAAGAAGCCCTTCGCGCTCCTGCTTCTCACCGGAGCGCTCTCGGGATGCGATGCGGCGACGCAGATCGCCGGAGACGCAGTCCAGGGCGAGGTCCGCAATGTCGTCGCCGCCCAGTGCGAACAGATCGCCGAGAATGCGGGCGTCGTCGCCGCGAGAGTGACCGAAGTCTGCCAGTGCAGCGCTGATACCTTTATGGCCGATCCCGACCTCACTCTCGAGGATGCAACGCCCGGCAACGTCGAAGGCATCGTGAATGCCTGCGCTGCGAGCACCGGCGGTACGAACGCAAATTCACCAGAGACATTGCCTGCGGAGAATATCGGTGGCTGACCACACTTACGATTACGACGTCCTGATCATCGGCTCCGGCCCCGGCGGCTATGTCGCGGCGATCCGCGCGGCACAGCTCGGGCTCAAGACCGCCTGCGCGGAAGGCCGCGAGACGCTGGGCGGGACCTGTCTCAACGTCGGCTGCATCCCCTCCAAGGCGATGCTCCACGCGAGCGAATTCTTCGACGCGGCCGCCAATGGCACGATGGCCTCGATGGGTGTCGAGGTTACGCCCAAGCTCAACCTCGACGCCATGCATGCCCAGCGCCGCGACGCGGTGACCTCGCTCACCGGCGGGATCGAGTTCCTGTTCAAGAAGAACAAGGTCGACTGGAAAAAGGGCTACGCCACCTTCCAGGACGCGCACACGGTCAAGATCGGTGAAGAGACGGTCACTGCGAAGGATATCGTGATCGCCACCGGTTCCTCGGTCACCCCGCTGCCGGGTGTCGAGGTCGACAATGCCAAGGGCGTGGTGGTCGATTCCACCGGCGCTCTGGAACTGGCGCAGGTTCCCAAGAAGATGGTCGTCATCGGCGGCGGCGTGATCGGGCTCGAACTGGGTTCGGTCTGGCGCCGGCTGGGTGCCGAAGTGATCTGCGTCGAGTATCTCGACGAAATCCTGCCCGGCATGGATGGCGACATCCGCAAGGAATCGCGCAAGATCTTCAAGAAGCAGGGCATCGACTTCAAGCTGTCGAGCAAGGTCACCGGCGTTACGGTGAAGGGCAAGACCGCCACGCTGACGATCGAGCCCGCCGCGGGCGGCGAGCCCGAGACCATGGAAGCCGATTGCGTGCTGGTCTCGATCGGGCGCAAGCCCAACACCGAAGGCCTCGGTCTCGAGGCGATCGGGCTGGAGCCCAACAAGCGTGGCCAGATCGAGATCGATCACGATTTCCGCACCACGGTCGCCACAGACATTGGGGGCGTCTGGGCGATCGGCGATGTCGTCCCCGGCCCGATGCTGGCGCACAAGGCCGAGGACGAGGGCATCGCGGTGGCCGAGAACATCGCCGGACAGACCGGGATCGTGAACCATGCGCTGATCCCCAATGTCGTCTACACTTGGCCCGAGATCGCCGGGATCGGTCTCACCACCGAGCAGGCGATCGAAAAGATGGGCGGAGACAAGGCCAAGGTGAAAATCGGCAAGTTCCCGATGATGGCCAACAGCCGCGCCAAGACCAATCACGAGCCCGATGGCTTCGTGAAGGTGATCGCCGAAGCCGAGAGCGACCGGGTGCTCGGCGTCTGGGCGATCGCCAGCGTCGCGGGCACGATGATCCAGCAGGCCACGCAGGCGATGGAATTCGGCGCCACCAGCGAGGATATCGCCTACACCTGCCACGCCCACCCGACGCATTCGGAAGCGATCAAGGAAGCCGCCATGGCGGTGCAGGGCAAGCCGATTCACATTTGATCGGCCTGCCCTCCCCGCCTAGGGCTGCGGGAAAGGAGCGAGCGGCATGGCCTATCCGAGACTGACCGACAAACCCGGTGCGCTGGAAACGGCGGCGGCGATCCGCGCGGGCGAGCTGTCGCCGCGCGAAGCGGTAGGGCACGCCATCGCGCGAATCGAGAAGCTGGACGCCAAGGTCAACGCGGTGGTGGTGTGCGATTTCGATCGCGCGCGCGAAGCGGCCAGCGCGCTCGACGGCCAGACCCCGCGCGAGGACCAGCCGCTGTTCGGCGTGCCGATGACGATCAAGGAAAGCTTCGACATCGCCGGATTGCCGAGCAGCTGGGGGCACGAGCGCTACGCCGGGAACATCGCCAGCCGCGATGCCGAGGTGGTGCAGCGGCTGAAGCGCGCGGGCGCGATCTTCCTGGGCAAGACCAACATTCCCCCCGACCTGGCCGACTGGCAGTCGAACAACCCCCTCTATGGCCGCACCAGCAACCCCCACGATCCCGCTCGCTCTCCCGGCGGCTCCTCGGGCGGCGCGGCCGCCGCGGTGGCCAGCGGCATGGTGAGTTGCGAATTCGGCAGCGATATCGGCGGCTCGATCCGCGTGCCCGCGCATTTCTGCGGTATCTGGGGCCACAAGGCCAGCTGGGGCCTCATCAGCCTGCGCGGCCACTACCACCCGGCATTGTCCACCAGCCCCGGTTTCGCTGGCGCGCATGACGGCGCGCTGGGCGTCGTCGGTCCGCTGGCGCGCGATCCGGACGATCTCGAGGCGCTGATCCGCATCACCACCGAGCGCCCCCTCGCGTCTCGCGGCAAGCCGCTGCGCGAATGCCGCCTGCTGCTGTTGCTGGATCATCCGGCAAGCGCGGTGGATGCTGCGGTGCGCGAGCCGATCGAGGCCACGGCGGCGGCGCTGGAACAGGCTGGCGTTGCGGTGGACCGGTCGAGCGAGCTGGTCCCCGACCTCGCGCGCCAGCACGGCGACTATATGAAAACGCTCAACATCGCGATGGCGCTCGGCGCACCGGCGCCCGATGGCAAACGCGCAAGCGCCAGCGACTGGTTCGCCCTACTCGACGCGCAGGCGGTCAACGCCGCGGCCTGGGCTGCGCTGTTCGAACGCTATGATTTCGTGCTCGCCCCTCCCGCCCCGACGCTGGCGTTCGAACATCGTGACGAGGCCTATTTCAAGGGCGCGCAGACCATCGACGGCGCCAGCAGGCGCGCGGCCGACGGGCTGGCCTGGGCAGGCCTCGCCACCTTCCCCAAACTGCCCGCCACCGTCCTTCCGGTGGGCGAAAGCGGCGGCCTGCCTTGCGGCATGCAGGTGATCGGGCCCGCCTGGTCCGATCTCGACTGCATCGCCGCGGCGCGCGGCATCGGCCAGATACTGCACGGATAGGTTTTACGATGAACGCCAAACTCATGCAGCGCTTCGCCCGCTGGCACATCTGGCTCGGCTGGGGAATCGCCGTCCCGCTGGTAATGTGGACGCTCACCGGGCTGGTGATGGTCGCGCGCCCGATCGAGCAAGTGCGTGGCGACCATCTGCGACTGCCGGTGGAAGCGCAGGCGCTGCCGTCCGACGTGCAGATCGCGGTCGCTCTGCCGGCCGACACAACGCGTCCGGTCCGCTCGGTCACCACCCAGGTCGAGCGCCGGACCACCGTCACCCGCATCACCTATCTCGATGGCAGTAGCGAACGCTTTCGCGCCGATGGCAGCAAACTGGCACCCCTGACCGATGTCGAGGCGCGGCTGCTGGTGGCAGAGCGGATCGTCGGCGGCGACGCCGTCGCTTCGGTGATGCGGTTCGAAGCCGACGAACCACCGTTCGATTTCCGCCGCGAGGTGCCTGTCTGGCAGGTTGCGCTGGAGGACGGCACGCATGTCTATGTCGGGATCGAGAGCGGCGAGATCGAGGCGGTGCGCACACGCTTCTGGCGGGTGTTCGACCTGATGTGGGGGCTCCACATCATGGACCTCGAGGCGCGCGAGGACACCAGCCACCCCGTGCTGATCCTGTTCGCGGGCCTGGCACTACTGGGTTCACTGCTGGGCACGGTGCTGCTGTTCCGCCGGCGCCGGAGCCGGCCTCGCGCATGAATCAGGAAATCTTCACCCCCGTGCTCGACTGGCTCGACCTGATCGGGATCGGCATCTTCGCGCTGACCGGGGCGCTGGTCGCCGCGCGCGAGCAGCAGACCTTCGTCACCATGGCCTTCTTCGCGCTCGTAACGGGCGTCGGCGGCGGGACGGTGCGCGACCTGCTGATCGGCGCGCCGGTGTTCTGGATCGGCCACCCCTGGGTCGCGGCGGTGTGCCTTGGCACCGCGCTGCTGACCTGGTTCACCCCGACGCGCTGGTGGGACGGCAAGCTGCTCGATTTCGCCGACGGGCTCGGGCTGACCGCCTACGCCGTGATCGGCGCGGCCAAGGCGCTGAGCTATGGCATCCCACCGATCCCCGCGATCCTGATGGGCGTGGTCACTGGCACGGTGGGCGGGATCATCCGCGACATGATCGCCGGACGGCCCTCAATCATCATGCGGCCCGAGCTTTATGTCACTGCGGCCGCGCTCTCGGCCACGCTCGCGGTGGTCGGCGAGGTGATCGCGATCCCGCGCGGTTTCGTCTGGGTGATCGCGGTTACCGCTGGCTACGCCCTGCGCGCGGCGGCGATCCACTGGCAGCTGGCGCTGCCCGCCTATCGCGACCCGCTCGTGCGCAAGGAATAACGCCTAGTCGCCGCGATAGCCGGTGCCGATCTCGTCCTCCTCCAGATCGCCGGGAAGCGGTCCGCCGGGATAGGCCGGCAACGGTTCGTCGGCTGTAGTGGGGAGCGCGGGCTGCGGATCGACATTGGCCCAGGCGGCGCGATAGCGCGCGTCGTCATATTGACGGTCATCGCCACGCGGGGCGGCATAGATGTCTGCCTCGCTGCGAACGCCATAGCGGTCGTCGCCATAGCCGGTGGAGCCGCTGGAGAGATCGATCGCATCGATCCGCCCATCGGCACCGATCGAGCAGCTGAATCCCGCACCATCGTAGAGCCTGCCGGTCACGCGCCAGCCAGCGGCGTCGCGATCGACCGAATCGACGCTTTCGACGCGGGTGTCGCGCTCGATACTCTCGACGCACATCGACACCGCGCGGTCGATCCCGCCGACATCGGCGCTGCGATAGGTCGAATTCTGCGCCGGGTAGCGATTGTCCGGATAACGGGCATCGGGATAGCGATTATCGGGGTAGCGCCTATCGCGTTCGTTGCCGCGCGAGGCGGCGCTGGCGACAGCGGCGATCCCGCCGAGGATCAGCACTCCGGTGAGGATATCGCCCGCATCGACACGGTTGCGTCCATGGCGCCGGTCATAATGGCGGTCGTAGCGACGGTCGTGTCGATAGGTTCGGTATTGCTCGTAGGTCTGGCCCTCGGCCGCATCCCAGGTCAGTTCGGCGGCGATGGCGCTGCGGCTGCTCGAAGCAGGCAGCTCGGTCGCCATGGCGGGCGCGCCGGTCAGCGAGAGCGCCGCCAGTATGGCGGGAGCGGCGGCAAGACGTGCAAATCTGGTCATGTCATGGTCCCCATGCGGTCCGCCCCACCCCGGATCCGCGAAAGTCTGATCGATGAGCTAGGCGGTCCAGGCTATCTCAAGCCTGAACCGCCCTTGTGGGAACTCGTTGGTCGTATCGGAGCGCGAGCCTAGCGAAGGCCGCGGATGCCGTTGTAGCGGATATCGCGGATCTGGCCGCGCTCCACCTGGCAGGTAAAGCGACCCTGATCGGCGCGCTGGTTGCCGCGACGATCATAGCGGTCATAACGCGCACCTCGCTGTCCATCGACCACCAGATTGCCGCGGACGCGGAAGCCGTAGCGAGTCTGGTCGACGTCGCGCACGTCCGTCACATTGGCATAGCGATAGCCGTAGCGGCGGGCGGTGTTCTCGGCGGCGGCAATACAACGCTGGACTGCGGCGCGCGGATTGCCCTGACGGGCATAGCGGTCGTTGCCATTACGGCGGTCGTCATAGCGGTCGTAACCATAGCGGCGGTCGTCATAGCGATCGCGCCCGCCACCCAGAGCGCCAGCAGCGATGGCGATACCGCCAAGGATCACCGCACCGGCAATGATTTCGCCGGCGCCGATCCCGTCGTCGTTACGGTCGCGCGCGAAGGCGGGGGTTGCGGAAGTCATCGCCATCGCGCCCGCCGCGATGGTCGCCATGCTTCCCTTGGCGAGAGCTTTGGTGATGGTCTTCATGGTTAGATCCTCATGCTCGGCCGTCGCGAGAGTGCTTTGGCTTCACATGAGGTTCTAGGGAGCCCGCGGTGAGGCGAGGCTGAATTCCGCCGACAGCATCCGTTCATGTATTCGACTATTAACCTGAACGGATGTGCTGGTTACTCGGCGGGTGGCACCTCAAGCCCGGTGTGGTGCGCGAGGAAGGCGAGGATATCGCCATATTCGTCGATCACCTTGTCGGTCGGCTTGCCCGAGCCGTGGCCCGCGCGGGTCTCGATCCGGATCAGCTGCGGCGCCTGGCCCAGCTGTGCCGCCTGCAGCGCGGCGGTGTATTTGAAGCTGTGGCCCGGGACCACGCGGTCGTCGGTGTCCGCGGTGGTCACCAGCAGCGCCGGGTAGTCCACCCCGCTGCGGATGTTGTGCAGCGGCGAATAGGCACGCAGGACCTGGAAATCGGCCTCGCGGTCTGGGTAGCCGTAATCGTCGACCCAATAGCGTCCGGCGGTCCAGCGGTCGAAGCGCAGCATATCCATGACGCCCACCGCGGCATTGCCCGCATCGAACAGGTCGGGCCGCTGGTTGACCACCGCGCCGACCAGCAGGCCCCCGTTGGAGCCGCCCTGGATCGCCAGCCCGTTCTCGCCGGTGTAGCCATTGGCCTTCAGGAACTCGCCCGCGGCGATGAAATCGTCGAAGACGTTCTGCTTGTTGTTCAGCCGTCCGCCGTCGTGCCATTCCTTGCCATATTCGCCGCCGCCGCGGATATTGGCGAGCGCGAAGGTGCCGCCGGCTTCGAGCCAGGCGAGGCGGGTGGGCGAGAAGCTTGGCGTCAGCGAGATGTTGAACCCGCCATAGGCATAGAGCAGCGTCGGCGACGGACCTGTACTGTCCTTGTGGCGGACCACGAACATCGGCACGCGGGTGCCGTCCTTGGAATTGTAGAACACCTGTTCGACCCGGTAATCCTCGGGTTCGAAGGCGACTTCGGGCTCGGCGAAGGTGCTGCGTTCGCCGGTGGCGACATCGAGGCGATAGATCGCGCCGGGCTGGTTGAAGCTGGTGAAGCTGTAGAAGGTCTCGCTGTCGCCGGGATCGCCGTTCAGCCCGCCGATCGAGCCGATGCCTGGCAGGTCGAGCGTGCCGGTCTCGTTACCGTCGAGATCGTGATAGACCGCGCGGCTGCTGGCATCCTTCATATATTCGACTACCAGCCTGTCGCCGATGATCGATGCGCCCGAGATGGGCTGATCGCTCTGGCCGACGACCTCTTCCCACTCGAGCGTGTCGGTGGTGAGATCGGCGCGGACGATACGATAGCGCGGCGCGTCCTTGTTGGTCTGGAAGTAGACGACATCGCCGACCGAGGCGATCGGGCTCCAGCTGTTGTCGAAACCGGTGATCAGCGGGCGCGGCGTCCAGCCATCGCTGTCGCGCTTGGTCAGGTCGATGACGCGCAACTCGTTGCGATCATCGGTGCCGGTCGAGCTGGAGACGAACGCCCAGCGCCCGTCGTGGGTCACCCCGGCGCCATGGCCCTGCTCGCGGGCATCGGGGGTCTCATAGACCAGTTCGTCCGCGCTTTGCGGCGTGCCGAGGCGGTGGAAATAGACCTTCTGGTTGTAATTGAGCGACTGGAAGTCCTGGCCCTCCTCGGTCGCGGGGAAGCGCGAATAGAAGAAGCCCTCGTCGCCGATCCAGGAGATGCCGGTGAACTTGGCCCACTCGATTGCGTCGCCCATTTCCTCGCCACTGTCGACATCGAGGACCTTGATCGTGCGCCAGTCGCTGCCGCCGTCCTGGATCGAATAGGCGAGATAACGCCCACTCTTGGAGGGCGCGGTGTCCGCCAGCGCGGTGGCGTTGTCGGCCGACCATTCGTTGGGATCGAGCAGCAGCCGCGCCTCGCCATCCCATCCATCGCGGACGAAATACTGCGACTGGTTCATCAGCCCCGAATTGTAGCTGTAGAAATAGCGTTCGCCCGCCTTGTTGGGGATTCCGAAGCGCTCGTAATCGATCAGCTGGGCAAGCCGGTCCTTGAACCAGGCGGTGCCGGGCAGCGTTTCGAGATAGGCGTCGGTGACGACGTTCTGCGCCTCGACCCATTGCGCGACCTGCTCGTCGGTGCGGACGTCGTTCTCGAGCCAGCGATAGGGATCGGCGACGGTCTGGCCGAACAGGACCTCGCTGGTGTCGGTGGCGCGGGTCTCGGGATAGTCGGGGGTCACGGTCTGGGCGGCTCCGGGGGTGGCGATGAGCGCGATGGTGGCGGCTCCGGCGAGCGCGAGGGCGGTGAAGCGGGACATGGGAGACTCTCCAGGATTTTCGGATGTTTTCGTTGCGGTGGTAACTAGCTGCGAGGGTGGAGCGGCGCAATCATTCGCCGAGTGCGGCCAGCACGTCGCGGGTGAAGGCAAGGATGTCGAAACGGCTCCCTGCCGGGTCCTCGCCGCGCCGTGCGATCACGACATCGCGGCTGGGGACGATCACGACATATTGTCCGCGATTGCCCATGGCGGCGAAGGTGTCGGGCGGAATGCCGTCGGTCTGGTTGAACAGCCAGAATCCCGCGCCATAGCCCATCTCGCGGCCCTCGGGTTGCGGGCCTGAGGGGGCAGAAACGTAGTCGACCCAGCCTGCAGGCAGAATTCGCTCGCCATCGGGCAATACGCCATCGTCGAGATAGAGCTGACCGAATTCGGCGAGATCGCGGGCAGTGGTCCAGACCTGGCTCGAGAGGATGTAGTCGCCCTGCCAGTCGGTCTCGGCGACGGTGTGATACATACCGAGCTTATCGAACAACGCTGCTGGGGGATGAGCCGCGAAGGTGGGCTTGATCGCCTTAACAGCCATCAGCGGGTCATTGTTGGCGTAGCGATAGCTGCTCCCGGGCGCGGCGATCAGCGGCCAGTTCGCCGCGCGCTCCGCCACGGTAGTCCCTCCCCAATAGAGCGGATCGGTACGATTGCCCGGCGTGTCGGAATAGCGGCCCGAAGCCATGCGGAGGAGATGATCGAGGCTGATCGCGCGGCGGGGATCCGACTCGTCGGCACCCAGCCCTGCGGAAGCTGCGACATCCGCCTCACCGCGATGCACCGCAGCGCCGACGATGGTCGCGGCCAGGCTCTTGGCAACAGACCATGTTCGCTGGGGCAAATCGCCGTCAAACCCCGGCGCAAAGGCTTCGCCCAGAACGCGTCCGTCGCGCTGGATCAGCACCGCCGTGGTCCGTGCACCCTCTCCGTAATCCGCCGCAAGGCCGCGCTGGGCGAGTTCGGCCCAGCGGCCCGACGTCTGCGGCAGTTGTCCCGCTGGTGGACCCGGCTGGTCGATCATCGTGTCCGTAGAAGTCTCTTCCTCCGGTGCCGCGCTGCCGATCGGCAGGATCGCGCAACCGCCGGGATTGCGGAAGGCCGCAATCCGCGGCGGCATGTCAGGCGCCCATTCGACCGCGACGAAGTCGAGGAAGCCATCGGCGCCGGTCGCGATGGTGTGGCGCAGCTCGCGGACCAGCGGATCGAGCGCGGAGTCGATCCCGGTCAGTTCCCACTTCTCGACCGAGGCTACCGCCCGCCGCCCACCGGTCGGATCGGAATTGCCGATCGCGCTGCACAGCATCAGCGCCTTGTATCCCGCCGCCAGCGCACGGTCGTAGCGGGTGTCGAGCTGGTCCTGTTCGCTCTGCGCGAAAACCGGTGTGGCGAGGGTGGAGGTGGCGAGCAGCGCGGCGGCTGCGAGGGTCTGACGGATCATGTGGCACCTTGTGCCACGCTCGCCGCAAAAGAAAAGGGCCGCGCGGTTTCCCGCGCGGCCCTTTCGGATTTCTCTGGAGTGCTTCGGAAGCTCAGGCGTCCTCGAGCTCTTCCTCGTCGTGGTTCATCACCGGACCGCTGTCCTGGCCCTTGGCGGAGACATCGCGGTCGACCAGTTCGATGATTGCCATCGGCGCAGCGTCGCTGCCGCGATATCCGGCCTTGATGATGCGGGTGTAGCCGCCTTCGCGATCCGAATAGCGATCGGCCAGCACATCGAACAGTTTCTTGAGCTGGGTGTCGTCGAGCATCCGCGCATGCGCGAGGCGACGGTTCGACAGCCCGCCGCGCTTGGCGAGCGTGATCAGCTTCTCGACATAGGGCCGCAGTTCCTTGGCCTTGGGGACCGTTGTGAGGATCTGCTCGTGCTTGATCAGCGCGGCGCTCATATTGCGGAACAGGGCCTTGCGGTGGCCCGACTTGCGGCTCAGCTTGCGCTGCGAAATACCGTGACGCATCATTCATTCCTTACGTTCGTTAGGGGCCCGTATGAGGTAGCCCGTAGCCGGTGACCGTCAGGGGCCGTCACCTTCGCCCTTTGAAGCGATCCCCCGCACGAGGCGGGGGACAGCATCAGCCAAGCAGTTCCTGCTCGAGCTTCTTGGCCATTTCCTCGATGTTTTCCGGCGGCCAGCCCGGGATATCCATCCCGAGGCGAAGACCCATGCTGGAAAGCACTTCCTTGATCTCGTTGAGCGACTTGCGGCCGAAGTTCGGCGTCCGCAGCATCTCGGCTTCGGTCTTCTGGACCAGATCGCCGATGTAGATGATGTTGTCGTTCTTGAGGCAATTGGCCGAACGCACCGAAAGCTCCAGCTCGTCGACCTTCTTGAGCAGGTAACGGTTGAGCTGGTTGGTGTCGCTTTCCTGCGGCTCTGCGGCCTGCCCGATCATCGCCGAGCTGGGCTGCGGGACACCGTCCTCGAAGTGGACGAACAGCGTCAGCTGGTCCTGGAGGATGCGCGCGGCATAGGCCACAGCGTCTTCCGGGGTGACGGTGCCGTCGGTTTCGACCGTCAGCGAGAGCTTGTCGTAATCGAGCTCCTGCCCGACGCGCGCGGCATCGACCTTGTAGCTCACCTGGCGGACCGGCGAATAGAGGCTGTCGACCGGGATCAGGCCGATCGGCGCATCGACCGGACGGTTCTGGACCGCAGGCGAATAGCCCTTACCGATATCGGCGGTCAGCTCCATGTTGAGCGTCGCGCCTTCGTCGAGATGGCAGATCACGAGGTTCTTGTTCATCACCTCGATATCGCCCGAAACCGCGATGTCGCCGGCCTTGACCTGCGCCGGGCCGGTCATGGACAGCTGGAGCCGCTTGGGGCCCTCGCCTTCCATACGCAGCGCGATCTGCTTCACGTTGAGCACGATGTCGGTGACATCCTCGCGCACGCCGGCGAGCGAGGAGAATTCGTGGAGCACGTTCTCGATCTTGATCGAGGTGATCGCCGCACCCTGGAGCGAGGAGAGCAGCACGCGCCGCAGCGCGTTGCCGAGCGTCAGGCCGAAGCCGCGCTCGAGAGGTTCAGCGACGAAGGTGGTCTTGCGGTTTTTCTCGCCGCCGTCCTTGATTTCGAGGCTGCTGGGTTTCTTGAGTTCCTGCCAGTTCTTGGTGTTGACGGACATGGATTTCCCCTATTTCGCACTGGGCGGGTTCGGATATGGACGGGACCGGGAGCCCTGGAAGAGCGCCCGGTCCGTGAGAGATTGTCGGCGGGACCCGAATGGCCCTGCCAGGCAGGCACGGATCAGACGCGGCGACGCTTGGATGGCCGGACGCCGTTGTGCGGGATCGGCGTGACGTCGCGGATCGAGGTGATGGTAAAGCCCACCGCCGCAAGACCGCGCAGAGCGCTCTCGCGACCCGAGCCCGGACCCTTCACTTCGACTTCGAGCGTCCGGACGCCGTGTTCGGCGGCCTTCTTGCCGGCATCGTCGGCGGCGACCTGGGCTGCGTAGGGAGTCGACTTGCGACTCCCCTTGAAGCCCATCGTGCCGGCGCTAGACCAGCTGATCGCATTGCCCTGGGCGTCGGTGATCGTGATCATCGTGTTGTTGAAGCTGGCGTTGATGTGCGCGACGCCGCTGGTGATGTTCTTCTTGTCGCGACGTTTAACTCGGCCGGGTTCGCGTGCCATGTGTGTATTCCTCTATATTCGCGAGAAGGGAAAAGCTGCGGAGGCGTGAAGCCTCGCGCTGCTTACTTCTTCTTGCCGGCGATCGGCTTGGCCTTGCCCTTGCGGGTGCGGGCGTTGGTGTGGGTGCGCTGGCCGCGAACGGGCAGGCCAGTACGATGACGCAAACCGCGATAGGTCCGCAGGTCCATCAAACGCTTGATGTTCATCGCGGTGTCGCGACGAAGATCGCCCTCGACCTGATGATCCGAATCGATCGTCTCGCGAATCCGCAGCAATTCCTCGTCGGTGAGGTCCTGCACGCGGCGCGACTGGTCGATACCCAGCTTGTCGGCGATCTGGACCGCCGTGGTCCGGCCGATTCCGTGAATATAGGTAAGCGCGATAATCACGCGCTTGTTGGTGGGGATGTTGATCCCGGCAATACGTGCCACTTAATACTTCTCCATGCTCCACAGGGGCTTGCGGTTGCCATGACGGACCGCCCCCTATCTCATCGCTCAATTCACCGACAATGCCGCAAGGGAACCGGATAGCGCGCATCCAAGGGCTGCCGCCTGCCGGACCCGTCCGATACTGTCGAATGAAGGGCGCGCTTACGTCGATTCGACCGCTGCGTCAACCACCTACCCGCGCACTGGGGCGCGGCCGCCAACAGGCGGTTGCGTTATGAAGACACTATAGCCCGACGCCGCGCGCGCGTCAAAACGCGTTATCGCCTGGCTGGTCCTATTCTACCCTTCCCAGCGCATCGATCTGGTCTTCGAGCGTGGCTTCGGGTTCGACCTCCGGCGCTGGTTCCGGCTCGTCCGACGCGGCGGCCCCGTCCGATTCCAGCGCGCCGAGATGATCGCGCAAGCCCATCAGCTGCTGCGTCATCACCGCATCGACCGCGCCGGAAATCTGCTCGATCTCGTAGCGCATCGGGCCGCCGACATTGTATTCCCACAGCACGCGGGTCCCGCCGTCGATTTCCTTGAGCGTGATGGTGAGGATGCCGGTGGCCGGCTCGCCCTGAAGCGGGCCCAGCCCACCGCGCAGCCGGAGCACGCGCAAGGGAAAGGCCTGCACCACCGTGGCGTGATGCGCGCTGCCGTCCATGGCGAAGCCCTCCTCGCCATCGTCGCCGGGCAGCTTTTCGCACAGGCATCCGCCCGCCTGCGGGGTGAGCGTCATATTCGCCGCATCGCCCGACCAGGTGTGTTCGGAATTCCACCATTCGCCCGGCTTGGTCAGCGCCAGCCATACAGCGAGCGGTTCGGCTGCGACCTCGGCGGTGGCGCGGGTGACGAAGCCGTCGTCGGTGGTCGCGACCACCTCTGCCGCAGCGGGGGAAACGGGCATGCCTACCGCGAGCGCGGCAGCGAAGAAAAACCGGTTGCGCATCCATCACTCCTTTGCCCCGGCGATAGGACAGAGCAAGCGGGATGGAAAGATCGGGCTGCGCAACCAGGCGCGCTGCCCTCGCGCCTTCAGCCCTGCGCGAGGATCTCGTCGATCCTGTGGGTCACATCCTCAATGCTCGCCATGCCATCGACCCGGCTGACGATCCCGCGGCTTTCGTAGCCCGGCAGGATCGGCGCGGTTTCGGCCCGGTAGAGCGCCATGCGCTTGCGCACGGTCTCCTCATTGTCGTCGGGCCGCCGCTTGAACTCGGTCGAACCGCATTTGTCGCAGGTCCCCGGCACCTTCGGCAGCTTGAAGATGTCGTGGTAGCCCGCCCCGCACTCGGCGCAAGTGAAGCGACCGATGATGCGCTCGACCAGCGCGTCCTCATTGACCTCGAGTTCGATCACGTGATCGAGCTTGCGGCCGTGGCGCGTGAGGATTTCGTCCAGCATTCCGGCCTGCGCCTCGGTGCGCGGGTAGCCGTCGAATATGGCGCCCATCTCGGGGCCCATCGCGGTCAGTTCGGCATCGATCAGATCGGAGACGATATCGTCGCTGACGAGCTCGCCGCGATCCATGACCGTCTTGGCCTTGATCCCGACTTGCGTTCCCGCCTTGACCGCACCGCGCAGCATGTCGCCAGTCGAGAGCTGGCGCATGCCGTGATGTTCGACGAGGCGCTGCGACTGCGTGCCCTTGCCTGCGCCCGGAGGCCCCAGAAGGATTATGTCCATTCCGTATTATCCCCTTCGACCCCGCGGGCAAGCTAGCGATTGCGGCCCTTCAACTTGGCCTTCTTGATGAGGTCGCCATACTGGTGCGCCAGCAGATGCGACTGGATCTGGCTGATCGTGTCGACCGTGACGTTCACGACGATCAGCAGGCTCGTGCCGCCAAGGAACAGCGGGATCCCCGTCTGCGCGATCATATATTCCGGGATCACGCAGACCAGCGCCAGATAGATCGCGCCGACCACGGTGATCCGCGTAAGCACGTAATCGAGATATTCCTCGGTCCGCTTGCCCGGACGGATGCCGGGAATGAAGCCCCCGTTCTTCTTGAGATTCTCCGCGGTCTCCTCCGGGTTGAAGACAACCGCAGTGTAGAAGAAGGCGAAGAAGATGATGCCCGCCGCATAGAGCGTCATGTAGAGCGGTTGTCCATGCGCCAGATACTGGTTGAGCGCGATGATCGTACCGCCAAAGCCGCTGTCGGTGTCGACCGAACTGCCCGCGAACTGGCTGATCGTCAGCGGAAGCAGCAGCAGCGAGCTGGCGAAGATCGGCGGTATGACGCCCGCGGTGTTGAGCTTGAGCGGCAGATGCGAGCGGTCGGCCTGCATCATTCCGCGCTGGGTCGCCCGCTTGGGATACTGGATCAGCAATCGTCGCTGAGCGCGCTCCACGAAGGAGATGATCAGGATCAGCACCACCACCATCAGGATGAAACCGATGATGATCCCCGGCGAGATCGAGCCGGTCCGCCCGCCTTCAAACAGGTTCGAGGCAAACCCCGGGAACTGGGCGACGATGCCGGCCATGATGATCAGCGAGACGCCGTTGCCGATACCACGGCTGGTGATCTGTTCGCCCAGCCACAGCAGGAACATGGTGCCCCCGACCAGCGAGATGACGACGCCGATGCGGAAGGCCACGCCCGGGTCGATGACCGCGTTGAGGCCGTTCGACGCACCGAAGCTCTCGAGCCCGGAGGCCAGGAACCAGCCCTGGATCGAGCACAGGAACACGGTGCCGTAGCGGGTGTACTGGTTGAGCTTCTGGCGCCCGGTGCTGCCCTCCTTCTTGAGCGCGGCAAGCGTCGGGTGCAGCGCGCTGGCGAGCTGGACCACGATCGAGGCGGTAATATAGGGCATCACGCCGAGCGCGATGAGGCTCATGCGCTCCAGGCTGCCACCCGTGAACATGTTGAACATGTCCAGGATGCCGCCGCGCGTGGTGTCGGCGAGCTGTGCGAGCACGCGCGGGTTGATACCCGGGAGCGGCACGAAGCTGAGAAAACGGAAGACGATAAGCGCGCCGATCGTGAACCAGATACGCTGGCGCAGCTCGGTGGCCTTGGAGAAGTTTGCGAGGCTCATCTGGCTCGCAATGTTATCGGCGCGTGATGCCATGGCTTAAATGTCGATCCTAGCGTCTGCGTATGATGGGCGCCGGCCCGTCCCGGCGCAGACAGGACAGATAGGGAGCGGGGTTCGCAATGTCGAACCCCGCTCCCGATTTTTCCGATTATTCGGAGGTAGCCTTGGCGGCTGCGTGCTTGCCGGTCTTGTTCTCGTTGGGCTTGCCGCTGACCTTCTTGACCTTGACGATTTCGACCGAACCGCCCGCCTTCTCGACAGCCTCGATGGCACCCTTCGAAGCGCCGGCAACGGTGAGATTGAGCTTGGCGGTCAGTTCGCCCTTGCCGAGCAGGCGCAGGCCGTCCTTGCCACCGCGCGCGAGGCCCGCTGCCTTGAGCGCTTCGTGATCGATGGTGCCCTTGGCGTCGAGCTTGCCGGCGTCGATGAACTTCTGGATCATCCCGATGTTCACTTCGGAGAAGTCCTTGGCGAAGGGGTTGTTGAACCCGCGCTTCGGCAGACGCATGTGGAGCGGCATCTGGCCGCCCTCGAAACCCTTGATGGCGACGCCGCCGCGGCTCTTCTGGCCCTTCTGGCCGCGGCCCGAGGTCTTGCCCTTGCCCGAGCCGATGCCGCGTCCAACGCGCATACGGCTCTTGCGAGCGCCGGGATTGTCGCGGATTTCGTTGAGTTTGAAAGTCATGGGTGCACTCGCTTTCGCTTTGTTCGCGCTGATTGGGTCTCGATTTCCGCCGGGTGCGGAAACGAGGATCGGCCCCCCGCGCTGGCGGGGGGCTCGATGTCTCTTAGATCACCTCGACCATGTGCGGCAATTTTGCAATCGCGCCGCGCACTTCGGGGGTGTCCTCGATCTCGACGGTCTTGTGCATCTTGCCAAGGCCCAGACCGGTGAGGATCTTCTTCTGGCTCTCGGGACGCCGGATGGGCGAACCGATCTGCCGGATGGTGATCGTGTCGTTTTTCGTCTTGTTCTTCGCCATATGTTTTACTCCGCGACCGCTGCGGCGTCGGCTTGCGCCTCGGCTTCGCTGGCGCCACCGCGGCCGAGCAGATCGGCGACCTTCTTGCCGCGACGCTGGGCTACCGACTTCGGCGAAGTCTGGTTCACCAGCGCATCAAAAGTGGCGCGGATCATGTTGTAGGGGTTGGACGAACCGACCGACTTGGTCACCACGTCCGCAACACCCAGGCTTTCGAACACGGCGCGCATCGGACCACCGGCAATGATGCCGGTACCCGCAGGTGCCGAGCGAACATTGACCTTGCCCGCACCGAACCGGCCCTTGCCGTCATGGTGAAGCGTGCGGCCTTCCTTGAGCGGAACGCGGATCATCTTCTTGCGCGCGGCAGCGGTCGCCTTGGAAATGGCTTCCGGCACTTCGCGCGCCTTGCCGTGGCCGAAACCGACCCGGCCCGAACCGTCGCCGACCACGACCAGAGCGGCGAAGCCGAAGCGCTTACCACCCTTCACGGTCTTGGAGACGCGGTTGATGTGGACCAGCTTCTCGATGATGCCGTCGTCTTCTTCCTGGCGTCCGCCGCGACGGTTGTTGTCGCGACCGCCACCGGGGCCACCGCGACCGCGGCCACCACCGCCGCCGGGGCCACCCGGGCCGCGACCACCGCCACCGCCACCAGGACCGCCGCGTCCGCGACCGGCATTCTGGCGATCGCGGGGCTGGCCCTCGGAAGCCTGTGCAGGCGACTGGTTGTCGGCAGCCTCGGAAGGCGTATTGGCAATCGCCGGCGCTTCCTTGGTAACCGCATGCTCGGTCTCGGCCTTGGCAGGCTGGTCGATCTCGACCGGCTTGGCTTCGGACTTGGATTCCGTCGCCGGAGCCTCAGCTTCGGGAGCCTTGGTTTCGGGGGTCTCTTCGGTTTTCTTGTCGTCAGCCATCATCAGAACTCCAGCCCGCCTTCGCGGGCGGCGTCGGCCAACGCTTTCACGCGACCGTGGAACAGGAAGCCGCCGCGATCGAACACGACGGTGGTGACGCCGGCCTTCTTGGCGGCGGCGGCGATGTCCTTGCCGACCGACTTGGCGGCATCGATATTGGCACCGGAATCTTTCGTGCCGAGCGTGGATGCGGCGGCGACGGTCGTACCGGCCGCGTCATCGATGATCTGCGCGTAGATGTGCTTGCCGGTGCGGTGCACGGACAGTCGCGGCTTGCCGCCCGCACGGCTCTTGAGAGCGGTGCGGACACGCTGGCGGCGGCGTTCGAAAAGGGAAAGTTTGGCCATGTTACTTCTTCTTCCCTTCCTTGCGGAAGACGTACTCGCCCTGGTACTTGATACCCTTGCCCTTGTAGGGTTCGGGCTTGCGCCAGCGGCGGATTTCGGCGGCGAACTGGCCAACGGACTGCTTGTCGATGCCCGAGATGATTATGGTCGTCTGATCGGGCGTGGCGACATCGAGACCTTCGGGAATGTCGAGATCGACATCATGACTGTAGCCAAGCTGAAGCTTGAGCTTCCGGCCCTGCGCGGCAGCACGATAGCCGACGCCGGTGATCAGCAACGTCTTGGCGAAACCGTCGGTTACGCCTTCGACGAGGTTGGAAACCAGCGTGCGCTGCAGACCCCAAAAGGACCGAGCCTCCTTGGTTTCGTTGGCCGGGTTGACCTGGATCTCGTCGCCTTCGACCTTGTAGGCGATGTGATCCGACAGGTGCAGGGTCAAATTGCCCTTGGGCCCTTTGACGCTCAGCACGCCGGCGTCGATATTGGCGGTCACCCCAGAAGGGATCGCGACCGGTCGTTTACCGATGCGGCTCATCAGAATACCTCCGCCAGCACTTCGCCACCGACGTTTTCGTTGCGGGCTTCCGTATCGGAAAGCACGCCGCGGGGCGTCGAGACGATGGTGATGCCGAGGCCGTTGCGCACCGTCGGAAGTTCCTTGGAACCCGAATAGACGCGGCGGCCGGGCTTCGAAACGCGCGAGACATGCTTGATAGCCGGCTCGCCTTCGAAATATTTCAGTTCGATCCGCAGCGCCTTGTGCTTGCCGCTGGAGTCCTCGGAGAAGCCACGAATGTAGCCCTCGCGCTGGAGCACTTCCAGAACGTTCGCGCGCAGCTTGGACGCCGGCGAAAGGACGGAGTCCTTCTTCGCCTGCTGGCCATTGCGGATACGGGTGAGCATGTCACCCAGGGGATCGGTCATTGCCATCTTCTAGATCCTCACCAGCTCGACTTGGTCAGGCCGGGAATCAGGCCCTTATTGCCCAGATTCCGCAACTCGATCCGGTTGACGCCGAACTTGCGGTAGTAGCCGCGCGGGCGGCCGGTGGTCGAACAGCGATTGCGCACGCGGGTCGGATTCGCATTTCGCGGAATCTCGGCCATCTTCAGGCGCGCCATCAGCCTATCGCTTTCTTCGAGCGAGGAGTCGTCAGCAATTGCCTTCAGCTTTTCATACTTAGCGGCATACTGCTTGACGAGCTTCTTGCGACGCTCGTTCTTGTTGATCGAACTCAGTTTCGCCATTGGACTTAAGTTCCTCTTCTAGCGGCCCTCAGGCCGCTTCTTTCTGCTCAGCCGTCTGGCCGGTGAACGGGAAGCCGAACAGGCGCAGCAATTCGCGCGCTTCGTCGTCGGTCTTCGCCGTGGTGGTTACGATGATGTCCATGCCCCGGACCTTCTCGATCTTGTCGTAGCTGATCTCGGGGAAAACGATCTGTTCCTTCAGGCCCATCGCGTAATTGCCGCGCCCGTCGAAGCTCTTCGGGTTCAGCCCGCGAAAGTCGCGAATCCGCGGCATCGCGATCGTGACCAAACGGTCGACGAATTCGAACATCCGCTCGCGGCGCAAGGTCACCTTGCACCCGATCGGCATGCCTTCGCGCAGCTTGAACTGGGCGATCGACTTCTTGGCGATGGTGATGACCGGCTTCTGGCCGGCGATCAGCGCCATTTCCTCGGCGGCGGTCTGGACCTTCTTCTTGTCCTGGCTGGCTTCGCCCACACCCATGTTGAGTGTGATCTTGTCCAGACGCGGGACTTCGAGACGGTTCTTGTAGCCGAATTTCTCGGTCATCGCCTTGACGATCTCGTCGTCGTAGCGCTGCCTCATGCGAGGGGTATAATCAGCCATCGATGGTCTCCCCGGACTTGACGGCGACGCGCACCTTCTTGCCGTCCTGCTGTTCGAAACGGACGCGGGTGGGCTTGCCGTCCTTGGGGTCGGCCAGGGCCACCTTGCAGATCGGCATCGCCGCGGCAAAGCGGTCGATCCCGCCCTGCGGGTTGGCCTGGTCGGGCTTGCGATGGCGGGTGGCGATATTCACGCCATCCACGATCAGCTTGCCTTCCTTAGGCATTACCTTGGAGACGGTGCCGGTCTGGCCCTTGTCCTTGCCGGACAGCACCACGACCTTGTCGCCCTTCTTGATCTTTGCGGCGGCCATTACAGCACCTCCGGCGCGAGCGAGATGATCTTCATGAACCCGCGGCCGCGCAGTTCGCGCACCACCGGGCCGAAGATACGGGTGCCGATCGGCTCTTCGCTCTTGTTCACGAGCACGGCGGCATTGCTGTCGAAGCGGATAACGCTGCCGTCGGGACGGCGGACGTCCTTGCGGGTCCGCACGATCACGGCGCGATGGACGTCGCCCTTCTTCACCTTGGCGCGCGGCTGGGCTTCCTTGACGGAAACCACAATGACATCGCCGACGCTCGCGGTACGACGCTTCGACCCGCCCAGCACCTTGATGCACTGGACGCGCTTGGCGCCGCTGTTGTCCGCGACGTCGAGATTGGACTGCATCTGGATCATAGATCCGTCTTCCTTCTCATTGGCTTGCCGGAACCAGTCCGGCAGTTCCTAAAACGTCAGTTACTGGCGGCCTCGACTTCGAGATCCGCCTCGACCGCCTGGGTGCCGCCCGCGGTTACGCGATCCTTCACGAGCCAGGTCTTGGTCTTCGAAATCGGCTTGGTCTCCTCGATACGGACGACGTCGCCGAGCGTGTATTCATTCGTCTCGTCGTGAGCATGATACTTCTTCGAACGACGGATGATCTTCCCGTACAACGGGTGCTTCACCTTGCGTTCGACCTTCACGGTCACGGTCTTGTCGGTCTTGTCGGAAGTGACGGTCCCGATCAGGATACGTTTGGGCATGGTCTACTCCTCAGGCTTTCGCTTTGGCGTCAGCATCGGAGCGCTTGGAGCGCTCGGTCTGAAGCGTCTTGATCTTGGCGATCGTGCGACGGACTTCGCGGATGCGCGCCGGCGCTTCGAGCTGGTTGGTGGCAGCCTGAAACCGCAGGTTGAACTGCTCGCGCTTGAGCGTGGTGAGCTCTTCCGAAAGCTGATCGTCGCTCTTCTGGCGCAGATCGTCGGTCTTGGTCGAATTCTGGGCCATCATTCGCCTCCCAGGTGCGAGGTGTCGCCAAAGCGGGCGATAACCTTCGTCTTGATCGGCAGCTTCATCGCTGCGCGTTCGAAGGCTTCGGCGGCCAGCGGGCCGGCAACGCCGTCGAGTTCGAACAGGATGCGACCCGGCTTAACGCGGGCAGCCCAATATTCGACCGAGCCCTTGCCCTTACCCTGACGCACTTCGGCGGGCTTCTTCGACACGGGCACGTCGGGGAACACGCGGATCCACAGGCGTCCCTGACGCTTAATGTGGCGCGTGATCGCACGACGCGCGGCCTCGATCTGGCGCGCGGTGATACGCTCGGGTTCCAGGGCCTTGAGGCCGTAGGAGCCGAAGTTCAGCGTGGTTCCGCCCTTGGCATTGCCACTGATCCGGCCCTTGAAGGCCTTGCGGAACTTGGTTTTTTTCGGTTGCAGCATTTTTTCTACCTATCCTGCAATCAGCGCGCCGGTCGCACGCCGGAGGTCTGCGATTCCATCATCAGACGGTCTTGCGCAGTCGGATCGTGGCCGAGAATCTCGCCCTTGAAGACCCACACCTTGATGCCGATGATGCCATAGGCGGTCAGCGCCTCGGCTTCGGCATAGTCGATGTTGGCGCGCAGCGTGTGCAACGGCACCCGGCCCTCGCGATACTGTTCGACACGGGCGATTTCGGCGCCGCCGAGACGACCGCCACAGACGATCTTGATGCCTTCGGCACCCAGACGCATGGCGGACTGCATGGCGCGCTTCATCGCACGACGGAAAGCGATACGGCGGATCAACTGATCGGCGATACCCTGGGCGACCAGCTTGGCATCAACTTCCGGCTTGCGGATTTCGACGATGTTGAGCTTCACGTCGCTTTCGGTCATCGAAGCCAGCTTGACGCGCAGCCTCTCGATATCGGCGCCCTTCTTGCCGATGATGACACCGGGGCGGGCAGCGTAGATCGAAATGCGGCACAGCTTGGCCGGACGCTCGATCACCACCTTGGAGATCGCGGCCTGCGGCAGCGAGTCCATGATGTACTTGCGGATCTCGATGTCTTCCTTGAGCAGCTGCGCATAGTTACGCCCTTCGGCGTACCAGCGGCTGTCCCAGGTGCGGTTGATCTGCAGACGCAGACCGATCGGATTGCTCTTCTGGCCCATCTTACGCCTCTTCCTCTTCGCGCACCACGATCCGCAGCTTGCTGAACGGCTTCAGGATGCGGGTGGACTTGCCACGGCCGCGCGTGTGGAAACGCTTCATGGTGATCGACTTGCCGACGGACGCTTCCGCAACCACCAACGCATCGACGTCGAGATCGTGATTGTTTTCCGCATTGGCGATCGCCGAAGCGAGCACCTTGCTGGCATCACGGGCCATCGCCTTCTTGGAGAAAGCGAGGATGTTGAGCGCCTCTTCGGCCTTCTTGCCGCGGATCAGCTCCGCGACAAGGTTCAGCTTCTGCGCGGAACCACGAATGGTGGTGCCGACCGCAAGAGCCTCGTTATCGGCCACGCGGCGGGGAGACTTAGCCTTGCCCATCAGCGCTTACCCTTCTTGTCCGAGGCGTGCCCCGGAAACGTGCGCGTCGGCGAAAATTCGCCAAGCTTGTGGCCGACCATCTCTTCCGAAACGGAGACCGGGATGAACTTGTGGCCATTGTAGACGCTGAACGTCAGACCGACGAACTGCGGCAGGATCGTCGAACGACGCGACCAGGTCTTGATGGGCTTGGAGCCACTGCTGTCCTGAGCGTCTTCGGCCTTTTTCAAAAGGCTGAGTTCGACGAACGGACCTTTCCAGACGGAACGAGCCATTGGTCCTTACCTCTTCTTCTTGGCGTGGCGCGAACGGATGATCAATTTGTCCGTCTGCTTGTTGTTGCGGGTACGGGCGCCCTTGGTGGGCTTGCCCCACGGGGTGACCGGATGACGGCCACCGCTGGTGCGGCCTTCGCCGCCGCCGTGCGGGTGATCGACCGGGTTCTTGGCGACACCGCGGGTCAGCGGGCGACGGCCCTTCCAGCGGGTCCGTCCGGCCTTGCCGAAGTTCTGATTCTGGTTGTCCGGGTTGGACACGGCACCGACGGTGCCCATGCAGTCCGCACGCAGATAACGCTGCTCGCCTGAATTGAGCCTGACGATGACCATGCCGCGATCACGACCGACCAGCTGGACGTAGGCACCGGCCGAACGGGCGATCTGCCCGCCCTTTTCCGGTTTCATCTCCACATTGTGGCAGATGGTGCCGATCGGCATCTGGCCCAGCAGCATCGCGTTGCCCGGCTTGGTGTCGACCTTCTCGCCGGCAATCACCTTGTCGCCAACGGCAAGCCGCTGCGGCGCGATGATATAGGCCAGTTCCTCGTCGGCATATTTGATCAACGCGATGAAGGCGGTGCGGTTGGGATCGTATTCGATCCGCTCCACGGTACCCTCGACGTCCCACTTGCGACGCTTGAAGTCGATATAGCGGTAGCGCTGCTTGTGACCGCCCGCGATACCGCGCGAGGTCACATGACCCTTGTTGTTGCGGCCGCCCGTCTTGTGCTTGCCCTCGGTCAGAGACTTGATCGGGCCACCCTTGTGGAGCCCCGACTTGTCGACCAGGATCAAGCCACGGCGTGCGGGGCTCGTCGGTTTGTAATTCTTGAGTGCCATTGGTTCCTAGCCCCTCAGATACCGCTCGTGATGTCGATCATTTCACCCTCGGCGAGGGTGACGATCGCCTTCTTCACGTCGGAACGCTTGTAGGGCCTGCCCTTCCAGCGTTTGGTCTTGCCCTTGGTCACGATGGTGTTCACGCCCACGACTTTCTTGTCGTAGATCGCCTCGACCGCCTCTTTGATCTGCGGCTTCGTTGCATCATTCGCGACCTTGAAGACGACCGCATTGTGCTCGGACGCCATCGTCGACTTTTCGGTGATGTGGGGCGCGAGAATCACATCGTAGTGACGCGCGTCCACTTCCTGCTTCTTAGCCATTGAACCGGGCCTCCAGCTTTGCGACCGCATCCTTGGTGAGGATCAGCGTGTCGTGCTTCAGGATGTCGTAGACATTGGCGCCGACCGCCGGGAGCATGTTAATCCCCGGGAGGTTGCGCGCCGCCTTCTGGAAGCCGTCATTCACGGTCTCGCCGTCGATAAACAGGACCTTGCCGCTCCAGCCGTTCTTGTCGAACTGGCCCTTGAGCGCCTTGGTCTTGGCATCGTTGAGGTCAAGGCTGTCGACGACGATGAGGCCGTCCTTGGCCTTGCTCGAGAGCGCCATCTTGAGACCGAGCGCGCGGACCTTCTTGTTGAGCGACTGCTCGAACTCGCGCCGACGCGGGCCATGGGCCTTGCCGCCGCCGATGAAGATCGGAGCGCCACGATCGCCGTGACGGGCGCCGCCGGTGCCTTTCTGACGCACGAACTTCTTGCCCGTGCGGTTGACATCCGACCGCTCGCGCGCCGCGCGGGCGGTGCCGCGACGGTTCTCGAGCTGCCAGGTGACGACCCGGTGCAGGATGTCGGCACGCGGCTCTACCCCGAACACGGCATCGTCGAGTTCGATATCGCCCGACGCTTTGCCGTCGATATTCTGGACCTTCACCTTCATCGGGTCAGCCCTCCTTGTTCTCACCGGCGTCCTTGTCGACGCTCGGCGTGGTGCTGGTGTTTTCGTCAGCAGCGCCGGTCTCGGCATCTGCGCCGGCGCTCTGCTGCTGCATCAGCTTTTCCTGCTGCTCGACCGAAACTTCCGGGTTCACGGCGTGATCGGCGCTGCTTTCGATCAGGCCGGCATCGGCCTCCTCGGAAGCAAACTCGCTCTGATTGCGGCGCATGACGCCGGGAAACGGCAGATCGTCGGAGTGCTTGATCTTGACGGAGTCGCGAACCAGCATCCAGCCGTTCTTCGCACCGGGGACCGAGCCCTTGACGAAGAGCAGACCGCGCTCGGCGTCGGTGCGCACGATCTCGAGGTTCTGCTGGGTGCGCTGACGGTCGCCCATGTGGCCGGCCATCTTCTTGCCCTTGAAAACCTTGCCCGGATCCTGGCGCTGACCCGTCGAACCGTGCGAACGGTGCGAGAGCGAGACGCCGTGGGTGGCGCGAAGACCACCGAAGTTCCAACGCTTCATGGCGCCGGCGAAGCCCTTGCCCTGCGTGTGACCGGTGATATCGACCTTCTGGCCGGCGATGAAATGCTCGGCGGAAATCCGCGCGCCGACCGGGAGAAGCGCGTCCTCGCCTTCGACCCGGAACTCGGCGACCTTCATCTTGAGGCCAACTTCAGCCTTGGCGAAAGCTTCGCGCTGCGGCTTGTTGACGTTCTTGTGCTTGGCCTCGCCGGCGCCGAGCTGGACGGCAAAATAGCCGTCGCGATCGGCGGTGCGATGCAACGTAACCTGGCAATCTTCCAGCGACAGAACGGTAACCGGCACGTGCCGACCGTCCTCCTGGAAGAGGCGGGTCATCCCGACTTTTTTCGCGATAACGCCTGTGCGCATCGTCAGAACTCCTAAACAGAGGCACCCGGCCCATCCGGGTGCTTGCGAACAACCGGGTTCAACCCCGGCGGTCCAATTCGGCCCATAAATGCGATGCGAGCCCCGTCCGGGCCGAGTGCTCCGTCAGGCCGCATGGCCGTGGGAGCGAGACGGGGGACGCAGACCCGGATAAATCCGGCGGTATCCCTTACCTCAAAGAGCGGCTTCGCTCTTCGAACGATATTTCCGCGATGGCGGAAAACTCGTGCCGCCGATGGGGCGGGCTTGAAGCTTCCCCGGTCGTTTAAAGTCCTACCGGGAGGACCGGGCGCCGGAGAAAACCGGGGCCCCTCAGAAACTCGCTCAGGCGAGCTTGATTTCGACGTTGACGCCGGCAGCGAGGTCGAGCTTCATCAGCGCGTCGACCGTCTGGGCGTTCGGCTGCACAATGTCCAGCAGTCGCTTGTAAGTGCGCACCTCGAACTGCTCGCGCGACTTCTTGTCGATGTGCGGGCCGCGGTTCACGGTGAACTTCTCGATACGCGTCGGCATGGGAATGGGGCCACGAATAAGAGCACCCGTGCGACGTGCGGTTTCGGCGATTTCGCCAGTTGCCTGGTCGAGAACGCGGTGGTCGAACGCCTTGAGGCGAATGCGGATATTCTGTGCTTCCATTACCTATACCGATGCGAAAGAGCCAAGGAAGTCCGGGGACTTCCAAAAAAAGAGAACCGCCCCACCCAACCGATAAACCGGTGAGGGGCGGCCCTCCTCAAACTAGAAGCGCGCGCCGGGGGAGACGAATCTCCCGTCGCGACGCGCGCTCTATATTACTTCGTGATGCTGCTGACAACCCCAGAACCGACGGTCCGGCCACCTTCACGGATGGCGAAACGCAGGCCTTCGTCCATGGCGATCGGAGCAATCAGCTTGACGCCAATCGTCACGTTATCCCCAGGCATCACCATCTCGGTGCCCTCGGGGAGGATAACCTCGCCGGTGACGTCGGTGGTGCGGAAGTAGAACTGCGGGCGGTAGTTGGCGAAGAACGGCGTGTGACGGCCGCCCTCGTCCTTCGACAGCACGTAGACCTCGGCGCTGAACTCGGTGTGCGGGTTGACCGAACCGGGCTTGGCCAGAACCTGGCCACGCTCGACGTCTTCACGCGCGATACCGCGGATCAGGGCACCGACGTTGTCGCCGGCTTCGCCGCGATCGAGCAGCTTGCGGAACATCTCGACACCGGTGACGACGGTCTTGGTCGTGTCCTTGATGCCGACGATTTCGCATTCGTCGCCGACGTTGACGATACCGGTCTCGATACGGCCGGTGACGACCGTGCCGCGACCCGAGATCGAGAACACGTCCTCGATCGGCATCAGGAAGGGCTTGTCGATCGGACGCTCGGGCTGCGGGATGTAGGAATCGACGGCTTCCATAAGCGCCTTGATCGACTTTTCGCCGATTTCCTCATCGCGACCTTCCAGAGCGGCCAGAGCCGAACCCTTCACGATCGGAATGTTGTCGCCGTCGAAATCATAGGCCGAAAGCAGTTCGCGAACTTCCAGTTCGACGAGCTCGAGCAATTCCTCGTCGTCGACCTGGTCAACCTTGTTGAGGTAGACCACCAGCTGCGGAACGCCGACCTGACGGGCGAGCAGGATGTGCTCGCGAGTCTGGGGCATGGGGCCGTCGGCAGCGTTCACCACCAGGATGGCGCCATCCATCTGCGCCGCACCGGTGATCATGTTCTTCACATAGTCGGCGTGGCCCGGGCAGTCGACGTGCGCATAGTGGCGTGCTTCGGTTTCATATTCGACGTGTGCGGTCGAAATGGTGATGCCGCGCTCGCGCTCTTCGGGAGCCTTGTCGATGTTCGCGAAATCGACGGCAGCGCCACCGAATGTTTCCGCCATCACCTTGGTAATCGCCGCAGTCAGCGTGGTCTTGCCGTGATCGACGTGACCGATGGTGCCGATGTTGCAGTGCGGCTTGTTCCGCTGGAATTTTTCCTTCGCCATGATACTCTAACCTCTGTTCAAAAATTGAATCTGTGCGGGGAATTGCGGCACCCGCCGAAACAGGCGCCGCCCCTAAACGCTCGCTTGCGCTTAGGCAAGCTTCTCCTTGACGTCCTGTGCAACGCTCGCAGGCACTTCTTCATAATGGGAGAACTGCATCGAGTAATTTGCACGGCCCTGGCTGAACGAACGCAGCTCGTTCACGTAGCCGAACATGTTGGCAAGAGGCACCATGGCTTCGACTGCCTGGGCATTGCCGCGCGTGTCGGTGCCCTGAATCTGGCCACGGCGCGAATTGAGATCGCCGATAACATCGCCAAGATAATCGTCCGGAGTAATGACTTCAACCTTCATCACCGGCTCGAGCAGCTTGATCCCGCCACGTTCCGCCGCTTCACGCATCGCACCCTTCCCGCAGATCTCGAACGCCACGGTCGAGGAGTCGACATCGTGATATGCGCCGTCGGTCAGATGGACGGTGAAATCGATGATCGGGAAGCCGATCAGATACCCGCTCGCGGCTTGCTCGCGGATCCCCTTTTCAAGCGACGGAATATATTCCTTGGGAATGTTACCGCCCTTGATGCTGTCCTCGAACACAATGCCCTGACCGCGCTCACCCGGCGTGAAGGTTGCCTTGGCACGGGCGAACTGCCCCGTACCGCCGGATTGCTTCTTGTGGGTGTAATCGACGTCGATCGTGCGGCCGAGCGATTCCCGGTACGCAACCTGCGGCGCACCGACATTGGCTTCGACCTTGAATTCGCGCTTCATGCGATCGACCAGGATGTCGAGGTGAAGCTCGCCCATTCCCTTGATGATCGTCTGGCCCGATTCGTGGTCGGTCGAGACGCGGAACGAGGGATCCTCGGCAGCCAGGCGATTGAGCGCGACGCCCATCTTTTCCTGGTCGGCCTTAGTCTTGGGTTCCACCGAAAGCTCGATGACCGGCTCGGGGAATTCCATCCGTTCGAGGATGATCGGATGCGCCGTGTCGCACAGCGTGTCGCCGGTCGTGGTATCCTTCATCCCGGCAATGGCGACGATGTCGCCCGCGAACGCCTCATCGATGTCCTCGCGGTTGTTCGAGTGCATCAGCAGCATGCGGCCGATCTTTTCCTTCTTGTCCTTTACCGAGTTGAGCACCTGGCCCTTGACCAGCTTGCCCGAATAGATGCGGGTGAAGGTGAGCGAGCCCACGAAGGGATCGTTCATGATCTTGAACGCCAGTGCGCTGAACGGTGCGTCGTCCGACGAGGCGCGGCTGGCGGTCTCTTCGGTGTCGGGGATGATCCCCTCGATCGCGGGAACGTCGGTCGGCGACGGCATGTAATCGACCACCGCGTCGAGCAGGGGCTGGACGCCCTTGTTCTTGAACGCCGAGCCGCAGACGACGGGCACGAAGGCGCGCGCCAGCGTGCCCTTGCGGATCAGCTTCTTGATGGTGGCGACATCGGGGATTTCGCCCTCGAGATAGGCTTCCATCACCGCATCGTCCTGGTCGACGACCAGCTCGATCAGCTTCTCGCGATATTCCGCAGCCTTGTCGGCAAGGTCGGCAGGGATGTCGACATAGTTGAACTCGGCACCGAGGCTCTCGTCCTCCCAGACGATGCCGCGGTTGTTGACCAGATCGACGACGCCCTTGAGGTCGCCTTCCATGCCGATCGGCAGGTAGAGCACCAGCGGCACCGCGCCGAGGCGGTCGATGATCGACTGGACGCAATAGTAGAAATCGGCGCCGGTGCGGTCGAGCTTGTTGATGAAACACATCCGGGGAACACCGTACTTGTCGGCCTGGCGCCAGACGGTTTCGGACTGGGGTTCGACGCCCGCGACGCCGTCGAACACTGCGACCGCGCCATCGAGCACGCGCAAGCTACGCTCGACTTCAATGGTGAAGTCGACGTGGCCGGGGGTGTCGATGATGTTGATGCGGTGCTTGGGGCCCTTGCCGTCTTCGGCCGCCCAGAACGTCGTGGTTGCGGCCGACGTGATGGTGATCCCGCGTTCCTGCTCCTGCTCCATCCAGTCCATGGTCGCGGCGCCGTCGTGGACTTCGCCGATCTTGTAGGACTTGCCGGTGTAATACAGGATGCGTTCGGTCGTGGTGGTCTTGCCGGCATCGATGTGCGCCATGATGCCGATGTTGCGGTAACGCTCGAGCGGATACTCGCGGGCCATGTGGAATTCCTTGGTTCGGGGTTAGCGCGATGCCCGCCCCATATGGTGATCTGTGTGACCGGTTAAAGCGGGGAGCCGCACGACCCGACGTCGTGCGGCCCCGCCCTGCCCGATCGGCCTACCAGCGGTAGTGCGAGAAGGCGCGGTTGGCGTCCGCCATGCGGTGGGCGTCTTCGCGCTTCTTGACCGCGTTGCCGCGGTTGTTGGCGGCATCCATCAGCTCGCCCGAAAGGCGCGCCGACATGGTGGTCTCGGGGCGACCGCGGGCCGCGGTGATGACCCAGCGCATCGCGAGCGCCTGGGCACGCTCGGGGCGCACCTCGACCGGCACCTGATAGGTGGCACCGCCGACGCGGCGCGAACGCACCTCGACCTGCGGCTTCACGTTCTCGAGCGCGGTGTGGAACAGCTCGATCGGGTTCGCCTTGGCCTTCTCCTCGACGGTGTCGAGCGCGGTGTAGACGATCCCCTCGGCGACGGCTTTCTTGCCGTCGAGCATGAGGTTGTTCATGAATTTCGACAGGATCTGATCCCCGAACTTGGGATCGGGCAGGATGACCCGCTTTTCGGGACGACGACGACGTGACATATTTCTAAACTCCTCTGGAGTTTGGGTCTCGGGTCCGGCCCTCTCCGCGCTTATCTCTCTGGCCAGCCACCCGGCACTGATCGGGTGGTTTGGCCAAGGGAATAATCAGGGAGAGGGCCGGTGCCGCAAGGGCGGGACGGATGTCCCGACCGCACGCAACAAAAACCGACGCACCCACAAAAACCTGAAAACTAAAACCTCACCGCAAGGCTCACGCCCGCGGCACGCACCTTACTTGGGCCGCTTGGCCCCGTACTTGGAACGCGACTTGCGGCGATCCTTGACGCCCTGCGTATCGAGCACGCCGCGCAGCACGTGGTAGCGCACGCCGGGAAGATCGCGGACACGACCGCCGCGGATCAGCACGACGCTGTGCTCCTGGAGGTTGTGGCCCTCGCCGGGGATGTAGGAGATGACTTCGCGCTGGTTGGTCAGGCGGACCTTGGCCACCTTGCGCAACGCCGAATTCGGCTTCTTCGGGGTCGTCGTATAGACGCGGGTGCAAACGCCGCGCTTCTGCGGGTTCTGCTCCATCGCAGGGACCTTGGACTTGGCCTTCTGCGGGACGCGGCCCTTGCGGACCAGCTGGTTGATCGTCGGCATGATTTCTCACTTCACCTTCGTTTTCCGGTCATGCGGTAGTGCATGACCGGGGACGCCCCTTCCGGGCGCGAAACCGGTGCCCCCATTCGCATGAAGGGGCTCGGTCCGTGCCAGTCAGGGCTGGTGGATTCCGGCGGGACAAGGATGGAAGGTAGCGGTTCAGTCCGTCACCCCGGCCGGAACCGGGATCTCGATCCGCAGGCGCTGGCCTGGCGGAACGCAAATTCCGGCGCGGGGCCGGAACGACGACTGACCTGAAACACTCCACCCGCGGCCCGCAAAAGCCACCGGGTTACTTTACCGGCTGCCCCGAGCGAAATGGGTTTCGCTGCAATAGAAAAGAGCCTCGCGCTGACGCTTGAGGCTCCGGGGCATGACCGGCAATGTTCAGCTCTATCTGACCAGAGGCAGGTTTCGCGCGGACGCGGGGCCTGTTCTGGATGGAAGTGCGCTTAGGGGGATTCGGGGTGGGGGTCAAGGTGTTGGGGTTGACGTTGCATCCGAAGTCTCCGGCTCCTCTTCCGGCTTTAGATTTCCGGCAAGGGGCCAAAATTTAGACACTTGGGCGATGATTGCCCGAGACTCGTTCAGAGGAATCGCACGAAACCTCGCCTCATCTTTCAGAACCTGCTCTTCCGTGGTTTTAGAAGGTTTCATGTCTTCACCGCCCTCACAAGGTTGCATCACAATGTACTCTCAACCTTACTTATGCTCGAAATCTCGGGCACGAACTGCGACGTCCGGGCGACCACAAGCTCGACAGACAAGTGACTTCTAGAAAGAGGAACCATCGGCGGCAACGCCATAACTTCATCAAACTCTAGGGTGTAGCCCCTTCGGTCTTTTCTCTCAGTCATCTCAAACGCACGATTAAAAAATCTTGGCGCCACACCATGAAATGACTTGAATAACACCTTCTTAGATTTTCTGTCGCTGGCCACATGGGACGTCCAACTGGGCTCGACCTGTATCTCATCCTTGTACATTTCAGCTGTCATGCTTTTTGGATAAGGCTCGATAAAATACACCTCATCGATGCCTGCTGAGATAATGTGACGAGCACACATATGACAGGGGAACGTAGTCACAATCATTTTTCCACCCTTAACGGGTAAGCCCCGCCGGGCAGATTCCATAAGGGCTGCCATCTCAGCATGGATCATTCGACCGAATTCGATAAGGTTCGATACCCTTAAATGTTTAAAATCACTCCTCAGGTCACCAAAAACCAGCTCATCGACACTCAGTTCGATACTCTTATTACCAAGAGAAACGACCTTGTTCTCTTCCAAAAAGACAATGAGCTCCTTAAGTATCTCAACTTTCTTTATCGAATTAAAATCTCTTCCCTCCGATATATCACGATTATCATTGATCAGTCCATCGTCATCAGACCAATATGTATCGCCACCTGCTACTGGAACTTCGTTGCAACCACGCGCAATTATTTCAAAGTTCGAACCAGTTACTACCGCACCGACTTGACGTGACAAATCCGCAGAGCGAAGCGCGTTCGATCTTGCCTCAAACATTGCGAACTCGAGCCTTGTCGGGGTCGCCTTCTGATCACCAAATAGAATTCTTAGGAATCGGTCAACATCAGCATTCAGAAAACTTTCTGCTCTTAGAAAGAAATCACCAAGAGGGAATGTTTCACCGATACTTTGGCCAAATATTGTGTCTAACCGCTGGCGGTCTTTTTCAATGAGGCGATCAGCTTTAACATCGAATTTTTCATTTTCAGTTGATGAATAACTTTCAGAAATTTTCGCGATGAGGTTCTTTTTTCTCGACTCGAGAGGGGCTACAACTGAAATTAGAATGAACTTGTCACCATAGATTTTCCGGAGAAGCTTAACTTCATCAGGATGCTTTAAGCTATTTATTAAAAAACAACGATTGTATAGTTCTATATTTTCGTGTTCTGTAAAGCACTTTTCTCTGATCAGGAAATTCTGCCTTAAACGCCGGATTTCAGTCAGAACGTCGGGTATTATTGCCGCACCATCTCCAATCTCACATCTCAGGAAGTCGCCTGCATTCATTAGCGCGTCGATCCTGCGATCCTCTTGTAAATCATTAATATATCCGCGAACACTATCGGTCGTTTTTCCAAGCAAAGCGTCGCTTACTCTCACAATACCTGTCTCATATTGGTAAGCTCGTAAACTGCTTGCGATTTTCTTGGATACCGAACGCAGATCAGTTCCTACTGGGCCAGCTAAACCTATGACCAATTCTGGTTTTGGATTACTCTTTTCGTAATGCTTCATATTACAACTAGCCCTCTGATCCTCACAGGGCCTTGCGTAACGATTTCTGAGGCTACGACAAGTCCACGCACATTAGACCGATCGTTTGGATGGGTTTATCTGCTCCCACCGCTTGGGGTCTACTTGGAAAAGACTACAGAGAACTTGGTTGATCTAAAGCCAAAAACCATTTTCCTACACGTCAGTTTTTTGCTTTCGTCCCTCAAGCGCTGGGCGGAGCGCATTCGCGCTTGTTCTGCCTGCGGCAGTGCTTGGCGGCTGCCTGCGCGGGACCGGGAGGCTTGAGCATGGTGCGAGATTGCTTGTTTGCCGCAAGCGCATCCGCGCTCGCGATATCCTCGACCCTTGCGGGTCTGCGGACGGGCGGTCGCCCTCGCCTCGCCTTCGGCTCGGTTCTCGCGCTCACCTTGGAGGTTCGACCATGACGGATGATTACCCCCCTCCCCCCGATCACGACCCTGCATCGCAGACCGTCAACCTGCGGCAGACGCCGCGGCAGGCGACTTCCGCGGTCGCTTTCGTCGGGCCGCCGCCCGGGGAGGGCGATCCGTTGCTGGGCTTTGCGCCCTATATCCACGCGGCGCCGCGGGCGCGGTCGATCACTCCGCAAGTCCAGCGCGGCTTTATCGCGCATCTGGCCGCCACGGGAATCGTCAAGCAGGCCGCGCGCCATGTCGGGCGCAGTCTCGAGGCGCTCTACGCCTTGCGCCACCGGCCCGGGGCCGAGGGTTTCTCCGCCGCCTGGGACGCGGCGCTGGAGCGCGGGGTGCGGCGGCTCGAGGATGTCGCGCTCGAACGCGCGATGACCGGCACGCGCACCCCGATCGTCTCGGGCGGGGAAATCCTCGGCCATTGGGACAAGCCCGACAACGCGCTGCTGCGCTTCCTCCTCCAGCACCGGTTGCCGGGCAAATACGGCGTCCACAATCTCAAACCCGGCCACCCGATCTACGAAAGCATCCGCGCCGAGGTGCTCGCCGAGGAACAGGAGGACGAGCAGGAGGTGTTCGACCGCATCGACGCCTTCATCGACGACATGCGCGTGCGCCGCGCCGCCAACGCGCAGATACTCGCTGGCGAAGATCGCGGCGCGGGGGAGGAGGGGGATTGGTGAAACCTATCGGGTGGGAACCGTTGTAGCACCATGGACGACACCGAAACGCTCTACCTGCTGTGGCACGACCCCGCGGCCGAGGTGCCCGCGGACTTCGCGCTCCACGGCGACGCGCACCCGCTGGCCGAGGGGCTGTGGCTGGTGCGCTCGCCGCTGACGCGCTCGAAGCTCTACCACCGCATCAAGTGGCAATTGCCCGATGGCACCGCGCTGCTGTGCGCGCCGCTCGACGATGCGCCCGATGGCTGGCCCAAGTTCAAGGGCCTGAGCGCAGGCGCGGGGAAGTGGTTGAAGGAGGGTTAGAGGAAAGGTCCTCTACGCAACCTCCCGGTCTGGTCCGGAGAACGGACCCGCAGGGTCCGCAAGGGCGGAGTCGAAGTCGAAGACGCAGACGGGCGAAGCCCACCTGCAAGCCCGCCCGCAGGCCCGTCAGGGCCGAGGATATCGCGAGCGCGGACGCGCTTGCGCAAAAACAAAAAACTCCCGCCGCTCAACCCAACCGCAAGCTCAGTCCAATTTCAAAAAATCCACCAGGTTCTTGACCTTGCGGGTACGCCACTGCGGGAGTGGCGCGACCAGCCAGTAGGCGCGGCGGCCGGGGTCGGGGCCTTCGAGCACCTCGAGCCTGCCATCGGCGATCGCGTCCTTGACCAGTAGCTCGGGGAGCACCGCGCGGCCCAGCCCGGCGAGCGCGCTCGACAGCGCCTGCCCCGCGTTGGACACCGCGACATGCGGCTCCGCGCCCTCGGGCAGCCCGGCGCCCCAGTCGATCCAGCGCTCGGGCGGCTTGCCCTTGCCCTTCCCCGTCCCTGCGGCGGGTTTCGCCACGGTGACGCGCGCGGCGGGGGCCAGCTCGACCCCCTCGAGCTCGCCCGGCCCATCGACCAGCCTGACCGCGCAATCGAGGTTCGCCTCGGTGAAATCGGCCAGCTCGTCCGCCACGAAGGAGAAGCGGACATCGGGGTATTCGTGCGCAAAGGCGGCCAGCCGCGGGGCGAGCCATTGCGCGTAGAATTCGCGCGGCGCGGCGATGGTGTAGCGGTCGCTCGCCTGCCCCGCCTGCATCGCCTGGACGCTCTCCTCGAACTTGAGGAAGCCTTCGCGCAAGGCGTCGAGCCCGGCGCCGCCCTCCTCGGTCAGCTCGAGCCCCTTGCTGGTGCGGCGGAACAGCACGGTGCCGAGGTGATCTTCGAGCGCGCGGATCTGCTGCCCGACCGCGGCGGGGGTGACCGCCAGTTCGTCCGCGGCGCGGGTGAAGCTGAGGTGCCGCGCGGCGGCATCGTAGACGCGCAGGGCGTTGAGGGGCAGATGGGTGCGCTTCATGGTGCGCCCCGTCTAGGCAGTGGTGCAGCGCAGCACAAGCGGGCTGCATTCAGGGCAGCGTTCGCGGTGCCTTCCTCCGGCCTTTTGCGTTGTGTAACCGGTTCTTGACCGCTGCGTTACCATACTGGCGCCGCGCGCGGCGCAAGGTTAACAGCGCCGCGCAAACGAGAGGAGCGAGACCCCTAGCGATGAACGCGCCCGAAAAGATCGAGCCGGCCCCGACCTGTGATTCGCCCGCGGAGCGTTACGTCAATCGCGAGCTGAGCTGGCTGAGCTTCAACCGCCGGGTGCTCGCGGAGAGCGAGAACGCGCGCTACCCGCTGCTCGAGCGGCTGCGCTTCCTGTCGATCTCGGCGAGCAATCTCGACGAATTCACCATGGTCCGCATCGCCGGGCTCGAGGGCCAGCTGCAGCGCGGGATCGAGACCACCGGGATCGACGGCCGCTCGCCGCGCCAGCAGCTCGAGGCGATCCGCGAACAGCTGCTCGCGGTCGAGGATCGCCAGCAGGTCAGCCTCCAGACCCTGCGCGGACTGCTGCGCAAGGAAGGCATATTGATCGCCGAAATCGACGAGCTCGGCGAGCGCCAGCAGACCTGGCTGGAGACATACTTCACCACCGACATCCTGCCGCTGATCACCCCGCAGGCGATCGATCCGGCGCACCCCTTCCCCTTCGTCCAGAACATGGGGATGGGCGCGCTGTTCCGCCTCAAGCGCGCCAAGCCCAAGCTCGACCTGATGGAGATGGTGCTGATCCCCAGCGCCGCGCCGCGCTTCGTCCGCGTGCCGGGCGACAAGGCGGTCTATGTCGCGATCGAGAAGCTGATCGTGCATTATGCGCGCGAAATCTTCCCCGGGTTCAAGATCCTCGGCGACGGCATGTTCCGGGTGCTGCGCGACAGCGATATCGAGGTCGAGGACGAGGCCGAGGATCTGGTGCGCTACTACCGCAGCGCGATCCAGCGCCGCCGCCGCGGCCGCGCGGTGCTGCTCGAGCTCGACGACGATTGCGATCCGCAGGCCGAGGCGCTACTGCGCGAGGAGTTCAACGTCGAGAGCGCGATGGTGGTCAAGTCGGGCGGAATGCTGGGCCTGCGCGAATTGAACGCGATCTGCCGCGAACCGCGCCCCGACCTCAAGTTTCCGCCGTTCAGCCCGCGCTTCCCCGAACGCATCCTCGAGCATGACGGCGACTGCTTTTCGGCGATCAAGGCCAAGGACATCATCGTCCACCACCCCTACGAAAGCTTCGAGGTGGTGGTGGATTTCCTGCGCCAGGCGGCGACCGATCCCCAGGTCGTCTCGATCAAGCAGACGCTCTACCGCGCGGGCGACCAGTCGCCGGTGATCGCGGCGCTGATCGATGCGGCGCAAAACGGCAAGGCGGTGACCGCGGTGGTCGAGCTGAAGGCGCGCTTCGACGAGGAGCGCAACATCCGCTGGGCAAGCGAATTGGAACGCGCGGGCGTGCAGGTGATCTACGGCTTCATGGAATTGAAGACCCACGCCAAGATCAGTCTGGTCGTCCGGCGCGAAGAAGATGGCTACCGGACCTATTGCCACTTCGGGACCGGAAATTACCACCCGATCAACGCCAAGATCTACACCGACCTCAGCTTCTTCACCGCCGATCCGGCGCTGGGTCGCGATGCCGCCAAGCTGTTCAACTATGTCACCGGCTATGTCGAACCCGCAAAGGTCGAGAAGATCGCGGTCTCGCCGCTCAACCTGAGCGAGCGGTTGTTCGAGCTGATCGATCGCGAGATTGCCAATGCGCGGGCCGGCAAGCCGGCGGGCATCTGGGTCAAGCTCAACTCGATCACCAACCGCCCGATGATCGACAAGCTTTACGAGGCGAGCCAGGCGGGGGTCGAGATCCGCATGGTGGTGCGCGGGATCTGTTCGCTGCGCGCCGGGCTGCCGGGCCTGTCGGAGAACATTCAGGTGAAATCGATAATCGGCCGCTTTCTGGAACACAGCCGGATCTGGTGCTTCGCCAATGGCAAGGAGCTGCCCAGTCGCCAGGCCGAGGTCTATATCACCTCCGCCGATGCCATGAGCCGCAATCTCGACCGGCGGGTCGAGGTGCTGGTTCCGATCACCAACAAGACCGTCCACGATCAGGTGCTGGGTCAGGTGATGCTGGCCAATATGCTCGACACCGAGCAAAGCTGGGAACTGTGCCCCAATGGCCAGTACGAGCGGATGCGGGAGGATGGGCCGGAAGGCGGAGACGGTTTCAACTGCCATCATTATTTCATGAGCAACCCTTCGCTTTCGGGCCGCGGTGCGGCACTGGAGGCGGATGCGGTGCCCCGGCTCAAATTGAAGGACCAGGATAAAGCGTGAGCAAATCCGGAAGAACCCGCCGCGAGCGGCGCATCGTCCATGCCCCGAGCGCGGTGATCGATATCGGCTCCAACACCGTGCGCCTGGTGATCTACGAAGGATCGCCGCGCGCACCGCGGGTGGTGTGGAACGAGAAGGTGGCCGCGCGGCTGGGCCGCGACCTGTCCGACAGCGGCCGCATCCCCGAAGAGGCTGCCGAGGAGGCACTGGGCGCGCTGGCGCGCTTCGCGCTGCTGATCGAGGATCTCGATATCGGCGATGTCCAGACGGTCGCCACCGCCGCCGCGCGCGATGCCAGCAATGGCGCGGAGTTTCTCGCCCGGGTCGCCGATCTCGGGCTCGAACCCCGCCTGCTCTCGGGCGAGGACGAGGCCGAAGCCTCCGCGATGGGCACGATCGGCGCCTTCCCCGGCGCGCATGGCGTTGTCGCCGATCTGGGGGGCGGCAGCCTCGAGCTGGTCTCGGTCGCCGAGGGCAAGAGTCATCAGGCGACAAGCCTGCCGCTGGGTACGCTGCGGCTGCCGGCCTTGCGCGCCGGATCGGACAAGAAATTCGACAAATCGGTGCGCGCCGTGATCGCCGAGGCCGGCTGGGCCGCGGCGCATCCCGGGCCGCTCTACATGGTCGGTGGCACCTGGCGCGCCTTTGCCGCCTATGCGATGCGCAAGCGCGATTTCCCGCTGACCGATCCGCATGGCTATGTGCTCGACACCGAAATCGCGGACAAGCTCGCCGCCGACGCGATGACCGCTTCGCCCGAAAAGCTGGCGGAAATGTCGGGTATCAGCCCGATGCGCGCGGGCTATCTCCCCGATGCCGCCGCGATGCTGCGCCCGCTGCTCGACGAATTGCAGCCCGAGGCGCTGATCTTCTCGTCATGGGGCCTGCGTGAAGGGCTATTGTTCTCGCGGCTCGACGAGCTGCAGCGGACCAAGGATCCGCTGCTTGCGGGGGTCGCCGATTTTGCCGAGATGCATGGCGCCTCGATCACCGATGCCGCGATGCTGGCGGCGTGGAGCGTCGAGCTCGCCGATGGCAAGGGGCGCAGCCAGGGCAATGAACGCCTGCGGCTCGCCAGCGCGCAGCTGGCTTCCGCGCTGCATCGCGTCGAACCGAACCTGCGCTACAATCACGCGCTCGAATGGGCGCTCGACAAGCGCTGGATCGGTTGCAGCGCACGCTGCCGCGCGATGCTCTGCGCTTCGCTGATCGGCAGCATGGGGCGCAGTTCCATCCCCGACCGGCTGCGCAGCCTCGCCAGCGACGACGATCTGCGCGAGGCGGTGACCTGGGGGCTGGGCTTCAAGCTGGCACGGCGGCTGGGCGCCGCATCGCGGGTCTCGATGATCAGCAGCGCGCTGATCCGCAAGAAGCGGCGGCTGATCCTGCGGCTCGACCCGAGCCGGGCGCCGCTGGGCAATTATCCGGTGACCAAGGATCTGGAAATCCTCGCCAATTTTCTCGAGCTGGAACCCAAGGTGAAGATCGGGACGGTCGAACCCGAGGACTGAGCCTCGGGCTGGCTCGGATCTCAGTTCGCGGTGGCGGGGGCCGCGAGCGGGAAGAAGGGGATCCGCACTTCGAGCGGCGAGCCGTCCTCGGCCTCGAAGGTGTAGAAGCCTTCCATCGAACCATGCGGGGTATCGAGCGGGCAGCCCGAGACATAGTCATGCGCCTGGCCGGGGACGAGCACCGGCTGTTCGCCGACCACGCCCTCGCCGTCGACGATGCTCACCCCGCCGTTGCCATCGGTGATCCGCCAGTGGCGGCTGCGCAATTGCACGGTCTCGTCCGAACCGTTCTCGATCCGCACGTGATAGACCCAGAACCAGCGTGCGGATTCGGGCTGCGACTGTTCGGGCAGGAAACTGGCCGCGACGCGCACGGTAATCCCGTGGGATATCGCGGCATGGGGGAAGAGCGCTTTGATCACTTGCCCAAGGTAGCGTCTGTGGCGCGCGCGACAAGGGGCGTGGTGGATCGTGCCCACCGGAATTGCGCCTCAAAATACTCCGAAGCCATACATTACTGCTTGCGAATGATTTGCATTAGCATAGTATGGCCGCAAGGAGATCGCATGGCCCATTCCGATTATTCGACCGCTCTCGACCTGCCCCTCCCCGCGCGCCGCGAAAGGACGCTGGGGCTGGTGCTGATCCGGCGGATGGCCGGACACGGGCTCGGCGATTCGCGCGCGGCGATGCTGGCGATGGATGCCGCCGGGCCGGGCTTTCCCAAACTGTTGGTGGTGGCGCGCGCGCTGGTGCTCGAACTGGCGCGGACCTCGCGGCGGCGGATCCTGCTCGCGCCCTGCTGCGCCGCGGGGATGACCCGCGACGAGGGACTGCTGGTCGACATGATCGCGGGCGGCGGGCTCGAGCTGCACGCCGCGCTGACCGACGATGCGCCCTGCACCACCGCGCTCTCGACCGCGCGGGCACTGGGCCGCGAGCTCGACCGGGCGGCGCTGCGCAACGGCTGGCGGCGCTAGAACCCTGCGGCCGCCAAGGCGCGGTCGAGATCCTCGGTCACGTCGGCGATGTCTTCCAGCCCGACATTGATCCGCAGCAGGCCCTCGGTGACCCCCATCTCAGCGCGCGCCTCCTCGCCCATTCCCGCATGGGTGGTGCTGGCGGGGTGGCACATCAGGCTGCGCGCATCGCCGATATTGTTGGAGATATCGACCAGTTCGAGCGCATCGAGCAACGCAAAGGCCTTCTCGCGGCTGCCGACATCGAAGGCGAAGATCGGGCCGAACGCATCCATCTGTCGCGCGGCGAGCTCGTGGCGTGGGTGGCTGGGCAGGCCGGGGTGGAGCACGCGGGGCCCGCGGCGCTCGATGAAGTGCCCCAGTTCGAGCGCATTCTCGCTCTGGCGATGCGCGCGCAGGCCGAGCGTCTCGAGCCCCTTGAGCACCACCCAGGCGTTGAACGGCGCGCAATTGGGGCCGGTGTTGCGCTGGAACGGCAGCAGCACTTCCTCGATCCACTCGGCGCTGCCGCAGACCGCGCCCGCGAGCACCCTTCCCTGCCCGTCCATCAGCTTGGTCGCGCTGTAGGCGACGACATCGGCGCCGAATTCCATCGGTCGCTGCAGCGCGCTGGTAGCGAAGGCGTTGTCGACCACGCTGGTGATGCTATGCGCCTTCGCGAGCCCGCAGACGTAAGCGAGATCGACCACGTCGAGCGTGGGGTTGGCGGGGGTCTCGAAGAAGAACACCTTGGTGTTGGGGCGGATCGCGCGTTCCCATTCCCCGTCGATCGCGCTGTCGATCACCGTGGTCTCGATCCCGAACTTGGGGAGCAGATTGTCGACCAGCCAGCGGCACGAGCCGAAGGCGGCGCGCGCGGAGACGACGTGGTCGCCCGCCTGGAGCTGGCACAGCAGCGCCGCGGTCATCGCCGCCATCCCGCTCGCCTGCGCGCGGCAGGCCTCGGCGCCTTCCATCAGCGCGATGCGCTCTTCCAGCATCGCGACGGTGGGGTTCTGCAGCCGCGAATAGGTCATGCCCTGTTCTTCGCCGGCGAAGCGCGCGGCGGGGGTGGCGGCATCGTCGTAGGTGTAGCCCGAGGTGAGGAACAGCGCCTCGCTGGTTTCGCCATGTTCGGAGCGCCAGGTGCCGCCGCGCACGGCCTGGGTCGCGGGGCGCCATTTGCTGGTGATCGAGCGGTCGGTTCCGGTGGTCTGTTTCATCGCGCGCCTGTCTAGGCAGCGCGCAGCCCTGCGGCAAGCCGCCCGCGCGCTGAACGCAAGCGCGCACGAAAAAGGGGCGGAGAGTTGCCTCTCCGCCCCGACTTTTCTTCAGCTCGAAAGCTTACGGGCTGGTGGGATCATCATCATCATCGGCGATGATGATGATGCCGACGATCACGGCAGCCGCGGCGAGCAGCCCGATCAGGATGCCATTTTCACCCTCGAGTTCGCTCTCGCCAGTGACCGGAGCCGAATAGCGTTCGGCAGCGGCAACCGGCGCAGCGATCATCGCAGCGACGGCGGCAGCACCGAGTATTGTTGCACTCTTTTTCATTGAGTAACTCCACTTATTGTATTCACAATGACGGTGATTGACGGTCGCGACTCCCATCTCTCGGCCCCCCGCCTTGGCCTCGGCGACTCGTTACCCGTATAGCATGACAAAATCGTGGCGTAAAATCGTGGCGTAACCGTGTAGCTGCGAAAAGAAGATCAGTTACGACGAAAGCCGGTCCTTGCGCCATTTTGGCGCCGCCCGCAGGGCATTTCAGCCCTTCCCCGCTAGCAGGCTGCGCCAGGCGCTACGAAAAAGGGGCGGAGAGTCGCCTCTCCGCCCCCGTATCTCGTAAACCCGAAACCTTACGGGCTGACGGCGTCATCGTCATCGACGATGATGAAAACGCCGGCGATGACGGTCGCCAGAGCGATCGCCGCGACGATGATCCCGGAATTGTCTCCGCCGCCGAGTTCGCTTTCACCAGCGAACGGAGCCGAATAACGCTCGGCAGCAGCAACCGGCGCAGCGATCATCGCAGCGACGGCGGCAGCACCCAGAGCCAGTGCACTTTTCTTCATAGTGGAACTCCACGCATTGCATTCAACATAACGCATTCAACATGACGGTGCCTAACAGTTGCGACTCGGATCGCTCGCCTCCCGTCCTGGCATTGGCGACTTGCGCGCGCCTTAGCATGACAAAATCGTGGCGAAACTGTGTTTCTGCGAAACGGGGCGCTCTAGGATGAAAGCTGTGGTTCTTTCGCCACTTGAACGGCACCGATCCGCCATTTAAGCCCTTTTGCGATGACAAGCTCCGCCAGGCCCGACCACGATCCGCGCGCCTGGTGCCTGGCACTGACACTCGCCTTCTGGCTGGTCTGCCTGATTCGCCTCGGCATTCCCGGCACGCCCTATTTCGACGAAGTGCACTACGTCCCCGCAGCGCGCGAGCTGCTGGTGCTGGGCGAGTTCACCAATCGCGAGCATCCCTTGCTGGGCAAGCAATTGCTCGCGCTGGGAATGGCGCTGCTGGGCGACGGGCCCTGGGGCTGGCGGCTGGTGCCGACGCTGCTGGGCGCGCTGGCGCTCTACGCCGCGATGCGCGCGCTGTGGCATGCGACCCAGAGCCGCTTCGCCACGCTGGCCTATGGCGCCCTGCTGGCGACCGGCTTCCTACTGTATGTCCACGCGCGCATCGCGATGCTCGACGTGTTCACCATCGCCTTTCTCGCGCTGGCGTTCTGGCAATGCGCGGGTGCGATTCGCGAGCCCGAGACCGGGCGTCGCCGGCTGGCGCTGGCCGGGTTGGCGCTGGGGCTGGCGATGGCGGCGAAGTGGAACGCGCTGGTGCTGGCGCCGGTCCCGGGCCTCGTCTTCCTCGGCATGCGCGCCATGGCCGGGCGCCGCCGCCTGCTGCTCAGCCGCCGCGGCGCGCCGGTCCCGGGCATCACACTGCTCGAGGCCGCGCTCTGGCTCGGGCTGGTGCCGCTGCTGGTCTATGCCGCGACCTACCTGCCCGGTTTCTGGTTCGAGCGCGGCGCGATCGGCAGCACCACCGGGCCCACCGGGCTGATCGACCATCATTTGCAGATGGCGGGGATGCAGGCAGGCGTCACCCAACCGCATCCCTATTCGAGCCAGTGGCTGCAATGGGTACTCAACGCGCGCGGGATCTGGTTTCTCTACGAGGTGATCGACGGGGCGCAGCGCGGCATCCTGCTGATCGGCAATCCGCTGACCATGCTGCTCGGTCTGCCCGCGCTCGCCTGGGCCGCGTGGCGCGGGATCGCCCGCCGCGAAGGCGTGCCGCTGGCGGTCGTGGGGCTTTACGTGCTGACGCTGGGGTTCTGGGCGGTCGCCGACAAGCCGGTGCAGTTCTATTACCATTATCTGCTGCCGAGCATGTTCCTGCTCGCGGCGCTGGCGCTGGCGCTGGATGCACTGTGGCAGGCGGGGCGGCGCTGGCTGGCGGTCCTGCCGCTGCTGGCGAGCCTCAGTTTCTTCGCCTATTTCTATCCCATCCTCAGCGCCGCGCCGCTCGATGGGGAAATGGCCTTCCTGCAATGGGCCTGGCTGCCGGGCTGGCGCTGAGCATCCCGCGAACGACGCTCAGTAGCGACCCCAGACGAAGCGGCTCGACAGCGCGTAGTTCCACACCGAGCCGATCGCGATCCCGACCAGCGCGGCGGCCACTTCGTGCAGGCCCCGATCGTAGAGCGTGGTGGCCACCGCAACATTGGCGAAGGCGCCCACCGAACAGGCGGCGATGAAGCTGAGCCAGCCGCGGAACACCGCGCCCGCCTCGGTCAGCCGCCGGTCGCGATAGGTGAGGAAATTGTTGAGCCAGAAATTGAAGGTCATCGCCCCGAAGGTGGCGACCGCCTGGCTCCAGGAGAAATTGGTGCTCGCGACCAGCAGGAACAGATAGAGGATCGCCATGTGGACCAGCACGCCCAGCGCGCCGACGGTGCCGAACATGGCGAAGCGGGTCGGGATCAGCCGCCCGAAGCTTTTGTCGTAGAGCCCGGCGAGGAAATCGAAGGCGATCGCCCGATCGAGCTTGGATTCGCCAGAACGGCGCGCGGAGAAATTCATCGGGAAATCCTTTACCGTGAGAGTCCGCTCGCTGGTGGCGAGCAGGTCGAGCAGGATCTTGAAGCCGATCGCCGAAAGCCGCGGCGCCAGGGCCCGCGCGGTTTCAGTCCGCAGCAGGAAGTAGCCGCTCATCGGGTCGCTCAGCTCGACTCCGGTCAGCTTGCGCGCGAGCGTGTTGGCGAGCCCGGACAACTTCTCGCGGTCCGGTCTCCCCCATCCTTCCGTGCTGGCCCCTTCCGCAAACCGGCTTGCCACCGCCACATCCGCTTCGCCCGAACGAACCGCGGCGAGCATGGGGACGAGCAATTGCGGGTCGTGCTGGTGGTCGGCATCCATTACCGCGGCAAAGGGCGCGGCGGTGGCGCAGAAGCCCTCGATCGCGGCGGAGGACAGCCCGCGACGGCCGATCCGCTGGATCACGCGGATGCGCGGATCGGTGAGCGCCAGCCGACGCGCCTCTTCGGCGGTGCCATCGGCGGAATTGTCGTCGACAACCAGCACTTCCCAGCCCGCCGGGCCCAGCGCCTGCTCGATCCGCTCGACCAGCGGCGCGAGATTGTCGCGCTCGTTGAGCGTGGGCAGGATGATGGCGAGATCGAGCGGAGCCATGGTCGAATGGGTCGAAGCGGGCGCGGCTGAAGACATGTCCATGACCAAACCCGCCTAGCGCGCAAATCTCAAGATATGCTTAGCAGATTGCTAACCACGGCGGCACCGATCCGGTCGGTCGAGGCCTCGCCGCCCAGATCCGCGCCCAGCACCCCGTCGCCCAGCGTCTGCGCCACCGCGCGCTCGACCCGGCCCGCATCCGCTTCGCGCCCGAGCGAATGACGCAGCAGCATCGCGAGGCTGAGGATCGCGGCGAGCGGGTTGGCCTTGCCCTGCCCGGCAATATCCGGTGCGCTGCCGTGGATCGGTTCGTAGAGCCCGAAGCTGCCGTAATCGGTGGTGCGCTCGCCGAGGCTGGCGCTGGGGAGCAGGCCGATCGAGCCGACCACCGCGCTCGCCTGATCCGAGAGGATATCGCCGAACAGGTTTCCGGTCAGGATCACGTCGAACTGGCCGGGCGCGCGCACCAGCTGCATCGCGGCGTTGTCGACATAGAGATGGTCGAGGCGGATATCGGGGTAGTCGCGCGCGACCTCGACCACGGTCTCGCGCCAGATCCGGCTGGTCTCGAGGACATTGGCCTTGTCGACGCTGGTCACTTTGCCGCGGCGCTTGCCCGCAGCCTGGAAGGCGGTGTGGGCGATGCGGCGGATTTCGCTTTCGGAGTAGGACATCGAATCCCAGCCCTCGCGTTCACCGGCATCATTGGTGCGCTCGCCCTTGGCGCCGAAATAGACATCGCCGTTCAGTTCACGGACCACCAGCAGGTCGATCCCGCGCGCGAGTTCGGGCCTGAGCGGCGAGAGGTGCTCGAGCCCCGGCCAGCCCGCAGCGGGCCGCAGATTGGCGAACAGGCCGAGTTCGGCGCGCAGGCCGAGGATTGCGGCTTCGGGGCGATGTTCGCGCGGCAGCGAATCGCCTTCCGGGTCGCCGACCGCGCCGAACAGCACCGCATCGGCGGCGCGTGCCATCTCCAGCGTTTCGGCAGGGAGCGGGTGGCCGTGGCGGCGATAGGCCACCATGCCGACATCGCCCTCGAACAGCACGAGGCCGGGAAGCGCCAGCGCATCGAGCACGTCGCGCGCGGCAGCGATTACTTCGGGGCCGATTCCGTCGCCGGGCAATAGCGCGATCTTCATGGTTTCAGCTCTCCCCAATATTGTCCGATGGACCATCGATCCGGGCCAGCCTCTCGCACAGCTGCCTGCGCGCCGCCATAACGTCGGCGCGGGTCTCGGCAATCAGGTATTGCGCCACCGGGCGCTCGAGCCGGTCGAGAATTTCCAGACTCGCCGCAAGATCGGCTATCTCGGGGCGGCCCGCGTACCATTCACCGTCCGCGTTCCCGGCCTCATCCCCGCCATACCCCATTTCGCGCAGCAGCAGCGTCTCGTAGGCGACCAGTCCCTCGACCCAGCCGCGCGCCGAGGGCGCCGAACAGATCGCGTCGAGCAGGCCTTCAAGCGCGGCATGGACCTGCGGATAGGGCTGGCGTTCGGGGAGCGCGGTCGCGGTCAGCGCGCAGGTCCAGGCGATCGCCGCGGCGGGGAGCGGTTCGCTCAGCCACGGGCCGCGGCTGGCGGTCAGCTCTAGCCGCGCAAAGGGCAGCTGGCCTTCGGATTTCGCGCGAATATCGGCCATCACCTGATTGCCGGGCATCACCACGGGGCGCAGCTGACGCCCGCGCCCGCCCGCGACATAGGCGGCGACCAGCCCGGCCTCGGCGGTCAGCAGCCGGGCGATGACCGCAGTCTCGCCTTGCGGCCGCGAGGCGACGAGGATGGCTGGGGCGCGCAGGTGCATCGGCGCGGCGTACTGCGCGGTGGGCTATTGCGCCAGCGTATCCTCGGCAGCCGTCGCACTCGGCCTCGCCCTGCCCAGCGACCAGTTCGCCTGCATCCGCACTTGGGGGTTGGGAGCGCACCAGATTTCGCCGGTCGCGTCGATGGCGGTCACCCACAACAGGTTATGCTCCGGCCCATAATCGATGACGGCCAAGGCGTAGCCATCGCCCCTCCCCAGAACGTGGAGCGGAATGGGGGGATCGAGTTGGGTGAACATGGCGCGCGACCTTTCGCCAGTCGTGACGCGCTAGCGAGCATTCGGTTCCGGTCGGTCGAGCGAATTACGCGGCCCTCACCGCGCGGAAGCGGGCCGGCGCGGAAGCGGGGGCTACGTCTGCTTGGCTTCCAGCGCGGCGATGCGCGTGGCGAGTTTCTCGTTTTCCTCGCGCGCCTTGCTGGCCATGGTCTTGACCGCGTCGAATTCCTCGCGGGTGACGAAATCCATCCCCCCGAAGGCTTCCTTGGCGCGTTCGCGCGCGGATTCGCGTGCCTCGCGGGTCATCCCCGCAAAGGTCCCGGCGGCCGAATTGGCCAGTTTGACGAAATCGGCGATGAGCGGGTTCTGGCTTTGCATGGCGGTGAGATGGGCGCAGGCGCCGCGATTGTCCAGAGGCTGAAGCTAGCCGACCCCTAGCCGCCGATCCGGACGCGTTCGACCGCGCCGTCGCGGGTGTCGCTCTGGCCGCCTTCCGGGTTGAGCTGGAGGAACTGGTAGTTGAGCGCGAAGGCGAACAGAACCCAGGCGAGATAGGGCAGCATCAGCACGCCCGCGAGCCGCCGCACCCGCCAGAACAGCACCACCACCGCCACCAGCGTCACCGCCACCAGCCCGATCACCAGCAGCCCGCCGGCGATCTGCTGCATCCCGAAGAACACCGGGGTCCAGGCGAGGTTGAAGGCGAAATGGATAGCGAACGCCACCAGCGCCAGCGTCCGCCCGCGCGCGCCCCAGGCGGCGCAGACCAGCGCCAGCGCGAGGCCGATGACGACATAGAGGATCGTCCAGACGATCCCGAAGGCGGCGGGCGGCGGGTAGATGCCGGGTTTGTCGAGACCGGCGAACCAGGCGGTGTCGGGGCCGCTCGATTGCCCGGCGACAAAGCCGAGCAGCACGACCAGCGGGACGGTGAACAGCGCCCAGCGGATGAAACTCGCGCGCAATTGTCCGCGCGAAGCCAGCATGTTCATGCAATCATTCCCCGATATCCCGATTCGTTGCCGTGCGTTTAACCCTGCGCGGGCGCGCAAGGCAATCGACCGGCGCGAATGCGTCGCGTCGCGGGGCGGTGCTGTTGGGCGCTCACCGCAGTAGCACCAGCTCCTCGGCCATGGTCGGATGGATCGCGGTGGTGGCGTCGAAATCGGCCTTGGTCAGCCCCGCCTTCACCGCGATCGCCGCCGCCTGCATCATCTCGGGCGCCTCGGGAGCGATCATGTGGATGCCGACGATGCGGTCGTTGTCACCCTCGCAGACCATCTTGAACAGCGAGCGTTCGCTGCGCCCCGCGAGCACGTTCTTCATCGGGCGGAAGTCGGACTGGTAGATCCGCACGCTGCCCAGCGTGTTGCGCGCCTGCGATTCGGTCAGTCCGACTGCGGCGATCGGGGGATGGCTGAACACCGCGCTGGGGATGCAGGAATGGTCCACCGCCACCGGGTCGCCGCCGCCGAAGACGCTGTCGGCGAAGGCCTGGCCCTCGCGGATCGCCACCGGGGTGAGCTGGACCCGGTCGGTGACATCGCCGACCGCGTAGATATGCTCGACATTGGTGCGGCTGAAGCGATCGACCGCGATCTCGCCGCGCTCGCCCAGCTCCACGCCCGCGGCGTCGAGCCCGAGCCCCTTGGTGTTGGGCACCCGGCCGATCGCGAACAGCACGCAATCTACCTTTTCCTCGTCGCAATTCGAGAGTTTGACGAAATAGCCGCCATCGTCGCAGGGCTTGATGTATTCGAAAGTGGTGTTGAACTTGAAATCGATACCCTTGGTCATCGAGATCTGCAGCAAGCGGTCGCGGACCTGCTCGTCATATTCGCGCAGCAGCGCATCGCCGCGGTTGACGATGGTGACCTTGCTGCCGAACTCGTTGAAGATGCCGGCGAACTCGTTGGCGATATAGCCGCCGCCGGCGATGATCAGCCGCTTGGGCAGCGCGTCGAGATGGAACGCCTCGTTGCTGGTGATGGCGTGTTCGGCGCCCTCGCAATCGGGCATGCGCGGCTGCGCGCCGGTGGCGATGAGGATGGTCCTGGCGGTTACGGTGTCCCCGCCGGCAAGGCGGATTTCGTGCGGGCCGACCAGCTCGGCGCGCTCGTGGAGGATGGTGACGCCGTGGCTCTCGAGCGTGTCGGTGTAGGCGGCGTTGAGCCGGTCGACATCGGCCAGCACATTGTCGCGCAGCTTGACCCAGTCGAAGCTCTTGCCCTCGATCGACCAGCCGAAGCTCTGGCAGTCCTCGAGATCCTCGGCGAAATGCGCGCCATAGACGAGCATCTTCTTGGGGACGCAGCCGCGGATCACGCAGGTGCCGCCGACGCGGTGTTCCTCGGCGATCGCAACCCGGGCGCCATGCGCCGCGGCGACCCGGCTGGCGCGCACGCCGCCCGAACCGGCGCCGATGGTGAAGAGGTCGTAATCGTATTCGTCCGAGGGTTCAAAAACCACGCGCGCGCTCCTTGGTGGGGGAGCGCGCGCTATGGCTTTCATCGGGTAGGTCGGCAACCCCGAGTAAGGATTGCCTCAGGCGTTAGCGGGCAGCCTGGCTGCGACCGCCGCGGCTGCGGTTGCGGTTCTGTCCACCCGAGCTTCCGCCCGAACGGCCCTGACCGCCGCTGCCGCCGTCACCATCGCGGCGCGGCTTGCCGGCGCGCGAGGGATGCTTCTTGCCCGCCTGGCTGCCGCGCGACGGGGTAACCTGCGCGCGGCCCTGCTTCTGCTGGTGCTCGCGCTTGGTCGGACCGACGCCCTCGACCACCGCACGGAAATTCTCCGGCAGGTCGAGCCGTTCGAATTCGGCATCGGTGAGCTTGCGGATGTCTTTCAGATAGGCGCGCTCGTCCTCGGCGCACATCGCGATAGCGATGCCCTCGGCCCCGGCACGCGCGGTGCGGCCGATGCGGTGGACATATTGCTCGGGCACGTTGGGCAGCTCGTAATTGATCACGTGGCTGACACCGGGGATGTCGATCCCGCGCGCGGCGACATCGGTCGCGATCAGCACCGGGGTCTTGGCGCGCTTGAACTCGTCGAGCGCGCGTTCGCGCTGCGGCTGGCTCTTGTTGCCGTGGATCGCATTGGCGTGGATGCCGACCTGCGCCAGCTTCTTCACCACACGGTCGCAGCCATGCTTGGTGCGCGCGAAGATCAGCACGCGTTCCAGCTTGCCGGGGACCTGATGGCGGCCCGACAGGATCATCTCGAGCAGCGACTGCTTCTCTTCCTGCTGGACCATGTAGAGATACTGGTCGATCCGCTCGGCGGTGGTGCTTTCGGGGGTGACCGAAACCTGGACCGGGTTGCGGCAATATTTGCCGACCAGTTCCTTGATCGCCTTGGGCATGGTGGCAGAGAAGAACAGCGTCTGGCGCTCCTTGGGGACCAGCTCGCTGATCTTGCGCAGCGCGTGGATGAAGCCGAGGTCGAGCATCTGGTCGGCCTCGTCGAGAATGAGGATTTCCACGCTGCCAAGGCCGATCGCCTTCTGGTCGATCAGGTCGAGCAGCCGGCCCGGCGTCGCGACGAGGATGTCGGTGCCGCGGTGGAGCTTGTTGCGGTCCTTGTTGACCGAGGTCCCGCCGACGATGGAATGGACCTTGAGACCCGCGAGCGCGCCGTAATCCTTGGCGGACTGGGCGATCTGCCCGGCCAGCTCGCGCGTCGGCGCGAGGATCAGCATGCGGCAGGATTTGAACGGGGTCTGGTTGTCGGCGGCGCGCAGCCGGTCGATGCTGGGCAGCATGAAGGCGGCGGTCTTGCCGGTGCCGGTCTGGGCGATGCCCATCAGGTCGCGCCCTGCGAGCACGGGCGGGATCGCCTGCGCCTGGATCGGGGTGGGGGTGGTGTAGCCCTGCAGGTCGAGCGCCTGGAGAACGGGCTGCGAAAGCCCCAGATCGGAGAACTGGATGGGCTGATCGGAAGTCTGTGTCATAATTCGGGTATTGAACTCGCAAAATATCATGCGGCGCGCAGACGGAATCGTCGCGCGGTCGCGGTGGTTGCAAAACCGCCCGCGTGAAAGGGGAAGTCTTTGGGGAAGAACCGAAATGCGGCCGGGGCGGGCTTATGAGCACGCCGCTTCACGCGAGGTCGCGCGTTTCGATGGGATGCATGTGGGGATGTTGCGCGGGAAAGTCAATTTGTTTCGCGGGTGGGAAGTCTGGGACTGTCGAGCTACCCATTCTCCGGTGTTGGCGCCGGCCAAGCACTGTGCCAGTGGCGGACCGTCTGCTTTCCGCGATTTCGCACCAGAAGCGGTCTGGCAGCAAACGACCCAATTGCGGTCGTTCGGGCGATCCTTTACATCGTTACTCGGGAGGCCTTCAGGCGCTAATGCTACAGCGAGTCATTGCATGGATTGATCGCGACGTAGCGCGTTGGAATGGAAATCCCCTCGCGACCCTAATCGTTAGCTGCATACCCATGCTCGTTTGGTCGCTAATCACAGGGGACAAGCCAGCCGATGCGCCTAGTCATTTGTTAGCATTGATGCTTGCACCCCCCGTAATATTTGGAAGCATCGGCGTGTGGCGTGGTTGGCGCTATCTTTGGGCAGAGCATAAGAGGATACAAGTGCTCGGTGCCGCTGAAGAACTTCAAAAAAAGAGGGGTCAGGTCGGCGACGATTAGACTGCCAGAGTCTCGTTCCCACCCCAGTAGCGGACATTCGCACCCGTCGAAGATTTCGCCATTTGCGGACATCCAGGCAATCGACAGGCTGAGGTCAGTCACGGGGCTATCGAGCCTCGCGCCCGCCCTCAGCCCAGCCCCGCCCGCTCCAGCAGCCCCGTGGTGCTCGCATCGAAGCTCCCGCCGCCGGTCTCGATCGCTTTCGCCATCTGCTTGCCCAGTTCGACCCCGAACTGGTCGAAGGGGTTGATCCCCATCAAGACCGCGCTGGCGAAGACGCGGTGTTCGTGGAAGGCGATCAGCGCGCCCAGCGTGGCGGCGTCGAAATCGTCGGCGAGGATGGTGGCGCTGGGGCGGTCGCCGGGGAAGTGGAGCGCGGGGTCCTCGCCGTTCTGACCGGCCATCAGCGCGGCGGCCTGCGCGAAGCAATTGGTCAGCAATATGCGGTGATGCGCGGGGTCGAGCGCGTCGCCCGGCGCCACGCTGGCGATGAAATCGACCGGGACCAGATGCGTGCCCTGGTGGAGCAACTGGAACACCGCGTGCTGCGCATCGGTGCCCACCCCGCCCCAGGTCACCGGCGCGGTCGGGCCGTCGACGGGGCGCATGTCGGCGGTCACGCGCTTGCCGTTGCTCTCCATCTCGAGCTGCTGGAGATAGTCGGGAAACAGCCCCAGCCGCTCGTCATAGGCGAAGACCGCGCGGGTCTGGCAACCGCGCACACGGGTGTAATAGAGATCGGCGAAGGCGGCGCGCAGCACCAGATTGGCGCGGCCCTCGGTGTCGCGGAAATGCTCGTCCATCGCCTTCGCCCCGGCGAGGAAGGCGCGGAAATCCTCCATCCCCGCAGCCATGGCGATCGGGAAGCCGATGCTCGACCAGATCGAATAGCGCCCGCCGACGCTTTCGGGGAACGGCAGGATGCGGGTCTCGTCGACCCCCCATTCGACCGCCGCTTCGGGGCTGGCGGTGAGCGCGACCACCTTGCCGTAGGGGTCGGCGACGCCATTGTCGGTGAGCCATTTTAGTGCGGAAGTCGCGTTGGTCATGGTCTCGATAGTGGTGAAGGTCTTGCTCGCCACCGCGACCAGCGTCTTGGCGGGATCGCAGGCGGCGAAGGCCGCCTCGAGCGCGACTCCGTCGATGTTGGAGACGACATGGACGTCGCAATAGGAGAGCTCGCGGCTGAGCGCATCGACCCCCAGCGCCGGGCCCAGCGCCGAGCCGCCGATGCCGATATGGATAAGATGGTCGACATCGCCCAGCGCGCCCTGGTGGATCGCCTCGACCAGCAGGGCCATCCGTTCGAGCAGCGCCTCGGCCTCCTCGACCTTGGCGGGATCGCCGACACCGCGCAGCGTGGCGTGATCGGCGGCGCGATCCTCGGTCGGGTTGACCACATCGCCCGCGAACAGTTTTGTGCGCATGCCGGCGAAATCCATCGCCCCGGCCAGTTCCTCGAATGTGTCGAGAACGGCGCGGTCGAGATGGGTCTTGGACCAGTCGAAGAAGATCCCGCCGGCATCGAGGATCGCGCTCTCGCCCAATTGGCCATCGCTCCCGCTGCCCAGCTCGATCCGGCCCGAGAGCATGGCGACGCGCGCTTCCTCGCCCGGCTCGTCGGTCCCCTCCCCGCCATCGCGGGTGGCGCTGAACAATTCGCGCAAGGTCGGGCGCGGCAGGGCTTCGAGGCGGCTCCACAGATCGGCGGGCGAAGTCATGCGCAAAAGTCCTTTTATGGCCAGCCCTGCGCGCCTAGGGATTCGCCCCATGAATGGCAAACCCCCTATCAGCGCGAGCACCGCCCCCCGGAGGCCGCAGGACGGGCGGACTGACACCTCATCCGGGGCTGCAACTGCGCCGGATGCCGCATCGGAAACGGAGGAGAGCGAGGATTGGTGGAGCTTCACCAAATTCGTCCTCAAGGTCGTGCTCGCGGTGCTGGTGTTCCGCACCTTCCTGTTCGCGCCCTTCACCATCCCCAGCGAGAGCATGCTGCCCGCGCTGTGGAAGGGCGATTATCTGGTCGCGGCCAAATGGCCCTACGGCTATTCCAACCTCTCGATGCCGTTCCAGGTGCCGCTGGTCCCCGGACGCGTGCTCGCCGACCTTCCCGAGCGCGGCGATGTCGCGATCTTCAAGCACCCGATCGACGGGACCGATTACATCAAGCGGGTGATCGGCCTACCGGGCGACACGGTGGAGATGCGCGGCGGGCGCGTGGTGCTGAACGGCGCGCCGGTCGAGCAGCAGGTGGTGCGCGAGTTCGACCTGCCGCTGTCGGCCAACACCCAATGCGTGCGCGGCGGGTTCGAGGTCGAGACCCCGCGCGGGACCGCCTGCCGCTACCGGATGGCGCGCGAGACGCTGCCCTCGGGGCGCAGCTATACGGTGCTCGATTTCGGGGCGAGTCCGCAGGATGATTTCGGCCCGGTGATCGTGCCGCGCGACCGCTTGTTCGTGATGGGCGACAATCGCGACAATTCGCAGGACAGCCGCTTTGCCGCCGCGCCGCAGGGCGGGGTCGGGCTGGTCCCGACCGAGATGCTGGTCGGTCGCGCGAGCATGGTGCTGTGGTCGACCGACGGCAGCGCCGAATGGATCAAGCCCTGGACCTGGTTCAGCGCCACCCGCTGGGACCGGATCGGGGAAGCGCTGTGAGCGCGGCGGGCGTTCTGGCGCCGGAAGCGCGCGGCTGGCTCGAGCGGACCGGCTTCGCGGTGGGCGACGAGGCGCTGTGGCACGCCGCGCTGACGCACGGCAGCCTGGGCGAGACCAAGGACTACGAACGGCTCGAATTTCTCGGCGACCGGGTGCTGGGATTGGCGGTGGCCGACTGGCTCTACCGCCAGAGCGAGGCGTCCGAGGGCCGCCTGTCGCAACGGCTCAACGCGCTGGTCAGCCGCGAGATGTGCGCCACCATCGCGCGCGAACTGGGCCTCGCCGAGCATATCCGCATCTCCAAACAGGCCAGCGCCGATGGCGGGCGCGACAGCGAAAACATTCTCGGTGATGTGATGGAATCGCTGCTCGGCGCGCAATTTATCGAGAACGGCTTCGCTTTGGCGCGCGATCTGGTGCAGGAGCTGTGGCGCACCGCGCTCGATAGCGGCGCCGGGCAGCGCAAGCATCCCAAGAGCGCGCTGCAGGAATGGGCCGCGGGCAACCAGCGCCGCCCGCCGCAATACGAGGTCACCGACCGCAGCGGCCCCGATCACGCCGCGCAATTCACCGTCAAGGTGAGCGTGTTCAAGGTCGGCGAGGCCGAAGCCACCGCGGGCAGCAAGTCCGAGGCCGAGCGGGAGGCCGCCAGACAATTCATGGAGAAATACGGATGAGTACCCCGTCGTGACCAACGAGACCGAAACCAGCCAGTCCGAAACCGGCCAGTCCGAAACCGGGCCCGCGCTCCCCACCCGCTGCGGCGTGGTCGCGGTGCTGGGCGCGCCCAATGCGGGCAAGTCGACGCTGGTCAACCAGCTGGTCGGGCAGAAGGTCGCCATCACCAGCGCCAAGGCGCAGACCACCCGCGCGCGGATGCTCGGCATCGCGCTGCACGAGGGCGACGGCTTCGCCACCCAGATGGTGCTGGTCGACACGCCGGGCATCTTCGCCCCGCGCCGGCGGCTCGACCGCGCGATGGTCAGCGCCGCCTGGGAAGGTGCCGAGGCCGCCGATGCGGTGCTGCTGCTGGTCGACCCGCTCAAGCAGCGCCGCCACGAGCTGTTGCCGATGCTCGAGCAGCTCAAGACGCGGCCCGAGCGCAAGTTCCTGGTGCTCAACAAGGTCGACCGCGCCAAGAAGGAACCGCTGCTGGCGCTGGCGCAGGAGCTTGGCGAGCTTGGCGATTTCGCCGAGATCTACTTCATTTCCGCGCTCACCGGCGACGGTGTGACCGAGCTCAAGGACGTGCTCGCGGCGCTGATGCCCGAACGCGAATGGATGTATCCCGAGGACCAGGTCAGCGACGCTTCCGAACGACTCCTCGCCACCGAGATCACCCGCGAGCAGCTCTACAAGCAGCTCCACGAGGAACTGCCCTACGACAGCGCCGTGCGCCCGGAAAAATACATCCAGCGCAAGGACGGCAGCATCGAGATCCACCAGCAGATCGTGGTCGCGCGCGACAACCAGCGCATGATCGTACTGGGCAAGGGCGGCAGCATGATCAAATCCATCGGCGCCGCCGCGCGCCAGGAGCTGAGCGAGCTGCTGGGCCAGAAGGTCCACCTGTTCCTGCACGTCAAGGCGACCGAGAACTGGGCCGAAGACAAGGAAATCTACGAGGAAATGGGGCTCGACTGGGTGGGATAGATTTCGCCGGATTTTCGCAGGCCGGGGCTGGACTGGACGGTCCGAAACCGCTCCTGTCCAGCGACCTCATGATTGCCAGTGGAAGCCATGTACCCGGAGTGGACCCGACGCTGTTCGGTTTGCCGCCTTTTGCCGCGCTCAGGTTCGAGCGTCCGGCGGCGGGATTGCACGGCCTCATCTCGGACTATTTCGTCTTCGATTCCCACGGACCAAATGCGAAGAACGTCACCAACTGGATGCTGCCGACCGATCCGGTGATCCGGCTGACGCTGACGCCGGAGCCAATCTTCGTCGAGACGGGGGAAGGCAACTGGGTTCGGCGGCCGACCGCCGCTCTGTTCGGTCCTGCGACCAAGGCTTGCCGCGTGCGGACGAACGGCGGGGTAACCATCGGCGCGACGCTGACTTCTGCGGGGGTGGCGCGATTGGCGGATATCGACATGTCCCGCCATCTCGATGGCATCGTCGAACTCGACCGCATCGTTGGCGGGAGCGCCGCCGCGCGGCTGGTCGCCGACCTGCGGGCTTCGAATCAAGGGCCCGATGCCAAGCCCATTCTCGACGAATTTTTCTTGCAGACCATGTCTTGCCCGCACCGACGCGAGGGCAGCATCCACAGCTTCGACCGGGCGCTGCGGCAGGATGATCTGGAATCGGCGAGCGATCTGGGCACCCGGCTGGCATTTCCGCCACACACGGTGCAGCGATTGACCAAACGCTTTTTCGGCTTCCCGCCCAAGACGCTGATCACGCGTACGCGGTTCATGCGATCGCTGATGGCGATCACCGAAGCGGGTGCCACAAGGGGCTATTCCTCGATCGATGCGGGGTATTTCGACACCTCGCATTTCCTGCGCGACTGCAAGCGCTTCCTGGGCATGACGGCGCGCCAGTTCATGGCGCTGGACACCGCCTATCTCGACATCGTGATCCGCGCCCGCCGGGCGGTGATCGGCGCGGGTAGCCCGATTTTGGACAAGCGCTAAAAGCGATCGAGAGCGCAGGCCGAAGGCTAACGCTTCTTCAGTATCTCGATCCCGTTCTTCTTCGCGAAGTCCTTGGTCGATTCCTCGCTGCGGCCGAGCGATTTGGCGATCTCGCGCAGGCCCTTGCCCTTGGCGGCGAGGGTGCGCAGCATCCCCGCCTCGTCGGCGCGCCAGGGTTGCTTGTGGCGTTCGAAATGTTCCTTCGCCATCAGTCGGCCGCTTTCTTGGCGGCTGCCTTCTTCGGGGCGGCCTTCTTCTTGGCCGGAGCCTTCTTGGCGGCGGGTTTCTTCTTGGGCGCGGCCTTCTTTGCCGGGGCCTTGCGCTTCTTCTTGACCGGGCCCTTGGCGACGCGGGCGTCGATCAGCGCGATCGCTTCGGCGTCGGTCAGATCCTCGGGCTTGGCGTCCTTGGGGATAGTAGCATTGGTGGTGCCGTCGGTGACATAGGGGCCATAGCGGCCCGGCATCACCTTCATCTCCGCGCCGCTGACCGGGTGGACGCCGAGCGTCTTGATCGGCTCCGCCTTGCCGCGCGCGCCGCCCTTGCGGTTGGCCGCTTCGGCAAGCAGCGAGACCGCGGTGTTCATACCGGTGTCGAAGACGTCGCGGGTGCTGGTCAGCTTGGCGTATTTGCCGTCGTGGCGCAGATAGGGTCCGTAGCGCCCGATCGCCGCCTCGATCTCCTGACCGGTCTCGGGATGCGTGCCGACGATCCGCGGCAGCGCCAACAGCTTCAGCGCCCATTCCAGATCGAAATCGTCGAGGTCCTTGGGGATGCTGGCGCGCTTGGCCTCCTTGCCCTCGCCGAGCTGGATATAGGGGCCGAAGCGCCCGGTCTTGCGCGCCACCGGGAGTCCGGTGGCGGGGTCCTCGCCCATCACCGCATCCTCGGCGGCCTCCTCGCCATCAGCGCCCGGCTGGGCGAAGCGGCGGGTAAACTTGCACTCGGGGTAATTGGCGCAGGCGACGAAGGCGCCATAGCGCCCGCCGCGCAGCGCCAGCCGTCCGCCCTCGCGGCCTTCCTTGTCGCACAGCGGACAAAAGCGCGGTTCCTTGCCGTCGGCGCGTTCGGGGAAGAGGTAGTCGGAGAGGTACTCATCGAGCACCTCGGTGACTTCGGAGGGCTTGCGATCCATGACCTCCTCGGTCTTGGGCTTGAAGTCCTTCCAGAACTCGGTGAGCAGCACCTTCCACGCCTCGCGCCCGCCCGAGACCTCGTCGAGCTCGTCCTCCATCCCGGCGGTGAATTCATAGGCGACATAGCGTTCGAAGAAGCGCTCGAGAAAGGCGGTCAGCAGCCTGCCGCTTTCCTCGGCGAAGAAGCGGTTCTTCTCCATCCGGACATATTCGCGATCGCGCAGCGTCTGGATGGTGCTGGCATAGGTCGAGGGGCGCCCGATCCCGAGCTCTTCCAGCCGTTTGACCAGGCTGGCTTCGGAGAAGCGCGGCGGCGGCTGGGTGAAATGCTGGTTCGCCTCCACCGCGTTCTTCTTGGGCGAATCGCCTTTGCGGATCACCGGCAGCAGGCCTTCGTCCTCCTCGCCTTCCTTGTCGTCGAAGCCTTCCTGATAGACCGCGAGGAAGCCGGGGAACTTGACCACCTGGCCGGTGGCGCGCAGCTCATGCTGCCCGGTCGGATCGCGCAAGGTGACGCTGGTGCGCTCGAGCTGGGCGGTGGCCATCTGGCTGGCCATCGCGCGCTTGAAGATCAAATCGTAGAGCTTGCCCTCGTCGCCCGAACCGGCGCGGTCGTTGCGGAAATCGGTAGGACGGATCGCTTCGTGCGCTTCCTGCGCATTCTTGGCCTTGGTGGCGTAGAAACGCGGCTTTTCCGGGCGGTAATCGGCGGAATAGCGCTGGGTGATGGCAGCGCGGCATTCGTCGATCGCACCTAGGTCCATCTGGACGCCGTCGGTCCGCATGTAGGTGATCGCGCCCGCTTCGTAGAGCGATTGCGCGCAACGCATGGTGTGGCTGGCGGAGAACCCCAGCTTGCGCGCGGCCTCCTGCTGCAGCGTCGAGGTGGTGAAGGGCGGCGCGGGATTGCGCTTGAGCGGCTTGGTCTCGATCTCCTCGACCGTGAAGCGGCCCTCGTCGACCGCAGCCTTGGCCGCCATGGCGCTGGATTCGTCGCCAAGCGTGAGCTTTTCCAGCTTCTTGCCGTCGAATTTGACCAGCCGGGCGTCGAACTCGGTGCCGTCGTGCTGGAGCTTTGCGATCACCGACCAGTATTCATCGGCGCGGAACAGCTCGATCTCGCGCTCGCGCTGGCAGATCAGCCGCAGCGCGACCGATTGCACGCGCCCAGCGCTCTTGGCACCGGGCAGGCGGCGCCACAGCACTGGCGAGAGCGTGAAGCCGTAGAGATAATCGAGCGCGCGGCGCGCCAGATAGGCGTCGATCAGATCCATATCGAGCTCGCGCGGAGCCTTCATCGCCTCGGTCACTGCGGTCTTGGTGATCGCGTTGAAGGTGACCCGGTCGACACTGGCGGGGAGCGCCTTGCGCTTGGCCAGCAGCTCGCGGACATGCCAGGAAATCGCCTCGCCCTCGCGGTCGGGGTCGGTGGCGAGCACCAGCCGCGTAGCCTTCTTGGCGGCGTCGCTGATCTCCTTGAAGCGGCTCTGCTTGTCGCGATAGAGCTCCCAGTCCATCGCGAAATCCTCGTCCGGGCGGACGCTGCCATCCTTGGGCGGCAGGTCGCGGACATGGCCGTAGGATGCCAGGACCTTGAAGTCCTTGCCGAGATATTTCTCGATGGTTTTGGCCTTGGCGGGCGATTCGACGATGACGAGTTGCATGAGTGTGACGGGAGTCCCTTACGTGTGCGTATGCGTATACGCGCGAAAATGGGGTTCGGGTTCGCGAGGCGTCAAGCGGGATGTTCGAGAAGCGACCTATGGACTGTAGTCTGCGAGGCGCAGCTCTGGCGCCGATTGCTGCGTGCAAGACCTTCATCGAGCCGAGATCGAGGCCAATTCCTTGTTCCCCGTCACCCCGGCGCTGAGCTGGACCCCGGCTCAAGGCCGGGGTGACGGGTATGGAGAGTTAGTGGCACAAACTCACCCTCCCCGCCGCGTGCCGCTCGAGCCGCCCGGCGATTTCCAGCTCGAGCAGCGCCAGCTGCACCGCCGCGGCGCTGGTCCCCGACTGGCGGATGAGTTCGTCCACTGCCACCGGCGCGGTGGTGAGCAGCGCGGCGATGTCGGCGGGTTCGGCGGGCTCGGCACGGGCCAGCTCCTCGGGCGCGCAATCGAACTGGCCCAGCGGCTCGCGGAAGGTCGAGCGCGGGATGCCGTCGAAGCCCGAGAGCAGCTCGATCACCTCCTCGGGCGATTGCACCAGCACCGCGCCTTCGCGGATCAGATGGTTGCCGCCATGGCTGCGCGGCTCGAGCGGGCTGCCGGGGATCGCCATCACCTCGCGCCCCGCCTCGCCCGCAAGCCGCGCGGTGATGAGGCTGCCCGAGCGCACCGCTGCCTCGACCACCAGCGTGCCCGCGGCCAGCCCGGCGATGATGCGGTTGCGGCTGGGGAAATGGCTGCCGCGCGGCTCGGTGCCCGGCGGCTGTTCGGCGAGCAGCAGGCCCTCGCTGGCGATCCGCTCCTGCAAGGCGGCGTGCTGCGGGGGATAGGCGATGTCGATCCCGCTGGCGATGACGCCCACAGTGCGCGGAAAAGCCCCCTCGTGCGCCGCGCCGTCGATCCCGCGCGCGAGCCCCGAGACGACGGTGAAGCCCGCTTCCGTTAGCGCGCCCGCGAAATCGCGCGCCAGCTTGACCGCCGCCGCGCTGGCGTTGCGCGCGCCGACCATCGCCACGCACGGCTGCGACGCCAGCGCGAGGTCGCCGCGCCAGGTGAGGATCGGCGGCGCGCTGTCGAGCTGGCCGAGCAGCGCGGGATAATCGGGCTGGTCGTGGAAGAGATATTTGGCGCCGGCGCGACGCACCGCCTCGATTTCGCGTTCGATGGTCTCGGAGGGCGCGGCGCGGTAGGCGCGGCCGCTGCGGCTGCCGAGTTCGGGGAGCGCCGCCAGAGCTTCCACCGCGCCGCCGAAGCGCATCAGCAGCTGCGCGTAGCTGACGGGGCCGATGTTGGGCGAGCGCAGCAGGCGGATGCGGGCGAAGGCTTCGGCCTGGTCGAGCGCCGAAGCCACTTGGGTCATCCCTTGCTGCCCACCCGGGGTTCGGTCCCCGCCGCCAGCCGCTTGAGATTGGCGCGGTGGAGCCAGATCACCAGCAGCGCAATCAACGCCAGCACCGGGACGAAAGCCGGAAAGCCCAGCAGCGCCGCAGCCAGCGCCGCGGCGACCACCGCACACATCCCCGCGAGCGAACTGATCCGCGATGCTGCGAGCACGCCCAGCCAGACCAGCGCATAGGCCAGCCCGATTGGCCAGGCGATGCCGAGGCTCACCCCGGCGTTGGTCGCGACGCCCTTGCCGCCCTTGAAGCCCAGCCAGACGGGAAAACAGTGCCCCACCACTGCCCCGAGCGCGGCGGCGGGAACGGGCCCCCAGGCAGCGCCCGGCATCGCCTCTGGCTGGTCGAACAGCCGCCACGCAAGAAACACCGGCAGGAAACCCTTGGCGAGGTCGAGCAGCAGCACCGCCGCCGCCAGCCCCTTGCTCCCGGTGCGCAGCACATTGGTCGCGCCGATATTGCCGCTGCCGATCTGGCGGATGTCGCCCTTGCCCGCCAGTCGCGCGAGGATCAGCCCGAAGGGAATCGAGCCCAGCGCATAGCCGAGAAGCGCGGCCCACAGCGTGGCGCCCGTAATCCCAGACGTGAACTCGGTACCCATGTTTGCGCGATTCCCCACAATTGGTGCGGGCCGAGCCTGTCCAAGCCCTGCCCTTTCCCCTACCGCACTTACCGGAAGCAGCGCCCTTTCGACAAGCTCAGGACGAACGCAATTGGACAGACCCGAGCCACATGCCCCGATATTGGTGTTCGATTCTGGCGTCGGCGGACTGACCGTGCTGGCGCAACTGCGCCGCCTGCTGCCCGACGCTCCGGTGATTTACGCCGCCGACATGGCCGGCCTGCCCTATGGCGCCAAGAGCGAGGCGGAGGTCGCCGCGCGGGTTGCGGGCCTGCTCGGGCGGATGGCCGAACGCTACCAGCCGCGGCTGATCTGCCTGGCCTGCAACACCGCCAGCACCATCGCGCTGGGCATGGTGCGCGATGTGCTCGAGACCCCGATCGTCGGCACCGTGCCCGCGATCAAGCCCGCCGCCGCGCTGACCCGGAGCGGCACCTTCGGCCTGCTCGGCACCGAGGCGACGATGCGCCAGGCCTATGTCGACGAGCTCGAGCACGAATTCGCGCAAGGCAAGGTGCTGCTGCGCCATGGCGCCAACGGGCTGGTCGCGCTGGCCGAGGCCAAGCTGCGCGGCGAGAAGATCTCGGTCGATGCGGTGGCGCGCGAGGCCAAGGGGCTGGTGCTGCAGCGGGGCGGAGACAAAATCGACACGGTGGTGCTCGCCTGCACCCATTTCCCGCTGCTGGAGGACGAACTGCGCGCCGCCTTTGGCGAGGACATCACCTTCCTCGACGGCTCGGAGGGCATCGCGCGACGGATCGTCGCGCTGACGCAGGGGCAGCGCTTCGAGCGCAGCCGGTCCGATTTCGCGGTCACCACCGGCGATCTGGCGGATTTCAAGGCGCTGGCTCCGGCCTTCGCGGCACAGAAGATAACCCGGCTCGAACGCTTCTGAACGCCTGCGAGTCATTCGCAAAGATCGCGGTGGCAAATGCCCCGGTTTCTCCCTAAATCGGCGCTCCAGATGGCCGCCTCGGGCGGCGCGACCAGGCGGTGACGCGTGAACTACGGACAGGTATTCGACCAGGCGATCGACCGGCTCCATTCCGAGGGCCGGTATCGCGTGTTCATCGACATCATGCGCAACAAGGGGGCCTACCCCAACGCGCGCTGCTTCCACGGCCACAACGGCCCCAAGCCGATCACCGTGTGGTGCTCCAACGATTATCTCGCCATGGGGCAGCACCCCAAGGTGATCGAGGCGATGGAATCCGCCCTGCACGATGTCGGCGCCGGTTCGGGCGGCACGCGCAATATCGGCGGCAACACCCATTTCCACATCGAGCTCGAGCGCGAGCTCGCCGATCTGCACGACAAGGAAGGCGCGCTGCTGTTCACCAGCGGCTATGTCTCCAACGACGCGACGCTGTCGACTCTGGCCAAGCTGCTGCCGGGCTGCGTGATTTTCTCCGACGAATTGAACCACGCCAGCATGATCGCCGGCATCCGCAATTCGGGCTGCGAGAAGCGGGTGTTCCGCCACAATGACCTCGAACATCTCGAGGAACTGCTGGCCGCAGAAGACGAAACCACGCCCAAGCTGATCGCCTTCGAGAGCGTCTATTCGATGGATGGCGATGTCGCCCCGATCCACGCGATCTGCGACCTTGCCGACAAGTACAACGCGCTGACCTATGTCGACGAAGTCCACGCGGTGGGCATGTATGGCGCGCGCGGCGGCGGCATCACCGAACGCGACGAGGCCGCGCACCGGATCGACATCATCGAGGGCACGCTGGGCAAGGCTTTCGGGGTGATGGGCGGCTATATCGCGGCCGACAACCGCATCATCGACTGCATCCGCTCCTATGCCCCGGGCTTCATCTTCACCACCTCGCTCAGCCCGGTGCTGGTCGCGGGCGTGCTGGCGGCGGTCAAGCATCTCAAGGGTTCGAGCGAGGAGCGCGACGCGCAGCAGGCCAATGCCGCGATGCTGAAAGCGATCCTGCACGAACGCGGGCTGCCGGTGCTGCTTTCGACCACGCATATCGTCCCGCTGATGGTGGGCGACCCGGTGCGCGCCAAGAAGATCAGCGATATCCTGCTCGCCGAATACGGCGTCTATGTGCAGCCGATCAATTTCCCCACCGTGCCGCGCGGGACCGAGCGGCTGCGCTTCACCCCCGGCCCGGCGCATACGGTCGAGATGATGCACGAACTGGGCGACGCGCTGGTCGAGATCTGGTCGCGACTGGACATGGAACTGGCGCAGGCCGCTTAACCGCAAGGGATTTGCGCAAACCCGCCGCTGCGCTAACACGCCTGCAAAACGCAGGAGATAGCATGAGCGGGACGCCCGAACAGACATATGCCGAAATCGTGCGCGGTCGCCGCTCGACGCGCGGCTACCTCGACAAGCCGGTGCCGCGCGAATTGATCGAGGAAGTTCTTACCCTCGCCACGCGCTCGCCATCCTCGATGAATACGCAGCCGTGGCATTTGCACGTCATCACCGGCGAACCGCTCGACCGCATCCGCAAGGGCAATACCGAGCGTATTCTCGCGGGCGAGCCGGACAGCCGCGAGTTCCGTCGCGGTCAGCCCTTTGCCGGTGTCCACCGCGATCGCCAGATCGGCGTCGCCAAGCAGCTGTTCGGCGCCATGGGCATCGAACGCGACGACAAGGATGCGCGGCAGGACTGGGTGCTGCGCGGGTTCCGCCAGTTCGATGCGCCCGTCTGCGTGATCATCGCCTACGACCGCGAACTCTCCGAAAGCGACGACACCGCCTTCGATTGCGGCGCGGTTACTACCTGCCTCGTCAACGCAGCATGGTCGCGAGGACTGGGCTGCGTCATCAACTCACAAGGCATCATGCAAAGCCCGGTGGTGCGCGAACATGCGGGCATCCCCGACGATCAGGTGATCATGAAAGCGGTGGCGATGGGCTGGCCCGACGAAGAGTTTCCGGCCAACGCGGTGGTGAGCACCCGCAAGCCGCTGGAGGAAGCGGCGCGGTTCGTGGGGTTCGAATGAGGGGGCACGGGAAGCGAGCTGAGCGCTATGCCGACTGGCAGCACTGAGGCCCGAACCGAACGGGAGCGGACTATGCTCCGAATCCAACAAAAATTGGCGCAGACGCGGCCAAATTGCTCGATAGGCAATGCTTCGTATCAAATTGGTAGAGATTCGCCTGTAGCGGTGCGATGTCGTTGGCTTGGCTCGTCCAGGCGGTCCCGGGCGATCGGTTTCGCAATTTCGATTGTCGGAGTGGTATGATCAATTTTCGGAGTAAATGGCGGCGGCAGCTTGCCGGCATACTGCTGGTGCTCATGGTCTTGCTGGGGGCCCCGCTGTTCGCCGCGCCTCCGGCGGGAACTTGCTACGCCCTTTCGCCTTCGGATGCTGCACCCGCCCTGTCGGAAATGCAATGCACCGGAACACCAACCGAATATCAGGACAAAGTCTTGTGGTTACGAGTGCCCGTATCGACGAACGTTAGCGAGAATGGTGGCTCGCTCGTTGTGCGTACGACCCGGTACGAGAGTTTGAGCACGACTTTCGAATATTCCGATGGTTTCGGCGAAGCACACACCGTCAGGCAGGGGGCATATCAACACTATTGGCATATCGGTGGCGAGATAGCCTTCCCATGGCGTAGCGGCGCCCTTGTGACAGCAGCCTGGATGCGGTTCGAAAACCTTGAGGATCATAATTTGGTCCGCGTGCGCCTCGTCGCGGAAGAGGCAGCAGCCCGCCAGTTCGAGCTGGCTGCGGTTGCAATCGGCGCTGCGCTCGCGCTGCTCGGGATTGCAACCCTCTACAATCTCGGCCTTGCCGTGGCCCTGCGTCGCAGGTTCTTTCTCTGGCATGGCTGCTGGGCTGCGTCGGTGCTGTCGTGGGGTATCGTCTGGTCGCAGCTCGGGTTGGTTTTCTTTCCAGGTGGTGCAGGCACGGTTTCAAACCGAGTTGCAACGGGACTTGCCTGTTTCGCGATCATGTTCGCGGCTTTTTCGGTTGCCTCAGCACTGCGGTCAGCCTTGCCAGAAACCGCCAGGCGATCGATTATCGGGCTTGGTCTCCTGGTGGCTGCACTGGGCATCGGTGCCGGCGTTCCGGGTGCCGATATTGCTGTGTTCGGAATGCTGCTGGCGATCGGAACTTTGCTGACGCTCGCGGTGGTTGCGATCGCTATCGGCACCGCCTGGCGGCGGGGCTATGTCGAAGGACGCGATCTGGCGATCAGTTGGGCCTTGCCGATGATCGCGCTCGCGATGACGCTACTGATCGATCTCGATACGGTGTTCTGGGGCGGTGGTGCCCAGATCACAATGCTGTTCGCATCCGCGTTCCAGACCGTCTGCTTGTCCGCTCTGGCGACCGCACGATTGAGTGCTTTGCGGGTTCAACGCGATTCGGCGTTGGAGGCCAGCAACACGCTTGCCGAGCTGGCTGATCGCGATCCGCTCACAGGATTGCTGAACCGACGGGGATTCGTTGCCAGATGCGCGGAAGCGTTTGGAGACCAGCATACAAGCCCGTTCGGACTGCTTCTGATCGATGTCGATAAGTTCAAGGCGGTGAACGACAGTTTCGGGCACGAAGCCGGCGACAAGGTGCTGGTCACCCTTGGGGCAAAGCTAAAATCGTTCGAGCAGCGCTACGCCTGTCGGGCCGGAAGGCTGGGAGGTGAAGAATTTGTTCTGGGCGTGAGCGGGCTTGCGCCAACTGCGCTCCGCCAACTTGCCGAGACCGTGCGCGAGGGATTGGCCAACTGCGACCTCAGCGCCGTCACGTCGCGGCACCCGGTGACTGTCAGCATCGGTGTGGCCGATGGCATGGCCGACGGGCCGTTCCGGGAACTCTACGGAAGAGCCGATCGCGCGTTATACGCTGCCAAGCAGGCCGGCCGGAACAGAGTAATACTCGCTCCCCGGGACGGCGACTTCCAGGAAGTATCTGAACTTCGGCCGACCCTTTTGCAAAAGGTGCGATGAGACCCTGGCAGCCGGGTGCTACCCAAAGGACTCGTACTCTCGCACCCGGTCGCTATCCGATGCAGTCGCTCCGAGAGCACCGCTTCTTGCACACGTTCCCCTGCTCGCCCCTCGTGAACTGATCCCAAATGAAGACCGATACGCACGCAGCGGCGCAATCGGCGCCTGAACCAATGACGGCTCCTGGGATGAGTGCTCCAACTGCAAAGCGGCTCGAGTCAGGAGCGCAGCAGACATGAAGGCCGGTTGCTCCAAACGTCCGGCTAGTTGCTCACACGCGGACTGGCAGGTTTCGGTGGCCGCCGACGGCGAAGCGGTCTTTCGGCCAACCGAACCTCGATGGACCTATCGCAGGCTCACCACATTGTCGCTGACCTTGCGGGCACGGCTGCCGTCGTAGAGGCTGGCCATCGGCTCGTCCTCGACGATCAGGCTCTGGGTCGCGCCGAAGCCGTTGAAATCGGTCTTCATCGCCGCGCCATAGGCGCCCAGCATCCCGATTTCGATAAAGTCGCCCGCCTGGATATCCTCAGGCAGCGCGAAGGGACCGGGCATGTAATCGGCATCGTCGCAGGTCGGGCCGTAGAAGGCGAATTCGGCGTCGGGCTTGATGAGGTCGTCCTCCAGCGCGCGGACCGGGAATTTCCAGTCGACATGCGCGGCATCGAACAGCGCACCATAGGCGCCGTCGTTGATGTAGAGTTCCTCACCGCGGCGCTTCTCGACCTTGACCACCAGCGACGAGTACTCCGCGCACAGCGCGCGGCCGGGCTCGCACCACAGCTCGGCGTTATAGGCGATCGGGAGCGCGTAGAAATGCTGGTGGATGATGGTGAAATAATCTTCCAGCGGCGGCGGCTCGAGACCGGGATAGACGCTGGGGAAGCCCCCGCCGACATCGATCATGTCGATCACCACCGATGCTTCGGCGATCGCCGCGCGGGTGCGGTCAAGCGCCTGGACATAGGCGAAAGGGCTCATCGCCTGGCTGCCGACGTGGAAGCACACGCCCAGCCAGTCCGCATGCTGGCGCGCCTGCTGGAGCAGCAGCGGCCCCTCGGTGAGGTCGCAGCCGAACTTGCTGGCAAGGCTGAGCTCGGAGAACTCGGAAGACACCCTGAGCCGCACGCAGAGCCGCAGATCGGTGGCCGGCTCGCCCGCATCATCGGTGCAGGCGGCGACGATCTTCTCGAGCTCCTCGACGCTGTCGAGGCTGAAGGTTTTGACCCCGTGGAGGCGATAGGCCTCGCGGATGGCGCTGGGCGCCTTGATCGGATGCATGAAGCACAGCACCGCTTCGGGCAGGATGCCGCGCACCAGCCGCACCTCGGCAATCGAGGCGACGTCGTAATGCGTCACTCCGGCGTTCCACAGCACGCGCAGCAGATCGGGCGAAGGATTGGCCTTCACCGCATAGAGCGACTTGCCGGGAAATTTCTCGACGAAGAAGCGCGCCGCGCGCGTGGCAGCGTGCGGACGGTTCAGAATGACGGGTTCGTCTGGCGCGAGAGCGCGAACTACGGACCGGGCGTCAGGATATGTGTGCAATTCAAGGGACCCCCAAAACGTTTGTTCGTGACAAGGGCTGCCTAGCGGTCGTCAGTCCCGCCCTTGTTAAAGGGGCTCCGGCAGCGGGAGAGCGCATGTAAGGCCTGACCGCGCAAAAGCAAGGAAATTTCGGTCGAAAGGCCGCAGTTCTTGCTACCGGTGCGCATCACGAAAGGCGGTTGCGAAAATCCTCGTAACCAAAGCTCCTGACCAGCTCGAGCGCGTCGCTTTCGCTGTCCCACAGCCAGATCGAGGGCAGCGGCACCCCGTTGAAGGTGTTGGTCTTGACCATCGAATAATGCGCCTGGTCGAGAAAGGCGATGCGCTGCCCCGGCTCGGCGGGCACCGGCAGGCGATAATCGCCGATGACATCGCCAGCGAGACAGGAGGGACCGCCCAGCCGCACCGCACCGCCCTCGCCCGTCTCGTGCAACATCGCCGGGCGATAGGGCGCCTCGATCACATCGGGCATGTGGCAGGTGGCAGAGATATCGCTGATCGCGAAGGGCACTTCGTTGACCCCGGTGTCGAGGATTGTGCCGACGAGGATCCCCGCATCCAGCGCCACCGCCTCGCCGGGCTCGAGGTATATCTCGGCGCCGGTATCTTCCTTCGCATCACGCAGGAATTCGATCAGCTCCTCGCGCTGGTAGTCGGCGCGGGTGATGTGGTGGCCACCGCCCATGTTGATCCATTTGAGCTGGCCGAAATATGGCTCGATCGCATCGAACACCCGGTCCCAGGTCTGCACCAGCGGCTCGAAATCCTGCTCGCACAGATTGTGGAAATGGATCCCCTCGACGCCCTCCATATGCTCCTCGGTGAGCTGGTCGAGCGGAAAGCCGAGCCGCGAGCCGGGACTCGAGGGATCGTAGCGCGGGACCTCGCCGGTGGGGACCTGCGGATTGATCCTGAGGCCGACATCGAAATCGCCCCCGGTGGCGCGGCCCTGTTCGAGGATCAGCGCGGCGCGGCGCATCTGCGCGGGCGAATTGAAGATCAGATGATCCGATAGTCGGCATATCTCCTCGAGATCCTCGGGCTTGTAGGCGGCGCAATAGGTGGCGATCTCGCCATCGTAGAACTCGCCCGCGAGCCGAGCTTCCCACAGCCCCGAGGCGCAGACCCCGTCGAGATATTCGCCGATCAGCGGCGCGACCGACCACATCGAGAACGCCTTGAGCGCGGACAATACCTTGATGTCGGCGGCGTTGCGGATATCGGCCAGCACCTGGCAATTGGCGCGCAGTTTCGCGGCGTCGACCACGAAGGCGGGGCTGTCGACGCGCGAGAGGTCGAATTGCACAAAGGCCCCCGGATCACCGGCTTTCGTTTCCATGGTTAACGCTCTCCCAATACCCGCAGCGCCTCGGCAATCGCCGGGTCCGACCCGTCGGCTGCCGTGCTGGCAGGTTCGATGGGAATAGCGGCGACGTAATCCTCTCGCGGCGTTCCATCGACATGGAACAGCGCCTCCCCGCCCAGTTCGAGGCGCGCGTCGCTCAGCTTGAGCTGCTGGTTCCACAGCCCGCCCAGCAGGTCGCCCATGTTCGACCCGATGGTGGTCGCACCTGCGGCCGCGTCCATCCCGATCACGATCCCTTCGCCCATGCTGCCGGTCCAGCGGCCATGCAGCACGACTACGGGTCCGTCGAAATACGGTTCGCGCGGGAAGACATATTCCACGAACTGGCGCGGCACGGTGAACTCGCGCTCGAACGCCGGGATGCGGTGCATCTGGTACGGCTTCACCTCGCTCGTGAAGTGGCCGATGATGGAGCGCGCGACTTCGGTGTTCCCGCCGCTCGGCGTTTCGCGCATGTCGAGGATGATCGCCCGCGCGCCTGCCCCTATGGCCTCCTTCATCGCCGCGTCGAAAGCGGTAATCGTCGCGTTGTTCCCCAGCGAATTGAGCGGCGCGAGAACCGCGACATCTCCGGCAGGGCCGACGAAGGAGAGGTCGACCAGCTCACGCTCGCGCAGCGAATTGGCCCAGTCGCGCGTCGAGGCAAGCTCGACCGGGCGCGTCTGACCCTTTGCAGAGCGCACTTCCAGCATGCGGCCGCCCATGCGCCGCCCGTTGACCGCCAGGGTCAGGCCATAGTGGAGCTGCTCCGCCGTGGGATCCGGCAGCACCTCGCCAAACGGCGCGCGCGCAGCAGATGGCGACGGCTTACCGTCTATGGACAGCACTTCGTCACCCGGCCGGATACCCGCATCGAAGGCAGGCGACCCGCGTCGCACGTCCACGATCATCGCGCCGCCATCATGGAACCGCGCATCGAGATCGGCAGCGGTCATCACGATGGCGTAGTCGTCATCGTCGAGCGGGCCGACGATCAGGTGCGGGTCCATGAAGGTGAGCGCGGTGCGATGCATGATCCGCCGCAGCGACCGCTTGTCCGGTGCCTTCGCGGCGATAGCGCGCGACCACTCCAGCTGTGTGTCGACGTCGATATCGTCACGATCGATATAGGCATACCTGCCGCGCAGCTGCTGTTCGAACTCATCCCACGCGGCGGCCGCATCGAAAGCGAGCTGCGACACGGGAGCATCGTCCGGAGCGTCCTGCGCCGCTGCGGGTACGGCAAGCACTATGGCCGAAGCGAGAGCGCATCCCAGCATGGGGTTCGGCATAGTCAGAACCCGACCGGGCCGTCGAGTTCCTTCACGTTCCACCGCAGGCCGTGTTCGTTCAGCATCTGCATGAAGGGATCGGGATCGAATTCCTCGATGTTGAACACGCCCTCGCCTTTCCACGCGCCCTGCAGCACCATCGCGCTGCCGATCATCGCGGGAACGCCGGTGGTATAGGAAACCGCCTGGTTGCCGGTTTCGGCATAGGCATCTTCGTGGTCGCAGATATTGTTGATGTAGAAGGTCTTCTCACCCGAACCGTCGAGCGCCTCGCCGGTGGCGATAACGCCGATGTTGGTCTTGCCCTTGGTGGTCTCGCCCAGCGATTCGGGCTTGGGCAGCACGGCGGCGAGGAATTGCAGCGGGACGATGTCGCGGCCCTGGTATTTCACCGGCTCGATGCTGGTCATGCCGACATTCTGCAGCACGGTGAGATGCGTGATGTACTGATCGCCGAAGGTCATCCAGAAGCGCGCGCGCTCGAGCTCGGGGACGAAGCGGGCAAGGCTTTCGAGCTCCTCGTGGTACATCATGTACATGTTCTTGGGGCCGACGGCCTCGAAGTCGAACTCGACCTTCTTGGCCAGCGCGGGGGTTTCGACGAACGCGCCGTTTTCCCAGTGGCGCGCGGGCGCGGTGATTTCGCGGATGTTGATTTCCGGATTGAAATTGGTGGCGAAATGCTGGCCGTGATCGCCGCCGTTGCAGTCGAGAATGTCGAGCTGGCGGATGGTCTTGAGCTTGTGCTTCTTGAGCCACATGGTGAAGACCGATGTCACGCCGGGATCGAAGCCGGAACCGAGCAGTGCCATGATCCCCGCCTCCTTGAAGCGGTCGTGATAGGCCCACTGCCATTTGTATTCGAACTTGGCCTCGTCCTTGGGCTCGTAATTGGCGGTGTCGAGATAGTGGACCCCGGCCTCGAGACAGGCGTCCATGATCGGCAGGTCCTGATAGGGCAGCGCCAGATTGACGACGAGGCTGGGCTGCACCTTGCGGATCAGATTGACCATCGCCGGGACTTCCTCGGCGTCGATTTCGTAGGTGGCCACGTCCTGCCCGGTGCGCTCCTTGACACTGCGCGCGATGGAATCGCATTTCGACTTGGTGCGGCTGGCGAGATGGATGTCCGCGAAGATATCAGCACTCATCGCCATCTTGTGCACGCATACCGAACTGACGCCGCCCGCGCCGATGACCAGGACTGTCGACATAATAACTCCATTGCTTGCTTGCCCGACCGGCGCGCTCGCGAGGCCGGCGTGATGCTTGCTCACATAGGGAAATGCGCTAGCCCCGCAACATGATCCGAGAAACCATCCGCATGCCGACACGCGAAGGCGTCATCGCCGCGGCCGAGAGCATCGCCGCAATCCTGCCGCCCACCCCGCTGCTGCCGGTCGAAATCGGCGGGGTGCGCTGCCATGCGAAGGCCGAGACGCTGCAGCCGGTCGGCGCGTTCAAGATTCGCGGCGGCTGGTGGCGATTGTCTAACCTGACCCCCGAAGAGCGGGAGCGCGGCGTGGTCGCGGTGTCGAGCGGCAATCATGCGCAAGGGGTCGCCTGGGCGGCGCGGCGGCTGGGCATTCCCTCCGCCATCGTGATGCCGCGCAACGCGCCGCGGGTGAAGCTTGATGCCACGCGCGCGCTGGGCGCCGAGATTATCCTCTACGACCGCCCCGGCGAGGATCGCGACGAGGTCGCCGCGCGGGAGGTCGAGCGCCGAGGCGCGGTTCTGGTCCATGCCTTCGGCGACCCCTGGGTGATCGAGGGGCAGGGCAGCGCCGGGATCGAGATTGCCGCGCAATTGGGCGGCGAGCCCTCGCGGATCGTCGTCTGCTGCGGCGGCGGCGGGCTGGCGGCGGGGCTGGCGCTCGCTTGCCCCACCAGCGCGGTGGTGCCGGTCGAGCCCGAGGGCTGGGACATGGTCGGGCAGGCGCTTGCCAGCCGCGAAATCGTGTCCGTCGGCGCCCATCCGCCCGCGACCATCTGCGATGCGCTCCAGCCCGATGCGACCAAGCCGATCAATCTGGCGGTGCTGCAGGACCGCGCCGAGCCGGGAGTCACCGTCACAGACGAGGACGTTCGCGCGGCTCAGCGCTTCGCCTTTGCCACGCTGCGGTTGGTGGTCGAACCGGGTGGCGCGGCGGCGCTGGCGGCGGCGCTGGCCGGCAAGGTCAAGCTAGACAAGCGCAGCGTGGTGATGCTGACCGGGGGCAACACAGATGCGGCCAGCTTCGCCGCGACCATTACCGGGACCGGCGCGCCGCCATCGCGCGTTTGACAATCTTCTGCCTCGCCCTAGTTTCGCGGGCAACAGGGAGAATACTCAATGCAAGCTCAAATGCTCGCGCCGGCCGCCGTGCTGGTGCTCTGGTCGCTCGTCATGCTGTTCTGGATGGCGTTTACCCGCCTGCCTGCGATGAAGGGCCTTGGCGGCGGATTGAAGGACGCCAAGCCCGGTGGCCGCGGGCAGGATCTCGATGGCGTCATCCCCGACAAGATCCAGTGGAAGGCGCATAATTACGCGCATCTGATGGAACAGCCGACCATCTTCTACCCCACCGCGCTTATCCTGGCGGTCATGGGCGCGGGCGCAATGGATGTGGTGCTGGCGTGGATTTATGTCGCGCTGCGGATCGTCCATTCGGTCTATCAGGCGACGGTCAATGTGGTGAATATCCGCTTCCTGTTCTTCATGCTTTCCACCTTCGCGCTGCTGGTTCTGGCGGTGCGCGCGGTGATGGCGACGCTGCTGTTCGACCCGGGTCTCGCGCCCAGCTGATGGCCCAATCGATGGCCTAATTGACGGAGAATACCATGAACGAGTCCGCCATCCTCCAGCCGGTCGTTGTGCTGCTGGCCTGGACCATGATCATGTGGGTGTGGATGTACGCCACCCGCCTGCCCGCGATGACCAAGGCCGGGCTCGCACCCAACGACCCGCGCGCGACCGGCGTGCTCGACGAGCGGCTGCCCGCGCATGTCCAGTGGAAGGCGCACAATTACAACCATCTGCACGAGCAGCCGACCGTGTTCTACGCGGTCTGCCTGCTGCTCGCGATGGTCGGCTGGGGCGACGGGTTCAACGCGGTTCTGGCCTGGGCCTATGTCGGCCTCAGGGTGCTGCACTCTCTGGTGCAGGCGACGGTTAACGCGGTTGCGGTGCGCTTCGCGCTGTTCGCCCTATCGAGCCTGGTGCTGATCGCGCTCGTTTTCCACGCCGCGATCTGGGCCTTCGACATCCACTTCTAGCCGGTCACTTCGCTAGAAGAATCACTCCGCCGCCACCTGCTCCGGAGCGTGGGCGTGACCGTCGGTATCGATCTCGAGGTTGGCGAGAAACCGCTCGGCGTCCAGCGCAGCCATGCAGCCCATCCCTGCGGCGGTCACCGCCTGGCGATAGACGTGGTCGGTCACATCGCCGGCCGCGAAGACGCCGGGCACTTCGGTCTTGGGGGTGCCGGGTTCGACCAGCAGATAGCCGCCCTCATCCATCGGCAGCTTGCCCTTGAATAGCTCGGTCGCGGGTGAATGCCCGATTGCGACAAAGGCGCCATCGACCTTCAGCTCGCTCGCCGAGCCGTCGACGGTGTCGCGCAGATTGAGATGGGTCAGCCCGCCCGCGAGCGGATCGCCTGCGAAGCTCTCGACCGCCTTGTTCCACAGCACCGAAATCTTTGGGTGGTTGAGCAGCCGCTCCTGCAGGATCTTCTCGGCGCGCAGCGAATCGCGGCGGTGGACCAGCGTGACGTTGTCGGAGTGGTTGGTGAGGTAGAGCGCTTCCTCGACCGCGGTGTTGCCGCCGCCGATCACCGCGACCGTCTTGCCGCGATAGAAGAAGCCGTCGCAGGTGGCGCAGGCCGAAACGCCCTTGCCGCCCAGCTCCTGCTCGCCCGGTGCGCCCAGCCATTTGGCCTGCGCCCCGGTGGCGATCACCAGCGCATCGCCGATATATTCGTCGCCGCTGTCGCCCACCGCGCGGAACGGCGAACCGCCCGCCAGATCGACCTCGACGATGGTGTCCCACATCATCCGCGTGCCGACATGCTCGGCCTGCGCCTGCATCTCCTCCATCAGCCAGGGGCCCTGCACCACGTCGCGAAAGCCGGGATAGTTCTCGACATCGGTGGTGATCGTCAGCTGGCCGCCGGGCTGGAGACCCTGCACCACGATCGGCTCCATCATCGCGCGCGCGCCGTAGATCGCGGCGGAATAGCCCGCGGGGCCGGAGCCGATGATGAGCAGTTTGGTGCGGTGGGTGGCCATGGAAAGTCTCTCAGGGATTGTGTTCGATGAAGCGGTTATATGGGGAGCGGTTGCGCCGCTGTCACGCCACCAGCCGCGACTGCAGCCGTTCGCGCATCGCCTCGTCCACACCTATGATGCTTTCGAGATAGGCATCGAGCGAACCGTGCTCGCGAGCGACCTCCTCGCGATAGGTCGCGAGATAGTCCTCATGCACCTCGAGCAGCGCGCGGATCGCGTCTTCTTCCAGCTTGCGGCCCAGCCGCTGCTCGATCCCGGGGATCGACTGTTCGCGCAGCACCGATAGCGTGGGCGCCGCATTGGTGCGCAAAAACTCGGCGAGCTGGTCCTCCTCGCTGGCGCCCAGCACATGGAGCAGCAACATCGCCGCCACCCCGGTGCGATCCTTGCCCGCGAAGCAATGCACCAGGCTGGCGCCGTCGCGCTCGTCCAGCGCGCGGAAATAGCGCCCGAACATCGCGATCATCGCCGGATTGCGCGGCATGCGGGTATAGACCGCGATCATCCGCTGGCGCGCGAATTCCTCGGTGGTGGTGCTCGCATCGACATCCATGTGCGGCGGGCTGGAACTCGTCTCGCCATCATGGGCGATCACCTCGCCGGCAAAGCCCTCGGCGCGGCGGCAGGGGTTGCGCTCGCGCTCCGACGTGCCGCGCAGGTCGATCACGGTGCGGATATCGAGCGCGGCAATGGCGGCGAGATCGGCATCGCTGGCGCCGACATGCTGGCCCGAGCGGTAGAGCAGCCCGCTGCGGACATGCCCCCCGCCGGCGACCTGCCAGCCGCCGTAATCGCGGAAATTGTGAATGCCCTCGGTGGGGACGAATGGTTCGCGAATCATGCGTCGCAGCGTGGCAGCGCCGGGCGCTGGCAACAAGCGCAGTCTATTCGTTGAGGTCACCTTGCGCGGGCACGAGGATCAGCGTCTGGCCCTCGACCCGCCAGCCCGCGAGCCGCGATAGGACGTTCATGCCGAGCACATTGGTCTGGCCCAGATTGGGGGCGATGATGACGTCGATCCCGCTGGCCTCGATGTTACCGAAGCTCAGCGTGTCGGCGGTGGATATCTGCGCGTTGATCGCGCCATTGGCGGTGGTTATCCGCACCGGGATGCCACCGGTCCGCGCGGCGAGGCCCGCGCGATCGGCGACCTCCTGCGAGACCGCGGTCACCGTGGCCCCGGTATCGACGAGGAAATTGGCGGGCACCCCGTTGAGCTGCGCGTTGAGCCAGTAATGCCCGTCGGGCGAGAGCGGAATGCGCGTCTCGCCTCCTTCGACCACCTGCGCGGGCAGGCCCAGCTGCGGCACCGCGAGGTCGATGCGCGTATCGAAGCGCGACAGCTGGAGGACCACGGTGATCAGGATCGCGCCCAGCGCCAGCGTGCTCAGCGTGCGGACAACGCGCCCGGCTGGCACCCGGCGATGCACCATCACCGCGCCGATCCAGCCGCCAACCATTGCGACGATCGCGGCGATCAGCAGTTCGAAGCGGGGGATCGAGCGCACGATATCGGCGGTCGCATCGAAGGCTGGGGCGAAGTCCATCAGTGCGATATAGGAACGCGACCCCTGCAGGTCCATGAACCGCTGCGCCTCGCCGCGACGGGAGAAGCGATCACTCGAATGTGGCGATCATCCGATCGGCCAGTTCGCGCCCGGAAATCCACGCGCTTTCGATGCGCGGGGCAAGCAGCCAGTCTCCCGCCAGACCCAGGCCCAGCGATGCGTCCCACAGCGCGGGTTCGCCCGCGACCGGCTGCGCCTTCGCATAGAGCCAGCGATGCGCGGCGAGATAGGTCGGCTGCGCGGGCGCGATGGCATTCTCCGCGAAGAAGCCCGCGAGCAATTGCGTGGCGATCTGTTCGGGGGATTGGTCGAGATGGTCGCGCGTCCATTGCGGCGAGGCCTGCAGGACCCAGCTCTCACTGCCGCTGCGGCCCAGCTTGGCGCCATCGCGCGCCGCCCATGCCACGCCTTCGCCGGTCGTGATCGTATCGGCGAGCGGCAGGGTTAGCGCGAAACAGGCCATCACCGTCCAGCATGGCTCCGACGTCGTCAGCTCGGCGCGATCGGCAAACTCCGCCGAGAAGGGCGCCACCAGCGGCCCCGCCTGCTCGGCTGGCACGGCGATGACGACGCTGGTGTAGCCGGAGTGCGCGCCCTCCCCGCCATGCAGCACCCACTGTCCCGCAACCCGCTCGAGACGGTCGATGCGCGTCGCCCAGCGGACATCGAGCCCTTCGGCCATGGCACGGACGGGTTCGTTCATTCCGGGAACGCCAACCAGAGCCTCGGCGCCCGCCGAAGGCCAGGGCGCGACCCTGCCCGCCGCCCGCCATGCCGTAACCTCGGCGCGAAACCGCTCGTCGCGCGCCGTGAAATATTGCGCCCCGTGGTCGAAACGCAATTCACGCCCGTCCACCTCGACGCGCCGGGTCGACATCCGCCCACCGGGCCCGCGCCCCTTGTCGAAGATGTCCGCGGCCACCCCGGCCTGCGCCAGCGCCCGCGCGCAGGACAGCCCGGCCATCCCGGCCCCGATGATCGCAACCTTCATCGCAGAATCACCGCGTCAGGGAGCCTTGCGCGGGTCGGTCGCCTCGGCGAGGATCAGCGAGAAGCGCTCCTCGCCGTCGAGCCAGCGGTTGCGCGGCGACCAGCCGGCGGCATGGAGCAGCATGTCGGCACTGCGGTGGGTGAACTTGTGGCTGTTCTCGGTATGGATCGTCTCGCCCGCCGCCAGCGAGAACGACTCGCCGGAGACTTTGAATTCGATATCGCGGGTGGCTTCGAGATGCATCTCGACGCGGGCATAGGCATCGTTCCAGCGGGCGACATGGCGCAGGCTTTCGATGGGAATGGTGCCCTCGAGCTCGCGATTGATCCGCCGCGCGAGATTGAGGTTGAATTCGCCCGTCACCCCGCCGGCATCGTCATAGGCGGCTTCCAGCACCGCCGTATCCTTGACCAGATCCATGCCAACCAGCAGCAGCGGCTGAACCCCGTGATCGGCCTGCAGCGTGAGCCGCATCGAACGCAGCAATTCGACCGCGGTCCAGGCGACCATATTGCCGATGGTCGATCCGGGGAAGAAACCGAGCTTGGGGGTGCGCTCCACCGCGGCGGGAAGCGTGACCTCGCTCATGAAATCGGCCTCCACCGGATAGACCGGCAGACCGGGGAACTTGGCAGACAGCTCCGCTGCCGCCTGGCGCAGGAAATCGCCCGCGATGTCGAGCGGGACATAGGAGGACGGCGCGATCGCATCGAGCAGCAGCGGGGTCTTGACCGAGCTGCCCGAGCCGAACTCGACCACCGCACGCCCCGGCCCGACCGCCGCAGCAATCTCTGCGGCGCGCGCGGTGAGAATCTCGGTCTCGGCGCGGGTGGGATAGTATTCTGGGACCTGGGTAATATCCTCGAACAATTGCGAGCCGGCATCGTCGTAGAGCCAGCGCGCGGGGATCGCCTTGCGCGATGCGCGCAGACCCTCGAGCACATCGGCGCGAAACGCGCGGTCGATCCCGGCCTCGTCGCGGTCGACGAGGGTTATTGCTTCGCTGGTTGTCATCACAGATCCCTGGCGAGGCGCAGGCCGGTGAACTGCCAGCGCTGGTGGGGGTAGAAGAAGTTGCGGTAGCTGGCGCGCGAATGGCCGCGCGCGGTGGCGCAGCTGGCACCCTTGAGGACGAACTGCCCGCTCATGAACTTGCCGTTGTATTCGCCCACCGCGCCCGGCGCGGGCTGGAACCGCGGGTAGGGCAAATAGCCCGAGCGGGTGAACTGCCAACAATCGCCGAACAGGCTTTCGCTGCCGTGCGGGTGGGCGGGGCCCGCCCTGTCGAGCTGGTTGCCCGCGGCGGGATCATGCGCCGCGCCTTCGCCTTCCTGCCCGCGAGCGATCGCTTCCCATTCGCCCTCGGTCGGCAGCCGCTCACCCGCCCAGCTGGCGAAGGCATCGGCCTCGAAATAGGAGATATGCGTGACCGGAGCATCGGGGTTGCGGGGTTGCCAGCCGGCGAGCGTGAACTGCTCCTCGTCGCGCCAGTAGAGCGGCGCGGAGACGCCCTTGTCCTTCACCCAGCCCCAGCCGTCCGACAGCCACAGCGTCGCTGTCTCGTAGCCGCCATCGGCGATGAAGGCATCCCATTCGCGATTGGTGACCAGCCGCTTGGCCAGCGCGAAGGGTTCGAGCAGCGTGCGATGCGCGGGGCCTTCATTGTCGAAAGCGAAACCCTCCTCCTGATGGCCGATCCGGGCGATGCCCCCGGGGTGGCGGTGCCAGAGGTCGTCGGAGGGTACGGAGGGCGCCGCGCCCTCGCCGATGGCTTCGGCCTCCCACATCGCGGGACCCAGCGGGTTCTGGAACAACGCGTGCTTGATATCGGTCAACAGCAATTCCTGGTGCTGCTGCTCATGCGCAATGCCCAGCGCGATCAGCTCCGCGTGCTGCGGATCCTCGAGTAGCCCCTCCATCGCCGCGGTGACATGCGCACGATAGGCCAGCACTTCGTCGAGCGAGGGGCGCGACAGCATCCCGCGCGCGAACCGCGCGATCCGCTCGCCCTCGGTCTCGTAATAGGAGTTGTGGATGAACGCCCAGCGCTCGTCGAACAGCGCATAGTCCGCGCCATGCTCGCGCAGCAGGAAGGTTTCCCAGAACCAGGTGGTGTGCGCCAGATGCCATTTGACGGGGGAAGCGTCGGCCATCGACTGGATCGTCGCGTCGGCATCGGACAGCGGCGCGGCCAGCGCTTCGCTGAGCGCGCGCGTGGTCCGAAACCGCTCGGCGAGCCCGAGAGAAGGCGCGAAGACGGATCTAGGCTGTAACTGAGTCACGGTCAGACCCCCTCGAAAATGCGACTGCTATTGGACGGCGAGCGAGCCTCACAATGACGAGAAACCGCCGCTTCCGAAAGGGGTTCCGCGAAAAACCTTTCCGGCACCGATGTTAGGGCGACGATTTCGCGACCAGCCGCTCAGGCTGCGTCGGCGCGTCGGACCAGCGCCTCGGCGTTGAGCATTTCCGCCAGCAGGAAGGCGAGTTCGAGCGATTGCGCGGCGTTGAGGCGCGGGTCGCAGTGCGTGTGATAGCGATCGCCCAAAGCCTCGTCGGTGATCGCCACCGCGCCGCCGACGCATTCGGTCACATCCTGCCCGGTCATCTCGACATGGATTCCTCCGGGATGCGTGCCCTCGGCGCGATGAACCGCGAAGAAGCCCTTAACCTCGCTCAGGATGCGGTCGAAGGGCCGCGTCTTGAAGCCGCTGTCCGCCTTGACGACATTGCCGTGCATCGGGTCGCAGCTCCACACCACCGGATGGCCTTCGCGGGTTGCGGCGCGCACCAGCGGCGGCAGGCCCTTTTCCACCTTGTCGTGGCCGAAGCGGCTGATCAGTGTGATGCGCCCGGGCTCGCGCTTGGGATTGAGCGTGTCGAGCAGCCGCAGCAGCGCCTCGGGTTCGAGGTTCGGCCCGCATTTGAGGCCCAGCGGATTGCCGATGCCGCGCGCGAATTCGACATGCGCGCTGCCCTCGAAGCGGGTGCGGTCGCCGATCCAGACCATATGGGCGCTGGTGTCGTACCATTCGCCGGTCAGCGAATCGCGGCGCGTCATCACCTGCTCGTAGGGCAGCAGCAGCGCCTCGTGGCTGGTGTAGAAGGTGGTGCGCTGCAATTGCGGCATGGTGTGCGGATCGATCCCGCAGGCTTCCATGAAATCGAGCGATTCGCCGATCCGGTCGGCGATATCGGCGAATTTGTCGGCCCACGGGCTGCGCCCCATGAAGTCGAGCGTCCACTGGTGGACCTGCCGCAGATTGGCATAGCCGCCGCCCGCGAAGGCGCGCAGCAAGTTGAGCGTGGCGGCGGCCTGCGAATAGGCGCGCACCATGCGCTGGGGATCGTTGCGCCGGGTGTCGGGGTCGAATTCTATCCCGTTGATGTTGTCGCCAAGATAGCTCGGCAGCGTGACGTCGCCCTGCGTCTCGGTGGGCGAGGAGCGCGGTTTGGCGAATTGCCCGGCCATCCGCCCGACCTTCACCACCGGATGCTTGCTGGCAAAGGTCAGCACCACCGCCATCTGCAGGATCACGCGGAAAGTGTCGCGGATGTTGTCGGGGTGGAATTCGGCGAAGCTCTCGGCGCAATCGCCGCCCTGCAGCAGAAAGGATTCCCCCGCCGCAACCTGCGCCAGATCGGCCTTGAGCGCGCGCGCCTCGCCGGCGAAGACCAGCGGCGGATGCGAGGTGAGCGTCTCCTGCGCGGCGGACAGCGCGCTGGCGTCTTCGTAGTGCGGCAAATGCCGCGCCTCGAATTGCGTCCAGCTGTCGGGCGTCCACGCCTGCGTCATCATCGGTCCATTCATTCGCCACACGGCAGTATCGCCGTCGCACTTGCGCAATTATCGCAAGCGTAGGCGGCGTTATGGCGCAAGCATGTTTTGCTTGGCCAGCGCAAAAACCCGATTGCCGAGATCGGGGTTAGTGGCTCCGCCTCAGCGCCCCTGCATCAGTACCGGGGCGCTCGAGGGACGGATTTCCTCCGCGAGCTGCGCGCCCTCGGGGATCACCGCCAGCCGCCAACCGTCGCGACCGCCGAAATATTTCTGCGCCAGTTGCATCATCGCCTCGGGCGTGGTCCGCGAATAATCGGTCAGCAGCGAGCGCAGCAGCGCGATCCGGCGCGGATCGACGGTCGAACCCTCGAGCTGGTAGAGCCAGAACAGATTGCCGCTCGAGGCGCGCGAGATCGACTGGCGCAGCGGCTCGGTCACCCGCGCCAGCTCGTCCTCGGCCGGGGGCGTGGTGGCGAGCTCATCGGCGATCCGCTCCGCTTCCTGGAAGAAGATCGGGACGTCTTCGGGCTGCAGTTGCGCCAGCGCGCTGATCCGCCCGCCGCTCTCGATGTCGCTCGGCCATTCGGACCGCACGATCGGCGCGTAGCTGGCCCCCGCCCGCTCGCGCATAGCGTCGAACAGCCGGTTGTTGAACAGCTGGACGAGGATTTCGAGCTGACGCGATTCGCGCAAGCCAGCGACCCCGCCGCCGCTCGGCCAGGCGATCACCGCCGCCGCCTGGTTGGCATCGCCGCGGTGATAGCGGACGATCGTTTCCTCCTCCTCGGGGAAGGAGGGAACGCGCGCCGCGATTTCCGTAGGGAGGTCGCCGCGTGGTTCGAGAGCGCCGAAGGTACTCGCCAGCGCCGCCACCGCCTCGTCGCGCTCGAAATCGCCGAAGATCAGCACCTCGATCGGACCTTGCGCCAGCAACGGCTCCCAGAAGGCGCGGAAGCCCTCGGGGTCGGTCGCGGCAAGCGCAGCCAGGTCTGGCGTCGCGAAGCGCGCATCGCCATCGCGCAGCAGCGCGTCGAGGTCGCGGTTGAGCACGCCCGCCGGGCTGGTGGCATAGCTTTCATAGGCCAGCCGCGCCGCGGCCTGCGCGCGCAGAACCGGGTTCGGATCCCAGCGCGGCTGATCGAGCTTGGCGGCGAAGAGATAGAGCTGGTCGGCGAGATCCTCGGCGCGGGTCTGCGCGAAGAAGGTGAAGGCGCCTTCGTCGACCGCGAAGTCGAAACCCATCTTGCGCCCGGTGCTGATCCGGTCGAGCTCTTCCTCGCCCAATTCGCCGATGCCCGAGCCGATCAGCGCCATCTCGCCGAGCCGGACATAGGCGGCCTGGTCCGGATCGATCGAGCGATAGCCGCCGCCGAAACGAAGCTTGACCGAGACGCGGCCCGGCTCTGCATTGTTGGCCCACAACAGCGCCTTGACGCCATTGGCGAAATCGACGCGTTCGACATCGAGCACGCCGATCGGACCAGCCCGGACCACTTCACCCGCTTCGCCGATGGGCGGCAGTTCGTCGAAAGCGATCGTTGCGGCGGTGAGCCGGGCGCTGCCATCGGGCTCGACCGGAGCAGCGAGCGCGGCGCGCAGCTGCTCGGCGCTCGCCTCGCCTGCGGCAGGGGTGACATAGGCCGCGCGGATCACCGGCCCCGCGAACAGCGCGCGGGTGTGGTCGAGGATCTGCTGCGGGGTAATCGCATCCTTCATCCCGCGGAACACCTCGAGCACGGTCTCGGGCGCCGCGACCGCCTCGCGGATATCGACCGCCTGGACGATATCGTCGGCCAGCCGCCCGCCCGCCATCACCGAGCGTTCGGCGACCGAGCTTTCGAAGACCTGTTCGAATTCGGCGATCTCGCGATCGATTTCCTCCTCGGTCGGCGGGGTGGCGAGCGCATCGGCAATGACGCCGCGAACATCGCCAAGCGCGGTTTCCCAGTCTTCGCTGAGCGGCGCAAGGCTGACGAAGGTAGCATCCGTCGAGCGGCTGATATCGTCCTGCCGGACCTGCGCGTAGAGATAGCTGCCACCGGCGCGGGCGCGCGATTCCAGCCGCCGGTTGATCAGCGCCTGCGCCAGCGAATCGCGCAGGAGGCCCTGATTGTAGACGATGGTGTCCTGCACCGGGCGCCACGGGCGCAGCACCGCATAGGTCAGGCTGCGCGGCAGATCGGGCTCGACGATCGCCACGGTTTCGCCGACCGGATTGGCCGGATCGGTGGCGGGAGGCGCGACGGGGTCGCCGAAATCGGGGGCCGGGGTCAGTTCGCCGCGTCCTTCCCAGTCGCCGAACTTCGCTTCGATCTGCGCGGCGAGCAGCATCGGATCGACATCGCCGACCGCGACGATCACGGTGTTCTCGGGCCGGTACCAGCGGCGGTGGAAGGCGTTGACGCTCTTGCCGGTGGCGGCCTGCAGCGTTTCGACTGTGCCGATGGGATTGCGCGATGCAAGCCGCTGGCCGGCGAACAGCGTGGCACGACTCGCGTCCGCGCTGCGTTGCGCCGCGCCGCCACGTTCGCGCATCTCGGCAAGGATGATCGGCACTTCGGCACCGACGGTGGCATCGCTGAGCACCGGTTCGCGGACCATGCCCGAGAGCAGCTTCATGCTCTCCTCGAGCTTGGCGTCATCGATATTGGGCAGGTCGAGCTTGTAGACCGTGTGCGTCGGGCTGGTCTCGGCATTGGTGTCGCTGCCGAAGGTGGCGCCCAGCCGTTGCCAGGTCGGGATCGCCTCGGAGGTGCCGAGATATTTGCTCTCGCGGAACAGCAGGTGTTCGAGCAGGTGGGCATAGCCGAGTTCGCTCTCGGCCTCGTGCAGCGAGCCGGCATCGATGCGGACCCGGATCGAGGCCTGGTCGGGCGGCACGCCGTTGCGGCGCACCGCGTAGCGCAGGCCGTTGTCCATCTCGCCGAACAGCCATTCCTCGTCGCGCGGCACATCGCTGCCGCGATAGATCCACGGCACTTCGTCGCCGGTCTGCAGCGCTGTCTGCGCCGGAGCGGGAGCGGGAAGCGATAGCGGCGCCGCGATCTCCTGCGCCAGCACGGGGTGCACGGCGAAAAGAGCGATCGGGGCGAGAAGTGCTAGGCGCCGGGCGGCACGCGCGAAAATGGTCATGCGCCGCTTATAGGGCGCGTATGGGTGAAGCGATAGTGAACGCGAAGGCGAGAACTGGTGCCTTGCCCCGGTCGGGTGCGCACCCTACATCGCAAGGCATGTTCATAGAGACCGAAACAACGCCCAATCCGGCGAGCCTGAAATTCCTCCCCGGCCAGCAGGTGATGAGCCAGGGCACGCGCGAATTCGCCGATCCCGAAGCCGCCGAGGCCAGCCCTCTGGCGCAGGCGATTTTCGACACCGGCGAGGTCGTGAACGTCTTCTTCGGCAGCGATTTCATCTCGGTGACCGCAGCCCCCGGGGTCGACTGGAATGCGCTCAAGCCGCAGGTGCTTTCGATCCTGCTCGACCATTTCGTTTCCGAGGCCCCGCTGTTCGCGCCCGGCACCGCCGGCGCAATCGCGGTCCCCCCCGAAGGCGGCGAGCTGCTGGTCGAGGAAAGTGCCCAGGACGCGGATATCGTCGCGCAGATCAACGAATTGCTCGACACCCGCGTCCGTCCTGCGGTGGCGGGCGATGGCGGCGACATCCAGTATCGCGGCTTCAAGGACGGGATAGTCTTCCTCACGCTGCAGGGCGCCTGCTCGGGCTGCCCCTCCTCCTCCGCGACGCTCAAGCACGGCATCGAAGGCCTGTTGAAACATTACGTCCCGGAGGTCATCGAAGTCCGCGCGGCCTGATTTCGACCAGACTTTCCCAGCAAGACACAGGACTTCCATGCCCCAGCAGTTCCACGACCATGCGCTGTCCGCCGACGCGCTCGACCAGATCTTTCGCGAAGCGCGCAGCTACAATGGCTGGCTCGACAGGCCGGTGAGCGACGATCAGCTCCATGCAATCTACGAGCTGATGAAAATGGGTCCGACCTCGGCCAACATGCAGCCCGCGCGGATCGTGTGGGTGAAATCGCAGGACCAGAAGGACAAGCTCGCCTCGCTGGCTCTGGAAGCCAATGCTGACAAGATCCGCGCCGCTCCCGTTACCGCGATCGTGGGATACGACATCGATTTCCACGAGGAACTGCCCTGGCTGTTCCCGCACACCGACGCCAAGAGCTGGTTCCAGGGCGACGAGGCCGGGCGGATCGAAGGTGCCAAGCGCAACTCCGCGCTGCAGGGTGCCTATATGATCATCGCCGCGCGCGCGCTCGGTCTCGATTGCGGGCCGATGTCCGGCGTCGATCTCGACGGCGTCACCAAGGCCTTCTTCGCCGACCAGCCGCGTCACCGCGCCGACTGGATCTGTTCGATCGGCTATGGCGACCCGACCAGCATCTTCGAGCGCAGCCCGCGTCCCGATTTCGACAAATTCACCCGGATCGTCTGAGGTCTGCCGCTTGATGCGCGCGCAAGGCTGAGGCATCGCACACGGATGCGAACGCTCGCGATCGAATGCGCCACCGAAGCCTGCTCCGTCGCCCTGTTCGAGGGTGCGGATGATGGCGTGCAACTGCTCGACCATCGCCATGAGATCATCGGGCGCGGCCATGCCGAACGGCTGGTGCCGATGATTGCCGAACTGGCCGCTCGCGGGCGGGCGGATCGCATCCTGGTGTCGCTCGGCCCCGGCAGCTTCACCGGAACGCGGATCGGGCTGGCAACGGCGCGCGCGCTGGGAATTGCCTGGGGTTCGCAAGTATCGGGTTTCCCGACGCTCGCGCTGGTCGCCGCGACGGCTCGGTCCGTTCTCGATGCCAGCGATTCGGCACTGCTGGTGGCGATGAGCGGCGGCCATGGCGAATACTTCGTCCAGCCCTTCGATGCTCGAGGGCTGCCGCTGGCTGACCACGCTTCGCTGGCCCCGGATGCCGCCGCCGGTTTCTCCGACACACCCCTGGTCGCAGGCAGCAAGGCGAAAGAATTGGTGGCGCTGCGCGGCAGCGGCGAGGCGCTCAACCTGCTGCCCGATGCGAGCTACGCCATCGCCCTCCCCCTCTCGCTGCTCACCGTCCGCCTCGCGCCGATCTACGGCCGACCGCCGGATGCAAAACTCCCGGCATGACGCAGGAAGAGACGATCGACGCCATCATGCTGGTCATGGACCGGGCGTTCGATCCGTTCTGGAGAGAAGCCTGGAACCGACAGCAGGTTGCGGACAGTTTCGCGCTCTCCACGACCCATGCACTGCTGCTCGATGCACAGGGAAATATCGCTCAAGAGACCGGGGACGCGATCGGTTTTGTCTTGTCGCGTCTGGTGCTGGATGAAGAAGAATTGCTGTTGGTCGCCATCATGCCCGAATATCGTGGTCGGCAACTGGGCAAGCGCCTTATCGAATATTCCGCTGCGGCCTCGCGGAAAAGGGGCGCCACCCGGATGTTTCTTGAAATGCGCGCCAACAATCCGGCCGAACGGATTTACCGCGCCGCCGGCTTCGAGCGCATCGGAATCCGAAAGGATTACTACCGCACCGCCGACGGCCAGAAACTCGACGCGATCACTTTCGGCAAAGACTTAACCAATTGATCGATCCGTTTGTGGAGTATTACTTGAAATTCCCCCTACTGGAGTTGCAATCGCAATCCGATCGGTTCATGGGCCGCCGCACAAGCCTCGACAACAAGAGGCCAAAACAACCAGACCGGATCGCTAAGGATTGAAAATGGATAATTTCGAAACCGACACGAGCGAAATGCTCATCACCCTCACCAGCGACATCGTCGCTGCCCATGTCAGCAACAACAGCGTCTCCGTGGACGAAGTCCCCACGCTGATTTCCAAGATCTACGGCGCGCTCGCCGAGCTCGGCCACAGTGGCGAGCCGGTTGAGGAAATGCCCGACCCCGCCGTATCGGTGCGCGCGTCGGTCAAGCGCGACCATCTCGTCTGCCTCGATTGCGGTAAGAAGATGAAGATGCTCAAACGCCATCTGACCACCGAGCACGACATGACCCCGGCCGAATATCGTGATCGCTGGAGCCTGTCGGCCGATTACCCGATGGTCGCCCCCGAATACGCCGAGACTCGCCGCGATCTCGCCAAGAAGATCGGCCTCGGCCGCAAGCCCGGCCAGCAGCGCGGTCGCAAGAAGAATACCGCCTGAGCGCAGGCTGATGCTTGAGCAAGACGCCCCGCCCCCCTATGGGTGCGGGGCGTTTTCTCTTATTGGAGCCTGACTTGCAGCAGCGGATCGACCTCGAGCAGCTTTGTGCGGACAAGGGACTGCGGATTACCGAGCAGCGTCGCACCATCGCGCGCGTCCTGTCCGAGAGCGACGACCATCCCGATGTGGAAATGCTGCACGCACGTGCTTCGGCGATCGATGCCAAGATTTCGATCGCCACGGTCTATCGCACCGTTCGCCTGTTCGAGGATGCCGGCATCCTCGACCGCCACGATTTCGGCGACGGCCGCGCGCGCTACGAAGCCGCGCCCGAGGCGCATCACGATCACCTGATCGACGTCGAGAGCGGCAATGTCGTCGAATTCGTCGATCCCGAACTCGAAGCGCTGCAGAAACAGATCGCTGAGAAGCTGGGCTACCGGCTCGTCGACCACCGGATGGAACTCTATGGCGTCCGGATCGACCGCGAGGACTGAAACCCGCAGCGACGCGCGGCTGGCCGCGATGCGCGGCGAGACCACCCTACTCGACTGGCCCGGCCGGCTCCGGTTGACGCTGCGCACCGCGGGCATCCTCGGTCTGCTGATCGTATTCGTCCCGCTGCATTACCTGTTCCGCATCTTCGCCTATGGTTCGCCCTTCCCGATGTATTTCCTGCGCTATGTGGCGCGGGTATCGGGCGCGCGGGTTGAGATCATCGGCACCCCGCTGCGGCGTGAAGTGTTCTTTATTTCCAACCACATCTCCTGGATCGATATCCTGGCTCTGGCCGGTGCCAGCGGCACCGCCTTCGTCGCGAAATACGAACTGTCGCAGGTCCCGGTGATCGGCTGGCTGTGCTCGCTCAACTGCACGGTCTTCGTCCAGCGCGAGAACCGTCTCGGCGTCGCCGCCCAGATCAACGCCTTGCGCGAGGCGCTGGCGGACAATTGGTCGGTGACGGTCTTTCCCGAAGGCACGACCACCGACGGCCATTCGCTGCTGCCGTTCAAATCCTCGATGCTCTCGGTGCTCGAGCCGCCGCCGCCGGGCGTGCTCGTCCAGCCGGTGATGCTGGATTATGGCGAGGCGGGCGAGGAAATCGGCTGGATCGGCGACGAGGGCGGGCTCAACAACGCCAAGCGAATCCTTGCGCGGCGCGGCACCTTCCCGGTGCGGATCCATTTCCTCGAACCCTTCAGCCCGGAAGAATATCGCGGCCGCAAGGCGATCGCCGCCAAGGCGCGCGAGGAGATCCAGGAAGCCCTGCTGGCGGCGCTGGACCACCCGCTGCGCGATTTTGCGCATACGGTCGCGCCGATCCGCTATGTCGCACCCGCGGACCGCGCGGGAATACCGCGAAACTAGAGTTCGGCGCGCACCAGCCAGTCGTGGAAAATCCGCACCGGGCGTTCCTCGAGCGCGGTCGGTCGGCAGACGAACCAGTAGCTGTAGGGGCTTTCGACCTCGACCCCGTAGAGATTGGTCAGCCTTGCATCGGCAGCGCGGCGCAGATGGTCGTCATGCATGATCGCGATCCCCAGCCCCTGTGCTGCCGCTGCCAGCATCAGCTGGCCCGAATCATAATGGTCGATCGCCGCGGGCTCGAGATCGTGGAGCATGAGCGCCGCCTTCCACGCCTCGAAACTCGCGGGCAGTTCCTGGTGGATGAGGAAGGTCTGCTTCGCCAGCCGCTCGCGATCGGGTTCGTCCCCGACCGCCTCGGCGATCGCGCGATTGGCGATGGCGTGGACGCGGTTGTAGTCGAGCCGCACCGCATGCAGCCCGCTGGCTGGCCCGCGCGAGAGGATGATCCCGGCGTCGAGCGTGTCGCCCACGCGGTCCTCGATGTGCGGCCCGGTGTCGATATCAATATGCAGCAGGGGGTGCGAAGTGCGCAGCTCGCTCAACCGCGGGAACAGCCGCTGGCTGCCGAACAGCGGCAGCACGCCGAGCCGCAGCCGCAGCAATGAAAGGTTCTCGGACTGGCTTTCGACCGCGCGGGCCAGCGCCTCGAGATGCGGATTGACCGATTCGTAGAAGGCCTGGCCTTCGTCGGTCAGCTGCATCGACTGGCGCGCACGGGTGAACAGCTTCTTGCCGACGAAACTTTCGAGATTGCCGATCCGGCGCGACAACGCGGAGGGGCTGAGCCCCAGTTCGTCGGCGGCGGCGCGAGCCGATCCGAGGCGGACGGTGCGGGCGAAGGCTTCGAGCGCGCGGAGCGGGGGAAGTCGGCGGATGACCATCCCCTACTCCATGGCGTCCGCAAGCCGTCCTGTCGAGTGCGCGATCAGTCCGACTCCTCCTGCTTGGGCTCATGCAGCCGCAGACGGGTGACATGGGTTTCGTCGCCGGCGATGACCTCGATCCGCCAGCCGCTCGGATGGTCGACCACCGCGCCGACGGGTGGGACCTGTTCGGCCAGGACGAAGGTCAGCCCGCCGAGCGTATCGACCGATTCCTCGACCTCGGCCAGACGCGGGTCGATCCGTTCGGCAACCTCGTCGAGTTCGGCGCGGGCATCGCAATCCCACATTCCGTCGCCGATCGAGAGGATCATATCCACCGGGGTCTCGTCGTGCTCGTCCTCGATCTCGCCGACGATTTCCTCGACCAGATCCTCGATCGTGATGATTCCGTCGGTGCCGGAGAATTCGTCGAGCACGATGGCGAGATGCATTCGCTGCGCGCGCATGTCGGCGAGCACGTCGAGCGCATTGCGCGTCTGCGGGACGTAGAGCGGCTGGCGCATCAGCACCGTCCAGTCGGCGGGTGGCTCGTCGCCCCGCGCCAGAAACGGAAACACATCCTTGAGGTGGATCATGCCGACCACCTCGTCGAGCTGGTCGCGATAGACGGGCAGCCGCGAATGGCCATGCTCGGCGAAGGTGTTGACCAGTTCTGCCCAGCTGGCGGAGGCTTCGACCGCGATAATCTCGCCGCGCGGGATCGAGACATCGTCGGCATCGTGTTCGCTGAAATGCAGCAGATTGCGCAGCATCTGGCGTTCGACAGAGGACAGGTCGCCCTTGCGGTTCTCGACCGTTTCCGGGGTGCCGGAGTTTTCGCCCTCGTGCTCGTCGATGGCTTCCTCGAGCTGCGCACGCAGCGAGCGATCGCCGCTGTCGGAGTCGAACAATCTACGGATTGCGGGCCAGAGCCCGCCGCTACTTTCCGCGTCTCCCGCGGTTGATGACGAATCGGGCATGGCCCTTGAACGCACTCCTTCTAAACGCGATCCCCATATGGGTCGGGGATTGCCAGTTTTTCAAGCGCCGCGATCTCCAGCCGCTCCATCGCCTCGGCCTGTGTGTCGCATCCGACATGGTCGTGGCCCGCCAGATGGAGGAATCCGTGGACGATCAAATGGGTCGCGTGATCGGCCAGCGACACGCCCTTTTCTACCGCTTCGCGCGCGCAGGTTTCGTGCGCCAGCGCGATATCGCCGAGCAGTTCGGGCGGCCCGTTCGCTGCCAAAGCCAGCAGATCGTCGCGCCCCAGCATCGGGAAGGACAGCACATTGGTCGGCTTGTCGCGCCCGCGCCATTCGCGGTTGAGCGCGTGGACCTCGGCATCGGAAGTGAACAGCAGGCTGGCGGTAAGCCGGGGACTGGCAAGCTCGGGCGCGACGCCGGAGACGGCCAGTGCTGCGCGCTCGGCAAGCGCGGACCAATCGTCGCTGGGCCAGGGAGGCTCGATCTCGGTGTCCAGGTCCACTGTCTTCGGGCTTTCGGTTTGGTGCAGTCCGCAAATGTCGAGCAAGCACTTAAGGCGATCGTCACAAGAAAGGAATGACCGGGACTGGCTGGATCGCCGATTTACCGGTTTGGGCCGTTGCACGCGGAAAGCAGTCATGGACGCATCGCCAGAGAGAGAGCGTTAACCCTTGTCGGTTAACCTAATTGGATGACCAATACAGATCGTCGAGAAGATCGCGTGCTCGCCGATTTCGAGTGCGCGCGGCTTGCCACCCTGGATAGCCTGGGAGTGCTCGACACGGCCCCCGAACGCGAGTTCGATGCCATCGTCCAATTGGCCAAGCATCTCATGAACTGCAAGATTGCCCTCGTATCTCTGATCGACAAGGATCGTCAGTGGTTCAAGGCCAAGATTGGCCTCGATGTGGACCAGACCCCTCGCGAATTGGCATTTTGCGCCCATGCCGTCGCTGCAGATGACATTCTGATCGTTCCGGATGCGACGAAGGACAATCGATTTTCCAGTAATCCCCTCGTCACTGGCGCGCCCAATATACGCTTTTACGCGGGCGTTCCGATACATGCCGCGATGCTCGACACTCCATCAAAGCTGCTTCCCTTGGGAACCCTCTGCGTGATTGACGACAAACCGCGCGAAGTCGATCCCGGTGACATGAAGCTTCTGGTTGAACTGGGGCATTTGGTGGAAACACTCATTGCTGCAAGATCATCGGCCGCCGCAGCGGTCGGTTTCGCCGAGGAGCGCGGCCGCAATCTCCACGCACTGGATCGAAAACACCGCCAACTTCGTCAAGCGGAGCGGATGGCGAATATCGGATCGTGGCGCCTAACTCTCGCCGATAACCAGACCGAATGGTCAGAGCAGACGTATGCGATACACGGCGTCCCGATCGGTGACGGCAAGCCTCTTGATACGGCGCTGGATTTCTATCCTCCCAAAGCGCGCGCGACTATCACCAATGCTCTGGAACGCACTATGAGGACGGGCGAACCTTTCGACGTCGAGACCGATTTCACTACCGCGCAGGGAGAGTATCGACGGGTCCGCAGCATTGGCGAACTCGAAGTGGACGATGGCCAGCCGGTCGGGCTGATCGGCGTATTTCAAGACATCACCGCGCGCTTCATGATGGAAGAGGCCCTTCGCGATGCGGCCTACACCGACGATCTCACGCGGATAGCCAGTCGCGGACGCTTCAATGAATTCGTTGACGACAAGATCAGGGCGACAGTTGCAGCCGGCGAGCTCTGCGCACTGCTCCTGATCGATCTCGACCATTTTAAGGCCGTGAATGATCGGTTCGGCCATCACGCCGGTGACGAGGTTCTCCGAGTGATGGCGGAGCGATTGAAAGCAGATTATCTTTCAAGCTGCTTTGCGGCCCGGCTCGGCGGCGACGAGTTTGTCCTGCTGATTTCAGATCAGGCGATCCTCAAGGATATTACGGGCTTGCTGCGCAGGCTGCTATTCGATCTTCAACACTCGGTTAGCGCCAACGGGCTGACGCTAGACGTATCCGCAACGATCGGCGCATGCTGGCTGGGAGGCCAGATTACCGATCGCGGCCAGTTACTGCGCAATGCCGATTCAGCGCTTTATGAGGCGAAGAGGACGCAGCGTGGGTCAGCCATGATTGCAGGGAGATCCGAAGTCATTCTGCCAAGCCAAGATGGATCGGTTCCACTAGTCTTGGTGAAAAAATAGCTCTTCTGCTCATACCCCGATTGGCATCCCACGACCCACAGCTGGTTGCCGGCGAGAATCCGCTCTAGAGCACCGGGCGGGATCAGTTCGACGAGCGGCACTGGGTCAAAAGCGGCCAAACGACGATGAGCGTGGTTTCCTCCGTCCTAGCGAAATGGCACCTGTTTATGCGTCGGGTCCCTCATAGGCTTCGACAATCCGGCCCACGATCGGATGGCGCACCACGTCCTTGGCGCTGAAGCGGATCGTGCCGAAGCCTTCGACCGCTTCCAGCTTGTCGACCGCATCGGCCAGACCGCTCATCCCGATGCCGCCGGGAATATCGACCTGCCGGGGATCGCCGCACACCACCATCCGGCTGTTCTGCCCGAAGCGGGTGAGGAACATCTTCATCTGCTCGCGGGTGGTGTTCTGCGCTTCGTCGAGGATGATGAAACTGTCCGCCAGCGTGCGCCCGCGCATGAAGGCGATCGGTGCGATCTCGATCTCGCCGCTGGCCATCCGGCGGTCGACCTGTTCGGGCGGCATGCAGTCGTAGAGCGCATCGTAGAGCGGGCGCAGGAAGGGATCGACCTTGTCCTTCATGTCGCCGGGCAGGAAGCCCAGCTTCTCGCCCGCCTCGACCGCCGGGCGCGACAGGATCAGCCGCTGCACGCTGCCGCTGATCAGCTGGCTGACCGCCTGCGCGACCGCGAGATAGGTCTTACCGGTACCTGCCGGGCCGAGCGCGAAGATGATGTCGTCGCGGCTGAGCGAGCGCATGTAGGTGGCCTGCGCCACGCTGCGCGGGACGATGGTCTTGCGCCGCGTGCGGATCATGATCGGCGGCAGGTCGGGTTCGCCCTCGATGATCCCGTCGAGCGTCGGCTCGTTGGACATCGCGATCACCGCTTCGATCGTCCCGGCGTCGAGATCCTCGCCCAGAGCAAGGCGATCGTACATCGCCTGCAGGACGTCCCGGGCGCGGGCGACATTGTCCTCGGGGCCCTCGACGTGAATCTGGTCGCCGCGCGCCGAGATGAACACGCCGAGGCGGTTCTCGACCTGGACCAGATTGGCGTCGAACTGGCCAAACAGCGCGCCCAGCAGACTCTGGTTGTCGAATGTGAGCTCGGTCTGGGCGCGGCGGATCTCGCGCTGGGGAACGGGCGGACGCGACAGCGCGGGAGTGGCACCATTGCGGGGTCTGCTGGCGGATTTGCGAGCCATAGGGTCCTTTGCAACTCGGCCATGCACGGCCTTGTGAGTCGGGAACTTACGCCCGCCACCGCGCAGTGCAAGCGGTGCTGCGGCATGGCGGGGGATTGTCACGCCGACGCAATGGTCTGGCGATGCTTAACCGATGCTGGAGAGGCCCTCAGGCCGCGACGGTCTCGCGCACGACCCCGCGCAGCGAGTTAGGCCCCGCCTCGGCGAGATGGACCCGGACCAGATCGCCGATCGCGCAATCGCCCTCGAACCAGACCGATTGCAGCCAGGGCGATTTGCCCAGCCATTGCCCGGGAAGCTTGCCCTTGCGCTCGACCAGCACCTCGCAATCGCGCCCCTCGCTCGCGCGGTTGAAGGCGTGCTGGTCTCGGTTGATCGCGGCCTGCAGCCGCTGGAGCCGCTCGTCCATCACGTCCATGCCGACCTGGTCCGCCATGGTGGCAGCAGGCGTGCCCGGACGCGGCGAATATTTGAAGCTGTAAGCCTGCGCGTAACCGACCGCATCGACCAGCGCGAGCGTCTCGGCGAATTCGGCCTCGGTCTCGCCGGGGAAGCCGACGATGAAATCGCCGCTCAGCGCAAGATCGGGTCGCGCGGCGCGGAAACGTTCGAGCAGGCGCAGATAGCTGTCCGCCGAATGGCTGCGGTTCATCGCCTTGAGCACGCGATCCGAGCCGCTCTGCACCGGCAGGTGGAGATAGGGCATCAGCTTGGGAACCTCACCATGCGCGGCGATCAGCGCGTCGTCCATGTCGGCCGGATGGCTGGTGGTGTAGCGGATGCGTGCCAGACCATCCACTTCGGCCAATGCGCGGATCAGGCCCGCAAGTCCGACGCCATGGCCGCGCTCGTCCTCGCCGCTCCAGGCCGAGACGTTCTGGCCCAGCAGGGTGATTTCGCGCGCGCCGGCCTCGACCAGTCTGCGCGCCTCGAGCGTCAAATCGGCAAAGGGCCGAGAGATTTCCGCGCCGCGGGTGTAGGGCACCACGCAATAGGTGCAGAACTTGTCACAGCCTTCCTGTACGGTGAGGAAGGCGGCGGGCGCGCTTTTGCGGCGCTCTGGCAGCGCGGCGAATTTGGCGATCGCGGGCATGTCGGTGTCGCTGTTGCGTTCGCCCTGCACCGCCTTGTCGATCATCGCGGGCAGGCGGTGATAGGCCTGCGGGCCGACCACCATCGACACCGCTGGGGCGCGCGCCATGATCTCGTCGCCTTCGGCCTGCGCCACGCAGCCCGCGACCGCGATCAGCGGGGTCTTGCCCTCCTTGGCACCGGCTTTCACCAGCCGGCCGATGTCGGAATAGACCTTCTCGGCGGCGCGCTCGCGGATGTGGCAGGTGTTGAGAACCACCAGATCGGCCTCTTCGCCCTCGGGCGCGGGCAGTATCCCGCGCTCGCCGAGCATCTCGGCCATGCGCTCGCCGTCATAGACGTTCATCTGGCAGCCGAAGCTCTTGACCCTGTAGGTCCGGGGGGCAGTGGTCGGTTTCATGGGAGGCCGCGCCTTACGGGAAAGGGGGCGGCGTTTCAATGGTGCGGCGACGCTGTGGAAGCCAGGCTTGCGGAGCCGGGGGCGAGTGCTAGACCCTGCCTTGTCCGCCACCGATCGAGGAACTCTTGCCCCGCCCCCGTATCCTGCTGTTGCTGGCCACACTCGGAACGCTTTTGGCACTGTTCTGGTGGCAAGCGAACCGTTATGGTGACAACAGTCTCGAATGGTTCATGCAGCGGCACGGTCTCTCCGCCGCGAGCATCGCCTACGGACCAGCGGGAGCGGAACCGGCCCGGCTGGCCATCGGCACCGGCCCCGAGGCGGTCATGCCCTATTATAGCCTCTCCAAGCCGCTCACCGCCGCCACGTTGCTGGCGCAGGTCGAGGCGGAGACGATGCGGCTCGACGATCGCTTCGCCGGGGCGAGCCTGCGCCAATTGCTCCAGCACACCGGCGGTTGGGACGCAGCCGAGGCTGGCGATCCGGTCGCCGACCGCGATGGCGGGCCGCCCTGCATCGCCCTGCCGGTGCCCCCGCGCCAGTTCGCTGCTGGGACGCGCTACGCCTATTCGAACACCGGCTATTGCCTGCTGGGTGCAGCGCTGGAGCAGGCCACCGGCCTGTCCTACGAAGATGCGGTCCGCGCGAGTTTTCCCGAAGCGGATGAAATGGAATACGACGGCTTGTTCGGTCCGGCGGGCGGCTGGTCGGGCACCGCGGCCGCTTACCATCGCTTCGCCAGTCGCCCGATCGCTCCGGCGGTGACCGGCGACCCCTTCCCGCGCCCCGGCGACACGCCATACGGCCTGGGCTGGGGGGTGGCCGAGGATGGCACGCTGTCGCATTTCGGCTGGCTCACCACGCGCAACCATTTCGCCGGTGCGCTGCGCAGCGGCGATTATGTCGCGGTGGCGCTGTTCGAGGGCGTGCCCGGGGATCCCGAGCGCGCCAAGCGCGAGTTGCGCGAAGTCCTGCTCGCGCTGCGCGCCAGCCCGCCGGACTGAGCCCCCGCGCCGGCGGAGGCCCGGTCCAGTCCGGTCAGCTCACCACGGCAGTCGTGATCTTGCCCGGCTCGCGCGGCGGCTCGCCCTTGGGCAGCGCGTCGACGTGATCCATGCCGCTCTCGACCTGGCCCCAGACGGTGTATTGCCCGTCGAGGAAATGCGCATCGTCGAGGCAAATGAAGAACTGGCTGTTGGCGCTGTCGGGCACCTGGGTGCGCGCCATCGAACAGGTGCCGCGGGTGTGCGGTTCGGAATTGAACTCGGCCTTGAGATCGGGCTTGTCGCTGCCGCTCATGCCGGTGCCGGTCGGGTCGCCGCCCTGCGCCATAAAGCCGGGGATCACGCGATGGAACACGACGCCGTCGTAGAAGCCATCCTTGGCCAGCTCGGTGATCCGCTCGACATGGCCGGGCGCCAGATCGGGGCGCAGCTTGATGACGACATCGCCGCCCTTTCCGTCGCCGCAATCGAGGGTGAGGGTCAGCTTTTCGTCGGCCATAATATCGTCTCCTGAGGTTGCGGCGCCGCTATAGGCGATGTGCCGCCAATGTCACCACCTGCGCCTCGTTTTTGGCGCCTTGCTTTTGGTGCCTCCTCGCCTAGAGCGACGCCATGGCCAAACGCGAGCGCCCCGAGGACGAAGCGATGCTGGGCGAGCGCCGGCAGACCTCCGCGCGCCCCGAGGACCGCCACGAACCGCGCCCCGACGGCCGCCCGGACGGCCGCCCCGATGACCGCATAGACGACGAGCGGATGGACGAGGAGAACATCCTCAAGCCCGAATACGTCCGCAGCGTCGAGGATGCGCTCGAAGAAGGCGACGACGCGCGGGTTTACGAGCTGGTCGAACCGCTCCACCCCGCCGATATCGCCGATCTGCTCGAACTGTTCGAGCGCGACGAGCGTCATCAGCTCGCCGCCGCGATCACCGATTTGATGACCAGCGATGTCGTCGCCGAGCTCAACGACTTCGTCCGCGACGACATGATGGAATCGCTGCCCGCGTCGCGGGTTGCGCTGATCGCCGAGCAGCTCGACACCGACGATGCGGTCCAGCTGATCGAGGATCTCGATCACGACAATCAGCAGGCGATCCTCGCCGAACTCGACGCCGAGGACCGGCACGCGATCGAGAGCGCGCTGGCCTATCCCGACGAGACCGCCGGGCGGTTGATGAACCTCGATTTCGTGGCGGTGCCAGAGCACCTCACGGTCGGCGACCTGATCGATTTCCTGCGCGACGACCGCGCGCTGCCCAATGATTTCTTCGAGATCTTCGTGGTCGACGAAAAGCATCACCCCGTCGGCACCTGCCAGCTGTCGTGGATCCTGCGCACCCCGCGCACGGTGCCGCTGACCGATGTGATGAAGCGCGACCAGACGCTGATCCCGGCCACGCTCGACCAGGAAGAGGTCGGCAACATGTTCCAGAAATACGCGCTGATCAGCGCCGCGGTGGTCGACGAGAGCGGGCGGCTGGTCGGCCAGATGACGGTCGACGACGTGGTCCATATCATCGCCGAGGAAGCGGGCGAGGATGCGCTGCTGATGAGCGGCGCGGGCGAAGGCGACATCAACGAGCCGATCCGCGACGCCTATTTCAGCCGGGTGCGCTGGCTGGTTGCGAATCTGGGCACCGCGCTGATCGCCAGCCTGATCATCGCTGCCTTTGGCGCAGCGATCGAGCAGCTGGTCGCGCTCGCGGTCCTGATGCCGATCGTCGCCAGCATCGGCGGCAATGCCGGCACGCAGACCATGGCGGTCACCGTGCGCGCCATCGCGATGAACCAGCTGACCCGCTCCAACACCAAACGCATGCTGATGCGCGAGATGCGCGTCGCGGTGCTCAACGGCGCGACCATCGCGCTGCTGATCGGCCTCGCGACCGCCGCGATCTTCACCCCACTGCTCGGGCTGGTCATTGCCGCAGCGATGACCATCAACGTCATCATCGCGGGCCTGGCGGGCGTGATGGTGCCGGTGATCTTCGACCGGCTCGACACCGACCCCGCGGTCGCCTCGAGCGTCTTTGTGACCATGATCACCGATTCGATGGGCTTCTTCGCCTTCCTCGGGCTGGCGGTCGTGAGCGGCGTGGTCGGCTGACTTGAGGCCCGCCGCGACAACCCTATCTAGGCTGTTATGCCGCTCCACCTGACCAAGATCGCCTTCGGCGCGAAATCCTATGCGGGAATCGAAAGCTGGTACGCCGACCGTCCGCGGGTGAGCGTCAACACGCGCTATCGCCCGACCCGCTGGGAAGAGTGCATCGGCGGGTCGCTGTTCTGGATCCACGAGCACAATCTGGTCGCGCGCAGCCCGATCATCGGTTTCACCGAGCAGGACAACGGCCGCTGGTTCATCGATCTGGAACCAAGGCTGATACCGGTGCTGCCCAAGCCCAAACGCGCGCATCAGGGCTGGCGCTATCTCAAGGGCGATCCGCCGCGCGATCTGGAGGATGGCGAGGATATCGGCGACATCATGCCCGGTCGCCTTGCGGGCCGGCTGCAGAAGCTCGGCCTCATCTGACCGGTGGAACATTGCGCGTCGGGCATGCGTTGGTTGGGAAGAGGAGAATTCTTATGCCCAAGCGCCAATCCATGCACCCCGACAACGAGCTGATCGACGAGCTGACCAAGGACCCGACGCCCTCGCAGCAGAGCAGTTCGGGCGGCAACGTCAATCGCGATGTCGGCAAGCGCGGCGAACTCAACCGCGCCACCAATCCCGCCAATCGCGAGCCCGAAGTCGGTTCTGACAATCCCGCGCAGGACGCCAAGAAGGGCCCCAAGACCCGCGCCGCGATCCAGGACGAACGCAACAGCTGACCCTTCCAAACCAAGAGCAACGAACGTCGCCCTTTCGGGCGGCGTTTGCTTTTGGGCTGCGGTAATTTATTCGGAAGCTGACGCAGGAACGGGAGCAGCGACTTATGACGGGGATCCCAGCGCAGCACGAGATGCGGCGGGCCTATGCCGGTGGCGGTCCGGGTATCGTCGTCTCCGCAATAGTGTGGGGAATCGCGGCCTATTGCGTCTCTCGGTGGGACGTGCGGACCGGATTCATAGCGCTGTTCATCGGCGGAATGGCGATTTTTCCCCTGTCACAGCTTATTTGCCGCACGGTCCTGGCGCGGCCCGCGCCCTCGCCCGGTAACGCGGTTGGAATGCTCGCCCTGGAAAGCACCATCGCCATGATCGCCCTGCTGGGGGCGGCATGGCTGATGTTGCCTTATCGGCCGGAGGCCGTGTTTCCGCTGGCAGCGATTGCGGTCGGAACCCACTATTTCGCCTTTGCGACGCTGTATGGCGACCGGACGTTCTGGCTGCTGGCCGCGCTCCTCACCGCCATCGGCACACTCGCGCTGTTCGAGCCCGCATTCGAGACCCTGTCGGTCGTCATCGCGGTCGCCGTGGTGGAACTGCTCGTGGGTCTCTATCTGACGATACGCGAGCGCGGAGCCGGCGCGATACGCTAGCTGGCCGGTTCCGCAGTCTTTTCCACCACCCGGCGCAGGACATCGACATAGGCTTCGGGCGGCTGCGCGCCCGGGATCAGGAACTTGTCCGCCACTACCATCGCCGGGACTCCGGAAATGTTGAGATCCCAGGCGGCGCGTTCCTCGGCGCGGGTCTTGTGCGCGATGTCCTCGCTGGCGAGCGCGGCCTGTGCTTCGGCGCGGTCGAAACCGGTCTCAACAGCGATATCTAGCAGCACCTCGGGCTCGCCGATCGGGCGGCGCTGGTTGAAATGCGCGGCGAACAGCGCAAGCTTGAGCGCGGTCTGCCGATCGTAGCCATGCGCTTCGCCCGCCCATGTCAGCAGCTTGTGCGCCGCGAACGTGTTCCACATCATCGCCTCGGGCGCAGGCTCCTCGCCCTCGTAATCGAGCGAGACGCCCGCGCTCTGCGCTGCATTGCGCATCTGGCCCTGGACATCCTTCGACTGCTCCAGCGTCCGCCCGTATTTGCGCGCAATATGCGCGGTGCGCTCCTCGCCCTCGGGTGCCATGTCGGGGTTTAGCTCAAAGGCGTGCCAGCGCAGATCGGCCTCGATCTCTCCCTCCAACTGGTCCAGCGCCTGACGCAGATTGCCCCAGCCGACCAGGCACCATGGGCACATCACGTCGGACCAGATATCGATGGTCAGCTTGCGGGTCTGGGTCATCGGTCTCTCCACCAGGTCAGCAGGTGATGCGCGATCGCCTGCGCAGGAGGCGCGGCGAAGGGGCCGTCGCCAGCAAGCGAGGCGGTTACCTCCTCGCGCGTAAACCAACGGATCTCGGCCAGTTCGGTTTCATCCACCGTGAGCGCATCGTCGTCGGCATAGCCATGGCAGCCGATCATCAATTGCGAGGGAAACGGCCATGGCTGGCTGGCGATATAGGTGACATCGCGCACCGTGACGCCGCTTTCCTCCAGCACTTCGCGCGCCACGCCCTCCTCGATGCTTTCGCCCGGTTCGACGAATCCCGCCAGCGCCGAGAAGCGTCCCTCGGGCCAGCCCTTGCCGCGCCCCAGCATCAATTTGCCGTCATATTCGACCAGCATGATCGCAACCGGGTCGGTGCGGGGGAAATGGCTTGCGTCGCATTGGCTGCAATTGCGTTGCCAGCCGCCCTTGGCGATCGTGGTGGTACCGCCGCACTGGGCGCAGAAACGGTGCCGCGCGTGCCAGTCGACGATGCTGCGTGCGCCGCCGTAGATCGCCAGATCGTCGGGCGTCAGGCTGGCCATCGCCTGCCACACCGCCGGATTGGCCAGCCGCGGCGCGGCATCGCCCACCGGGGGCACGCAGGCGAAGCAGGGCTTGCCAGCGTCCAGCCCGAGAAACACCAGTTCGGCATCCTCGGGCGCGTCGGCCAGCGTGCCCCACGCCAGGCAGCCGGCCTCGTCCATGGCGGGCATCAAGCCGTCGAGCGCGAGCAGCCGCGCGCGCCAGTTCATATATCCCGCCAGCCGCTCGGGATCGGCGCGGTCGTTGTCCGCCCGGTCCAGCCGCGACCCCGTGAATGCCAGCATCAGGCGCCCTGCATCGCGGCCAGATCCTTGGCGACCGCCGCCGGGAAACCGCCGTGGATCGGATAGGCTTCGGACGGCATATATTGGGTGAACATCGCGGCGCGCAGCCCGGCGTCGAAATTGACGAAGGCGACAGTACCGGCGGCGCCGCCCCAGCCGTAGGACCCGTCGGTCACGCGCCCGCCCGCGCCGAAGCCCTGGCCCGCGACCCAGGTTCCCTCGGTCGTCGCGGTTTCGGGGAGCAGGTCCGAGGTGCCGACCCGCACCGCCAGTTCGCCCATCACCCGCTTGCCGTCGAGCATGCCATAGCCCAGCAGCATCCGCTGGAAGCGATCGAAATCGCGCGGGCTCGAGACCAGCCCCGCCCCGCCGAAGGGGAAGGCGGGCTCGTCGAGATAGATCGAGGCGCGCGCCGGGTCGATCGGCAGCGGGGTGGAATTGACGATGCCGTAATTGGTGGTGAAGCGCCCGGTCTCGCTTTCGGGGACGCGGAAGAAGGTGCTGGTCATGCCGGCGGGTTCGAACAGCCGCTCGCGCAGGAAGGCGTCGAAGCTCATCCCGCTCGCCACTTCGATCACCCGCCCCATCAGGTCGAGCCCGACCGAATAGCTCCATTTGGAACCCGGTTGGAGCACCAGCGGAACCTGTGCCAGCCGGTCGGCGAAATTGTCCAGCCCGCGCACCGCCGCGGCCCGGCCGAGACCGGGGATCGGAATACGGCTGACCTGACCGGGCACGATTCCGCGCTCGATATAGAGCTGCGAGATCGGACCCTTCTGGACGATGTTGTAGCCCAGACCGGCGGTATGGGTCAGCACCTGGCGAATGGTAATCGGGCGCTCTGCTGGCACCAGATCGGTTACAGAGCCATCATAGGTGCGTTGCACCTGCATATTGGCGAAGGCGGGAAGAATCTCGGCCAGCGGCTGATCGAGGCCCAGCTTGCCATCGTCGATCAGCATCATTGTTGCCATGCCGGTGATCGGCTTGGTCATCGAATAGATGCGGTAAAGACTGTCCATATCGGCCCGTGCGCTCTGCCCGATCGCGAGCGTGCCACTGGCGATGGTCAGGGGATCGCGCTGGCCCCAGCCCAGTGTCGCGACCATGTTGGCGACTTTGCGCTCGCCGACATACTTATCGACCATCGCCGCCACAGTCGGCCAACTGGCGCGCTGCGCATTGGTCTGCGCGAACAGGCCCGCACCCGGAATACCGGCAAAAGCTGCTCCGGCGCCGAGCATCGCGCCCCCGCGAAGCAGGCTGCGGCGGGATATCTGCGTGCTGTCGAATTCGCGATAGGCCATTGGTTACCTCTCCATGGACGGGGCGCAAACCGCACCGGTGCATTCGCGCTTGTGAACACCGGATGGCAAATTGCAACCTTGGAAAAGCCGCCGGGCGCGAACCCAAGCTTGCAAGCCAGCGCTGTCTTATCTATCTAGGACACATGCTGAACATCGTCTCGATCCTGCTTGGGATACTCTCGCTCGTCATCGTCATTCCCGCCACCATTCCCTTTCTGGGCTGGGGCAACTGGTTCGCGCTGCCGATCATCGTCGCCGGTATCGCGGTGGGACAATTGTCCTCGCACCGCAGCGGGCGCAATTTCTGCCTCGTCGTGTTGGCTATCGCGATCATCCGGCTCGCTCTTGGCGGCGGTATCCTTTAGGCAAGCGCCAGCCGGGCTGCTTTCGCGAACAGCGTCGGCAGGCCGGCTTCGTCCAGCCTGGCCAGCGGCCACCAATCGCCCTCGCCCTCCGGTAAACCGGTGCCGGTGTAGCGGCTAACGTATAGCTCGAGCTGAGCGTGGGTGAAGGTGTGGCTGACCCGCCCCAGCGCCTGCCAATCGCCCGATAGTGGCGGTTCACCCGAACCATCCGTCTGCGCCGACCAGCCATCGTCGGGCAGCGCGCGCATCCCGCCCAGCATCCCCTCGCCCGCGCGCCGGACCAGCCAGACCGCGCCCTCGCGCTCTATCCAGAAGGCGGTGCCCTGCCGGACGGGCTTGGACTTTTTCGGGGCTTTTTTGGGTAGCCGAGCCGGATCGCCGCGCAATCGCGCCGCGCACCCCTCGGCCAACGGACACAGCAGGCATCTGGGATTGCGCGTGGTGCAGATCGTCGCGCCCAGATCCATCATCGCCTGCGCGAAATCGCCCGCCCTTGCCTCTGGAGTTATCATCTCGGCAGCAGCGCGGATGGCTTTGCGCGCCTGTGGCAGCGGGATTTCGATCGCGAACAGCCGCGCTACTACCCGCTCGACATTGGCATCGACCACCACCGCGCGGCGGTCGAAGGCGATCGCCGCCACCGCGGCGGCCGTATAGGCACCCAGACCCGGCAATTCGCGCAATTCGGCCTCGGTGTCGGGGAAGCCGCCCCGCTCGGCCACCGCACGCGCGGCCTTCACCAGATTGCGCGCGCGCGAGTAGTAGCCCAGCCCCGCCCAGGCGGCCATCACCTCCTCCTCGGGCGCCGCGGCCAGCGCCGCGACATCCCGCCAGCGCTCGGTGAAAGCCGCAAAATACGGCTTCACCGCCGCCACCGTGGTCTGCTGCAGCATCACTTCGGAAAGCCAGACGCGGTAGGGGTCGGGCGCAGGTTCGCCCGCACGCGCGCGCCACGGAAGCTCGCGAGCGTGGCGGTCGTACCATTCGAGCAATCTGTCGGCGATGGTGGAGGTCACGGCGCGGCTATGGCATGGGGAGCGCTCAGATGGAATGCGACACCCCCCCAAAGCCCGCGAAGGCCAAAGCAACCTCCGCCAAGGCCAAACCCCCGACCCGCGTCAAACCCTACGAGCGCCCGCGCGGCGGACAGGCCAAGGCGATCAGCGATCTGATGCCGCAGATCGGCCGCACCGCCTTTCGCCGCTTCGGCTTCGTCCAGTCGAGCGTGGTCTCGCGCTGGCCCGAGATCGTCGGCGAGGCGCATGCACGGGTTTGCGCCCCCGAATCGATCCGCTTCCCGCCGGGCGAGAAATCGGAAGGCATCCTGCAACTGGTGGTCCTGCCCGCGCATGCCCCGCTCATCCAGCATGTGATCCCCGAAATCATCGAGCGGGTGAACCGGTTCTTCGGCTACAAGGCGGTGGCGCGGGTCAAGATGCGGCAAGGCGCGGTTCAGGCGCCCGCAACTAGCGAGAGACCCAAATCGCCGCCCTCGCTGAAACCGATTCCGATGGAATTGGGGGACAGCCTGCGCGATATCGGCGATCCGGAACTGCGTGCCGTGCTCGAATCCCTCGCGCGCAGCTTCGGTGACGGGGACAAGGATAACGACGCGACATGACCAAACGAAGCTTGAGCCTGGCGCTGGCGCTTGGCGCTGTTGTTCTCACGGGCAGCGGCGCCGCAGTGGTCGCCCAATCCAGGCAGAACTGGACCACGGCGGTGGTCGAGAAAGACCACGGGCATCTGCTCGGCAATCCCGAAGCCAAGGTCAGGCTGGTGGAATTCATGAGTTACACCTGTTCGCATTGCGCCGATTTCGCGCGCAATGGCGACCAAGCGATCAAGCTGGCCTATGTCCCCAACGGCAGGGTCAGCTTCGAAATCCGCCATCTTTTGCGCGATCCGATCGACCTCACGGCGGCGCTGCTGACCCATTGCGGCGACCCGGCCAAATTCCCCGAGAACCATTCAGCAATCCTCTATGCGCAGGACGAATGGATGGCCAAGGCGCGCGCCACCACCCAGGCCCAGCGGTCGCGCTGGCAGTTCGGCACAAATGGCGCGCGTCGCCAGGCGATGGCCAGCGATCTGGGCTTCTACACCATCATGGAGCGGCGCGGTTATTCGCGCGTCGCGCTCGATCGTTGCCTCGCAGACGAGGCCAAGGCAACGGCACTCGCCGAATCCAGCCAGTCCGATATCGCGACCTACAAGCTCCAAGGCACGCCCAGCTTCGTCGTCGATGGCGAGTTGCTGGAAGGCGTCTTCACCTGGCCGGCGCTGGAAAAGGCGCTCGGCAGCCGCTTCTGACCCGGGCGGACAAGGCGATTTGTGTGAAAAAGCGCAACCCCATGCTTCCATCGCCCTGCATCTCTCGTCTAGCCTCTCCTTTCACGACCAAGGACCGACCTCGATGACCGCAAGCCGCTCGCCGTTTCTCGCCGCATTCGCCCTCCCGCTTGCGCTGGCGCTCTCCGCCTGCGGATCGGGCGCGGAAGAGACCGGCAGCCTCGAAGGCGAGCCGATCGCCGAAGTCCCCGCACCCGAGGGTCAGCAGTGGAGCGATGTCGTCACCGTCACCGAATCCGACGGCTATCTGCTCGGCAATCCCGACGCGCCGATCAAGGTGATGGAATATGCCTCGCTGACCTGCCCCGCCTGCGCCGCTTTTGCACAGGATGGCGCCGACCAGCTCAAGGAAGAATACGTCAACACCGGTCGGGTAAGCTTCGAGTTGCGCAACCAGATCCACGGCCCGCATGATCTGATGCTGGCGCAGCTGGTGCGCTGCGGCGCGGACGAGACCTATCATCCGCTGTCCGACCAAGTATGGAAGAACCTGCAGTCGGTGCTTGGCCCCGTGTTCGAGCGGGAGCAACAATTCCAGCAGGCACTGGCGCTGCCCGAAGACCAGCGCTTCGTCGCAGCCGCCGATGTCGCGGGCTTCTACGACTTCTTCGCAGCGCGCGGAATTTCCGAGGACCAGGCGCGCAGCTGCCTCGCCGATTTTGCCGCCATGACGACCATCGCCGACAATTCCACCCAGCAGTCGAACGATCTGGGAGTCACCGGCACCCCGACCTTCTTCGTCAACGGCAGCAAGCTCGACGCGGTCAATCGCTGGCAGGATCTCGAACCCGTGCTCCAGCGCGCTGGCGCCAGGTAACAGCCCGCGCGGGGTAGCGGATCGGCGATGCTCCTCAGCAAGCTCAAGCTCAGCGGCTTCAAGAGCTTCGTCGAACCGGCAGAACTGCGCATCGAACCCGGGCTGACCGGCGTCGTCGGCCCCAATGGCTGCGGCAAGTCCAACCTGCTCGAGGCGATCCGCTGGGTGATGGGCGAAAACTCGCCCAAATCGATGCGCTCGGGCGGGATGGAGGATGTCATCTTCGCCGGCACCCAGTCGCGCCCGCCGCGCGACTTTGCCGAGGTCGTGCTGCACGGCCAGACCGGCGATGGCGAGGAACTGCAGGTCATCCGCCGGATCGAGCGGGGCGCGGGTTCGGCCTATCGCGTCAACGGGCAGGACGTGCGCGCCAAGGATGTCGCGCTGACCTTCGCCGATGCCGCCACCGGGGCGCATTCGCCCGCGCTGGTGAGCCAGGGCAAGATCGCGCAGGTGATTGCCGCCAAGCCCGCCGAACGCCGCCAGATGCTCGAGGAAGCGGCAGGGATCGCCGGGCTCCACGTCCGCCGCCGCGATGCCGAGAGCAAGCTGCGCCAGACCGAGGCCAACCTTGCCCGGCTGGAGGATCTGGCCGCCGGGCTCGACAGCCAGATCGCCTCGCTGCGCCGCCAGGCCAAGCAGGCCGAGCGCTACACCGCGCTCTCGACCGAGATACGAACCGCCGAGGCACGGCTGGTTTTCGCCCGCTGGCGCGATGCCGCCAGTGCTGCCGAGGCCGCCAAGGCCGAAGCGGCGCAGGCCGATCTGGGAGTCGAGGAGAGCAAACGCGCCGCCGACGCCGCGCAGAAGGCGCAGCATGAAGCCGCGCAGACGCTGTCCGGAGCGCGCGAGGAACTGACCGACCGGCGCGACGATGCCACCGCGCATGGCCACCGGATGGCGGCACTCACGGGCCAGCTAGAGGCGGCGGAGCAGCGGCTCCGCGATCTCGACCGCCAGAAGACCCGGCTGGAAGAGGACCGCGGCGATGCCGATAGGCTGACGCGCGATGCCGCCGAGGCGCTGGGCAAGCTCAAGACCGAACTGGAGGCCAGTCGCAAGGCATTGGCCGAGGACGAGGAGCGGCGCCCGGCGCTGGCCGCGCGCGCCGAGGAGGCCGAGCGCGCAGCGCGCGCCGCCGAGCTCGCGCTCGCCAAGGCCACTGCGGACAATGCCGGGACCGAGGCCGAATGGCGCGTGGTCGAGGCCGAGATCGCGCAGGCGCGCGCGCGGCTCGACCGGCTCGAGGCAGACCGCCGGAGGCTGACCGAGCAGGGCGAGGCGTTGGAGCGGGAGGATGCGGGCACCGATGTCGCTGCAGCGCGGGAGGCTGCGGAAACCGCCAGCGCCGAGCGCGAAGCGCGCCAGCAGACAATCACGGCCATGCAGACGCGCAAGGCGGAACTGCAGCAGGCGCGCGACGATGCGGCGAGCGCGCTGTCCTCGGCGCGGGCGGAACTCACAGGGGTCGAACGCGAATTCGCGGCGCTCGACCGCGACCGCGAGGCGCGGGCCAAGGCCGCGGATAAGCGGCAGGGTCGCAAGCAGGCGATCGACGGTCTGCGCGCTGCCAAGGGTTACGAGCGCGCGCTCGCTGCGGTGCTGGGCCGCGACAGCAAGGCGCTGCTCGGCGATCCCGTCAGCAGCGAAGAAGGCCGTTTCTGGACCGGCAGAGCCGCCCCCGCGCCGGTCGCGGACAGCCTTGCCGACAAGGTCGGCGATTGCCCCGCCGAACTCGCGGCGCGGCTGGCGCTGGTCCATGTCGTCGAAGCCGACGACGGGCGTACACTCGCTCCGGGCGAATGGCTGGTGACCACCGATGGCTCTCTGCGCCGCTGGGACGGATTCGTCGCGCGCGGTGAAGGCGCCGCCGAAGCCGCTCGGCTCGAAGCGGAAAATCGCCATGCCGAGCTTGCCGAGGCGCTTCCGGCGCTGCGCTCTGCGGTTGAACAGGCGGATGTCGCGCAGGTGCAGGCGCAGGAGGACCTCGCCACGCTGCAGCGCGAGCTTGTCGCCGCCGAGCGCGAGCTGGCCCGGACGTCGGAAGACGAGCGACAGAAGCTGCGCGCGCTCGATCAGGCGGAGGCCGCGCGCGAGCGCATGGCCGCGCGGCGTGTCGAACTCGACCGCGCGCAGGCCGAGCTGGGCGAATTGCTCGGAGCGGCAAAAACGGATGTGGCAACGTCGGAGGCGAAACGCACCGCGCTGCCCGACCCCGCGACCGGTCGCGCGACGCTCGACACCGCGCGGGCGCGCAACGAAGCGGCGAGGTCGGGCATTCAGGCGGCGGCGGCCGAGCTTGCCGCGCACGATCAGGCGCTGGCGGTGGCGCGCGAGCGGAACGCGGCGCAGCGCTCGGACATGGCCAATTGGGAAGCGCGCTCGAGCGAGGCGGCGCGGCGGATGGCCGACATGGCGCAGCGGCTCGAGCAAATCGACGAGGAGCGCGCGGTCGTCGCGGCCAAGCCCGAAGGTCTGATGCGCGAGATCGAACAGGGCGATGCCGTCCGAGCGCGGCTGTCGGAAGGTCTGGCGCAGGCCGAGGCCGCGCTCGCCAAGGCGCAAGACGCCGCGACTTCCGCCGACCGCGCCTTTGCCGCCGCCAACGAGGCGCTGGCCGAGGCGCGCGAGAAACGTGCGGGCCTCGCCGCGCGCGCCGAGAGCCAGGATGCCCGCCGCATCGAGATGGCGCGGACATCGGGCGAACGCTTCCAGTGCCCGCCCCCGCACCTTCCCGACAGCTTCGGCTTCGACGCGCAGGCGATAAGTTCCGCCGAGGTCGAGAGCGAGGACATGGACCGCCTCACCGCCAGCCGCGAGCGGATCGGCCCGGTCAATCTCGTCGCCGCCGAGGAACTCGCGCGGGTCGAGGCCGAACACGGGGCGAGCACCGAGGAACAGGCGGAACTGGCCGAGGCGGTCAGCCGGCTGCGCGGCTCGATCGGCAGCCTCAACCGCGAAGGGCGCGAGCGATTGCGCGACGCGTTCGAGCGGGTCGACACCCATTTCCGCCGGTTGTTCACGCAATTGTTCGAAGGGGGTCAGGCGCATCTGGCGTTAATCGACAGCGACGACCCGCTCGAGGCGGGGCTCGAGATCTACGCCCAGCCGCCGGGCAAGCGCCTCCAGTCGCTGACCCTGCTCTCGGGGGGCGAGCAGGCGCTGACCGCAATCGCGCTGATTTTCGCCCTGTTCCTCACCAACCCCGCGCCGATCTGCGTGCTCGACGAGGTCGATGCCCCGCTCGACGATGCCAATATCGACCGCTTCTGCGACCTGCTCGACGCCATGGCGAAGGAAACTGCGACCCGCTATCTCATCGTCACCCACAATGCGGTGACCATGAGCCGGATGCACCGCCTGTTCGGCGTGACCATGGTCGAGCAGGGGGTGAGCCGGTTGGTGAGCGTCGATCTTGGCGCGGCGGAGGAATTGCTCGCCGCCGAGTAAGTCTCAGGCTGCGAGCGCGCGCTCGAGCCGGTCGCGAATGGCTTTTAGCTGCGGCAGGATTTCCTCGGCATCGGAGCGCGGAGCGGGAGCCTGCGCCGCCGCCTGCGGGTCGGGCGCACCGATTATCGCCGCCTTGGCGCCTTTGAGCGTATAGCCCTCGCGATTGACCAGCCGGTCGATGCGTTCGACCAGAGCGACATCCTCCGCGCGGTAATAGCGCCGACCGCCGCTGCGCTTGAGCGGTTCGAGCATGGGGAACTGCTGCTCCCAGTAGCGCAGCACATGCGGCTTGATGCCGAGCGCCTGCCCGACCTCGCCGATGGTGCGCAGAGCGCCGCTTTCCTTGCCATCGTCGAAATCGGCCATTGCGCTATTCCTTTGCGATGCGGTCCTTGAGCAGTTGGCTGGCGCGGAAGGTCAGCACCCGGCGCGGGGTGATCGGCACTTCCACCCCGGTTTTCGGATTGCGGCCGACGCGTTCCTTCTTGTCACGCAACACGAAGCTGCCGAAGCCGGAGACCTTCACATTCTCGCCATCGGACAATGCGCCGCACATCTTGGCCAGAATCGATTCGACGATCTCGAGCGATTCGGCCCGCGAGAGCCCCATTTTTCGATTGATTGTCTCTGCCAGATCGGCGCGAGTGAGCGTGCCCACCGAACGCATATCGCATCCTCCTAAAGTCCAAGCGCGACCCACACGAAACCCAGTTGCAGAACTAGACCCTACTGAGGATACACGCAACGGATAGTGCTGATTTCGCCGCGAAAAGCGAAGAAATCCTCACATCCGAACGAGCGAGGCACCCCAGGTGAAGCCGCCGCCCATCGCTTCGAACATCACCAGATCGCCGGGCTTGATCCGCCCATCGCGAACCGCGACGTCGAGCGCGAGCGGCACCGAGGCCGCCGAGGTGTTGGCGTGGCGGTCGACTGTGACGATCACGCGTTCGGCGGGCAGGCCCAGTTTGCGGGCGGTCGCGTCGAGAATTCGGGCATTGGCCTGATGCGGGACGACCCAGTCGACCGCGTCGATTCCCATGTCGACATCGGCGAGCACCTCGCCAAGCACCTCGGCGAGATTGACCACCGCGTGGCGAAACACCTCGCGACCCTTCATCCGCAGCTTGCCAACGGTGCCGGTGCTCGAGGGGCCGCCATCGACATGGAGCAGGTCGCAATGCTCGCCATCGGCGTGGAGCCGGGTGGCGAGGATGCCGGGGCCGTCTTCGGCAACGTCCTGCGCTTCGAGCACCACCGCGCCGGCGCCGTCGCCGAACAGCACGCAGGTGGTGCGATCCTCCCAGTCGAGGATACGGCTGAAGGTCTCGGCGCCGATCACCAGCGCCTTCTTCGCCATGCCGGTGCGCAGGAGCGAATCGGCGGTCCCCATCGCGTAGAGAAAGCCCGAGCAGACCGCCTGGACATCGAAGGCGATCCCGCCGCGGCAGCCCAGCGCCTGCTGGACCTGCGTCGCGGTGGCGGGGAAAGTGTAGTCGGGGGTGGCGGTAGCGAGGATGATCAGGCCGATCTCGCTCGCCTCCACGCCAGCCGCTTCGAGCGCATTGCGCGCCGCCTCGATGGCGAGGGTCGAGGTGGTTTCCCCCTCCCCGGCGATATAGCGCTGGCGAATGCCGGTCCGCTCGACGATCCAGTCGTCGCTGGTGTCGACCCGCTCGGCCAATTGGGCATTGGTAACGCAATTTCTGGGCAGGGCCGAGCCCGTACCCCGCAGGACCGATCGAATCATTTCGCCGCGATACCGGCTGCCGAGCCGTTCCCATTGCCGCCCAGATCGCCGAGTTCGGCCAGATCATGGGCGATGCGGTTGGTGATGTCGTCCTCGAGCAGCCGCGCGGCAACTTCGACCGCATTGGCCACGCCCTTGGCGTTGGCGCTGCCGTGACTCTTCACCACCACGCCGTTGAGGCCGAGGAAGACCGCGCCATTGTGGTTGTTCGGGTCGAGATGGTGGCGCAGCAATTCGGTCGCCGGCCGCGAGACGAGGAAGCCGACCTTCGAGCGAATCGACGAGGAGAAGGCCTGCTTGAGCAGATCGGTGACGAAGCGCGCGGTTCCCTCGATCGCTTTCAGCGCGATATTGCCGGAAAAACCGTCGGTCACCACCACGTCGCATTCGCCGCGGTTGATCTTATCCGCCTCGACGAAGCCTTCGAAATCGAGCGCCAGCCCGGTTGCCGCGCGCAGCCGGTTGGCGGCGTCCTGGATGTCCTCGGTGCCCTTGTTTTCCTCGGTACCGATATTGAGCAGGCGTACGCGCGGGCGTTCGCGGCCGCTGACGATCCGCGAATAGGCGGCACCCATGATCGCGAATTGCACGAGATTGCGCGAATTGCCTTCGCTGTTCGCGCCAAGGTCGAGCATGATGACATCGTCATCGGTAAGGGTGGGGAGCAGGGCCGCCAATGCGGGGCGGTCGAGGCCGGGCATGGTACGCAGGGCGAGCTTGCTCATCGCCATCAGCGCGCCGGTGTTGCCCCCGCTGACCGCGGCGCCGGCGAGACCCTGCTTCACCGCATCGACCGCGAGGCCCATGCTGGTGGTCTTGGCGCGACGCAGGGCCTTGCTGGGCTTCTCGTCGCCGCCGACCACATCCTCGCAATGGAGGATTTCGGATGCGCCGCTCATACCGGGATGGTTGTCGAGCGCCGACTTGATCTGGGCCTCGTCGCCGACGAGCAGGAATTTGAAGCGGTCGTGTCGGCGCCGCGCAAGCGCAGCGCCTTCAACCATCACGCGCACGCCTTCATCACCGCCCATCGCGTCGACGGCGATACGCGGAAGATTCATGACGTGCTCCGGTTGGTTACGGTCAGAGACCGACGGCGACGATCTCGCGACCGTTGTAATGCCCGCAATGTGCGCACAGATTGTGCGGACGCTTCAACTCGCCACAGTTGGAGCACTCGTGATGAGCCTCGACCTTGAGCGAATCATGCGAACGGCGGTTGCCGCGGCGGTGGGGCGATACTTTTCTTTTGGGGACGGCCATGGCGGCACCTGTTCCTCAACAAATCTAAATGGTTGGTGGCCGCCCTAGAGGACGGTCCGGCAACGCACAAGTGTGCGTCAGACCGAAAAATCCAACCTGTGACGGTGAAGAAGCGCGCTATAACGACATTCTGTCCGGTTGCAAGCGGTTGATGGCGGCATTGCGAGTGTTGTTCGCCTTCGCAGGGTCGACTATCTCACAGCGATATCAACGAGGGGCAAACACCATGGACGCCGTAACAATATTCCTGCCGGTAACGCTGACCGCTGCCGCAGCGGCGGCGCTGATCAATCTGTGGCTGGCGATCCGGGTCGGGCAGATGCGCGGCAAGACCAAGCTGGTCCACGGCGACGATGCCGGTGGGCCGCTTACCCGGCGGATGCGCGCGCAGCTCAATTTCGTGGAGAACACCGGTTTCGTGCTGGTGCTGATTGCCGCCATCGAACTGGCGGGCAAAGGCGGCCAGTGGCTCGCCTTCGTGGCCGCGGCCTATATGCTCGGGCGAGTTGCGCATGGCTTCGGTATGGATGGCGAGGCACCCGCCCTGCCGCGCAAGATCGGGACGCTGGTGACGATGCTCACCCTGCTCGGCCTCGCTATCGCCGCGACGCTGGTCGCGCTGCGGGTGATCTAGCCGCGCTCAGGCGAGCGCATAATCGCTGACGAAGGCGTTGGTCTTGCGCTCCTGCCCAAAGGTGCTGGTCGGGCCGTGCCCGGGGATGAAGGTCACATCGTCGCCCAGCGGCCACAGTTTGCCGGTGATCGCGTCGATCAGATCCTGGCGATTGCCCATCGGGAAATCGGTCCGCCCGATGCTCCCCTGGAACAATACATCGCCGACCACCGCGAATTTGCTCGGGCGGTGGAAGAACACGACATGGCCGGGCGTGTGGCCGGGGCAATGGATGACCTCGAGCACCAGCTCGCCAACGGTGACGGTGTCGCCATCCACCAGCCAGCGATCGGGCTCGAACACCTGGCCGTTGACGCCGTATTTCCTGCCGTCCTCGGCGAGGCGGCTGATCCAGAAGCGGTCGTCCTCATGCGGGCCCTCGATCGGCAGGCCGAGTTCCTTGGCGAGAATCCCAGCCTCGCCGCAATGGTCGAGATGGCCATGGGTGATCAGGATCTTCTCCAGTTCCACCCCGGACTGCTTCACCGCCGCCTTGAGCTTGTCGAGATCGCCGCCGGGATCGATCAGCGCACCCTTATTGGTCGCGGTGCACCAGATCAGCGAGCAGTTCTGCTGCAGCGGCGTGACCGGGACGATGCCGGCTTTCATCGGGGGTGTGGTCGGTGGTTGGTTGGAAATATCGGTCATGGCAACTCAGATGGCGGACGCGCACTCGCTTTGCAACGGGTGCAGCCAGACGCCGCCTTGCGCCCCGCCCCCAATCGCAGCCGGTCAGTAAACGCGGAAGTCGATCACCCGTCCGTCGCTGCGGAAGGTACAGGTGAATTCGTCGCGGCGGCGATCGCGCGAATCGGTCCGGCCAACCACGCGCACCGAATCTCGCGTGACCTGGTCGACCCGATCGATGGCCACGCGACCATAGCGCGTGGCCTGCTGGCCGCAGGCGTTGAAGGCGGCACGCTCGAAATCGTTGCTGTAGCCCGTTCCATACGGGTCTGATCGGGAATCGGCTCCGTAACGGCCGTCGCGATACTCGTCGTTGCGATAGGGGTCACCGCCGAAAATTCCGCCGAGCGGGTCAGACCCATAGGTGGTGCATCCGGCGAGCATGACCGTGGCTGCGGCGATGGCCGGGAAGGCGGCGGGAAGGGAAAAATTCTTCATGGCGATATTCCTTTAGGCAAGGGTTCGCGCCCACCCGCGAGCCGGATACCTGACTTACGAGAGCCTGCCGGGATCGTTCCGGCCGACCCGGATCGCCAAAACCCGCAATCGCGATCAGATCCGCCCGCCCTTCCACACCACGCGGCCGATGATCTCCACCTCCTCGCGCGCCAGTTCGATCGGGGGGTAAGCATCGTTGGCGCTGACCAGCTTGATGCGGTCGGGGGCGCTGGCCTGGACCTGCTTGACGTGGAGCGCGTCGCCGATGCGGACGACGTGAATGCCCTCGCCGGCGCGCTTGTTGCGATCGACGAAAATCTCGTCGCCGCTGCGCAGCACCGGCTCCATCGAATCGCCCTCGACCCGGATGGCTGAGAGATCCGCGCCCTCCAGCCCCATTTCGCGCAGCCAGCGGCGCGAGAAGCGGAAGCTGTCGAAGGAAATTTCCTCCGTCCCGACCGCACCCGGCCCTGCCGAGGCATCGAGCGGGAGCCGCAGGACCGCGAGGAATTCCTCCGCTGCCGTTCTGCGGGAAACTCGCGCGGGCGCGCCCAGTTCGCCTTCCGAAACGCCGAAGAATTCGGCCAGCCGCTGGCGATCGCGCTCCTCGAGCCGGCGGGGCGAGCCCTTGCGGACGAATTGCTGGAGGTAGCTCGGGTTGCGACCGAGCATCGCGGACAGCGAGGCCAGGCTGGCGCGGCTGGCCTGCGCCAGTTCGAGCAGTCGGGCGCGCTCCGGCCCGGAATCATCCTGAATTTCGACCAACGGCTTTCCTCGGCACTTGTCGAACCCGACATCGACAATTCCTATAGCATAGGATTTTTCCTAGACAAGTTGGATTTCGGCTGGAACAAACGGCGAACGCAAACCGCGAATCGCCAAGCCCCGAGGGAGTGCCATGCTGATCCGATCCGTCGAAAAATTCCTCCGCGAGCAGGATATCCCCGCCACCAAATTCGGGCGGCTCGCGGCGAGCGATCCGCGCTTCGTGCTCGATCTCAGGATGGGGCGCGAGCCGCGTGGCTTCATGGCGGCACGGGTGCTCTCGTTCATGGAGGGTTATCGCGCCGGAAAGGAGGCCGCGCATGGCGAGTGAATCCGCCCCGCTCCACCCGCCCAAGCTCGCGCGGCGCTCCACAACCGACCGGCTGCGCGACGCGCTCCTGGCGCTGGCCGAACAGCGCGGCGAAGTGCTGGTCCACCGCGAGAAGGCCTGGGCCAGCATCACCTTCGCGGGCACCCGCCACGCGCTCTCGCTGCGCTTCGCCGGGCCCGAGGCGGTGGCGGCGGGCGAGCGCTTCGTCGCGGCGCTTCCCGAGCACGAATTCGCCATCCCCGGCCAGTTGGTCGCCGATGCCACGGTGAGCGAGGTCGAGCATCGCCTGTTGCCCGGGCAGCAATTGGTGGTGGGGTGCGAATTGCTGCTGCTGGAGGAGGCGTGAGCAGCGCCGCGCTGCTGCCCCATCCCGCCCAAGCAGCGTCAGTTGCGGCGGATTACCAGGCTGCGAATTTCGGTCATGTCCTCCATCGCGAAGCGCACGCCCTCGCGCCCCAGCCCCGAGTTCTTGACCCCGCCATAGGGCATGGAGTCGACGCGGAAGCTGGGCACCTCGTTGATGCAGATACCGCCGCATTCGACCCGGTCCCAGGCGTCGAGCACCTTGAACAGGTCGCGGGTAAATATCCCCGCCTGCAGCCCGAATTCGCTGCGGTTGACCTCCGCCAGCGCCGCTTCGAAACTCTCGAACTTCATCAGCACCGCGGCCGGGCCGAAGGCCTCCTCGTTGACCACCTTGGCGCCTCTGTCGACATTCTCGAGCAGCGTCGCCTCGAGCATCCGCCCGTCGCGCGCCCCGCCGCACAGCAGCGTCGCGCCGCCATCAACCGCCTCGTCGATCCAGCTCTTGAGCCGCTCGGCCTCGTCGTCGTCGATCATCGGTCCGATGAAGGTGTTGCGATCCTTGGGGTCGCCCGCGACCAGCTTCTTCGTGCGCTCGATCAGCATGTCGCGAAATCTATCGTAGACCGCTTCGTGCACCAGGATCCGCTGGACGCTGATGCAGCTCTGCCCCGACTGGTAGAAGGCGCCGGTGATGACGCGGTCGACCGCATCCTCAAGATCGGCATCCTCGTCGATCACCACCGCGGCGTTGCCGCCCAGTTCGAGGACGACCTTCTTCTTGCCCGCGCGCGCCTTCAGCGCCCAGCCGACCTCGCCCGAGCCGGTGAAGGAGAGCAGCTTGAGCCGCTCGTCGGTGGTGAACAGATCGGCGCCGTCGCGGCTGGCCGGGAGGATGGAGAAGGCGCCCTCGGGCAGATCGGTCTCGGCCAGCACCTCGCCGATGATCAGCGCGCCCAGCGGGGTCTTGCTGGCGGGCTTGAGCACGAAGGGGCAGCCGACTGCGAGCGCCGGAGCGATCTTGTGCGCGGCGAGGTTGAGCGGGAAGTTGAACGGGCTGATGAAACTGCAGGGCCCCACGGGCACCCGCTTCCAGATCGCCTGATAGCCCGCCGCGCGTTCCGAGATGTCGAGCGGCATGACCTCGCCGCCGAGCCGGACCGATTCCTCGGCGGCGATGCGGAAGGTGTCGATCAGCCGCGCGACCTCGCCCTCCGAATCCTTGATCGGCTTGCCCGCCTCGACGCAGAGCGCATAGGCCAGCTCCTCGGCGCGTTCCTCGAACCGCGTCACGCAGTGATCGAGCACCGCCTTGCGCTGATAGCTCGCCAGCCGCGCCATCGGCTCCGCCGCGCGGGCGGCGCCGGCGATCGCCGCGTCGATGATCTCGGGGGAAGCCAGCGCGGTGCGAAAGGCGATCTCGCCGCTGTATTTGTCGGTCACCGCGAGATCGGTGTTGGGCTGCTCGGCCCGGTTGTTGAGATAGAGCGGGTAGGTGTCCTTGAGCTTGGGCATGGGGAAGCTCCTCCTTTGCGACATCAACCCGGCGGGGCCCGCCCGCGTTCCGCTATACGCTCTCAGTACCCCAGTTCGAGGTCGAGCCGCGGCTCGACCGGTTCGCCACGCTTCCAGCGTTCGAGATTGGCGATGAAGCGGTCCGCGCTGCGCTGGAACATCCTGGTCTGCGCGCGGCCCGAGAGGTGCATGGTGATCTGCGCGTTCTCCAGCTCCCACAGCGGGTGGTCTTCGGGCAAAGGTTCGGGGTCGGTGACATCGAGCAGCGCGGCCTCGATCGCCTTGCTGCGCAGCGCCTCGATCAGGGCGGGCTGATCGACCACATCGCCGCGCGCGATATTGACCAGCACCGCGGTGGATTTCATCGCCGCCAGTTCCTCGGGCCCGATCATGTGGCGCGTTTCCGGCGTCGAGGGGACCGCCAGCACGACCCAGTCGAACTCGCCCAGCCGCGCGCGCCATTCGTCGGGCCTGAGCGCGCCGTCGGCACCCGAGCGGCGCACCGGAACGACCTCCATGTCGAAGGCATCGAGCCGCGTCTTCACCAGCGCGCCGATCGCCCCCATGCCGAGCAGCAGCACCCGCTCCCCCGCCAGCTCGCGCTTGCCCGGGCTGTCGAGCAGCCACTCGTGCCGGTCCATCGCGCGCACCACCTCGGCATAGCCCTTGGCGTGCGCGAGCATCAGCAGGACGACATATTCGGCGATGGTCAGCGCGTTGATGCCTGCACCATTCGTCACCACAGTGCCGCGCTGCGCCAAAAGATCGAGCGGCAGGAAATCGAGCCCGGCGTAGATCGAGTTGAGCCATTTGAGCCCGGTAGCCGCGGTAACCACCTCCGCCATCGGCGCGTGCTGGGCAAAGTCGAACCACCCGATCTCGGCAAGCGGCGCCAGCTCGAGCGCCTGTTCCCTGGACTCGAACCACTTGGCCTCGACCCAGTCGGGCAGGCGCGGTTCGACCAGCGGACGGATCATGGCGGAAAGGACGGCTGTGGTCATGCGGTACTCCTGTTGGACGACGACCCTAACCGCAACTCAATCCAGCTTCCACTCCCAGCCGAGCGGATCGCCATCCATGACCTCGACCCGCTTGGCGGCGAGCTCGTCGCGGATCGCGTCGGAGGCGGAGAAGTCCTTGTCGGCGCGGGCCTGCTGGCGGCGGGTGATCAGCGCGGCGATTCCGGCCTCGTCGATTTCGGCAGCCAACGGGTTAAGGCGCAGGCCCTCACGGGTCAGCGAGAGCAGGTCGAGCCCGAGCAATTGGTCGGCGATCCGCACCCCCTGGATGCGCTTGGCCGCGGGGGTCTTCTTCGCGCCGAGCAGCGTCTCGAGCTGGGTCAGCACCACCGCGGTGTTGAGATCGCCGCCAATCGCCTCGTCGAACATCTGCCGTTCCTGCGCGCTCAGCGGGAAGCTGCCTTCGGGCTGCTTGCCGGCGGCGAGTTCGGCCTTGAGCTTGTCGACCTGCATCACCAGCCGCTTGAGCCGGGTCAGCGCTGCGCCCAGCCCCTCCCAGCTGAATTCCAGCTCGCTGCGGTAATGCGCCTGGAGGCACATCATCCGGTAGGCGAGCGGGTGGTAGCCGCGGTCGATCAGCAATTGCAGGCGCAGGAACTCGCCCGAGGATTTGCTCATCTTGCCCGAGCTGCCCTCGTCTTTTCTGGCGATCAGGAAATTGTTGTGCATCCAGATGCGCGCACCCGAATGCGCAGGGTCGTCGAGCCCGCCGCAGCCGCAGAAGGCCTGGTTTTGCGCGATCTCGTTGGGGTGGTGGATCTCGCGGTGGTCGATCCCGCCGGTGTGGATGTCGAACGGGAAGCCGAGCAGCTTCTCGCCCATCACCGAGCATTCCAGATGCCAGCCCGGCGCGCCCTTGCCCCAGGGCGAATCCCATTCCATCTGGCGGGTCTCGCCCGGCGGGGTCTTGCGCCAGATCGCGAAATCGGCGGCGTTGCGTTTGCCCGCGACGGTGTCGATGCGGCCCCTTGATTCCTCGGCTCCGTCCTCGGTCACCGCGCGCGCGAGGCGGCCGTAATCGGCCACGGTCGAGACATCGAAATAGAGCCCGGAGTCGAGCTCGTAACAATGCTTGTCGGCGATGCTCTTGGCGAATTCGATCATCGGATCGATGTAGTCTGTCGCCACCGACCATTGCGAAGGCTGGCGGATGTTGAGCGCCCGGACATCGGATTTGAAGGCATCGGTGTAGTGGCGCGCGATATCCCAGATCGATTGCTCGGATTTTGCCGCGGCCAGTTCGAGCTTGTCCTCGCCCGCATCTCCATCGTCGGTGAGATGGCCGACATCGGTGATGTTGATGACATGGGTGAGCTTGTACCCCTGCCACTCGAGCGCGCGCCCGAGCGTGTCGGCAAAGACATAGGCGCGCATATTGCCGATGTGGGGGTAGTTGTAGACCGTCGGACCGCAGCTGTAGACGCGTGCCTCTCCTTCGTGGACGGGGACGAAGGGTTCGAGCGCGCGGGTGAGCGAGTTGAACAGCGTGAGGGTGTGTGCGGTCATGCGCGCCGCATAGGTCGATGCGCGCCCTTCGACAAGCTCGGGGACGCGCGCTAGCCCCACCCCTCCCAGCGCGTGCTCTCTTCCAGCGGGGCGCGCTGGACCTCGAAGCGGTTCACCGGCGCTTGCGCATCGCGATAGCCGATCGCCATCCCGCAGAAGAAGGTGTGGTCCGCCGGGATATCGACCATCTCGCGCACCTGCGGCGAATAGGCGGCCCAGGCCTCCTGCGCGCAGGAATCGAGCCCCGCCTCGCGCAGCAGCAGCATCATCGTCTGCAGCCACATGCCGATATCCGACCATTGCGGCGGCCCCATGTATTTGGGGGTGTGGACCAGCATCAGCACCGGCGCGCCGAAAGCGCGGAAATTCTGCGCGAACCACATCAGCCGTTTGGCCTTGTCCTCGCGCGTGATGCCGAGCGCGGCATACATGTCCTCGCCCACCCCGAAGCGGCGCTGCTCGTAGGCGCCGTCGAGGTCCTTGGGATAGATGTCGTATTCGGGCTGGAGCGCGGCGCGGCCCTTGGGGAACTCCAAGGCCACGCGGTCGAACAAGGCCTGCATCGGCGCGCCGGTGAGCAGGACAGCGTTCCACGGCTGGACATTGCCCCCCGAGGGCGAGCGCTGCGCCTGTTCGAGAATCCCGGTGAGCAGGTCGCGATCGACCGGCTGATCGGTAAAGGCGCGCACCGAGCGGCGCGACTGGACAGCGTGCGTAACCTGCATACGACGCGCGTATCAGACCTGCGCAGCACTGCAAGCCCATGGTGTATTGTATAACCAATACGGTTGATGTATCCTTGTTCAAGGAAGGAGCATCCCATGCCAGACCTGAGCCCCCTGCTGCAAATTCACCTGAGTGCGGCCGTTCTCGCCATCATCACGGGTGCCGTGGTCTTCCTATTGCCAAAAGGCGATCAACGCCATCGGCGCTGGGCCTATGCCTATGTGGCGGCGATGCTGGTTACTACCGGCGTCGTCGCGTTTGTGCCCGCAACGGTTCTGGAATTCGGAAACAGCGGTTGGGGCTTCTTCCACCTGTTCATCCTGCTCGGCGGCGCCAGCTCGCTGGTCGGTATCTTCGCACTGGTCAGATGGCACAGCACCCGCGATCCGGCCTGGCTGCGCAACCATCAGATGCGCTTCACCTTTTCCTACGCCGGTCTGCTGATGGCGGGCTTCAGCCAGTTGACGACCAATCCGCGCTTCGGGCTGATCGAAACGCTTACACCCACGCAATTCTGGATCGCCTTCCTAGCGACCAACGCCGCTATCCTTGGCGCGGCGATGGCATTCGTGGGGCGCTATCTGGCAAAGGGCGATCCGCGCCGCCGCTATGCGCTAAAGCCTTGATCACTCCTCCTCGAACAGCCCCGCGAGCTGTTCGATGATCGTCCCGCCGAGCTGCTCGACATCCATGATCGTCACCGCGCGCTTGTAGTAGCGGGTCACGTCGTGGCCGATGCCGATCGCGACCAGCTGGACCGGCGACTGTTTCTCGATCCAGCCGATCATCTTGCGCAAATGGCTTTCGAGATAGCCCGCCTGGTTGACCGAGAGCGTGCTGTCGTCGACCGGCGCGCCGTCGGAGATGACCATCAGGATGCGACGGTCCTCGGCACGGGTGAGCAGGCGGTTGTGCGCCCACAGCAGCGCCTCGCCGTCGATGTTTTCCTTGAGCAGGCCTTCGCGCATCATCAGGCCGAGATTGCGGCGCGCGCGGCGCCACGGCTCGTCGGTCTGCTTGTAGACGATATGGCGCAGATCGTTGAGCCGGCCGGGTTCAGCGGGACGACCGTCGGCGAGCCATGCCTCGCGGCTCTGCCCGCCCTTCCACGCGCGAGTGGTGAAGCCGAGGATCTCGGTCTTGACCCCGCAGCGCTCGAGCGTGCGCGCCATGATGTCGGCACTGATCGCCGCGATCGAGATCGGTCGCCCGCGCATCGAGCCCGAATTGTCGATCAGCAAGGTCACCACCGTGTCCTTGAACTGGGTCTCGCGCTCGCTCTTGTAGCTGAGCGAATGGCCCGGGCTGATCACCACCCGCGCCAGCCGCGCGGCGTCGAGCATGCCCTCTTCCTGGTCGAAGTCCCAGCTGCGGTTCTGCTGCGCCATGAGCCGCCGCTGGAGCCGGTTGGCGAGGCGGGTGACGATGCCCTGCAATCCGGCCAGCTGGCTGTCGAGATAGGTCCGCAGCCGGTCGAGCTCCTCGCGGTCGCACAGTTCGGACGCCTCGATCACCTCGTCGAAGGCTTCGGTGTAGGGGCGGTAGTTGAAATCGAGCGGGTCGTCGGTCCAGGGGCGGTTAGGGCGGACCGGCTGCATGCCTTCCTCGCCCTCGTCCGAAGGGTCGCCTTCGCCCATTTCCTGCTCGCCCTCGATGTCCTCCTCGGCTTCGCCATCGGCGTCGCCCTCGGCCATCTCGCCCGCCATCTCGGTGGCTTGCGGTTCGGCGTCGCCTTCGTCCTGCTCGTCGGCTCCGTCCTCGTCCTCGGGGGTCTCGCCATCATCCTCGTCGCCGTCCTCGCCGCCGTCGTCGGGAGCGTCCTGCGGCAGGGTGAGATCGAGATGGCGCAGCATGTCGAGCGCGAGCCGCTGGAACGAGGCCTGATCGTCGAGGCTCTCGGCCAGCGCCGCCATGTCGCCGCCCGCCTTGGCCTCGATATGGTCGCGCACCAATTCAACGCCCTTGCGCGCGCGCTCGGGGATCGCTTCGCCGGTCAGCGCCTCGCGCAGCATCAGCGACAGCGCGGTGGGCAGCGGGACCTCGTCGGCGCTGTCGGCGCGGGCGATCGGGTCGGAAGCGGTCCTGAGCTCCACCGCAGCGTCGAGATTGGCGCGAATGCCGGCGTATTGGGTGGTCCCCAGCGCCTCGTAGCGGACCTGCTCGACCGCGTCGTAGCAGGCGCGCGCGATCGGTTCGGGCGGCGCGGATCTCTCGTGGACGCCCTCGTTATGGTGGCGCAGCTTGAGCGCGAAACTATCGGCGAAACCGCGCGCCTCGCGCGCCTGGTCGGGCGGCACATTGCGCCCCGGCAGCGGCACGCGGAAGTTCTTGCCCGAGGATGAGGGGTTGTCCGCGCTCCAGGCGACCTCGACCTCTTCCTCGCGCGCCAGCGCGCGCGCGGTGCCGGTCAGCGCCTGCTTGAAACGGTCGAGGGGGGTCTGGTCGGTCATTCGGGTACGGTCATCCGTTGGTCGGGCTTGGGCGCGTCAGCCGATGGTCTGGCCGGTGGTCTTCCAGTCGGCGAGGAAGCCCTCGATACCCTTGTCGGTCAGCACATGCTGCGCCAGCGCCATGATCACCTTGGGCGGCATGGTGGCGACATCGGCTCCGATAAGCGCGCTTTCGAGCACATGGGTGGCGTGGCGCACGCTGGCGACGAGGATCTGGGTGTCGAAGGCGTAATTGTCGTAGATCGTGCGGATGTCGCGGATCAGTTCCATGCCGTTGGCGCCATTGTCGTCGTGCCGCCCGACGAAGGGCGAGACGAAGGTCGCACCCGCCTTGGCCGCGAGCAGCGCCTGATTGGCGGAGAAGCACAGCGTCACATTGACCATGGTGCCGTCTTCGGTGAGCTTGCGGCAGGTCTTGAGCCCGTCGATCGTCAACGGCACCTTGATGCAGACATTGTCCGCGATCTTGCGCAGAATCTCGGCCTCTTTCATCATCGTGGCGTGATCGAGCGCGACCACCTCGGCGCTGACCGGGCCATCGACGATGGCGCAGATCTGCTTGGTCACCTCGAGGAAGTCGCGCCCGGACTTGGCGATCAGCGAGGGGTTGGTGGTCACCCCGTCGAGCAGGCCGGTTTCGGCCAGCTCCTCGATCGCGTCGATCTCTGCGGTGTCGGCGAAGAATTTCATGGGTCAAGCGCTCCGGGGGTTGCGAGTCCCGGAGAGCCTTAGCGAGCGACAGCCTATGCGGCTAGAGGGGCGGCTAGTGGCGGGCTAGAAGGCCGCCGCGGTGCCAAAGACGCCGATGATCAGCGGATCGCGGGTGGCGCGCGGATCGGCGCGGATGGCGGCTTCCTCGCGCGCGATCTCGCCCCAGATGATGTCGTCGACACCGCTCGCGACCCGACCCGCGAGCGCCCCGACATCGACCCCGGAAAGGCCCGCAATCAGCTCACCGACCAGCGGATCCTGCGCCACCCGCATCGCGGTGCCGAGCTCGGGCACCATCGCCTCGACCAGCCGTCCGCCCATCTGGCCGCGCAGGAAACCGGTCGCCGCACTGGGGCCGCCGCGCACCAGGTCGACCGCGTTCTGGAACCCGATCACCCGTACCGCATCGGTCACCAGCGGCGCGGCGCGCTCGGCGCCGCGATAGGCGACATCGGCAAAGGCGCTCTCGATCCGGCGCTTGAACAGCGCCGAGGTGAGTATCCGGCTCATCACATCGCCGCGGGTGCCGAGCAGATTGCCCAGCCCGAGCTGCGCCACCTGGCTGTCCCAGAAACCATCGCCCTGCAGCATCCGCGCAAAGGCGCGCTCGCTCGACAGGAACAGCATCCGCTGGACCGCATCGACGAGGCTGTAGCCGCCCAGGCTCTGGCAGCCGGGGAGCGCCAGCAGGCCGGTGCCTGCGGCGAGGCCGCCCAGCAGGCCGCGGCCCATGAAGGCCCTGCGAGCGGTCGGTGTGACGAGAATATCGGTCATATCGTGCATCCTCCTGTACCCCGCCCTTGTCGTTGGAACGGGCAACCGCCCATATGTGGCCCAACATGAACCGCGTCCGCTGCCTCGTTCTCAACGCCGCACTCGGCCCGCTCGACTACCGCGTGCCCGAGGGGATGGTGGCCGAACCCGGCCAGGTGGTCGAGTGCCCGCTGGGCCCGCGCACCGTGGTAGGGATCATCTGGGAAAGCGAACGGCTCCCCGGTGCCGAGGTTCCGGCGGAGAAGCTGCGCCCGCTGCGCGCCGCGATGCCGATCCCGCCGCTGTCCGCACCGCTGCGACGGCTGATCGAATGGACCGCGGACTATTATTGCGCCCCGCTCGCCAGCGTGGCGCGGATGGCGCTGTCCTCGGGGGGGGCGCTGCGCGGACCCGCCACCATGACCGAATATCGCCTCTCGGGCGGGATGCCCGAACGGATGACCGCGCAACGCGAGGTGGCGATCGAGGCGCTCGATGGCGAACAGGCGACGGTGCGCGAACTGGCAGGGATCGCGGGCGTCTCCGAAGCGGTGCTGCGCGGGCTGGTCAACCAGGGCGTGCTCGAGCCGGTCGAGGTCGATTGCGACCGCCCCTACCCCAGAGCCGACCCCGACCATGCGCAACCCGACCTCAGCCCCGAGCAGCAGGAAGCCGCGGATATCTTCACCGACGCGGTGCGCGCGAAGCAATTCGCTCCCTTCCTGCTCGATGGTGTGACCGGATCGGGCAAGACCGAGACCTATTTCGAACCCATCGCCGAAGCGCTGCGGCTGGGGCGGCAAGTGCTGGTGCTGCTGCCCGAGATCGCGCTGACCGAAGCCTTCCTGACGCGGTTCGAGGAGCGCTTCGGCGCGGCGCCGGTGCTGTGGCATTCCGCGCTCAAATCGACCGAACGGCGCCGCGCCTGGCGCGCCATCGCCGAGGGCGGTGCGCAGGTCGTGGTCGGCGCGCGCTCGGCGCTGTTCCTGCCCTATGCAAGGCTCGGGCTGGTGGTGGTCGACGAGGCGCACGAGGTCAGCTTCAAGCAGGACGACGGGGTGCGCTACAACGCGCGCGACGTCGCGGTGATGCGCGGTCATTTCGAGCGTATTCCGGTGGTGCTGGCGAGCGCCACGCCCGCGCTCGAGAGCCTCGCGATGGCGGACAACGGCACCTACACCCGCGTCGAGCTGCCACGGCGGTTCGGCGGAGCGCAGATGCCCGCCATCACCACCATCGATCTGACGCAGGAGAAGCCCGGCCGCGGCGCCTGGCTCGCCGAACCGCTGATCGCGGCGATCGAGGAGCGGCTGGCGCGCGGCGAACAATCGCTGCTGTTCCTCAACCGCCGCGGCTATGCGCCGCTCACCCTTTGCCGCAATTGCGGGTTCCGGTTCCAGTGCCCCAATTGCAGCGCCTGGCTGGTCGAACACCGCTTCAGCAGTCGGCTCGCCTGCCATCATTGCGGCCACGAGACCGCGCCGCCCGCGACCTGCCCCGAATGCGGCGAACCCGACTGCCTCGTCGCCTGCGGGCCCGGTGTGGAGCGGATCGCCGACGAGGTCGCCGAACGCCTGCCCGAGGCGCGGGTCTTCGTCGCCACCTCGGACACGCTCAACTCGCCGGGCCGCGCGGCGCAATTCGTGGCGCAGGTGGAAGCGGGCGCGATCGATGTCATCGTCGGCACCCAATTGGTAACCAAGGGGTTCCATTTCCCCGAACTGACGCTGGTGGGGGTAGTCGATGCCGATCTCGGGCTCGAAGGCGGCGATCTGCGCGCAGCGGAGCGGACCTACCAGCAAGTCGCGCAGGTCGCGGGCCGCGCGGGGCGCGCGAGCAAGCCGGGCGAGGTTCTGATCCAGACCCGCCATCCCGACGCGCCGGTGATCGCCGCGCTGGCCTCGGGCGACCGCGACGGCTTCTACGCAGCCGAGACCGAAGCGCGGCGGATGGCGGGCGCCCCGCCCTTCGGTCGCTGGGCCGCGATCATCGTCTCGAGCGAAGAGGAGGACGAAGCGCGCGAGGCCGCCAACCGCATCGGCGCCGCCCGCCCGCGCCACGACGACATGGCGATCTACGGCCCCGCGCCCGCCCCGCTGTCGCTGCTGCGCGGGCGCTATCGCTATCGGCTGCTGATCAACGCCAAGCGCAGCGTCGAACTGCAGGCCATCCTGCGCCGCTGGCTCGGCGCGCTCCACCACACCGCCGGGGTGCGGGTGAATGTGGATATCGACCCCTACAGCTTCGTTTGATCTTACAGGAAATTGTGCTTAGTCTCGATTTCGGGAATCGTGGGTCGCGACGCCTTGCAACGGACGCCTTGCAATGTCGGGTCCACTCAACTGGGGGCTGCACGATGCGATCGATTGTTTTACTGTTTTCTGCGCTTGCGGCGGTTCATTCCCTGCCGGCAAAGGCAGCGGATTGGTACCTTGCCGAAACCGAGCATTTCAAGGTTTACGCCGAAGACACCAAGAGCGAGACCGAGGATTTTGCTCGCGATCTGGAGCGGCTCGATGAAGTCCTGCGCATAATCAGCGGCGTCGGTCCGGACGATGGCAGCATGCCGGAATCATCGAAGGTCATCGTCTTCCGATTCGGCCAGACCAAGGACATGGCGTCTCTGGCCGGGGCGCCGAGAAGCGGCATCGGTGGCTTCTTCATCCCGCGCGCGTCGGGATCCTATGCCTTCGTGCCGCGTCGGAAAAACCTGACCTACTCGCGCAGCAACCAGGGCCGGATGCAAGGTCTCGATCTGGAACCCAAGGCCGTGCTGTTCCACGAATACGTGCACTATTTCATGTATCAGCACCGCAACGCGCCCTATCCGGCATGGTACCGGGAAGGCTTTGCCGAGATCTTCTCGACCCTGCGAAGCGAAGGCGATCGGTTCGTTATCGGCGATGCCCCGACATGGCGCAGCGTCGAAATTATGGCGGTCGACCTCGACATCGAAAAAATGATCGATCCGCCCGAGAAGGGCGACCGCTACACGGTGGCAAGGACCTACGGGCACGGCTGGCTGCTTGCCAGCCTGCTCAATTTCACTCCGGAACGGCGGCCTCAGATTACGGAATACGTAACCCTGCTCGCCGAGGGCAAGCCGCGGCTGGAAGCAGCCAAGGAGGCGTTCGGCGATCTCGACGAGCTTGAAAAAGAGATGGATCGCTACCGCCGCGGAGCGGCCAAGGTGCTCAAGGCGAATTATATCAGCAAGGAACCGCCGGCTGTTTCCATCCGCAAGCTGACCGAGGCCGAGGAGGCCCGCATCGACCTGATGATCCAATCGAAGGTCGGGGTCGATGAAAAGGCCGCTGCCAAACAGCTTCCGGAAGCACGCCAACTTCTCGCCAGCTATCCCGACAGCGTTCCGGTGCTGCTCGCCGCCGCCGAAGTCGAGTTCGACAACAAGAACTACACCGAGGCCGAAGCCCTGTTCGACAAGGTCTTGTCGATCGAGGCCGAAACAACCGAAGCCGTCATCGGTCGCGCGCAGACGGCGCTGATGCAGTCGCAAGACAATCCGGCGATGCTGATCGAGGCCCGGAACCGATTTATCACTGCCAACAACATGGAGAACGACCATCCGGTTCCGCTCTTCGGCTACTACCTGACTTACGCTCTATCGGATGAGGAAGCACCTGCCTCGGCCCAGGCGGCGCTGGAGAGCGCCTATCAATACGCTCCCTTCGATACTTCGATCCGCACGACCCTGGCCCACATGTTCCTCGTCGAGGGAAGGCCGGAGATTACCAAGTCCCTGCTCAACCCGCTGATCCAGACGGCCCACGGTACGAGAATGGCAAAATGCCTGAATTCGGAGCTCGAGAAATACGAGAGCGGCGACACGGCGCCGCTCCTCGAGCGGCTCAAGCCCGAGCATCCTGCCGCCGAGGATGACGATGAGGATGAAGCCGAGGAAGAAGACAACGAAGACGAGAGCGAGGATGCCGATCCTTGCGCAGGCCTCGACTGATGTGTTGACGGTGTCCGCAGCAAACGTCCAACCGCCCGGCGGGCGGTTGGCAGCGAGCAACGCACCAAACGATTTCCTCTAGTCCAATCCGGCGTCGAACTGCGCTCGGGCAGTTTCGACCTTGGCGATATTGGCGATGGCCCAGTTCCCGAGCCGCGCCACCGGGTCGCACAGCGATACGCCGAGCGCCGTCAGCGCGTAATCGACGCGCGGCGGGACGCTGGGCGTAACCTTGCGGCTCACCAGACCGTCGCGTTCAAGGCCTCGCAGCGTCCGCGTCAGCATTCGCTGCGAGATGCCCGGGATGCCGCGCCGCAGCTCGTTGAAGCGCTGCGAACCGTCCGCCAGGCTCATCACCACCCGCACCGACCATTTGTCACCGACGCGCGCGAGGATGTCGTTCACTGCGCTGCATTGCGGCGCATCGTGGACCGCAAGGGTTACACCGCTGTCCCTAGCGGACGTGGCGGTGCCTCCTTGCGCAGGGCGGGTCAGGGTTTCCATATAGCCTCCAGGTTATCGACAGTAACTATCGCAGCTATCATGGAGACCCTCAATGCAAATCCTTCGTATCGACAGCGCCACCACCGGCGAGCAGTCCGTCACCCGCCGGCTGACCGAAGAACTGACCCGCCATTTCCGGGAACAGCACCCCGATGCGAAAGTGATCGAGCGCGATCTGGTCGCCAATCCGCTGCCGCATATCGATCCGATCACCACCAAGGCGATCCGCACCGCGCCCGACACCCATGAGGATGCGGTCGCCGCCGCTTACCCTGCCCAGCGCGCGGTCCTCGACGAATTCCTCGCCTCCGATGTCATCATCGTCGGCGCGCCGATGTACAATTTCTCGATCCCCAGCCAGCTCAAGGCCTGGCTCGACCGGCTCGGCGTGCCCGGCGTGACCTTCCGCTATTCCGAAGCCGGACCCGAAGGCCTTGCCGGCGGACGCAAGGTCGTGGTCGCCTCGGCGCGCGGCGGCGCCTATTCCAAGGAGGACATGGCCGAGAACCAGGAAAGCCTGCTCACCACCATGTTCGGTTTCATGGGAATTGACGATCTCCACTTCGTCCGCGTCGAGAAGACCGGCTTCGGCCCCGAGGCGATCGAAGAGGGCTTTGCAGCGGCGAAGGCCGAGATCGCCGAGCTCTAGGCAAGTAGCGCGCGGTCGGGCATTGGATTGGCAATGCCCGACCGCGCGAACCAACCCATCCTCGTCCCCATTCTCGGCGACCAGCTGACGCGCGATCTCGCGTCGCTGCGCGGGCGGGCCAAGGACGACACGGTCATCCTGATGATGGAGCTGTGGGACGAGGCGACCTATGTCCGCCACCACAAGCAGAAGATCGCGCTGATCTTTTCTGCGATGCGCCATTTTGCGGCCGAGCTGGAGGACGCGGGCTGGAACGTCGACTACATCCGGCTCACCGATCCCGACAATGCCGGCAGCTTCACCGGCGAAGTCGCGCGGGCGATCGAGCGGCACGATCCGCGCGCGGTGCATGTCACCCATTCGGGCGAATGGCGGATCCAGCAGGCGATCGAGCAATGGCCCGAAAAATTCGCCTGCACTGTGGAAATCCTCGAGGACGACCGCTTCCTATGCCCGCTGTCCGAGTTCCGCGCTTGGGCAAAGGATCGCGGCAGCCTGCGGATGGAGAATTTCTACCGCGACATGCGCCGCAGGACCGGGCTGCTGATGACCGAGGATGGCAAGCCGGTCGGCGGCGAATGGAATTACGACAAGCTCAACCGCGAAAGCCCGGACGAGGATATGGATCCTCCCCCGCGCCCGACTTTCGAACCCGATGCGATCACCAGCGAGGTCATCGCGCTGGTCGAGGAGCGGTTCGGCGGACATTTCGGCAATCTCGAGAATTTCGGCTGGCCGGTGACGCGCGAGGAGGCCGAGGAGGAGGCGGAGGCGTTCTTCAGCGAGCGGCTGGCGCGGTTCGGCCCCTATCAGGACGCGATGGTCCATGGGCAGGACGACCTCTACCACTCGATGCTCTCGACCAGCCTCAATCTCGGCCTGCTCGACCCGCTCGACCTGTGTCGCCGCGCCGAAGCGCTCTACGAGGCGGGCGATGCGCCGATCAATTCGGTCGAGGGTTTCATCCGCCAGATCATCGGCTGGCGCGAATATGTCCGCGGCTTTTACTGGCAATTCATGCCCGGGCTGGCCGAGGCCAATGCGCTAGAAGCGCACCGCCCGCTGCCCGAATTCTACTGGACCGGTGAGACCGAGATGCGCTGCCTCGCCGACTGCATCCGCTCGACCCGCGACAACGCGCATGCGCATCACATCCAGCGGCTGATGGTGCTGGGCAATTTCGCGCTCATCGCCGGGATCGATCCGCAGGCGGTGCAGGACTGGTATCTGGCGGTCTATGCCGATGCCTACGAGTGGGTGGAATTGCCCAATGTGGCGGCGATGATCCTCTATGCCGATGGCGGGAAGCTGGCGAGCAAACCCTATGCGGCGAGCGGCAATTACATCAACACCATGTCCGACTATTGCCGCAAATGCCGCTACTCGCCCAGCAAGAAGACCGGCGCAGGCGCCTGCCCCTTCAATCCGCTCTACTGGCACTTCATGGATCGCCACCGCGACCGGCTGGAGAGCAACCACCGCGTCGGCCGGATTTATGCCAACTGGGACCGGATGGGCGAGGAACGGCAGGCTGAGTATCTGGACAGCGCGGAGGCATTTCTGGAAACGCTGGTCCCCGCGAAGGATGGCTGGGCGCGCGAGGCGTGAATGCGACCCGCTTGCGCCGGCGCGAATTTAACGATGAGGGCCGGCGATGATCGAACTTTCCTGTCTGTGCGGACAGCTCCGCGTGGAGCTGTCCAAGCGCCCCGACTTTATCCACGAGTGCAACTGCACGCTGTGCCGCAAGACCGGTGCGCGCTGGGGCTATTTCCACCCTTCCGAAGCCAGCGTGACCGGCGCATCGAAAGGTTACAGCCGGACCGACAAACCCGATCCCGCCGCCGATATCCGGCTCTGCGAGAGCTGCGGCGCGACCACCCATTTCACCCTGACCGCCGCAGCCGCAGCGAAATTCGGCAACACCATGATGGGCGCGAACATGCTGCTGGCGGATGAAGCCGAGCTAGCGGGCGTGGAACTGCGCTACCCCGACGGTCAGGCCTGGTCGGGCGAAGGCGAGTTCACCTATCTGCGCGAAGCGCGCATTCTGGGCTGATCATGGAGGTGGATACTCGCCACCGGATTGCGGTGCGACGTCGGGGTATTCCAACCCGTCTTCGTTCCCACGGTCCTTGGTTTGGTAGCAGGAGCATTGGCACCCGACGTCGGATAATGGGTGGGAAGCTTCCGGTCCGCTATAAGGAGGTTAGACCGTGAGAGCGGCGTTGAGTTGATCAGCCCGCTCGTTAGCTGCGCGTCCCGTATCGGTCATGGAGGCTATCTCCTGCCTTGGCCGAAAGCGGACTACCACAACCCGGCCAGCGGAACTTGATCTTGCCTATCGGGCGGGGCCTACGCGGTTGCCGCGGTCACGACTGGGACGGAGAGGGGGAGGCGGGGGCGGAGGAGTATCGGCTGCGACGCAGCTTTCGCCGACGGCCTCCAGGCAATCGGTCGCCGTGGTGAAGGTGCTATCGACGGTTTCGCCGGTGGTGGATACCGAAGCAACGATACCCGCGCCGATAAGGGCGGCGATCAGGGCGTATTCAACAGTCGACGCGCCTCTTTCGTCCTTATAGAAATTTTTGATTGTCATAGCGCCTCGCCCAACAGCAATATTAGCTACTGGTCGTGCCTTATGGGAGCTCAGCAATAAAATTCTCTTAATGGGCAGTGAGCTTCTCTATGATTCCATAGTGATAGGTAGCGGTTGAAAGGCGTGGGTCGAACCAATGAAAGGCTTCAAAAAATATTAGGGTTCATTCTACAGCCGCAACTGGGTCGTAAGCTGAAATTCTGGTTTTGGAGGTGACGGGGGCAATACCGCAAATCCGCTTCGCAGCTAAGCCGACGAGTTCCTGAACGTCCGTTATTGGGTCGTGAACTGCCGGTCCAGTTATGGCCGATGCATGGCGCTGAGGTCGGTCGATCCTGCGCACCAGCCGAAGCCCAAATCCATCACGCGCAAACGCAATCGTCGACGCTTGAGGAGCGTGCCCTCCCCTTCGGTTTCGATGCGTCCCGCGCCCTATTCCAGTTCAAAACTCAGCAATTCGAACCGCGCAGGCGCGGTCGCGTAGACACCGTGTCCGCGCAATCCCGGCGAGCCGAATACGAGGCCGATGCGGTCCGCATTCGCCAGCGCGTCGCGGAATTCAGCCCCGTGCTCTCCGGCAGGGCGGAAGCGGATCGAACCCCATTCGGGATCGTCGAAATCGACCGTGATCTCGTGAACGCCGGGAGAGATCTCCTTGACGGTATCGATCGGCGCGTACCAGCGATAGAATTCATACCGTCCCTTGGCCGTCCAGGTGTCGCCCTTGCGCTGGAAGTAGAGCGAGACGGTTGCGGGAATGTCCGGCTGTTCCTGCGGAACAAAGCGCGTTCCCTGCCGGGCATCCACCCGGTAGCGGACCTTGATCCGCGATTTGTCCGTCAGCGGGCCCGGACGATAGGTGACATAGTGGACATGCCCGGCGTCGCGGCTCGCATAGGGAAAGTCGAACGACCAGCCCTGCCGCGTTTCTGTGGGGCGAAAGGGCATCCCGACCGAATAGTTCTTGCCACGGATGTGCGGACCGATCTCCCAGATGCCGGCGGGCGGAACGGCGGCAATGGCGACGGTTCCGAGAGTGGCGATGGCGGCCAGGCCGAGGACAAGGTTTTTTCTCATAACAGAGGAATAGACCGGGCATTGCTTCACAAGCTGAACGGCGAGATCACCGACGAGAAAGCTTGGCCGCAAGGCTTGTCGCCGGTTCAGCCTTTGCGCTGTTCCCGCCGCAGCAATTCCTCCTTGATCGCGGTGCCATAGGCGTAGCCGCCCAGCCCGCCATCGGCGGCGATCACCCGGTGGCAAGGGATCAGCACCGCGATATTGTTAGCGCCATTGGCGCCGCCGACCGCGCGGCTGGCGCCCGGATTGCCCAGCGCGGCGGCGAGCTGGCCATAGCTGCGGGTCTCGCCGGGCGGGATCTCGCACAAAGCCTGCCAGACGCGTTGCTGGAAGGCGGTGCCCTTGACGTCGAGCGGGATGTCGGCGGCGCTGCTCCCCGGCTGCTCGACCGCCTGCGTCACCTGTTCGAACAGCGCGCGGAACGCCTCGCCGCCCTCGACCAGTTCGGCACCGGGGAAGCGGCGACGCAGGTCCGCCTCGCCCTCGTTGAACGACAGGCAGCATACGCCAGTCTCGGTCGCGGCGACCAGCATCGGGCCCAGCGTCGTCTCGACCACGCTCCAGTGGATGAAGCGGCCCTTGCCTCCGCCCCGCCAGTCGCTCGGAGTCATACCCATTCGTCCCTCCATCGCGGCATAGAAGCGGCTCGGCGCCGCGAAGCCTGAATCGTAGATCGCATCGCTCACCCGCCCGGCCCCCGCCAGCATTGCCTTGGCCCGCTCTTCGCGCAGCGCGCGGGCATAGGCGGCAGGCGACAGCCCGATGGCGCGCTTGAACAACCGCTGGAAATGGGTCGGCGCATAGCCGGTCAGGCGCGCCAACTCGGCCAGCGTGGCGCTTTCCCCGGCCCTGATCGCATCGATCGCGGCGCGCACTGCGGCCTCTTCCTGGCTCTGGCAATCGGGCGCGCAGCGCTTGCAGGCGCGCAGCCCCGCCGCCTCGGCCTCGGCAGGCGTGGCGTAGAAGCGCACGTTGACCCGCTTGGGCGCGCGCGCCGGACAGGAGGGGCGGCAATAGATGCCGGTCGAATGCACCCCGGTGACGAAGGCGCCGTCGAAGCGCCGGTCCTTCGCCAGCGCGATCCGCCAGCGGTCCTCGTCGCTCAGCATCTTGTCGCTCAGTATCTCGGGGCTCGGGACATCGGTGAGCTGGGCTGCGGTCATGCTGTTTATCCTCCATGGCTTCGCGTTGGCTTGCAAGCGCAGCTAGACTAATTCGCCATGCCCGGCGTCCCGAAGCTTGCGGTCAATGTCGCGGGCGCGATAGAAGCGCCGCCGAATGGGACGCCTCCTTACTCTTTGTGCGCTGCTGCTCGGCCTGCTCGCCGTGCCCCCGTCTGCGCGCGCCGAGCCCGCCGATATCGATGCGGCGGCGCGCGGCGTGGTGCGCGTGGTGATCCTCGGCAGCGATGGCGAGCAGGTCTACCCGATCAGCCACGGCAGCGGCTTCGCGGTCAGCCCCACGCAGATCATAACCAACGCCCATGTCATCCGCGACGCCATGATCGACGAGAACCTGCGGATCGGCATTGTCCCCTCCGACGGGGCGGGCGCGGTCTATGGCAAGGCCGTCGCGGTCTCCTCGCGCAACGATCTCGCGCTGGTCGAACTCACCGGCGAGTTGCGGCTGCCGCCCCTGACGCTGGCGGGCGGGCCACTGGCTGACAGCGGCGAAAGCTATGCGGTCGGCTATCCGATGAACGTCGACAAGGCGCAGGGGCTCGACATCGGCGACATCTTCCGCAGCCAGCCGCCGGTGAAAAGCCGCGGCTTTCTTGCCGGAACCCGACCCAGCCGCAGTTTCGATACAGTGCTCCACACTGCACCGATCGCGCGGGGCAATTCGGGCGGCCCGCTGCTCGACGGTTGCGGCCGGGTGCTGGGAGTGAACAGTTTCGGTGCCGATTCGGGCGGATCGGATGCGGAATTCTTCTTCGCCGTTTCGAACCGCGAATTGCGCGCCTTCCTGCGCGAGAACGGCGTGACCGCGCGCATCAACGATACCGAATGCCGCAGCCTCGACGATCTCGAGGCGGAAGAACGCGCGCGAATGGAGCGCGAACAGAGCGCCGCGCGCGCGGATCTCGAGAACCGCAGCGAGGAAGAGCGCACCCGCCGCGATCGCGCACGCTTCGAGGCCGAGATGCAGGTCCGCGACGAGCGCGACGACCGCATGCTCGCCAGCGTCTTGCTGCTGCTGCTCGGCTCGGGGCTGATCTGGTGGGCGTTCGAGAAGCGCGAACCGGTCGAGAGCGAGTTCGGTACCGTGACCTGGCCGGTCCGCAACCGGATCGTGCTGGCGCTGGGGATCGGCGCGGTGCTGGTCGCGCTGATGCTGCATGTCAGCAGACCGGGGATCGACGAGATCGACCGCCGGGTTACGAGTGCGATGGGCGGCGAGGCCGATGAGACCGGCAACGGAGGCGAGCTCAGCGCACCCGGCTCGCGATCCGGCAAGGCCAGCTACGTCTGCACGCTCGATCCGCAGCGCAGCCGCGTCACCAGCGCACAGGCGCAGGAGGTCAGTTTCGACTGGAGCGCCGAGGGTTGCGTCAACGACCGCACGCAATACGGTCTCTCTGCCGGGACCTGGTCGCGAGTGTTCGTGCCCAACGAGGAACAGGCGGTCGCGGTCAACAGCTTCGACCCGGCGCGCCGCATCTACAGCACCGAACGCTACCTGCTCTCGCGCGAGGCGATGAGCACGGCGCGCGCGGCTCGGGGCAAATATGCGGCGCCCGCCTGCGAGGCCGAGGATGCCGCGTCGTCGCTGGGGGACATGCAGACCGAGGTAGTCTCCAGCCTGCCCACCCAGCCCAACGAGCGGCTGGTCTATTCCTGCGAGGTCGCGGAGGGCGACTAGGCCGCCAGCGCCTCGCCGCTCAGCGTGATGCGGTGCATCTCGCGGGCATGGCCCTGATAATCGTTCATGGCGTAATGCCAGGTCGTCCGGTTGTCCCAGATCGCGACCGAGCCCGGTTCCCAGGCGATCCGGCATTGATGTGCCGGGTCCATCGCTGCGGCGAAGAGCCGGTCCAGCAGCGGCCGACTTTCGGCACGGCTCCGCCCGACGATGTTCACCGTGAAGGCGGGATTGACATAGAGCAGTCTGCGCCCCGTCACCGGGTGACGGATCACCACCGGATGCGTTGCGCCGGTGGTCATGCCCTGCCCGCGCAGATCGCCACCCATATCTGTCTGCGCATAGACGCCGTCGGAGGCGTAGATGTGATCGGCGGTGTGGAAGGCCTCGAGCCCCTCGATCTCGGTCTTCAGATCGTCGGGGAGCGAATCATAGGCCGCGCCCATGTGCGCATAGAGGGTGTCGCCACCCGCCGGGGGCAGCACGCGCGCCACCAGGACCGAGCCCATCGCAGGGATCTGGTCGTAGGAATGATCGGTGTGCCATCCCCCGCCGATATTGGTCTGCTGGTCCTCGCGCTTGCGCACGACTGCGATCTCGGGATGCTCGTCGGTAAGCGGGAAGTAGTTGTTGATGTCGATTCCGCCCCAACGCTGCGCGAAACCGATGTGCTCTTCCGGCGAGAGCACCTGCGCGCGCAGCAACGCGACGCCATGCACGTAGATCGCCTGGCGCACCGCTTCGAGAGTCGCGCCCGCGGCATCGGCCAGCTGGACGCCGGTTATTTCCACCCCGCATGACGGGGCGAGCGGTGTGATCTGCATTGGTTCTCTCCATGCGCTCGTTCCGGCGCGTTGGAAAACATCCTACATTTGCCTTTGCGTGAGTCCAGCGATTGGCGTGCAATTTGCTGCCAGGTCGAAGGGCACCCGGCTTGCGCTTCGCAATACCCGATGCTAGGCGCGCGACAGCTTTGCCGGGGTGGCATTCGTCCATCCGCGACGCCGGGCTTACAGCATCGTTTTTTTCCGACCTCGAGAGGACGACAACGCGTGGAGATTTCCGCCGGTATACAGGCAAGCCTGGCAGGGCGCTATGCGTCGGCCCTGTTCGACCTGGCGAGCGAGAACGGCACAGTGACCGCAGTCGAATCGGACCTCGACAAGCTCGAGGCCGCTTTGGCCGAATCAAGCGAACTGGCCCAGCTCACCACCAACCCCAAGGTTTCGCGCAAGGCTGCCGGTCAGGCGCTTTCGAGCGTGTCCGGCGTGCTGGGCCTCGCCGAACTGACCCAGAACTTCATCGGTGTGCTGGCGCACAACCGCCGGCTCGCGCAATTGCCCAAGGTGATCCGCGCCTTCCGCGCCATCGCCGCCGCCCAGCGCGGCGAGGTCACCGCGCAGGTCAGCAGCGCGCACGCGCTGAGCGATGCGCAGCTCGAGCAGATCCGCTCGCGGCTCACCGCGCGCGAGGGCCGCACCGTCAAGCTTTCCACGACCGTCGATCCCGAATTGCTCGGCGGTTTGGTCGTTACCATCGGATCGAAGCGCATCGACGGCTCGATCCGCACCCGCCTCAATTCCCTCGCCCAGGCGATGAAGGCCTGATCAAAGGACGTTACTCATGGATATCCGCGCCGCAGAAATTTCGAAGGTCATCAAGGACCAGATCGCCAATTTCGGCACCGAAGCAGAAGTAAGCGAAGTCGGCACCGTCTTGTCGGTGGGTGACGGCATCGCCCGCATCCACGGCCTCGACCAGGTCCAGGCCGGCGAGATGATCGAATTCGCCAATGGCGTCCAGGGCATGGCGCTCAACCTCGAGGCCGACAATGTCGGCGCCGTGATCTTCGGTTCCGATACCGAGATCAAGGAAGGCGACAGCGTCAAGCGCACCCAGACCATCGTCGACGTGCCGGTGGGCAAGGGCCTGCTCGGCCGCGTGGTCGATGCGCTGGGCAACCCGATCGACGGCAAGGGCCCGATCGTGGCGACCGAGCGTCGCCGCGTCGAGAAAAAGGCCCCGGGCATCATCCCGCGCGAATCGGTTTCCGAGCCGGTCCAGTCGGGCCTCAAGGCGATCGACGCTCTGGTTCCCGTCGGCCGCGGCCAGCGCGAACTGATCATCGGCGACCGTCAGACCGGCAAGTCCGCCGTCGCGATCGACACCTTCATCAACCAGAAGGAAAACAACGCGGGCGACGACGAGAACAAGAAGCTTTATTGCATCTATGTCGCGGTCGGCCAGAAGCGCTCGACCGTCGCGCAGATCGTCAAGAGCCTCGAGGAAAACGGCGCGATGGAATACACCATCGTGGTCGCCGCCACCGCATCGGAGCCCGCTCCGCTGCAGTATCTCGCACCCTACACCGGCTGCGCGATGGGCGAATTCTTCCGCGACAACGGCATGCATGCCGTGATCGTCTATGACGACCTTTCCAAGCAGGCCGTCGCCTATCGCCAGATGTCGCTGCTGCTGCGTCGCCCCCCGGGCCGCGAAGCCTATCCGGGCGACGTCTTCTATCTCCACAGCCGCCTGCTCGAGCGCGCGGCGAAGATGAGCAAGTCGGAAGGCGGCGGTTCGCTGACCGCGCTGCCGATCATCGAAACGCAGGCGGGCGACGTCTCGGCCTATATCCCGACCAATGTGATCTCGATCACCGATGGCCAGATCTTCCTCGAGACCGAACTGTTCTACCAGGGCATCCGTCCGGCGATCAACGTCGGCCTGTCGGTCAGCCGCGTCGGCGGTGCCGCGCAGACCAAGGCGATGAAGAAGGTCTCGGGCTCGATGAAGCTCGACCTCGCGCAATATCGCGAGATGGCCGCCTTCGCGCAGTTCGGCTCGGACCTCGACGCCTCGACCCAGAAGCTGCTCAACCGCGGTGCGCGGCTGACCGAGCTGCTCAAGCAGCCGCAATATTCGCCGATGCCGTTCGAGGAGCAGACCGTGTCGATCTTCGCCGGCACCAATGGCTTCCTCGACCCGATCCCGGTCGACCGGGTGAACGAATACGAAGCCGCGATGCTCAGCCACATGCGCAGCGAACACGGCGAAGTGCTGGACACGATCCGCACCACCGGCAAGTTCGAGGACGATACGCGCGACAAGGTCGTCGCTGCGCTCAAAGCCTTCGCCAAGCAGTTCGCCTGAACCCGAGAGCACACGAAATAGGGAGCCGAAATGGCTAGCCTGAAAGAACTCAAGGGCCGTATCAACTCGGTCAAGTCGACCCAGAAGATCACCAAGGCCAAGCAGATGGTCGCGGCGGCCAAGCTGCGCCGTGCGCAGGCGGCTGCCGAACAGGCACGCCCCTATGCCGAGCGTCTGTCCGGCGTCATGGCCTCGCTCGCGGGCAAGGTCAGCGGCGACAGTGCACCCCGGCTGCTGGCCGGTACCGGCGAGAGCCAGCGCTATCTGCTGGTGGTGGTCAACACCGACAAGGGCCTGTGCGGCGGTCTCAACGCGAATATCGTCAAGGCCGCCAAGGCGCGGGCTCGCGAGCTGATCAAGGCGGACAAGGATGTCCATTTCTATCTCGTCGGCAAGAAGGGTCGCGCGCCCATCAAGCGCGATTTCGCCGACCGGATCGAAAAGCATTTCGACACCAGCGAAGTGCGCACGCCGGGTTTCGAGGAAGCCGAAGCGATCGCCGACGATCTGATCGAACGCTTCGAGAAGGGCGAATACGACATCGCCGAGCTGATCTACCCGATCTTCCGCAGCGCATTGTCGCAGGACCCGACTGTGGATCAGCTGATCCCCGTGCCCGCGCCCGAAATCTCTGGCGACAGCAAGTCTGGCGACAGCAAGGATGCCGGGTCGGTGGTCGAATACGAACCGGGCGAAGAGGAAATCCTCGAGGAGCTGCTGCCGCGTTACGTCAAGACGCAGCTGTTCGGTGCGCTGCTCGAGCGCGAGGCCTCGGAACAGGGCGCCTCGATGACCGCTATGGACAATGCCACGCGCAATGCCGGCGATCTCATCAAGGACCTGACCATCAAGTACAACCGCAGCCGCCAGGCTGCGATCACCACCGAACTGATCGAAATCATCGCCGGGGCCGAAGCGCTCTGACCTTTATGAAAGCCAATCACTTGAACAAGCTCGCCTTCCTTTTCGTCCCCCTGTTCGCTCTGGCTGCTTGCGGCGAGGAACCCGCCGCCGAAGTCGCCCAGACCCAGGTCGCGACGCCCGAGCCGGCCGTGACGCTGCCCGCCCCCAACCAAGAGCTGTTCACCCAGCTCTACGCCGACGCCTGCCCCGAAGCGGAGCCGGTCAACACCGCGGTCTGCCGCCGTGCCGGTCTCGGTTCGGACGAGGTGCTGTGCGAATTCGGCCTCGGCGAGGACGAATATCTGCGCAACGACGCCACCCTTACTCCCGGCGACGAGCAATGGACGCTCGCCGATCCCGAAAACGTGTGCGCTTCCTAAAGCGCCCAACCCCCAAGGCAGGATCCAGATCATGGCTACCGCTCCCGTACTCAACAAGACCACGACCGGCGTAATCAGCCAGGTCATCGGCGCCGTCGTCGACGTGCAGTTCGAAGGCGAACTGCCCGCGATCCTGACCGCGCTCGAAACCCGCAATGGCGAGAACACGCTCGTTCTCGAGGTTGCCCAGCACCTTGGCGAAAACACCGTCCGCACGATCGCGATGGACGGCACCGACGGGCTCACCCGCGGGCAGGACGTCGTCAACACCGGCAGCCAGATCACCGTCCCCGTCGGCCCCAAGACGCTGGGCCGGATCATGAACGTCATCGGCGAGCCGATCGACGAGCGCGGCCCGATCGGCGCCGACATGTCCATGCCGATCCACGCCGAGGCTCCGCTGTTCGTCGACCAGTCGACCGAAGCGGCCATCCTCGTCACCGGGATCAAGGTCATCGACCTGCTCGCGCCCTATGCGCGCGGCGGCAAGATCGGCCTGTTCGGCGGCGCCGGCGTCGGCAAGACCGTGCTGATCCAGGAACTGATCAACAACATCGCCAAGGGCCATGGCGGCGTCTCCGTCTTCGCCGGCGTGGGCGAGCGGACCCGCGAGGGCAACGATCTCTACCACGAATTCCTCGACGCGGGCGTCATCGCCAAGAACGAGGCCGGCGAGGCGATCTCCGAAGGCTCCAAGGTGGCGCTGGTGTTCGGCCAGATGAACGAGCCTCCGGGCGCGCGTGCCCGCGTGGCGCTGTCGGGCCTGACCATGGCGGAATATTTCCGCGACGTCGAAGGCCAGGACGTATTGTTCTTCGTCGACAACATCTTCCGCTTTACCCAGGCCGGTTCGGAAGTGTCGGCGCTGCTCGGCCGTATCCCTTCAGCGGTGGGCTATCAGCCGACGCTCGCGACCGACATGGGCAATCTGCAGGAACGCATCACCTCGACCAACAAGGGGTCGATCACCTCGGTCCAGGCGATCTACGTTCCCGCGGACGATCTCACCGACCCGGCGCCTGCCGCCTCGTTTGCTCACCTTGACGCGACCACCACGCTGAACCGCGCGATTTCGGAGCTGGGCATCTACCCCGCTGTCGATCCGCTCGACTCAACCAGCCGCGTGCTCGAACCGCGCGTCGTCGGCGAGGAGCATTACCGTACCGCGCGCCGCGTCCAGGAAACGCTGCAGAAGTACAAGAGCCTGCAGGACATCATCGCCATTCTCGGCATGGATGAGCTGTCCGAAGAGGATAAGCTCACCGTCAGCCGCGCGCGCAAGATCCAGAAGTTCCTCAGCCAGCCGTTCCACGTGGCCGAGGTGTTCACCAGCATCCCGGGCGTGTTCGTCCAGCTCGAAGACACGGTGAAGAGCTTCAAGGCGGTGGTCGACGGCGAATACGACTATCTCCCCGAGAGCGCCTTCTACATGGTCGGCGGGATCGATCAGGCGGTCGAGAAGGCCAAGAAGATGGCCGACGAATCCTGACGGCAAGCACCGAACCGGAGACGCGGGACATGGCACACGAGGGCAACCATCGTTCCATCCACCCGCTCTCCGGCCGTGCCGACAAGCTTCTGCATCGGTTGGCGCAGGCCGGAATCGCTACTTTCCTGCTGATCTCCGCTTTCGACATCCATCGCTGGCGGGTCGACGACTGGCAGGCTTTCGATAACGCCTTCGAATGGCTGGCAATGCAAATTTTCGGCCAGCCGGTGCAGCCCGTCTGGCTCTATGCGCTGGCCTTTCCGGTCGTGGCGGTGAATTTCGGCTGCATGGTGCAATTGGTGCGCGGGCGGCGTGAAGGCTTGCTGCTGCCCTTCGCCATCACCGCCATCGTTATCGCGGTGGTGCCGCTGTTTGCGGGGCAGTTGATTGTCTACCGTATGATCTGGGAGCAGATGCTCACCATGCTCGGCTATGCGATCGGCGGCGCAATCACGGTAATCCTCGCGCTCCGTCTGGACCGGCGGGGGCTGGACTCGAAGCCCGCCGCCGCTAAGGACGCGGGCAACAACAGAGAAGATTGATCATGGCTTTGCATTTCGAACTCGTCACCCCGGTCAAGCAGGTCCGCAGCGAGGACGTCCACATGGTGGTCGTCCCCGGCACGGAGGGCGAATTCGGCGTGCTCGAGGGCCATGCGCCCTTCATGTCGACCATCCGCGACGGCGCGGTGCAGGTCTACCGCACCGAGGGCGCGGCGCCCGAACTGATCGAAGTGCGCGGCGGCTTCGCCGAAGTGGGCGAAAACGGCCTCACCGTGCTGGCGGAGCACGTCGAGGGCTGAGCGTCCTCGTTGCAATATGAATCCAGGAAGGGCGGCCGGTTGGTCGCCCTTTTTCGTTGGAGGAGTTATTCGACTCCTGTCGGATCGGCGCGTCCAGTTTCATATGTGAACAGTTCATCCTGCTGTTCCATATTTTTCTCGGCAGCATCGTACTGAACCGGCATCGCATCGGCATCGTCGCACGTCGACATAGCCAGCATCTCGTCATCGCGCAGGACAATCACGCCATCGCTGATTGCGGGATAATTGGGTTCGCCTGCTTCGAAATTCGTGCGGATCGTCCGGCTGAAGACGACGTAGCGCACCGGGCCATTGTCGAAGACAATCTGCGCCTCGCCGCCGCCGGAATAGGGCACGGAAGCAAACCGCCCCCCCTCCAGGACCAGCTCCGGCGTTCCAGCACCGTAGCGATACTCGACCTTGCCGGCACCGGTGGCGCAGACGGCGATCCTCTTCCCGCCGGTGGTCCTGCACGAGAAGATCGTTTCCTCGCCGCTTCGGCAATCGACACCGCCGGTGCTGCCCGGTGCCGCGGACGAAATCACCGCAACCGGCGACCTATCGGACGCAGCAACCGCCGCGTCCGTCTCGCCGGTATCGCCGTTGTCCGGCTGCCCGCTGCATGCGGACAATGTCCACAGCGCGAGCAGGCTCGGCAACCGCATCAGGTCTTCCTCGACCCGCCCTTTGCAGCAGCTTTCTTCTTTTTCATCGCGTCGTGGAAGCGGTCCGCCCAGCCGGGCTTCACGATCTGCTCGCCGCGAACCATCCGCAGATCGCCATCGGCGACATCGCCGCTAACCGCGCTGCCCGCCGCCACGATCGCGTCGCGCCCGATGGTGACCGGAGCGATCAGCGCGCTGTTGGAGCCGATGAAGGCGTTTTCCCCGATCACGGTCTTCGATTTGAAATAGCCGTCGTAATTGCAGGTGATCGTGCCCGCGCCGATATTGGCGCCCGCGCCCACTTCGGCATCGCCCAGATAGGTCAGATGGCTGGCCTTGGCGCCCTCGCCCAGCACCGCCGCCTTCATCTCGACGAAATTGCCGACGAAGCTGTTCTTTTCCATCACCGTGCCGGGCCGCAGCCGGGCGAAGGGTCCGGCCTGCGCGCCCTCGCCGATGCTTGCCCCCTCGATATGGCTGAAGGCCTTGATATGCGCGCCTTGGGCCACGGTGACGCCGGGTCCGAACACCACATTGGGTTCGACCACCACATCGCGGCCAAGCTGCGTGTCGAAGCTGAAGAACACCGTCTCGGGAGCCTTGAGCGTTACGCCATCGGCCATCGCTTCCTCGCGGCGGAAGGCCTGCCACTGCGCTTCGGCGGCGGCGAGTTCGGAGCGGCTGTTGATCCCGGCGACCTCGCCTGGCGCGTCGGTGACCACCACGGCGCACACGCTACCGTCGGCGATCGCGATATTGACCACGTCGGGGAGGTAATACTCCCCTTGAGAATTCTCGTTGCCGACCCGGCGCAGCAGCGCGAAGAGATCCGAGGCGCGCGCCGCCATAAGCCCCGAATTGCACAACCGGCAGGCGCGTTCATCCTCGCTGGCATCCTTGAACTCGACCATCTTGCCGATCCGGCCGTCGGCATCGGCGATAACCCTTCCGTAGGCCAGCGGATCCTCGGGCTCGAAGCCCAGCACCACGGCCTTGGGCATATCCTCGGCGTGGAGGCGGTCGAGCATCGTACGCATGGTTTCCGCGCGTACGAAGGGCACATCGCCATAGAGCACCAGCACATCGCCGTGGAAGCCTTCGAGTTCTTTCTCGGCCTGCTGGACCGCATGGGCGGTGCCCAGTTGCGGCTCCTGCAAACAGGTGCGCGCGGTGTCGCCCAGCGCCGCCTCGAGCTGTTCGCGCCCGGCACCGACCACCACCACCTTCTTGGCAGGCTCGAGATAATCGACACCGGCCATCAGGTGATGGAGCATCGGCCGACCGGCGATCGGATGGAGCACCTTGTGCAGGTCGCTCTTCATGCGGGTGCCCTTGCCCGCGGCAAGAATGACGGCGGCGAATTCGCGTTTCTGGATCATGGTCTGCGCCTTGCCACCATTCGCTTGCGGTTTGAAGTCGCATCCGCCACCGCCGCGCGCATGGTGAAATTCCCATTCGACACTGTCGCATTCGACCTCGACGGAACGCTGCTCGACAGTTTCCGCGATCTGGGCGCCGCAGTAAACCACGCGCTCGAACTGGGGGGTTTCGAAGCGGTCCCGGTGGAGAGCAGCAAGGATCTGATCGGCGGCGGCGCCAAGGTGATGCTCGCGCGTGCGGTCGAGCGCCAGGGCGGGATGCCCGAGAACGAATTCCGCCCGCTCTACAAACAAATGCTGACCTATTACGCCGCCAACAATGCGGTACACTCGCGTGCCTATCCGGGAGCGGAGGAATGCCTCGACGCGCTCGCGGTACGCGGGGTCAAGCTGGCGGTGGTGACCAACAAGTTCGAGGATTTCGCCCGCCAGATCCTCACCAAGCTGGAACTCGTCGATCGTTTCGAGACGATCATCGGCGGCGACACCATGGGCAAGGGCCGCGCCAAGCCAGAGCCGGATTCGCTTGTCGAGGCGCGGCTTCGCTGCGGCGGAGGCAGCTTTGCCTTCGTGGGCGACAGCACCTATGACGTCATGGCAGCCCGCGCCGCAAAGGTGCCGGTGATCGGCGCGCGCTATGGCTATTGCGACAAGCCGCCGGGCGAGCTCGGCGCCGATGTCGAGATCGATTCGCTCAGCGCGTTGATCCCCGCGCTTGAGGGTCTGGCGAGCGGCTGAGCCTCGCCTCGACCCTACGGCACGGCGGGGCGTCGAACTGGCGGTTGCAAGCGCGCGGCGAACATGTCAGTCCGCCGCTCAGATTGACGTTCACGTAAACCATATCGGAGATCCATCATGACCATCGACTTCAAGGACAAGGTAGCCATCGTCACCGGAGCAGGCGGCGGTCTGGGCCGCGAATACGCGCTCGAGCTCGGCAAACGCGGCGCCAAGGTCGTGGTCAACGACCTTGGCGGTTCGCGCGACGGCACCGGCACTTCGGACATGGCCGCGCAGGTCGTCGAGGAAATCGAAAAGGCCGGCGGCACCGCGATGGCCAATGGCGCTTCGGTCACAAATCCCGAGCAGATGGAAAAGATGGTCGCCGACGCCAAGCAGAAATGGGGCGGCGTCCATGTGCTGATCAACAACGCCGGTGTGCTGCGCGACAAGACCTTCGCCAAGATGAGCGCCGAGGATTTCGCCTTCGTCGTCGACGTCCACCTCAACGGTTCGGCCTATGCCACCAAGGCATGCTGGGAGACCTTCCGCGACCAGGCCTATGGCCGCGTCCTTATGACCGCGAGTTCGACCGGGCTGTTCGGCAATTTCGGCCAGGCGAACTACGGCGCGGCCAAGCTGGGCCTCGCTGGCCTGACCAAGACGCTCCAGCTCGAAGGCGCGAAATACAACATCAAGGTCAACACGCTCAGCCCCGTCGCGGGCACGCGCATGACCGAGGACCTGTTCCCCGAGGAAGCCTTCAAGCTGTTCGACCCGGTCAATGTGGTCCCCGCCGCGCTGTTCCTGGTCAGCGAGGATGCCCCCAGCAACGCGATCGTCGGCGCCGGTGCGGGCGGGTTCCACTCTTCCTGGGTGGTGATGAACGATGCGGTCTGGCTGCCGGAGGACCAGCGCACGGTCGAAGGCTTCGCCGAGAACTGGAAGGCGATCTCCGACTTCTCCAACCTCAAGGCGCCGCAGTCGGGCTCCGAGCAGTCGGGTAACATCCTGACCGCAATGCAGAAGGTCACCGGCACCGGTCCGTCCTCGGCGCGCAGCTGACGCTATCTGCTGGGAACGGAGCGTATTGACGCTCTAATACACTGTGCCTATTCTCCCCGCCGAACAGGTTGGGGAGAATAGGGCATGTACAGCCAGCAGGATCTCAATTCCGCGGTCGCGGCCGGGGCGATCAGCGCCGAGGCTGCCGAAGCCCTGCGCGTGCATGTCGTGGCGCAGAACGATTCGGTGCCGGCCGACGCAGAGCATTTCCGCCTGATCACCGGGTTCAACGATGTGTTCGTCTCGATCGGCGTGGTGATTTTGCTCGTCGCGATGGCGGCTATTGGTCAGGCGATCGGCGGCGCGATCTACCCCGCGCCGGTCTATCCCGATCAGATCCTGGGCGACGATGCCTATTTCCAATGGCTGGAACAGACCAGCGAGGTCCGGCGGATTTCCGAGGCCCTCGCGACGGCTTTGGCCGCCCTTGCCGTAGCCGGAACGGCCTGGCTGCTCGCCGAATTCTTCACCCGCAAGCGGCGGATGGCCTTGCCCAGCATCATCCTGCTGCTGGCTTTCGTCGGCGGGGTGATGGTTGCGCAGGTGGCAGCGATCATGGGCTTCATGGTTCCGAACGTCGGGTCCAACGATGCTCTGGGCGCGCTTCTGTTCGGTGCCGCCGCGCTGGTCACCGCCGGTTTCGCCGTACTTCACTGGAAGCGCTTCCAGGTGCCGATCACCATCGCCGCGGGCACCGCCGCGCTCACGGGCACAGTCGTCGCTCTGATCGTCGCGGCGATCGGGCCGAATTCCGAGAATGTCGGCGATGTCGTGCTGGGCATCGTGTTCCTCGTCGGGCTGGCGATCTTCGCTTTCGCCATGCGCTGGGACATGAGCGATCCGGCGCGCGGGACGCGGCGCAGCGATGTCGCCTTCTGGCTCCACCTGCTCGCCGCACCGATGATCGCGCATCCGGTGTTCGTGCTGATCGGGGTAACCGATGGCAGCACATTCGGCCCCGGCGCGGCGCTGGCGGTGCTCGCGGTCTATGTGGCCTTCGGTCTGGTCGCGCTGGCGGTAGATCGGCGCGCACTGTTGGTCTCGGCGCTCGCCTATGTACTGATCGCGCTGACCCTGCTGTTCGACCGCTTCGGCGCAGTGGAACTCAGCTTCGCGCTGACCGCGCTGGTGATCGGTTCGGCCTTGCTGACGCTGAGCGCAATGTGGACCCCGATCCGCCGTGCAGTTGTGGCGGCAATGCCCGCCACGATGACGGCGCGGCTGCCCGCCACCGCCTGAGGGCTCAGTCCCCGACCGTCTTGAGCAACCGGCGTTCCATCGGTGCGAGGACGCCGGCAAGCTCGTGGCCGCGCTTGAGCACCTGGCCGTGTTCGCCGAACAGCGCCCACATCCCCTGACGGTTGCGCAGCGAAGGGCGCTTCTCGACCCGCATCTGCGGGCGTTCGGCGGCGCGGCGGAAGGCGGAAAAGCTCGCCATGTCGCGCGCGAAATCCATCGCGTAATCGCGCCATTCGCCCGCCGCGACCATCCTCCCGTAGAGATCGAGGATACGAATCAGCTCGGCGCGGGTGAAGGCGACCTGGAGCGGTGCGCGCTGCGGAAAGGGCAGCACCGCGCCCGAGCTCGGCGGCGCTCCGGCGTGCGCCATCAGTCCTGCGTACCGCTGCGCAGGCTCTCGTCCCCGGCACCGGCGGTCGCTTCGGGAAAGGCCCTGCGCAGGCTCTCGAGCTCGGCGCGCATTTCGGTGAGCTGCTTTTCGAGCGCGGCGATGCGGCCCGGATCGGGCTCGCAGGGTTCGTCGCAAGGCGTGCCATAGGGCATGAATTCGCGCATATATGTTTCTACCGGGACCAGCGTGCTGCGCGCCTTGAAGCCGACCATGGTCGCGCCCTCGGTCACATCGTCGGTGACCACCGCATTGGCGCCGATCCGCGCGCGATCGCCCACGGTGATCGGTCCGATAACCTGTGCGCCCGAACCGATGATGACGTTGTTGCCGATGGTCGGATGGCGCTTGCCGCCGATGCCGTTGGTCGGGTTGGTTCCGCCCAGCGTGACGCATTGGTAGATGGTGACGTCATTGCCGATCACCGCGGTTTCGCCGATCACCGAAAAACCGTGGTCGACGAAGAAATTGCGCCCGATGCTGGCGCCGGGATGGATGTCGATCCCGGTCATCAAGCGGCTGGTGTGGTTGATCAGTCGCGCGAGGAAGTACAGCTCGGCCTCGAACAGCCAATGCGCCACGCGATGCCAGAACAGCGCCCAGACGCCGGGATAGAGCAGGATTTCCCAGCGCGAGCGCGGCGCGGGGTCGCGCGCGCGGATCGAGTCCAGATAGGCAGTGAGACGATCGAACATAGGCTGCGATTCTTCCACCATTCGCCGGTCAAAGCAAGCGGGCCTGCTCCGGACCCTCCACCGCGTCGAGCGCGTCGCGCCACACCGAGAGCGTGGCGGGCGCCTTGCGTTCGAGCGAGATGCGGTCGATTTCCGAGACCACCCGCTCGATCGCCGCATAGCTGCGGGTGAGGCGGGGGACGAGATAATGCGCCGCGCCATCGGCCAGAGCCAGCCGGCGCTGCTCGGCATGCGCGGCGATCAGTTCGGCGACCATGGCATCGTCGGGCGCGGTGATCGCGAGCTGCAGCGATCCTCCCAGCCGCGAGCGCAGATCGGGCAGCGCAATGTCCCAGGCCTCGCCATCGGCGACCAGCAGCAGCGGGCGGCCATCCTCCTGCGCGCGGTTCCAGCGATGGAACAGGTCGGTCTCGTCCCACTCTTGCGCGCCGTCGATGGCCTCGCCGTGGCCCTGGGCCGCGAACCAGCGCGCCAGCAGCGATTTGCCAGACCGCGGCGGCCCAAGCAGCACCGCGGTGCGGAAGGGCCAGTCCTGAGGGTGGCTAAGCGCATCGACCGCGGCGCGATTGCCCGCTCCGACGACAATGCGCGAGGGGGCGGCTTCGCCGGAATCGAGAGGGAGCGCGATCTGGGACATCGACGCCGCGCCCTGCCTAGCGGCTGATCAGGAGCGCGTTGTTGCCCTGTTGCACGGTGAAGCCGCGCGCGCGCAGGACGCCAGCGAGATCCTGGATCGAGCCCGAATAGCTCACCGTCAGCACCGAAGTGCCGCCGATCGCGGTGCTGCGGATCCCGGCATTGCGGACGCCCGACGCCGCGCGGACATCCGCCAGCGCGGCGTTGAAGGCCGCGGCATCAGGGGTCTGGACCTGCACCGTGTAGAGCGCGACCGAGCCCTCGGGCGGCGGCGTGTTGACCGGTGCGGCGCTGATCGTGCCATCGGTTTCGGCAGTCTCACCATCGCGGGCCGCGCGTTCGCGAGCGGCGCGCGCCTCCCGCTCGCGCGCATCCGCCGCCTGCCCCGCCTCGATCAGCCGCAACAGCGCCGGATTGATTTCCGGCGTACCAAGGTTGAGCGTCGGATCCGGTTTCAACAGCCCTTCGGTGAGCGCTTGCGCAAAGATCGTATCGAACCGCGTCACCGCCTGCGCGAGCATGTCGGGCAGCGCCTGCGGGTTGGCGGCTTTCATTTCGAAGCTGGCGAGGAAACGGTTATCGGGCCCGTAGCGCGCGGTGAACCGGCCCGTCACCGGGCCGCCGGGATAGGAATAGTCGAGGTTGGCGATCGGGATCAGCACATCCGAAGCGCTGAACTGGTCGAGGACATTGCGCCACCACAGCCGGCTGCGCCGCCCCGTCTGGCCATAGGTGATGAGCAGCGAATCACTTCCCGCGCCCGAGGGCCGGACGTAATCGATCCGGCTCGAACCCGCCTGATATTCGGCCCAGGCGCGCTGCCAGGGATTGCGCATCTCGTAGACCAGCTGGGTGCCCGCCGAGACAGTGACCGGGACCAGCAGCATCGGCGCCGACCGCCGCGCCCGTTCCTCGCCGCCGAGGTAGGCGTTCGCGCGCTGGCGGTCGAAGATCACCCCGAGCCGCGCGATATAGCGCCGTGGGCCGAGCTGCTCGCGCTCGATCACGATCGCCGAGACCATCCCCGCGATCTGCGAATCGGAGAGTTCGGGTCCCTTGAGCCGTTCCCACGCCTTGCGCTGCGCCGCTTCCCAGCCCTTGGTGCGGGCGTCCTGGGCATCGTCGCCGGTAACATCGACCTCGACCCCGGTGACCGAAATGTCGCTCGATGCGGCAATCGGAGCGATCCCGCGCTCGCCATCGACCTGCGCGAACAGCGCGACCGCGCACAGCGCAAGCAGCGCCAGAGCGACGATCGGCAGGGCCTGCGAACGGCCGAAGGATGGGAGAGCAAAGCGCATCATGGGGAAAACACCGGCCTTTTGCCCAAAGCCCCGTGCGAATCCAAGCGGGAATGCTAAAGCACCCGGCATGAATGGCAAGAATTCCCCCTACACCTATGCCGATGCGGGCGTTTCGATCGCTGCGGGTAACGCGCTCGTCAAGGCGATCGGTCCGCTGGCGAAGGCCACCGCGCGCCCCGGCGCCAACAGCGAGCTGGGAGGATTCGGCGGCTTCTTCGATCCCAGAGCGGCGGGCTATGTCGATCCGCTGCTGGTCGCGGCCAACGACGGGGTCGGGACCAAGCTCAAGCTGGCGATCGATCATGATCGGCACGACAGCGTCGGCATCGACCTGGTCGCGATGTGCGTCAACGACCTGATCGTACAGGGCGCGGAGCCGCTGTTCTTCCTCGATTATTTTGCCACCGGGAAGCTCGAGAACGGTATCGCCGAACGGGTGGTTGCGGGGATCGCCGAGGGCTGCAAGCAGGCCGGCTGCGCGCTGATCGGCGGCGAGACCGCAGAGATGCCGGGGATGTATGCGCCGGGCGATTACGACCTCGCGGGCTTCTGCGTCGGCGCGGTCGAGCGCGGCGAACAGCTCACCGGCGAACGGGTTGCACCGGGGCAGGTGCTGCTCGGGCTTGCCAGTTCGGGGGTGCATTCCAACGGCTATTCGCTGGTCCGGCGGCTGGCGGAAGACAAAGGCTGGCAGCTCGACGCGCCCGCCCCGTTCGACGCCGAACGCAGGCTGATCGATGCATTGATCGAACCGACCCGCATTTATGTGAAGGGCCTGCTGGATCCAATCCGTGCCGGTCTGATAGCGGCCCTGGCGCATATCACCGGCGGCGGGTTGCTCGAGAATATCCCCCGCGTGCTGCCCGAGGGCGCGCATGCCGTGGTCGATGCGGATGCCTGGCAGCAGCCCGGCCTGATGGCGTTCCTGCAGCAACAGGGCGCGATTGCACCGGCGGAGATGGCGCGCACCTTCAATTGCGGCGTCGGCATGGTGCTCGTGGTGGATGCGAGCGATGTTGATGCGCTGACCGGCGTACTCGAGACAGCAGGCGAGATCGTCCTGCGGATCGGTGCGATCGAACCGGGTGAGCGCGGCTGCACCGTGCGCGGCAGCGCCGGAACCTGGGGTGCCGACGCGGCCTGGGAGGCCCGCCATCTTGGCTGAGCCCAACCGCGACAAGACCAGGGTCGCGGTCTTTATCTCGGGGATCGGCACCAACATGGCCGCGCTGCTGTATGCCGGGCGCCAGCCGGAATCGCCCTATAAGGTGGTGCTGGTCGCGAGCAACGATCCCGAGGCAGAGGGGCTGGAACTGGCCCGTGGCGAGGGGATCGCCACATTTGCGAAGACGCACAAGGGGATGGACCGCGAAGAGCACGATGCGCTGTTGGAGCAGGCCGCCATCGATGCGGGCGCCGATTATATCGCGCTGGCGGGCTATATGCGGATCCTGACGCCCGGCTTCGTCGCGCGCTGGAAGGGGCGGCTGCTCAACATCCACCCCTCGCTGCTGCCGCTCTATCCCGGGCTCGAGACGCATGCCCGGGCCATCGCGGCGGGCGATGCCAAGGCGGGGGCGACGGTGCATCTGGTGACCGACGAACTCGACATGGGCGAAGCGCTCGGACGCGCCGAGGTTGCGATCCGCCCCGACGACACGCCCGAGAGCCTCGCCACTCGCGTCCGGTTGGCCGAGCACCAGCTCTACCCCCGCGTGCTGAGCGCCTATGTTTCGCGGGCCAGCGATCCCGACTGGCTGCTGGGCGAGGTGCGCCGCAGGGCACTGGCGCTCGCGGAGGTCGAGGAACGCCCCAGCCACGGCGCACCGGGCTGGCGGACGCAGGGCAAGAGCGGCAAGTATTTTTCCTATTTCAGTGCTTTGCATCATGGATCGCAGGCCATCGCGCTGCTCGTGAAGACCGGCGGACCCGATGAACAGGAATCGTTGATCGCCGGCGATCCCGAAGCCTTCTTCAAGCCGGCCTTTTATGGCGCGAGCGGCTGGGTCGGCCTGGTTCTCGACCGGCCGGGTCTCGAGTGGGAGCAGGTCGATTATTGGCTTGAGCGCAGCTGGCGCGCGGTTGCGCCAAAGCGCCTGACTCACCTGCTCGACGCGGCGGACGAGTTCTGAGACGCCCCCTCGCCATGCCTGCCACCCCTCCCCGCGCGCATCCGCTTGCCCGCTCCGGCTTCGCGCGCAACGCCGACCGCATGATCGCGCGGATGTGGCAGCACGGACTGACAGTCAGGCCGCCGCTCGATCCCGAATTCCTGTGGCGCAAGGGCAGCGAGGGCTTCGAACTCGCAGACGAGATTTCGGTCCGCTCGCCCGAGGATGTCGCCGATTTTCGCGATCGACTTGAACGTCTCTGCACCAGCCTGACCGAGGAAGCCGCGCTCAACGCGCTCGGCCACACCATGGCCTATGGCCAGCTTACCGCGGCGATCCGCAAGCGCCATGCGCTGGGCCGCATGTGGCGCGAGCAACCCGAGCTTGCGACCGCGCCGATCGCCCCGCCGATCGTGGTGGTCGGCCAGATGCGCGCCGGGACGACGCGGCTCCACCGGCTGCTTTCGGCCGATCCGGCGCATGCAGGGACGCGTTTCTGCAACGCACTCGACCCGGTCCCGGCGAGACCCGACTGGCGGCCGGTCAAGAGCGGCTTTACTCTGGCACTGGCACGGCGGATCAACCCCTGGCTCGACACGCTGCATCCCTTCGGCGCGACGCGGGTGGACGAGGAGATCAGCTGGCTGTCCTACGCGCTCGACGCCTGCGCCTATGAGGCGCAATGGCGCATCCCGAGTTTTGTGGCGTTTAACGAAGATACTGATTCAACATCGATTTATCGTGAATTTGCGCGAATTCTGCGCAGCGATGCGGCGGCAACGGGCAATGCCGGACTGCCGCGGGTGCTCAAATGTCCGCAATATTCGGAGGCCTTGCCGGCCTTGCTGGAGCAGTTTCCCGAGGCCCGGATCGTTGTCGCCCAGCGAGACGACGAGGCGGTGCTCGAAAGCTCGATCTCGATGGTGGCGAGCCAGTCCGCGTTCCAGTCAGACCATGCCGACCTGGCTGCTATCCGATTGGAATGGCGTCGAAAAATCGCGCTGCGCGAGGCGCGGACCGAGGCCGCGCTGGCCGATTTCGCCGGTCCGCTGGCTCGCGTCGGCTTCGAAGAGCTCTCCAAGGACAGCGAGGCGACATTGCAACGCGTCTACAAGGATCTGGGTATCGAGCTGTCACCAGCAGCGCGGTCCGCAATGGCGCGCGAACGGGCACGCGCATCGCGCGACGGCCACAAGGACCATCGCGCGCAGATTGCGCGTTTCGGATCGAAGGCCGGGCAACCGCGCGCCGAAGCGGCCGCGGTTCGCCAGACCTGATTCCAGCGGCGCGGGGAAGGACGAGCAGTCTCGCCCTCCCCCCGCCAGCGGGATCAGCCGACGATTTCGTCTTCGTTGAAGAAGAAGGCGATCTCGGTCGCGGCGTTCTCTTCGGAATCCGAACCATGGACCGAATTGGCCTCGATGTTCTCGGCATAGGCCTTGCGGATCGTGCCCTCGGCGGCGTCGGCGGGGTTGGTCGCACCCATCACGTCGCGGTTGCGCTTTACCGCATCTTCGCCCTCGAGCACCTGGACCACCACCGGACCGCTGGTCATGAAGGTGACCAGCTCGCCGTAGAATGGGCGGTCCTTGTGGACCTCGTAGAAGCCCTTGGCCTGCTCCTCGGTCATCATGATGCGCTTGGAAGCGACGACGCGCAGGCCGGCTTCCTCCAGCATCTTGGTGACCGCGCCGGTCAGATTGCGGCGCGTGGCGTCGGGCTTGATGATCGAAAAGGTACGGGTGGTCGCCATGGGAAATATCCTCGTAGTCGCAGGGATGAAAATGTCGCAGGATTGGCCGCGCCCCTAGCGCCGCGCCCGGGTGCGGGCAAGAGTCAGTTGAGTCCGCGCCGCAGCGTTAGCTGGCCACTGGTCTCGCCGGTTGCGCCGCTGGCCTGGAAGGCGAAGCTGGTCCCGTCGGGCGATTCGCCCGCGATCATGGTCATCGCGGCGGTCTGCAGGTCGAGCTCGATGGCGACACCGGCGGCCTCGGCCTGGCGGCGGTAGAAACCGACCAGATCGGCGGGGCTGTCTTCGCTCGCCAGCGACACCATCACCCCGGTCGCCTCGTCGCGGCCGATCTGGATGGTGTTGCGGATTTCGGCGCCGGGATAGATGCTGAAGCCCTTGGGAAGCCGCGGGACGACCGTCTCGCCCGCGCGCATGGTGGTGGTACCGTCTTCATTGTTGACGACCGCGCGGGTCTCGCCGGTTTCTGGGTCGACCTCATAGCTGCCGGTCTCGAATTGCTGGGCCTCCTGCTCAGCCACCGTTTCCTCTTCGGGAGCGGGGCTGCAGGCCGCGAGGATTAGGCTGGCGGGAATGGCGGTGCCGGCAAGGCGCATGGAACTCTCCTTTGCCCATACAACGCGGAGTCACCCCACTTCGGTCCAGCCACCGTCCTCCTGTTTCCAGGCATGGCTCTCGATCGTGTCGCGCGCGCGAAAGCTGCGCCACAAATCGCGCGCATTCTGCGTCGCCGCGGCATCGAACAGCAGGAAGGCGCGCTCGAACGCGCCGGCCTCCTCGCGCCAGACACCATCGGCGAGTATCACCATCCGCGCCTCGTTGGGCGCCTCGCAATTCTCGGAGAGCAGGATCGGCTGGCGGGCAGCATGCGCTTCACCCGCTTCGCCATGGGCGAGAAAATGCGTACCGCCCTCGCTCCACAACGCTCGCGACACGGCGGCGCGCTGCTCGCCATCGCCGCTCACCACCAGCATCCGCTGGCCGGCCTGCAGCGCCTTGCGCGCAAGCAGCGGCACGACCTGTTCGACCGGATCGCGGCTCAGCTGGTAGAAATCGACCCGCATCGCTTCAGGCCGTCTTCGCGCTGCGACAACGGTCGGAGCAGAATTTCACCTGCTCCCAGTCGCGCGCCCATTTCTTGCGCCAGGCGAAGGGTAGGCCGCAGGCGGCACAGGTCTTCGACGGCAGGTCGCCCTTGCGCCGCATCCTGCCCGTGCCGCCCGCCATCTACGCGGCTCAGCGCTCGATCGTGTCGGCGACCAGCTGGTCCATCAGCCGCACGCCGAAGCCGCTTGCGCCCTTGTCCCAGGTCGCACCCGCCTTGTCGGTCCACACCGTGCCGGCGATATCGACATGCGCCCAGGGCGTGTCGTCCATGATGAAGCGCTGGAGGAATTGCGCCGCGGTGATCGATCCGGCCGCCTTGCCGCCGATGTTCTTCATGTCGGCGATCGGCGATTCGATCAGTTTGTCGTAGGCCGGGCCCATCGGCATGCGCCAGACGCTGTCGCCGCTGGTTTTGCCGGCCTTGTCGAGATCGGACCACAGCTCGTCATTGTTGGAGAACACGCCGGCATGCTCGTGACCCAGCGAAACGATGATCGCGCCGGTCAGCGTGGCGAAATCGACCACGCGGGCGGGCTGGAATTCCTTCTGCGTCCAGTGGAGCGCATCGCACAGCACCAGCCGCCCTTCGGCATCGGTGTTGAGGATTTCGATGGTCTGCCCCGACATCGAGGTGACGACATCGCCCGGGCGCTGCGCCGCGCCATCGGGCATGTTCTCGACCAGCCCGATCACGCCGACGACATTGGCCTTGGCCTTGCGCTTGACCAGCGCGAGCATGCCGCCGGCGACCGCGCCGCCGCCGCCCATGTCCCACTTCATGTCTTCCATGCCCGGCCCCGGCTTGATCGAGATGCCGCCGGTGTCGAAGGTCACGCCCTTGCCGACGAAGGCCAGCGGCGCTTCGCCCTGCTTGCCGCCGTTCCAGCGGATGGCGAGGATGCGCGATTCGCGCATCGAGCCCTGCCCGACGCCGAGCAGCGCGCCCATACCCAGCTCGTGCATCTGCGTCTCGTCGAGGACGATCAGCTCAGCGCCGGTCCCATCGAAGCGCGCCTGGCAGCGTTCGACGAAGCTTTCGGGATAGATCGCATTGGCGGGTTCGGTGACCAGCTCGCGGGTGAATTCGACGCCTTCGGCGACCGGCTCGGCCGCAGACCAGGCCGCTTCGCCGCCCTCCGGCGGGTTGAAGACGACGACGCTCTTGAGCGTGATCTTCTGCTCGTCCTTCATCTTGGTGCGATAGACGTCGTAGCGCCAGTTGCGCAGCCGCAGGCCCATCAGCAGATGCGCCAGCTCGTCCGCCTTGAGATTGCCGCCATCGAGACCGATTTTCTCGACACCAGCGGATTGGAATTTCGCCGCCAGCGCTGCGCCGGTGCGTTCCAGGTTGGCGGAGCGCTTGGCATCACCCGGATCCCCGGCTCCCGCGATGGCGACGCGGATCACCGCACCGTCTCGCTCGACGAAACCGTCGAAGACCTGGCCGACGCGGCCATTGAAACGTGCCGCGTCGGCGCCTTGCTTCATGGCGGGCTCGAGGCCTTCGGGAAGCTTGCCCTTGTCGGCGGTTTGGGCGATGAGCCGCAGCCCTTCAGGACGAGACTGGCTAAATTCGATGTTCATGGGATCTCCCGGAATTCTGGATCGGGACGCTGCGGCTCCAGGCCACGACGCCCCCTTTCGGATGCCGATTGCGATTAGGCGGACGCAGTGCGATAGGCAAGGCATGCCCTCGCTCCGCTGCCGCGCGCCCAGTTCCTGCTCGTTTCAGGCCCGCTCGCTTCAAGCACGGCTGGCCGCGTCCGCTTGCGCGCTGGCCTTCATCCTGGCACCCGCGCAGCTCGCGGCGCAAGAAGGCGCGGCAGCGGGAATGGCCACCGCGCAGGAGCAGGTCGATCTCCCCCCACCGCGCGATCCGGTCGCCACCGACGAGGCGGCACAGGACCTGCCCCAGGAACCCGAGCCGGTCCTGAGCGCAGCGGCGAGCGACGGCCAGGCGATCGATTTCGAGGCCCAGACGCTCAGTTTCGACGAGGAGACCGATACCGTCACCGCGGCGGGCAATGTGGTGCTGCGCAGCGGCGATCGCTCGGTGCGCGCCGACAATGTCAGCTGGAACCGGCGCAGCGGCGAGATCCTCGCCACCGGCCGGGTCCGCTTCGTCGACGAGAACGGCAACCAGCTCTATTCGGACAGGGTCACGCTGACCGACGAGTTCCAAACCGGGGCGATGGAGGACCTGCTGCTCGCTTTGCGTCAGGGTGGGCGGCTGGCGGCGCAATCGGGGCTGCGCGAGGCGGATGGCACGATCACGCTCTCGCAGGCCGCCTACAGCGCCTGCGCGGTGACGACGCCGGCGGGTTGCGACAAATCGCCCAGCTGGCGGATCACCGCCGAGCGGGTGAGCTACGATCCGCAGAGCAGCCAGGTGCGGTTCCGCAACGCCTATCTCGAATTGTTCGGCGCGCGCATCCTGCCGCTGCCGGGCCTGTCGATCCGCACCGATGGCGGCGCGGTGGCCGGTTTCCTGGTGCCCGACCTGCGCATCTCCGAAAGCAACGGCGTCGAGGTCAGCGGCAGCTACTACTGGCGGCTGGCCGAAAACCGTGACCTGACCGCCAGCGCCTATCTGTTCACTGGCGCGCCGCCGATGGTGAGCGCGCAGTACCGCCAGCTGGCCGACAAGGGCGCGTTCCAGATCACCGGCTACGCCACCCACAGCAGCCGCATCTCGACCTTTACCGGCGCCCCGACCAGCGAGCGCGATCCGCGCGGCTATGTATTCGCCAATGGACGCTTCCAGTTTTCTCCCGAGTGGAGCCTGACCGGGTCGCTCCGGGCGGCGAGCGACCGGACCTTCCTGCGGCGCTACGACATCAGCCGCGACGATCGTCTGCGCTCCATGGTCGAGCTCGAGCGAATCGACCGCGATTCCTACCTCTCGATCGCCGGCTGGGCGACGCAGACGCTGCGGCTCGGCGCGCCACAGGGCCAGGTCCCGCTGGCGCTGCCCGCGATCGACTATCGCAAGCGGCTCGACGATCCACTGCTCGGCGGCAAGGTCGAGCTGCAGGCCAACAGTCTCGCGATCCTGCGCCAGGAAGGGCAGGACACGCAGCGCGCCTTCGCCCGCGCGCGCTGGGATCTGCGGCGGATCACCGGGCTGGGCCAGGTTGTCCAGCTGACCGGCCTGCTGCGCGGCGACGTCTATCATTCGGACGAGAACCTGCTCACCCCGACGCCGCTCTATCGTGGCGAACCGGGCTGGCAGGGTCGCGGAATCGCGCTCGCCGCAGTGGATGTCAGCTGGCCGCTCGTGGGCGAGTTCGCAGGCGGTGAGCAGGTTTTCACCCCGCGGGTACAACTGGTCGCGACGCCGCCGATCCGCAATCTGGCGATCCCCAACGAGGATGCCCGCGCGATCGATCTGGAGGATTCCAACCTCTTCGCGCTCAACCGCTTCCCCGGCTACGACCGCGTCGAGGACGGGGTGCGGCTGACCTATGGCTTCGACTGGCAGCTGCGGCGGCCGGGCTGGGCCGTGAAGTCGACGCTGGGCCAGTCCTACCGGCTCGCCCGCGATCCCGGCATCCTGATCGACGGTACCGGCCTCTCCGAACGGGTTTCCGACATGGTCGGACGGACCGAGGTGCGTTTCCGCGATTTCGTCAAATTCACCCATCGCTTCCGACTCGACAAGGACAGCCTCGCGATCCGCCGCAACGAGATCGACGCCACCGTCGGTTCGGCGCGCACCTATGCCGAGGTCGGCTATCTGCGGCTCAACCGCGATATCACCGAAGTCGAGGATCTTCAGGACCGCGAGGAATTGCGCGCGGCGGTGCGCGTCGCCTTCCTCGACTATTGGTCGGTGTTCGGTTCGGGCGTGTTCAACCTCACCGACCAGGCCGAGGATCCAACCTTCGCTTCCGACGGATTCGAAGCCATCCGCACCCGGCTCGGGGTCGCCTATCAGGACGACTGCATCGAGATGGGCCTGACCTGGCGCCGCGACTATGTCAGCAGCGGCGATGCCGAGCGCGGCGACACCTTCCAGCTCTATTTCAGCCTGCGCAATCTGGGTTTCCGCTGAGCGCGTTTCGCCCTGCGCCGGGGCATGGCCCGCGTCGCCAGACGCGGCCCCGTTGGCAGCGCGCTGCAAACGCGCTATCCGGCGCGCCAATCAGCTACGGTTAAGCCTGGCATGGCCAGGGACCGCAGCCATATCCGGGCGCCCGTCAACGGCGCTGCATTGGGACGATAAATACGTGACGCGCAAAACGCTTTCCAATCTGGTTTCCATGGTCGCGCTGGCCGGGCTCGTTGTGTCGCCGACCGCCGCGGTGGCGCAGGCTTCCGCCACTACCGCGAACACGCTCGACCTGCCCGAGAACATCACCATCGTCGGTCCGCAGACCCCCAATCTGCGCACCGCGACCGCGGTGGTGAACGGAGCGGTCATCACCGGCACCGATATCGACCACCGCGTCGCGCTGGTGACCGCGGCGAGCGAGAACGAGATCGCCGGTGAGGAACTGCAGCGGCTGAGGATGCAGGTGCTGCGCAATCTGATCGACGAGACGCTGCAGATCCAGGAAGCCGAGGCGCAGGAAATCGCGATCGCGCCCGAAGAGATCAACCAGACCTATTCGCGGCTTGCGCAGCAGAACTTCGGCCAGAACATCGAGGCTATGGATGCCTATCTGATCGGCATCGGCTCCTCGCCGGTCTCGCTCAAGCGCCAGATCCAGGGCGAACTTGCCTGGCAACGTCTGCTGCGCCGCAATGTCGCGCCCTTCGTCAACGTCTCCGAAGAGGAGGTGAACGAGCTGCTCGAACGGCTCGAGGCCTCGCGCGGGACCGAGGAACATCGCCTGGGCGAAATCTTCCTCTCGGCCACGCCCGAAAGCCAGGCCGCGGTCCAGCAGAACGCCATGCGGATCGTCGAGCAGATCCGCGAAGGCGGCAGCTTCGTGGGCTATGCCCGCCAGTTCTCCGAAGCCTCCACCGCCGCTGTCGGAGGCGATCTGGGCTGGGTGCGACTGGCGCAATTGCCCGCCGAACTCGCCACAGTGGCGCGCGAAATGCAGCCCGGCCAGCTGGTTGGCCCCGTTCCCGTTCCGGGCGGTTTCTCGATCCTCTACCTGATCGACAAGCGCCAGGTGCTGACCGCGGATCCGCGCGACGCGCTGCTCAGCCTCAAGCAGATCTCGATCGGTTTCGAGCCGGGCACCACCGAAGCGGCAGCTACCGCCCGCGCCGGCGAGTTCGCGCGGGCAATGCAATCGATCCGCGGCTGCGGCGATGCGGAGAACGCGGCCGGAGCGATCGGTGCTACGGTAGTCACCAACGACCAGATCCGTGCGCGTTCGCTCCCCGAAACGCTCCAGAACGCCGTCTTGCAACTGCAGATCGGCCAGACCACCCCTCCCTTCGGCTCGGTGGAAGACGGCATTCGCGTGCTGATGCTGTGCGGCCGCGACGATCCGCAGGCCGAGGCCGGTCCCGATTTCGACCAGCTGATGGGCCAGATCGAAGACGAACGCGTCAACAAGCGTGCGCAGCGCTATCTGCGCGACCTGCGCAACGACGCCTATATCGTCTACAATTGAGCACGACGGGTGAGCGGGTCGCGCCAGCCCGGTGAAGTCCCACCGCTCGCCCTCTCGCTGGGCGATCCGGCCGGGATCGGCCCCGAGCTTATCGCCGAGGCCTGGTTCCAGCGCCGCTCGCTCGGACTGGCGCCTTTTGGGGTGGCCGGCGGCGCGACCATCCTGCACAGCGCCGCGCGCAGCCGCGGTCTCGACGTCCCGATTATTGCCGTGGACGCCATTAAAGCGGTCGATGCGCAACTGTTCGACCGCGGACTTCCGGTCTTCTCTTCCCAAGACGGTCCCTACGCACCGGGCAAGCCCGATCTCGCGGGCGCGCAACTGGCGCTCCAGTCGCTGACCGAAGCCTGCCGCGCAGTGCGCGAGGGCGAGGCGTCGGCGCTGGTCACGCTGCCGGTGGCGAAGTCGCAACTGGCGCGGGCGGGCTTCGGCCATCCCGGCCAGACAGAGTTCCTCGCGCAGGAATGCGGCGTGTCCGAGCGCGATGCGGTGATGATGCTGGCCGGGCCGAGCCTGCGCGCAGTCCCACTCACGGTCCATTGCCCGCTGGCAGAGGTTCCGCAAAAGTTGACCGTCGAACTCATCATCCACAAGGCGCGCATCGTCGCGCGGGCACTGCGCGACGACTTCGGCATCGAGCACCCGCGTCTGGCCCTGGCCGGGCTCAACCCCCATGCGGGCGAGGACGGACGGATGGGGAGCGAGGAGACCCGCATCATCGGCCCCGCCATCGCCGCCTTGCGCGAGGAAGGGATCGACGCCACCGGCCCGCATCCCGGCGACGCCCTGTTCACCCGACGCGCGCGCGAGACCTACGATGTCGCGCTGGCGATGTATCACGACCAGGCGCTGATCCCGCTGAAGGCGCTCGATTTCGACGAGGGAGTCAATGTGACGCTCGGCCTGCCGATCGTCCGGACCAGCCCCGATCACGGCACCGCCTTCGCCATCGCCGGGGAAGGCATCGCCGATCCGGGCGCGACCTTCGCCGCGCTGCGGATGGCGAGCGATTGCGCTGCGCGACGGGCGCGGAACCCCACCTGATCGCTACCTTCGTCATTACGAGCCCCCGCAGGGGGCGCGGCAATCCATTGGCCATCGTCCGCCACCAAGGCCGTGCCCGCGGCAAATGCCGGTTCATGGATTGGTAGGCCGCCGACAGCCTCCGGCTCGCTTCGCTCGCAATGACGGGCTAAGGGCTGACAGGATGCACCCCGACCTCCCACCTTTACGCGAAGTGATCGCCCGCCACGGTCTCAGCGCCTCGAAGGCGCTCGGCCAGAACTTCCTCTTCGACGAGCATCTGCTCGACCGGATTGCGGCGGTTCCAGGCGTTCTGGACGGCCGCGCCGTGCTCGAGATCGGCCCCGGTCCGGGCGGGCTCACCCGCGCCTTGCTGCGCGCCGGCGCGCGGGTCACCGCGATCGAGATGGATCGCCGCTGCCTCCCCGCCCTCGCCGAGCTGGAGGAAGCCTTTCCCGAGCGGTTGACGGTGATCGAGGGCGATGCGCTGAAGCTCGACCACGATGCAATCATGGGCGAGCCCTATGCCGTGGTCGCGAACCTGCCCTACAATGTGGGCACTGCGCTGTTCGTGCGCTGGCTCGGCGGGCAGGACTGGCCGCCGCGCTGGACCTCGCTCACGCTGATGTTCCAGCAGGAAGTCGCGCAGCGCATTGTCGCCGCGCCCGACAGCAAGGCCTATGGCCGGCTCGCCGTGCTCGCGCAGTGGCGCACGAGCGCGCGGCTGGCGATGAAGGTCCACCGCAGCGCCTTCACCCCGCCGCCCAAGGTGATGAGCGCGATCGTCCATGTGGAGCCGCAGGCCATGCCCGAAGGGGTCAGCGCGCGGCGGCTCGAGAAGCTTACCGAAGCGGCCTTTGGCCAGCGGCGCAAGATGCTGCGCCAAAGCCTCAAAGGCGTGCCCGGCGCGCTCGATGCGCTTGAGGTTTTGGGGATCGATCCGCAACGCCGCGCCGAGACGCTGGCAGTGGAGGATTTCGTCGGGATCGCGCGCCTGCTCGGTTGAACAGGCGCGCGATGCATCCGGTTTCAGGTGATGGGGGACGAATTGTTCCGCGTCAGCCGGAGATAGGTCGGCGAAAAATCGCCGGTCGAAGCCAGCAGCTTCCAGTCGAGTATCCGGACCGAGCGCCGCTCGCGCAGGATCAATCCGTCGGATTCCAGTTCCTTCAGCACGCGGCTGACATGCATCGGCGTCACACCGATGATGTCGGAAATCTGTTCCTGGGTCAGCGGCAGCACGAAATCATGCACCTCGCTGTCTTCCGAATGCGACAGGCGAACCGACAGTTCGCACAGCAAATAGGCGACCTTGGTGCGCGAATCCCGACGTCCCAGATTGGCCATCCACTCGCGCGATATTGCCGATTTGATCAGCGTTTCGCGGAACAGGGCCTTACCGATGCGGGGGCATTCGAAAATCAGCTCGACGAGTTCGTTGCAGTCGTAATGGGACATTCGGCACTCGGAAATCGCCTGCACATTGTAGTCGATCGAAGGCAGGAACATGCCGTCGAAATCGACCAACTCTCCGGCGAAGAACATGCCGACGATCTGCCGCCCCCCCGTGCCGACGATCTTGTGGCTCGCGGCAATACCCGAGGTGAGCAGCGAGCAGGTGGTGGCCTCGGTTCCGTCGCGGACCGAAAAGTCACCGGGCGCCACCACACGCGGTACGGTCTCGAGCGACTTCAGCCTGGCGATATCGCCCTCGCCGAGTTCGGAATGTCTTCGCAATCGATCGATGAATTTCTGAAGCGACACACGGGTGTTCCCTTTATGCCGACCCTTTGCGATCCCCCGGCGCAACCCAACAAGTCAACCCGAAATTAACTTGCACAGTATAGCCCATGTTCATAGCATAGATCGTATACATAGCACTGATTCGCGAAGAGGCGTCGTAGGGGTCGAATCTCGCTCGACCTGATATTCGGTCTTCCGCAAAGACTTACTATAGACGGTTTGCCAAGAAGCAAGATTCACACCGGCCTAGGCTGGCCGTCCGATCCGACCGTCTGCGGGTCCGAAAGGCCCGGAGCGATCGTCCGGCGTCTCGACCCAGATGCATTGGCCAGCGCAAGACTGCGAATGTGCAACGGCGAGTCGCATCTTTCCCCTCGCGACGCCAAAGAAGTACGATGCCGATACTACATTCCAAAATAAGATAATAATCTGTCGCAATATGTGGAGCCAAAGAATTTTGGAGCACGAGTCTCACCAGGAAGCCCAACGCGAGCGCCTCGCATCTTCCTTTGAAAATATTGCCGATCACGTCCGAGCCTCGCTCGACCGAATCGTCGCGCTTTGCGCGGAGGAATTCGACTGTCCGATGTCCCTGGTGTCGCTGATCAAATCTACCGAGCAGAGCATCCTGGCCAGTGTCGGCTTAGAAATTGGCGACGTGCCGCTCGAAAATTCATTCTGCGATCGTGCCGTGAAGTCGCAGAAGCCGCTGGTCGTCGACGATGCACGCGATGACGCCCGCTTCAGCGACAACGAATATGTGCTCGGAGAGCCGCATATCCGTTCATACATGGGCTATCCCATCCGGCATTCGCGCGGTGCTTTCGTTGGTGCCTTGTGCATTCTCGACGGTCGACCGAATCGCTTCACGCCCGAAAATCTTGCCAGGCTCGAAACCTATGCGCGCGTGGTCGAGGATATCCTCGAGCTGCACACCATTCATCTCGAAGGGCAAGAACTGAACACCGAGGTGCAAGAGCAGAACCACCGTCTGCTTACCTCGAACCGGCTACTTCGCCAGGCAGAAACCATCGCCAAGATTGGCGCCTGGGAACTCGATATCGCAACCAACAAGCTGAAATGGTCCGAAGGTGCCCGCACGGTGTTCGAGGGCACGCTGACCGAAAGCATGTCGCTCGAAACCGCCATGTCGCGCTGCAACCCAGACGACCGGAGCAAGATCAAAGCGCTGTTCGACGCGGTGATCCGCTCGGGCACGGCTTTCGATTTCGAGACCGACCTATCGCTGCCCAATCACGGCCAGAAGCGCGTGAGGGTCGCCGCCGAACGCATCGAGGACGACGGCACCCATCCCGCCCGCGTGGTCGGGATCCTGAAGGATGTTTCGGAAAGCTTTCAGGCAAACATGGCGCTGCGCCATGCCGCCGAGCACGACAGCCTGACCGGCCTGCACAACCGCTTCGCCTTCGACCGGTTGCTCCAGCAGAGGCTCTCGGCAAGCAAGGACCTGCGCGATACCGTCGCGGTGCTGATGATCGATCTCGACGGGTTCAAGGACGTCAACGACGTGGTCGGCCATATCGTCGGCGACATCATCCTCGAGGAAGTCAGCGAGCGGATATCAAAGGCCACGCCCGAGGGCGGTTTCGCGGCCCGCTGGGGCGGCGACGAATTCGCCATCGTTCTCCCGTCCGGGACCAGCAGCGCCGAAGGCGAATCGATCGGGCGACATCTGATCGAGAAATTGCGCTACCGCTCGGAAATCTCCGACCACCTGATCGAGCTCGGCGCGACCGGCGGCCTAGCCATCGGAGCAGTCGGAACCAGCGTCAAGGAGCTGGTCCGCCGCGCCGACACCGCGCTCTATCATGGCAAGAAGCGCGATCCGGGCAAAATTCACGTTTACGAACCAGGTCTCGAACAGGCCAATATCACGCGCCAATACGCGCTCAATGAGGTGCGCACCGCACTCCGCGAGAACCGCATCTTCCCTGGCTACCAGCCGGTCGTCGAGCTGCGAACCGGACGCGTGGTCGGGTTCGAGGCGCTGATGCGGCTCAACAACCGAACCGGGCGCAGAATCACCGCCACCGAGGTCTTCCCTGCGCTGATCGATCCGATCCTGTCGCGCGAGGTCAGCAATTGCATGATCGAACATGTGTCGAACGAATTCGAGGCGCTGGAGCGGTGCGCACCGGCACTCGATTTCGTCAGCATCAACGCCAGCGAGGCCGATCTGCTCGCGACCGGTTTTGCCCAGCAATTCATCGCCCATATGCGCGCCAAGCACGTCGATCTGTCGCGGATCACGCTGGAAGTGACCGAGACCATGCTGCTGGTCGACAACACCGAGGCCGTGCAGCAGGTCCTCACCGAACTGCGCGACAATGGCATCAGCATCGCGCTCGACGATTTCGGCACCGGTTATTCCTCGCTCAGCCATTTGCGCGACTTTCCCATCGACAAGGTCAAGATCGATGGCAGTTTCGTCCAGGCGATGGCGAACGACCAACAGGCCTCGAAGATCGTCCGTGCACTGATCGGGATGGCCAACAGCATGGGACTGAGTGTCATCGCCGAAGGGGTCGAGACCGAAACCCAGAGCCGCCTGCTCCAGCAGATGGGCTGCCAGCTGGGACAGGGATTTCTGTTCGGTCACGCCGAGGACCTCAGTCGGCTGACGCTGGGCCGCTATGGCAACTACAAGCTTCAGGCGGTCGCCATAGCGGCAGCCTAGGCCCTATCCCGCCTTCTTCCGCGCGCGCCAGGAATGGAGCAGGGGTTCGGTGTAGCCGCTGGGCTGCGCGGCGCCCTCGAAGATCAGCGCTTTCGCCGCGCTGAAGGCGGGGCCGTCCTCATTGGCGAGCAGCGGTTCGTAGATCGGATCGCCAGCGTTCTGCTCGTCCACCTTGGCAGCCATGCGGCGCAGCGAATCCATCACCTGCTCCTCGCTGACCACGCCGTGGAGCAGCCAGTTGGCGATGTGCTGCGAGGAAATCCGCAAGGTCGCGCGGTCTTCCATCAGGCCGACATCATTGATGTCCGGGACCTTGGAACAGCCCACCCCCTGGTCGATCCAGCGGACCACATAGCCCAGCAGACCCTGGCAATTGTTGTCGAGCTCGTCGCGGATCTCGTCTTCCGACCAGTTCACCCCCTCGGCAAGCGGGATGGTCAGCAGGTCGTCGAGCCCGGGCATCTCGCCCAGCCCCTGCTGCAGCTCAAACACATCCTCGCGATGGTAATGGATCGCGTGGAGCGTGGCTGCGGTCGGGCTCGGCACCCACGCGGTGTTGGCCCCGGCGCGCAAATGGCCGATTTTCTCCAGCATCATCTTGCCCATCAGATCGGGCGCGGCCCACATGCCCTTGCCGATCTGCGCGCGGCCCGAGAGCCCGTGGCGCAGGCCGATGCCGACATTGCGCGCCTCGTAGGCCGTGAGCCAGGGGCTGTCCTTCATCGCCCCTTTGCGCAGCATCGCGCCGGCCTGCATCGAGGTGTGGATCTCGTCGCCGGTGCGGTCGAGGAAGCCGGTGTTGATGAAAACGATGCGATCCTTCACTGCATGGATGCAGGCGGCCAGATTGGCGCTGGTACGGCGCTCCTCGTCCATGACGCCGACCTTCATCGTGTGGCGCGGCAGGCCGAGCAGGTCTTCCACCGCATCGAACAGATCATTGGTGAAGGCGCATTCCTCGGGCCCGTGCATCTTGGGTTTGACGATGTAGATCGAGCCGGTGCGGCTGTTGCCGAAGCGGGTCTTGCCCGCCACATCCAGTGCGCCGATCGCCCCGGTTACGATTCCATCCATCAGCCCCTCGGGGATGTCGTCACCCGCGACACGCATCGCCGGAGTGGTCATCAGATGGCCGACATTGCGCACGAACATCAGGCTGCGGCCCGGCAGAGTAATGGGCTCCCCCTGCGGGTCGGTGTAGCGACGGTCCCCCGCGAGCTGGCGGGTCACCGTCTTGCCGCCCTTGGCGAAGCTTTCCTCCAGATCGCCGCGGATCACGCCGAGCCAGTTACGATAGCCCAGCAGCTTGTCCTCTGCATCGACCGCGGCAACCGAGTCTTCCAGATCGGCGATGGTGGTGAGCGCCGCCTCGAGCAGGACATCGCTGATCCCTGCCTTGTCCTGCTGGCCCACGGGACTGCTGGGGTCGAACTGGACTTCGATATGCAGGCCGTTGTCGCGGAACAGCCGCGCGTTGTCGCGCTCGCCGGCGAACTGTCCCGGGTCGGCCAGCGGAATGCCATCGGCCAGCGGCGATACCAACTGTGCCCAGCTCTTGCCCTCGGCCAGCGGCAACGCCTGATCGAGAAAACGCCTGGCTTCGGCGATCACCGCCTGGCCCCGCAATTCGTCGTAACCGCCCGGCTGCGCGGGCGGCGCATCGAGCGTGTCGGTGCCGTAGAAGGCGTCGTAGAGACTGCCCCAGCGCGCATTGGCGGCGTTGAGCAGGAAGCGCGCGTTGAGGATCGGCACCACCAGCTGCGGGCCGGCCATGGTCGCGATTTCGGGATCGACATTCTCGGTGCCGATCTGGAACCCGGCAGGCTCGGGGACGAGGTAGCCGATCTGCGACAGGAAGGCGCGATAGGCGGCCGCATCGTGCGGCTGGCCGGCGCGGTCGCGGTGCCAGTCGTCGATCCGGGTCTGCAGATCCTCGCGCTTGGCCAGCAGCTCGCGGTTGCGCGGCACGAACTCGCCCAGCAGGGTGGCACAGCCCGACCAGAAGGTTTCGGCATCGCGCCCGAGCGGAGCAAGCACTTCGTTCTCGAGGAATTCGGCCAGCGCGGTATCCACCTCGATACCGGCGCGCGTGGTGTAATCATTCATAAAAATCTGCTCACCCGGATTGGCGACCGCGAGAGAGCGCGGCCAGACTGTAACGAATCCCGGGGAGGAGATGCGGGCATATGGCGGGCCACGCCATGCTTGGCAAGCGGGCGGGGTTGGACATGGCGCGCCTGCGGTCTAAGGGCTTCGCGGATGACAATGGATGCTCCCACCAAGGAAATACTTGCCCGTATCGATGGCGAGGCGATGCTCGAACAGGTGCTCGACTGGGCTGCGGTCAACAGCGGCACCGCCAACCTCGCCGGATTGGCCACTATGGCCGAAAAGCTGAGCGCGGCGTTTGCGCGCCTCCCCGGCGAAGTCGAACTGGTCGAACCCGCCGAGGTCACCGCGATCGCCGAGGACGGCAGCGAATTCGCCAAGCCGCACGGGCGCCACATGGTGCTGCGCGTTCGGCCCGAGGCCACGCGGCGGGTGGTGCTGACGGGGCATATGGATACCGTGTTCCCGGTGGATCACGCCTTCCAGTCGGTCGAATGGATCGACGACGAGACGGTCAACGGGCCCGGCACCGCAGATATGAAGGGCGGGCTCTGCGTGCTGCTCCACGCGCTGCTGGCCTTCGAGCAAAGCGCGCATGCCGACCAGCTCGGTTACGACGTGATGATCAATTCGGACGAGGAAACCGGCAGTCTCGCCAGCCGCGGGCTGATCGAAGAGCTGGCGCAAGGCAAATACGCTGCGCTGACCTACGAGCCTTCCGCCCTGCCCGATGGCACGCTCGCCCATGCGCGGGGCGGAACGGGCAATTATTCCATCACCGTGCGCGGGCGTTCGGCGCACGCGGGGCGCAACCCGCAGGACGGGCGCAACGCCATCGTCGCGGTCTCGGACCTGGTGTTGCGGGTGGCGGCGCTGGCGGGCGAGGACATCACCGTCAATCCCGCCAAGATCGAGGGCGGAGCGGCCAATAATGTGGTGCCCGATCTGGCGGTGCTGCGCTTTAACATCCGCCCGAAGACGACTGCAGCAATGGAGCGGTTCGATGGCGAGCTCGACACGCTGCTGCGCGCAGTGGAAGCCGAGCACGAAGTTTCGGCCACGCGGCACGGCGGCGTCACCCGCCCGCCCAAGCCGGTCGATGCGCGGGCACAAAAACTGTTCGACCTGGTCCGCTCCTGTGGTGCGCAGCTCGGCCGCGAAATCGGCTGGCAGCCCACCGGCGGGGTCTGCGACGGTAACAACATCGCCGCCTGCGGGGTGCCCGTGGTCGACACGATGGGTGTGCGCGGCGGCAAGATCCATTCATCAGAGGAATTCATGATCGTACCCTCGCTGGTCGAACGCGCCGCGCTGTCGGCACTGGTGCTCGAACGGCTGGCCGCGGGCGATCCGCTTGCGAGTGCCCCAGCTGCCGGAGACCGCTCGTGAGCTTTCGTCTGCGCGCCGCGCGCCTCGAAGACATCGAACCGCTCTACGAGATGGCCAAGCTGACCGGGGGGGGCTTCACCAACCTCCCCGCCGATCGCAAATCGCTGGGTGGCAAGCTGGAGCGCGCCGCCGCCGCCTTCGCCCGAGACGACGACCGGCTGGGCGACGACCAGTTCGTGCTGGTGCTCGAGAACACCGAAACCGGGCAGGTGCGCGGAACCTGCCAGCTGTTCACCCAGGTCGGGCAGCAATGGCCGTTCTATTCCTACCGCCTCACCACGCTGACGCAGCATTCGCAGGAGCTCGACCGCACGGTGCGTGCCGAGCTGCTCAGCCTTACCACCGATCTCGAAGGCTCGAGCGAGGTCGGTGGATTGTTCCTCCACCCCAACGAGCGCGCCGGCGGGCTCGGGCTGCTGCTGGCGCGCAGCCGCTATCTGTTCATCGCGATGCACCGGCTGCGTTTCGCCGACCGCATCATCGCCGAATTGCGCGGCATCATCGACGATGCCGGCGGATCGCCCTTCTGGGACGGTGTCGCGGGGCGTTTCTTCGGGATGAGCTTTCAGGAAGCCGACTATTTCAACGCCATCAACGGCAACCAGTTCATCGCCGACCTGATGCCCAAGCACCCGGTCTATGTGGCCATGCTCGACGAGGAGGCGCGCAAGGTCATCGGCCTGCCGCACCCCAACGGCCGCGCGGCGATGCGGATGCTCGAACAGGAAGGCTTCGCTTATGAGGGCTATGTCGACATCTTCGACGGCGGCCCGACCATGTCGACGCGCACCGACCGGGTGAACAGCGTGCGCGATTCGCGCCCCGGCCAGGTCAGCGCGACCGATCTCGACATCGGCAAGCGCGCGCTGATCGCCACCGGCACGCTCGAGAGCTTTCGCTGCGCCTATGGCCAATGCGATGTGGCCGAGGATGGCACCATGGCGATCGACGAAGCCTGCGCGCGGACTCTCGATGTCGTCGCGGGCGACGAGGTGTGGAGCGTGCCGCGCTAGCCACGGCAGACACGGGGAAACCAATGGCGCTTGCAGAAATCAATTTCGACGGCATCGTCGGACCGAGCCACAATTACGCCGGGCTCAGCCTTGGCAATATCGCCAGCGCCAGCCACAAGGGCCAGCCCTCCTATCCGCGCGCCGCTGCGCTGCAGGGCGTGGCCAAGATGCGCGCGAACATGGAGCTGGGAATGGCGCAGGGCTTCCTGCTGCCGCTGCCGCGCCCCAACTTCAGGCTGATGCGCGAACTGGCGCTCGATGGCTCGAGCGAGCCCGCGCTGGTCGCGGCGGCCTGGTCGGCGAGCTCGATGTGGACCGCCAATGCCGCCACCGTCAGCCCCGCTCCCGACACCGCAGATGGCCGCTGCCACCTGACCCCGGCCAATCTGGTGACCATGCTCCATCGCGGACAGGAATGGCGCGACACAAAGCGCCAGCTGGCGATAGCCTTCGCCGATCCGCGCCATTTCGCGGTCCATGATGCGGTCCCCGCCAGCTTCGGGGACGAGGGCGCTGCCAATCACATGCGGCTGTCCGAGAGCCATTCCGGCGCAGGCGTCGAAGTCTTCGTCTATGGCCAGCAGGGCGGACGCTTCCCCGCCCGCCAGCACGAACAGGCCAGCCGCGCGGTCGCGCGCAAGCACGGGCTCGACCCGGCGGCTTGCGTGTTTATCGAACAGAACCCCGAGGCCATCGCCGCGGGCGCGTTCCACAATGATGTCGTCGCGGTGGCGAACGAGCGCGTGCTGTTCACCCACGCGCGTGCCTTCGTCGACCAGCAGGGCGCCTATGATGCGATGCGCTCGGCCTTCCCCGCGCTCGAAGTGGTCGAGGTGCCCGATGAGGCGGTGAGCCTGGAAGAGGCGATCCGCACTTATCTGTTCAACGCCCAGTTGCTGACCCTGCCGGAGGGCGAAATGGCGCTGGTGGTGCCGAGCGAATGCCAGGAGAGCGCCGCGGTCTGGGCGTGGTGCGAGACGATGCTCGCGGGCAACGGGCCGATCCGCAAGGTCATCCCCGTCGATGTCCGTCAGTCGATGGCCAATGGCGGCGGCCCAGCCTGCCTGCGCCTGCGCGTGGTCGCCGATCCCGCGACGGTCGATCCGCGCTTCCTGCTCGACGAGGCACGTATCCAGAGGGCCGAATCGGTCATCGCCGAGATATGGCCCGAGCAGATCGACCCCGCCGACATCGGCAACGAGACGCTCGCCAGGACTGTGATCGATGCGCGCGAGGCGCTGCTCGGCGTGCTGGCGCTCGACGAACTGGTCTGATCCGCATCGGGCCTGACCCGATTCGAGACAGCGGGTCACCTTTGCGGGATAGCCGGTCCCGCGCGCTGGACTTGCCCTGTCGGCGCGCCTTACAACCGGTCCATCGATTAACTATCGGAACCCGCGGCCATTCGACGCTGGCATGGTGCTTGCGTTCCCAGTGGTTAAGCCAAGGGAGGTCGCGTGCTGCGCCGTATCAAGAGACTGTTTGTGATCAAGACGCGCTTCGAGGCGTATCTGATCATTTTCGCGCTCGCACTGGGTGCGATGACGCGCGGCGTCCAGTATACGCGCGAATACCCGGGGGTCGGGGGCTATCTGCTGTGGGCGGCCACTGCGGGCGCCGTTTTCCTGGGCGGGGCCAAGATTCTCGACGCGATCCGCTATGAGCAGGCCGCCAAGGCAACCGTAGAACCCGAGAACGCTGGATAGGCAGCGCTCGGCATCGTCGGTCCCGTCTAAATGAAGGTGGGGGTTTCTGTTGCTAGCTACCCCCGGAGCCCCGGAATCCGTTCTGTTGCCCGGTCGGTCCAACCGCGCTTTGGCTTTGTAAAGTCAGGCCGTTAGGCCATCAAATTACGCAGCAAGAGCGAGTGCTTCATTGTCATTGGCACTTATGGTTTTGAGCCTTGAACGGGTTACTCAGCCCGGGCAAAAACTGCGCTTTTCAACACACGTCGATCCTAGTTCGGCCCCAGCATCAAAGGCGGTTTCTCGCCGCTGGTGGTGGAGCCGCCGGGTACTGCCCCCGGGTCCGTTGTGCCTATTGTACGCAACACTTTATCGCCATAGTCGGCCGAAACCGACGCACCCTATATAGCGATACGAAGCTTAATGTGAAGTGGACGATGGATCGGATGGTGTCGCCGGCTCCCGCTTCAATTCAACGAGAATTTTCTTGAGCACATCGAGCTGCGGATCGGTGGGCACCTCGTCATTCGTCGAACTGTCCTCGGTGGCCGCCTGCTTGCGCTGCATTTCCTCGGTCACGCGGTTGACGCTGCGCACCAACAGAAACAGCGCCATGGCGACGATCAGGAAATTGATCATCGCGGTCAGCAGCGCGCCGTAGCCGATCATCACGACGCCGGCTTCCCTGAGCTGTTCGTAATTGTCCAGCGCACCCTCGTAGCCTTCGGGCACCTCACCCAGCAGCAGGAACCAGTTGGAAAAGTCTATATCTCCGAAGATCCAGCCGATCAGTGGCATGATCACGCCTTCTGTCAGCTGGGTGACGATCCCGCTGAAGGCCGCGCCGATCACCACGCCGACCGCCAGATCGATCACATTCCCGCGCGCGATGAATTTCTTGAATTCGCTACCCAGCTTCATGGCATCCCTTTCCCAGTTCTACCGCCGCCCTGCCATGGGCCTCGGAGAGGCTCAAGCCCCGCCGACAAGACGGCTCCGCTTGAAAGAAATCAGAGCCGTGCTATCTAGGTAAGACAGTTTTCCACCGAGGGGTATGTCATGAATCGCTTCGCAGCCATCCGCACCGCAACCAGGGCGATCGGCATCGCCGCCATGGCGCTGACGCTCTCCGCCTGCGGGATCAATTCGGTCCCCGCCGCCGAGGAGAACGCCAAGGCCAAATGGGCCGATGTCGAGGCCCAGTTCCAGCGCCGCGCCAATCTCATTCCCAATCTCCAGCAGGTGGTGCTGTCCTCCGCCGAGCAGGAGCGCGAGACGCTGCAGGGCGTGATCGAGGCGCGCGCCTCGGCCACCCGACCCGAGATCCAGATCGATGGCGACGATCTCACCAATCCCGAGGCGATGCAGCAATACCAGCAGGCGCAGAGCCAGCTCGGTGGCGCCTTGTCGCGGCTGCTGGTCTCGGTCGAACGCTATCCCGAACTGCGCAGCCAGGAGAATTTCGGCCGGCTGATGGTCCAGCTCGAGGGCGCGGAAAACCGCATCTCGACCTCGATCCGCGACTACAATGAGGCGGTGCGCCAGTACAACACGACCATCCGCACCTTCCCGGACACGATCGGCGCCAACATAATCCACGGTGCCGAACCGATGGTGCCCTACGAGGCCGCGACCGAAGGGGCCGAAGTCGCGCCCGAGCTCGACATGGGACGCACCGACACCGCGCCCGCTGCAAACTGAGCGGGGCTGACATCGCCGGAATGGCCCAACCGATCAGTCTGCTTCGCAATCTTATCGTCCTGCTGGCCGCGCTCGCGCTGGCACCTGCCGCCTATGCCCAGGAGTTTCCCGAGCGCGGCACCGCACCCGTTGTCGATGCGGCGAACATCATCGACGACGCCACCGAAGCGCAGCTGACGCAACAGCTCGACGAGTTCGAGGAGCGCAACCAGCGCCAGTTCGTCATCGTCACGCTTCCCGACCTGCAGGGCTACGACATCGCCGACTATGGCTATCGACTCGGCCGCGAATGGGGGATCGGCGACGCCGAGAACGACGACGGCGTGCTGCTGATCGTCGCGCCCAACGAAAGGCTGATGCGGATCGAGGTCGGCTACGGGCTCGAAGGCATCCTCCCCGACGGGCTGGCCTTCGAATATGTCGAGGAAATGAAGGACTATTTCCGGGAAGGAGATTTCTCCGCCGGGATCGCGCAGGGCGCCCAGCGCATCGTAACCCAGCTCGAACTGGCGCCCGAGGAAGCGGCGGCGGTCGCCCAGCAGGCCACGCAAGAACGCGCAAACGCCGGTGAAGGCGGCTTTCCGATCGGCGGGCTGATCTGGCTGGGCTTCATCCTGTTCTTCTTCGTGCTGCCGATGTTCGGCCGGCGCGGCAAGCGGCGTTATCGCGGCGGCGGCGGTGATATCGCGCGCAACATCATACTGTGGGAAGTCGGAAGGGCAGTCGCCAGCGGCCTGTCCAATAGCGGCGGTGGCGGCTTCGGCGGTGGCGGCTTCGGCGGTGGCGGAGGCTTTTCCGGCGGCGGCGGCAGTTTCGGGGGCGGCGGCGCCTCCGGGGGGTGGTAGATGGCCTATTTGACAGCTGACCAGCACGCCATCGTGACCGATGCGGTCGCCAGGGCCGAAAGCGCCACCAGCGGCGAGATCGTGACCGTGCTCGCCGATCGCTCGGACGGTTATACCGATGTCGTGCTGATGTGGGCCGCAGGGATAGCCTTTTCCGCGATGAGCCTGTTCGCGCTCCTTCCCGAGCCCTTCCTCGATCTGTGGGATTCGCTGATCGGCGGATGGACGCATGAATGGACCACCGGCGAACTCGCCACGATGACGATCATGCTCGGGCTGGTCGCATTCGTGCTCACCTGGCTGCTGTTGTCATGGGATGCGCTCAAGTTCCGCGTCGTCCCCGGCCCGGTCAAGACGGCGCGCGTCCACGACCGTGCGATCTCCCATTTCAAGGTCGGCGCTGAACGGCGCACCCATGGCCGCACCGGGGTGCTGATTTACCTCTCGATGCAGGAGCACCGCGCCGAGATCGTCGCCGACAGGCCGATCGCGGAACAGGTTTCCGCCGATGTCTGGGGCGAGGCGATGGCCGACATGCTGGCCGACATCAAGCGCGGCTGCGTGGCCGAGGGAATGGCCGCCGGGGTCCGCGATGTCGGGCAGGTGCTGGCCGAGCATTTCCCCCCTGCCGAGGACGACCGGAACGAACTGCCCGACCGCCTGATCGAGGTCTAGCGCAGCTTCCATGACCGCGGATCGCGACGCACCGGAAGAGATCGTCTGGCAGGGCAAATATGTCGTCGCCAAGACTCGCGGACGCTGGGAATATGTCGGCCGCGCGCGCAATATCCGCGCGGCGGTGATCCTCGCATTGATCGACGACGAAGTGCTCCTGGTCGAGCAATACCGAGTCCCGCTGGGGCGCAATTGCATCGAACTGCCCGCCGGGCTGATCGGCGACGAGGACGGGGCGGAGGACGAGGACGACCTCGCCGCCGCCGGGCGCGAGCTCGAGGAGGAAACCGGCTATCGCGCGGGCAAGCTCGAGGATTGCGGGAGCTATTACTCCTCGCCCGGCATGGTCAGCGAAAGCTTCACCCTCGTCCGCGCGACAAAGCTCGAGCGGGTCGGAGAAGGCGGCGGGACCGAGAGCGAAGACATCACCGTCCACCGCATCCCCCGCGCCAAGCTCGGGCAGTTTCTCGAAAGCAAGCGCGGCGAAGGTTGCGGCGTCGATGTGCGCCTGCTCATGCTGCTGGGACAGGACATCATTTCGGGAGAAAGACTATGACCACGACCAAGGGCAATCGCTGCGCGGGCAAGCTGGCGCTGGTGACCGGCGCAGCGCAGGGCCTCGGACGCGCGCACGCGACGCGGCTGGCCGAGGAAGGTGCGCTTGTGCTTTGCACCGACATCAATGGCGAGGGTGCGCAGGAAACCGCCACGCTGATCGACGAGCAACTGGGCGCCGGCACCGCCTTCGCCATTGCCCACGACGTTACCGACCCGCTGGCCTGGGAAGCGGCGGTGGAAGCCGCACGCGACAATCTCGGCGGGCTCAACGTGCTGGTCAACAACGCCGGGATCGGCGTGGGCGGCAATATCGAGACCTGCGATTTCGAGGAATGGAAGCGTTGCTTCTCGGTCAATGTCGATTCGATCTTCCACGGCTGCCAGAAGGCCCTGCCGCTGATGCGCGAGCACGCGCCCGGATCGATCATCAACATTTCCAGCATTGCCGGACTGATCGCCAGCGACACCATGCCGGCTTACAATTCGTCCAAGGCGGCGGTGTGGATGCTGTCGAAATCGATCGCGCTGCATTGCGCCAAGAACCGGATGAACATCCGTTGCAATTCGGTGCATCCAACCTTCGTCGATACGCCGATCCTCGACGGGACCGCGCGCCAGCACAATCTCGACAAGCAGGTCCTGCTCGAAAAGCTGGCGCGCCAGATACCGCTCAAGACGGTCGGCGAACCCAATGATATCGCGAATGCTGTGGTCTATCTCGCCAGCGAAGAGAGCAAGTTCATGACCGGCGCGGAGATCAAGCTCGACGGCGGCATCTCGGCCATGTGAATCTGTTGGTGACATGCGAGAGGCGCGGATCGCTCCGCGCCTCTCAATCCGCGATCAGGCCGATCGCGAGGTAGATCAGGATCGGGCTGCCGAAGCCGACCAGAGTGGCGATCACGAAGCCAGCCCGTACCAGCGTGGTGTCGATCCCGAAATAATTGGCGATCCCGGCGCAGACCCCCATCAGTTTGCCGCGGCGCCGGTCCAGTCGAAAGCTTTTCGACGGCGGACCGCCCGGGTCGGTGTGGCGCAGATCGCTCATGCGATCAGTCCGCTGGGCGAGGCGGGGACGATGGCCATGGCCAGAAAGATCCCCGAGAGTGCCAGCGAGAAGCCGGCGGCGAACAGCTTGTTGCTATCGAAGTTTAACATGATGTCCTTTCAGTTCGAATGAGAGTTGACCGCGAAGCGCGGATCAGATGATGAAGCCGGTCGGGCTGGCGGGGACGATCGCGGCGGCCATGACGATGGCCGAGATGGCGATGGCGGCGACAGCGGCGAAGGCGTTGTTGATGGTGTTGAACGACATGGTGTTGGTCCTTTTGTATCCCTGAACCCCGGCCCTTCCGGGGGCACCAGGTAGTCTGCAACCCCCGTGCCAAACTATGAGAATGGCGGAATTCAGCCATTGTTAAGCCACTGGTGCCTGAACCGAGCGTTCATCGATCCGAAAGGTTGGTGAATTTTCCCAACTGTTCGAAATACGTTTCGCGCTGGCCTCGTTCAGAGGGCGAGGGTAACGCTCCACTGGCTTATGGCGCTCGACCGCATCTCGCTTTCCGACTTCCGCAACCACGCCCAAACCACGCTCGAAGGCACCGCGCGGATGAACCTGCTCGTCGGTGCCAATGGCGCGGGCAAGACCAATGTGCTTGAGGCGCTGTCGCTGCTCTCCCCGGGCCGCGGGATGCGCCGCGCGGCGCTGGTCGAGATGATGCGCGGCGGGGCCGCAGACGGCTTCGCGGTCGGGGCGAGCCTGGTCGGTGCAGAGGAGCCGGTGCGGCTTGGCACCTACACCCAGGGCGCGCAGCCGGGACGGCGCCGGGTGCGCGTCAACAGCGCCGAGAGCTCGGCTGTCGCGCTGGGCGAATGGCTGGCGATCGGCTGGCTGACCCCGGCAATGGACGGCCTGTTCGTCGGCGCCGCGCAGGACCGGCGCCGCTATCTCGACCGGCTGGCGCTGGCGATCGACCCGGTCCACGCGCGCCATGCAGGGCGCTATGAAGCCGCTCTGCGCGAACGCAACCGCCTGCTGTCAGACGATCGCGAGCCAGACCCCAGCTGGCTCGACGCGATCGAGGCGCAGCTGGCCGAGCACGGCACCGCGCTGAGCGAAGGCCGCGCGCGGCTGATCGATGCGCTGATGGCGGAAATCGTGGCGCAGCCCGAGGCGCCCTTCCCCCGCCCCGCGCTGAGTTACGTTCCCGGCGGGCCGCTCGGCTACGAAGGTCTCTCGCAGGCGCTCCATGACAACCGCCGCCGCGACCGCGCCGCACAGCGCACGCTCGACGGGCCGCACCGCGACGATCTCGAAGTGCTCTACGCCGCCCGGCGGATGCCCGCCGCACAATGTTCGACCGGCGAGCAGAAGGCGCTGCTGCTGGCGATCACCATCGCGCATGCCGCGCTTTCGGCGAAGGGACGCGCCTCGCTGCTGCTGCTCGACGAGGTCGCCGCGCATCTCGACCCAGACCGGCGCGCGGCGCTGTTCGAGCGGTTGCGCGCAGGTGGATCGCAGGTGTGGATTACCGGGACCGAGATCGCACCTTTCGAGGCCATCGCCGAGGAGGCTGCGGTCTGGAACGTCGCCAATGGGACCGCCGAGCGCCGCTAGGCCGGCCCACACTTCACTCCGCCGCGGGAAGCGCCGCCTGCACATCATCCAGCGTATCGGCCACCAGGGCGTCGATGCCCGGCGCGGTCGGGTGGATCCGGTCGGACTGGAACAGCGAGGGATTCTCATAGATGCTCTCGAGCCAGAACGGCACCAACTGCGCCTCGTATTCCTGCGCCAGCTCGCCATAGAGCGCGTCGAAGCTTTGCTGGAACTCGGGCCCGTAATTGGGTGGCGCGCGCATTCCCATGATCAGCACCGGGATGTCGCGGCTCTGCAACTCGCCGAGCATCGCCTCGAAATTGGCGCGGGTTTCCTCGGGCGAGAGCCCGCGGATGAGATCGTTGCCACCCAGTTCGAGCATAACCAGATCGGGCTGTGTCTCCAGCCCGTCGAGCGTGAACGCCAGCCGCTGGCGCCCCGCGGCGCTGGTGTCGCCCGAAACCCCGGCATCGATCACGCGGACGTTCATCCCCTGGCCCCGCAGCGCGGCTTCGAGCCTCTCCGGATAGCCTTCCGCTTCTGCCAGCCCGTAGCCCGCGAACAGGCTGTTGCCGAAGGCGAGAATACGCCGCTCCTCGCCGCTGACTGCGATATCCGTTGCGAGCGCTTCGACGCGCGCTTCCTCGGCGGCGACGGGCGCCTCCCCCGCTTCGCCCGAGCAGGCGGCAAGCGCCAGTGCGGCGCAGCCGATAGACCAGTTACCTATACGCATCGTCGAGCTTCCTTGTGTGGCCCCCTTCCCTATGCCATCGCAGCATCGTGACAAACCCCTCCCCAACAATCCTCGCCCAGAACCTCACCCTGACGCTCGGCACCGAACAGGCGCCGGTCGAAATCCTGCGCGGGATCGATCTGCGGATCGAGACCGGCGAGACCGTCGCGCTGCTCGGCCCCTCTGGCTCGGGCAAGAGCTCGCTGATGGCAGTGCTGTCCGGTCTCGAACGCGCCAGCGGCGGCACGCTAAGCGTCGCCGGGGAGAATTTCGCGGCAATGGGCGAGGATAGCCTTGCCCACGCCCGCCGCGGCCGGATCGGCATCGTGCTCCAGGCCTTCCACCTGCTGCCGACCATGACCGCGCTGGAGAATGTCGCGACGCCGATGGAGCTGGCCGGCGAGAGCGATGCCCAGCCCCGCGCGCGCGCCGAGCTGGAAGCGGTCGGGCTCGGCCACCGGCTCGACCACTACCCCCAGCAATTGTCCGGCGGCGAACAGCAGCGCGTCGCGATCGCCCGCGCCACCGCCGCGCGCCCCGCGCTGATCTTCGCCGACGAACCGACCGGCAATCTCGACGCCGCGACCGGCCATGAAATCGTCGACCTGCTCTTCGCGCGCCGCGCCGAGACCGGCGCGACGTTGCTGGTCATCACCCATGATCCCGAACTGGCCGAGAAATGCGCGAGGGTGATCACCCTTGCCGATGGTCGCATCGACAGCGACACCAAGGCTGACACTGGCGGAGCGGCGGCGCGCGCATGAGCTGGGCAACCGCCTGGCGCATCGCGCGGCGCGATCTCAACGCGCGCTTCCGTGGTTTGCGCCTGCTGCTGGTCTGCCTGTTCCTCGGCACCGGGGCGCTGACTGCGATCGGTTCGCTGACCGCGGCGATCGAGCAGGAAATCGCCGCCAGCGGACAGGAATTGCTCGGCGGCGATCTCGAGATCGAGCTGTGGCAACGCGGTCTGGATGAAGAGGAAAGCGCGGCGCTGGCAGAATATGGCGAACTCTCGCGCGGCTATCGCATGCAGGCGATGGCGCGCGCGGGCGAGCAGGCGGTGCCGATCGGGTTGAAGGCGGTGGATGGTGCCTATCCGCTCTATGGCGAACTCACGCTCAAGGACGGACGCGCGGTCGGCGCACCGCCTGCGGACCAGGTCTGGCTCGGTCAGGGCGCGGCCGACCGGCTCGGCATCGCGACGGGCGACAGCGTCGCTATCGGCACGCAGACGCTCACCGTCGGCGGCATCATCGCCAACGAGCCCGACAAGCTCAGCGAAGGTTTCCAGCTCGGCCCCACGGTCATCGCTGCCGAGGACCTGCCGATCCGCGCCGGTCTCATCGCCCCCGGTTCGATGTATCAGACCAAGACCCGCGTCGCCTTCGCTGCCGCGCAGGATACCGAGGGCGTTCGCGACGCTTTGGAGGAGCGCTTCCCCGAGGCCGGGTTCGATTTCCGCACCGCCGACCGCGCCTCACCGGGTGCCGACCGTTTCGTCAGCCGGATGAGCGAATTTCTCACTCTCGTCGGTCTCGCCGCGCTGGTCATCGCCGGGATCGGGATCGGCGGCGGCGTGACCTCCTATCTCGATGCCCGACGCCAGGGCATCGCCACATTGAAAATCCTCGGCGCGAGCAGCGGCGACATCGCGCGGATCTATGCGCTGCAGATTTTCGCTGCGGCGATGGTCGGAAGCCTTGCCGGCATTCTCGTCGGGATTGCGGTCACTCCGGTGCTGGCGCTCGCGCTCCAGGGCCTGCTCCCGGTCGACAGTGGGCTGGTGATCGATCCCGGCGCGATCCTGCTGGCGCTGGCCTATGGGCTACTGGTTGCACTTATCTTCGCTGCCCCGCCGCTGATGCGGGCGCGGCGTTTTCCGGCGATGGCGCTGATGCGCGCGCGCATTTCTCCGCTGGCAAGCGATCGCAAGGCGCTGGGGATCGTGGCCGGTGGGCTCGTGGCGATCGTCGCACTGGCGCTGCTGACCGCCAGCCGCCCCGAACTCTCGGCGATTTTCCTGGCAGGAGCCGCAGTCGCGCTGGGGCTGCTCGCGCTGCTCGCAATGGCGATCCGCCGCCTCGCTGCGGCACTGCCGCGCCCCTCGAGCCCGATCGCCCGCAACGCGCTCGCCAACCTCCATCGTCCCGGATCGAGCACCACCGCGCTGGTCACCGCACTCGGCTTCGGCCTGGCCGCCTTCGTCCTGCTCGCCGCGGTTCAATCGGCGATCGACGGCAATATCGAGCAGCGCGTGCCCGAGCAGGCACCGGATTACTTCGTGCTCGATATCCCGCGCGACCGCGTGAGCGATTTCGAGCGATTGGTCTTGGCCGAGGACGAGCAGGCCATGATCCGCGCCGTTCCCGCGTTGCGCGGTGCGGTGCTGGCCTTCGGGTCCGAGGGCAACATGACCCGCACCGCCGAGCTCGAGGAGGTTCCCGATGGCGCCTGGGCGTTGCGCGGCGAACGCGGGCTGACCTATGCCGACAATGTCCCCGACGGCAATGTCATCACCCAGGGCCAATGGTGGGGGCCGTTCTACACCGGCGAGCCGCTGGTCTCGATCGACGAGGAATTTGCCGAGGCTGCCGGGCTCGGGATCGGCGACATGCTGACCTTCGGCGTGCTCGGGGTCGAGCGGACCGCGCGGATCGCCAACCTCAGACGGATCGACTGGGAAAGCCTGGGTTTCAACTATGTCTTCGTGCTCAGCCCCAACGCCATTCAGGATGCGCCGCACAATCTCGCCGCCACCATCGACCTGACCGAGGGCACCCCCACCGGACCGCTGCTGCAGGCGCTGGTGCGCGAGTTTCCATCCAGTTCGGTGATCGAGGTCGGCAATGTGCTGAAACAGGCGCGCACGCTGCTCGAACAGGTCGGGCTGGCGACGCTGGCGGCCGCGGGCGTCGCGGTGCTGGCCGGGCTGGCCGTGCTGCTGGGCGCGATTGCTTCGGCGCGGGCGCAGCGGACCTACGACACGGTGATCCTGCGCGTGCTCGGCGCCGACCGGCGCCAGATCCTGACGATGCAATTGGTCGAATACCTGCTGCTGGCAGGCGCTCTGGCGGTGGTCGCATTGGGGCTCGGCAGTCTCACCGCCTGGCTGGTGGTCACCCAGCTGTTCGAGTTCGACTGGCTGCCCGACTGGGGTGCGGTGCTGGCGGTGCTCGGTCTCGGGATCGCGGTGGTGTTGCTGTTCGCCGTGCTGGGATCGCTGCCGCTGCTGCGCGCCAAACCCGCGCAGGCGCTCCGTACCCTGTAAGAGATCGTCCAGCCTGGCCGGTAGCGCATCCGGACTGAGCAATTCCCATCCGCACTGCAGACAAGAAAAAGGGGGCCGCGAAGCCCCCTTTTCCTTTTCATCGATGGCTTGCCGCTCAGAAGCGGAAGCGAGCGGTTGCGCCGTAGGTGCGCGGTGCGTTCGGGTAGCCCGAAACCGTTCCGGCCTGCGCCACGCCGTCGAACACCGCGGTGAGGTAGCGCTCGTTGGTGAGGTTGCGGACATAGGCCGACAGTTCGAAACCATTGTCCATCACGAAGGCCAGCGAGGCGTTGACCTGGTTGACTTCGCGGCGGAACTGACGCGCCACCGCGATGCCCTGAGCGATGGTTCCAAAGCCGGTGAGGCCGTTGACGATCTGCGTGTTGCTCTCGTGGTAGTAATCCACCCGACCGATCAGCAGATTGCCGCTGGCACCGAACTCGTGCGTGTAGGTGCCCGAGGTGGCGATGGTGATTTCCGGGATATCGGCCGGGCGCTGGCCCGACAGATCGCCCAAAACCGATTGCGGGAAGCTGTCGAACAGCGGGTCGAGATAGGTCAGCGCGAAGGTGAACACCAGCGGATCGGCCGGTGACACGGTCGCATCGAACTCGAAGCCCTTGGTCGACTGTTCGCCCGCATTGGCCAGCGCGAAGCCGGTGCCGGTGAACACGTTCGACTGGAAGCCTTCCAGCGTCTGGTCGAACAGCGCGAGGTTGAACCCGACCCGGTCGAACTGTCCCTTCAAGCCGATTTCGTAGACCTTGGCCTTTTCCGGCAGGGCGAAACGCGTGCCGGTCCCGAGGTTGGGCACCGCCAGCCCGGCATCGCGGATTGGCGAGGACGGAGCCAGGATGGTGCTGCCGAACGGACCCGGAGTAAAATCGGTCGGGAACGGACGGCTGTCGCGCGACAGGTTGACCGAGCTCGCCTTAAAGCCGGTAGCATAGGTGAAATAGGCGTTGATGTTGTCGGTCACGTCGTAGGCGGCGCGAAGCGTGTAGCTCCAGTCGTCGTCGCGGGTCTGGCCCGGTTCCACCGCATTGGGCACGCCAAGGAACGGCGGCAGGAACTGCAGGGGACGCAGCGCCAGCAGCGGATTGACAGCCGGATTGGTCGCAGCCGCGGCGATAGCCTGGAACGCCCCCGGGTTGCCCTGCGCGAACTGACCGATCACCGTCGGGGTCACCTGGCTCGGCGGAATGCGCAGAGCCCCGGCGATCTGGCCCACGATCACTGCATCGACCAGATTGGTGTTGGCGAGCGGATCGAGCGACTCCTGCGACAGCGCGAAGTCCTTCTTGTCGTCGGTGTAGTTGAAGCCGCCGGTCAGTGTCAGCCGGTCGGTAACTTCGAGATCGACCGTGCCGAAGATCGAGTAGCTCTCGTTCTCGAGCGTGAAGAACTCGCGGGTGCTTGGCCCGGTGGCGAAGATCGAACCGCTCTGGAAGCCCAAAGCCGCTTCAACGCCTGCCAGCGTACCGGGCCTGCCGCTTCCCGCCAGCAGATCGAAGAATGGACGTGCATCCGGCCCGTTGGTCAGGCCGCTGTTCTGCGCCACGTCTTCCTTGAAGTAGAAGCCGCCGAGCAGGAAGTTGAGCGGGCCGTCGAAGTCCGAGGTCACCCGGAATTCCTGCGTGAAGGTATCGATTGCCTGGTCGCGGAATTCGGAGACCACGTCGGCACTGGAGAAATCGACGTCCTGCTGGCTGAAGCTGCGCAGTTCACGATAGGCGGTGATCGAGGTCAGCGAAACCGCGCCCAGCTCGTAATCCGCCTGCAGCGAACCGCCATAGCTTTCGATCTCGTTGACGGGCAGCTGATTGAGATAGGTGCGATCCGAGAAGATGTCCTCGCGCTCGATCTGGCCGCCCACCGCGAAGATCAGCGGCACAGTCGGGCCGGCGATGAGATTGCCGGCGTAGCAGCACAGCTCGTCGATCTTGGAATAGTCGCCGATGGCGCGCAGCACCAGCGGGCCGTTGTTGTCGAACAGCAGCTGGCCGCGCACCGAATAACGGTCGCGCTCGTTGATCTGCTCGTCGAGATTGACGACATCGACATAACCGTCGCGCTTGTTGAGATTGCCGTCGATCGAGAACGCGACGCTGTCGGTCAGCGGGCCCGTGACGTCTCCCTTGAGGACGATGTTGTTGTAATTGCCATAGGTCGCCGAAACCGAGCCGCCGAAGTTGAACTGCGGCTCGCGGGTGACGACCGAGATCACGCCGGCGCTGGCGTTCTTGCCGAACAGCGTCGACTGCGGACCACGCAGCACTTCGATGCGCTGGACGTTGGCGATGTCGTTGATCTGGGCCGCGGAGCGCGAGCGGAAGACGTTGTCGATGAAGACGCCAACCGAGGGCTCGACGCCGGCGTTGTTGGCGCCGTTGCCGAAGCCGCGGATGATGAAGGTGGTGTTGGCGGAGCTCTGCAGCTGGCTCACACGCAGCGAGGGCGACACCGTCTGCAGGTCCTGCAGGTCGCGGATTTCGGCGCGCTCGAGCGTTTCGCCGGTGGTCACGCTGACCGACACGGGAACTTCCTGCAGCGTCTGCTCGCGCTTGGTGGCGGTCACGACGATGACGTTGGGGTTGGTCGCCGGGGCGACATCGGCCGTGTCGTTCGTCAGTTCGGCGTCATTGTCCTGCGTACGGACCGGCTCGTTCTGGGTCACGTCCTGCGCGAACGCGCTGGCAGGGGTCAAGGCAAAGGCAGCGGCGCCCACAAGCAGGCGCGCGGAAACGGAAATGTGCATGAATGGTCCTCTTTGTGCGAGCTCGTCTGTTTAGCGAACCCGGCGATGTGCGAACTCGACGCGCGTCTCTCCCGTGCGTCTCGCTCGGCGCCTTAGGGGGACGTTCAGTGTTGCTCAACGCCAATGTTGCGTCGTTCGTCGAATTGTTGCGCGATTGTTGCCGCCAATTCACACCCGCCGCGTCTGCAAGCATATTGCACCCTGCGCGCTTGCCGTTGCGAGGCACCTGCGGTAGAGGCGCGCGACCTCATCCCCCCGACACTCTCCCCACGAAAGCACCCGCCTCATGTCCCGCGATCTGCGTAATATCGCCATCATCGCCCACGTCGACCATGGCAAGACCACGCTCGTCGACCAGCTTTTCCGCCAGTCCGGCACCTTCCGCGAGAACCAGCGCGTCGAAGAACGCGCGATGGACTCGGGCGATCTGGAAAAGGAGCGGGGCATCACGATCCTCGCCAAATGCACCAGCGTCGAGTGGGGCCATGACGGCACCAACACCCGCATCAACATCGTCGACACCCCTGGCCACGCCGACTTCGGCGCCGAGGTGGAGCGCATCCTGTCGATGGTCGACGGGGTGATCCTGCTGGTCGATGCCGCCGAAGGCCCGATGCCGCAGACCAAGTTCGTCACCGGCAAGGCGCTGGCGCTCGGTCTCAAGCCGATCGTCGTCGTCAACAAGATCGACCGTCCCGACGGCCGCCACGCCGAAGTGCTCGACGAGGTGTTCGAACTGTTCCTCACGCTCGACGCGAATGACGAGCAGCTCGATTTCCCGGTGCTCTACGCCAGCGGCCGCGACGGCTATTCCAGCGCCGACCCCGAAGCGCGCTCGGGCACGCTCGATCCGCTGTTCGAACAGGTCGTCGCGCATGTCCCCTCGCCCGGGCTCGATCCCGATGGCCCGTTCAGCTTCCTCACAACGCTGCTCGACCGCGACAATTTCATGGGTCGCGTGCTCACCGGCCGGATCCAGTCCGGTACCGTCCGCGTCAACGACCCGATCCACGCGATCGACGTCGAGGGCAAGGTTGTCGAGGTTGGCCGTGCCACCAAGCTGATGAGCTTCGACGGGCTCGACCGCGTCCCCGTCGAAACCGCGCAGGCGGGCGACATCATCGCGCTGGCCGGGCTCGAGAAAGCGACCGTTTCGAACACCATCGCCGATCCTTCCGTCAAGGAACCGATCCCCGCGCAGCCGATCGATCCGCCCACGCTGGCGATGCGCTTCAGCGTCAACGACAGCCCGCTGGCCGGCCGCGAAGGTTCCAAGGTCACCAGCCGCATGATCCGCGACCGCCTGCTGCGCGAAGCGGAAACCAATGTCGCGATCCGGGTGACCGAAGCAGCCGACAAGGACAGCTTCGAAGTCGCGGGCCGCGGCGAATTGCAGCTCGGCGTGCTCATCGAGACGATGCGCCGCGAAGGCTTCGAGCTCGGCATCAGCCGCCCGCGCGTGCTCTTCCAGGAGGAAGACGGCAAGCGGCTCGAGCCCTATGAAACCGTCGTCATCGATGTCGATGACGAGCATTCGGGCACCGTCGTCGAGAAGATGCAGCGCCGCAAGGCCGAGCTGACCGAGATGCGCCCGAGCGGCAGCGGCAAGACCCGCATCACCTTCTCGGCGCCCAGCCGCGGGCTGATCGGCTATCATGGCGAATTCCTGTCCGACACGCGCGGCACGGGCATCATGAACCGCCTGTTCGAGAAATACGGACCCTACAAGGGTGCGGTCGGTGGGCGCCAGAACGGCGTGCTGCTGTCCAATTCCTCCGGCGAGGCCACCGCCTATGCGCTGTTCGCTCTCGAGGAACGCGGCGAATTGTTCATCGGCGCGGGCGAGAAGATCTACGAGGGCATCATCATCGGCGAGAACGCCAAGCCCGAGGATCTCGAGGTCAACCCGCTCAAGTCCAAGCAGCTGACCAACTTCCGCTCGACCGGCAAGGATGACGCCATCCGCCTCACCCCGCCGCGCGCGATGACGCTGGAACAGGCCATCGCCTATATCGACGATGACGAGATGGTCGAGGTGACCCCGCAGACGATCCGCCTGCGCAAGGCGATCCTCGATCCCAACGAGCGCAAGAAGGCCAAGCGCAAGGGCGGCTGACGCGCTTCAGGCGGTCAGCGCCTGTTCGCCCAGCACCAGCGCCGCATAAAGCAGCGTGCCGCCCGCGAAGGGGAGGAAATAGCTTTTCCTCTCCTCGGGCAGCTCCTCCTTGAGCACCACCAGCACGATGGCACCGGCGACGAAGGCGAACAGCCCGCCGATGGCGATCTCGGGCACCGAGACCTGTGTCCCGAGGACCCACCCCCCGAGAGTCGCCGCGCACAGCGCCCAGCGCCCTTGACTGTCGTAGAGTTCGGGATGGTCGACCCGCGTGCCGAAATCGGCGGTCACGAAATGCAGCGTCATGGCGAAGAAATACAGCGCCAGGCCGGCCAGGCTCGCATCTTCGCGATGGTTGAGCAGATAGCCGATCACGAAGATCAACAGGCTGCTGGCGGCGATATGCAGCCAGAACACGCTGCTCTCGGGCCGGTCCCCGTCGCCGCGTTCGCCGCGTTCGCTCCGGCTGCGTTTCAACGCCCGCTCAGTGCCGTAGAAGACCGCCAGGCCGATCATCGCCAGCCCATAGACCGCGCTTTCGGCCCTCACCGCCTCGAGGCCCGTCGCGCGGCGGAAGGTGCCGACATGCGCTCCGAGCTCGGGCAGCATGTGAAGGAAGACATAGGCCACCGCCACGCCGCCGGCAAAACTGAGCCAGCGGCTGCGCGGGTTGCGGTCGAGGAACCGCAGCCGTCCGACCAACAGGTGGACCAGGCAGAATGCCACGGCCATGAGACCGGTGAACAGGGTGAGTGAGGCGGTCAAATCCGCCTGGCTCCCGAAATCGAAGTATTACAGCATCGTCTCATGCCCGGACGATAGACGCCGCCTTCCCGCATGGCGAGAGGACGGCGTCTGTCGAGCTGGCGGTCAGATCCGGCCGGTGATCTGGATCCCGAAGAAGCGCGGTTCGGCCGGAATGAAGGTCGGAATGCCGAAGGCTCCGCCGGTGTTGCCCGCGTCGAGCAGGTATTCTTCATCGGCAGCGTTGCGGATGAAGCCGGCAATCTCGAGCCGATCCTCGGCAAAACTCACCCCGGCACGGGCGTTCAACAGCGTTACCGGTCCCTGCGAGATCAGCGGATCGTTGGGGACCTGGAAGAAGATGCGACTGCGATAGGTGACCGACGGGGTGGCAAAGAAGCGCATTCCTCCTCCCAGCGGCGCATCAATGGTGAAGCCTGCCGCAGCCTGCCATTCGGGCTGGAGCCGGAACCGCGCACCCGAGAACTGCGGGGCGAAATTGTTGCCTTCGTCGATGCCGCCATCGATATAACCGACATTGCCAAACAGACTTAGCCAGTCGGTCGGATCGACCGCCAGCTCCGCCTCGACGCCGAGGTTGCTCGCGGTGCCAGCGCTTTCCGTGCGGGAGCTGCCGTCGTCCTGAATCACGGTGACCTGGAAGCCGTCGTACTTCTGGTAATAGACGCCGAGCGATCCCGAGACGATGCCGGAGCCGAACTTCAGCCCGCCCTCGTAGTTCCACACCGTCTCTTCCGGGACGAGCTGCAAGTTCGGTACGGGAACACCGCCAACGCGGGCAGCGCTAAGCTGCACGACCGGCGAACGACGGCCCTTCGACACCGTCGCGAAGACGTTGAGATCGTCGGTCACGCGATAGAGCACGTTGAAACGGGGCAGGACGGCGGAAAAGCTGCCGTCCGCCGTGAAGGTCTGGCCGGCCGTATCGATCTGCCCGGGGATCAGCGGCGCGCCGCTCAGCACCGAATTGGGAACATCGGTCGTATAGCCCGACCGGCGCTCCTCGATCAGCAGCCGCGCGCCCGCCGTCAGTTCGAGCCGATCCACTGGGATCCAGGTGACATCGGCGAAGACCGAATAGCTGTCGTTCTTGCCCTGGTTTTCGAACACCGAACTGTAGGGAATGGCGGTGGCCGCGCCGCCGGTCGCCAGACCGGTCACCAGGCTGGCCGGGACGCTGCCATCGGGGCCGACGCAAGGGATGCCGGGAATCAGCGGACGAGGCGTGGCCACCGTGGTCAGGCACTGGAGAAAGGTGCCTTCCTCGGTCGAAAAGGGCACGTTCTGGAGATTGTCTTCGGTGAAAAAGTTCCAGCCGAAGGAGGCGCGCCACGAGGGGTCGACATAGGAGAAGCGCCCTTCATGGCTGAACTGCCAGCCTGTGGCGATTTCCGCGAATTCCAGGAACGGTGCGGGTCCGCCATCGGCGTCGAAAACCTCGGCGCTGTCGAATTCGCGGTAGCCGTTGACCGTGGTGAAGGTCCAGCTGTCGTCGAAGGCGTATTCAGCGGTGAGGTTCACATCGTAGATCTCGCGGTCGAGGCCCAGCTGGCTGTTGCCCAGCGCCGCTTCGGAATAGGGCGACCCGCCAAGAAAGGCGTCGCCGTAGAAGTCGGGGGCGCCAGCGGGAGTCGGGAAAGTCCCCGAGATGAATGGCGTGCCGCCGTTGCGCTGGCGGTCGAAGGTGCCGATCAGGTCGAGGGTGAAATCGGTGGTAGGGGCGTAGCGCAGCGATGCGCGAACGCCGAGATTGTCCTGCGAATAGAGCTCTTCTTCCTGGCTGGGGGCGAGGTTTTCGACATAGCCATCGCGGGTGCGCCATTCGAAGGCGATCCGGCCCGCGAGCACGTCCGAGCCGGCGTTGACATAGCCCGACAGCAGCGTCTGGTCGTAATTGCCGTAGCCGCCGGTCAGTTCGGCGGAAAAGCCTTCGCGCGGGCGCGCCGAGACGAGGCTGATCGCACCGACCGCAGAGGCGGTGCCGAACAGCGTGGCTTGCGGACCCTTGATCACCTCGACCCGGTCGAGATCGTAGATCGCCTGATACGATCCGCGCGAACGCGAGATATCGACGCCGTTGTAATAGAGCGTGACGCGCGGACCCTGCTGCGAAGAACCCGAGTCCGAGGTAATCCCGCGAATAACGATGCCGGGATTGTTGGCGCTTTGCTCCTGAATGTTGAGCCCGGGAATGTAGTTGGACAATTCGTCGAGATCGGTAACGCCGAGCTCGCTGATCCGGTCGCCGCTGAGCGCCGAAATGGTGATCGGCACGTCGACGGCGCGTTGCTCGATCTTCTGCGCGGTGACGATGATCTCATTGCCGCGGACGGGCTCTTCCTCGGCTGGCACCAGCGGCTGGGCGGCGGATTGCGCGAAGGCGGGTGCGAAGGGAACAAGCGCGGTGGTCGCGGCGAGCAGGGTGAGAGCGGAGCGTCTGGCAATCATTGTCGAAGAGCCTTTTCATTGGAGCGTCGCAGCGCCTCTGCGCTGCTCCGATGACAGGGCCACGACATTTATGTTGCGGTGCGGTGAAAACGGGTCGCGTCGGCAAGCCTCCGTCGCTGAGGCGCCTTCGGGACGCTACGGCAGAGCGGATTCCGCAGCCTCTACGATGCCTTGAAATGTACTTCTAGCCGTGATCTCAGCAAGCCAGCCTCGCACGAAAAAATCTTTCTTTCAGAGACTTGCGCGGAAGGTCCGGCAATCGAAGCGGCGCGCCACATTTCTTCATTCCGTAACCGGCGCAGCGACCGGCGAATGCCTTCGAGCGGCACGAGTGGCAATTGTGCGCCGCCTTTGTTAATCGCCTGTCCATGCAAACCGGAACCCTGATCACTCTCGCCCTCTATTTCATCCTGATGATCGGCATCGGGCTGTTCGCCTGGAAGCGCTCAACCGATACCAGCGAAGGCTATCTGCTGGCCGGGCGCAACCTGCCACCAGCAGTCGCCGCGCTCTCTGCCGGAGCCTCCGACATGTCGGGCTGGCTGCTGCTCGGCCTGCCCGGCGCCCTGTTCGCCGCCGGTCTGGTCGAAGCCTGGATCGGAATCGGCCTGTTCCTGGGTGCGGTGGCGAACTGGTACATCGTCGCGCCGCGGCTGCGCCGTCAGACCGAGGAAGTGGGCAATGCGCTGACCATTCCCCAGTTCCTCGCCAATCGCTTCCCCGACAAGGCGGTGGTGCTGCGCGTCATCAGCGCTATCGTCATCGTGGCCTTCTTTACCGTCTACACCGCGGCCGGGCTGGTCGGCGGCGGCAAGCTGTTCGAAACCGCCTTCGCCGAATTGCTGCCCGGCGTGGGCATGAGCGATTACATGCTGGGGATCTGGATCACCGCCGGGGTGGTTCTGGCCTACACCATGGTCGGCGGCTTTCTCGCGGTCAGCCTGACCGATTTCGTCCAGGGCTGCATCATGGTCGTCGCGCTGGTGCTGATGCCGCTGGTGGTGATTTTCGGCGATGGCGGCAGCGGCGGCGCATCGCTGGCCGAGGTGCCGGTGGAAGGCTTCCTCAGCCTGACCGAGGGCCTGACGCTGCTGGGCTTCATCAGCGCGGTGACCTGGGGGCTGGGCTATTTCGGCCAGCCGCATATCATCGTGCGCTTCATGGCAATCCGCAGCATCGAGGAAGTGCCGGCGGCGCGCAATATCGGGCTGGTGTGGATGGCGGTGGCACTGGTCGGTTCGCTGGGCGTGGGCCTGGCGGGCCGCGCCTACGCCAACCGCAACGGCATCGTGGTCGAGGATCCCGAGACGATCTTCATCGTCCTTTCCGAGCTGCTGTTCCACCCGCTGGTGACCGGCTTCCTGCTCGCGGCGCTGCTGGCCGCGATCATGAGCACCATCAGCTCGCAGCTGCTGGTCTCATCCAGCTCGCTGACCGAGGATTTCTACCGCCTGTTCCTGCGCAAAAACGCCAGCGAACGCGAGGCGGTCAATGTCGGCCGGGTCTGCGTCGCGCTGGTGGCGATAGCAGCGATCATCATCGCCGCGGATCCCGAAAGCCAGGTGCTCGGACTGGTCGCCAACGCCTGGGCCGGGTTCGGCGCGGCCTTCGGCCCGCTGATCCTGCTGGCGCTGACCTGGGACCGGATGACCGGTGCGGGCGCGGTCGCTGGGCTGGTGGTCGGCGCGGGTGTGGTCGCCCTGTGGATCGCGCTTGGGCTCAACGCCGACTTCATCGGTGGCCAGGGGCTTTACGAGATCGTCCCCGGCTTCATCGCCAGCTGGCTCGCCATCGTGCTTGTCAGCAAGGCGACCGCGCCGCGCACGCAATAAGAAACGGCCTTTACTTGTGTGCATATAATACCCTGCAGACGAGAGCAGGATATTTTGCTAAATACCCTCCTGCCGCTTGGGCAAACAGGGAGGAATATATGAAAACCGGGAAAATCGGTAGAGTCGTATCTGCCGCCGCCGTGCTTTGGACAATGACCAGCGTAACGCCGGCTTCGGCGCAGGATGCTTACATGGGCCAGGTCGAGACATTTGCTTTCAACTTCTGTCCGAGTGGGTGGTTGCCCGCAGACGGACGGCTGGTCGCACTCAACCAGTATCAGGCGCTGTATTCGCTGCTCGGCACGACCTACGGGGGCAATGGCACCACCAGTTTCGCCTTGCCAGACCTGCGCGGACGGGTAGCGATCGGTCCAGGGCAGGGACCCGGCCAGCCCACCTACCGGTGGGGCCAGACGGGTGGCACGGCGCAATCCACGCTGACGCTCAACAATCTGCCCGCTCATAGCCACACCGCCATTTTGCGCGCGCACAACGCTCCGGGAACGAGCGACAATCCCGCGAACGGGCTAATGGCCGACTTTCCCGACGGCCAGTCTATCTATGCGCCCGGCCCCTCGGATGTCTCAATGTCACCCGAGGCTGTCCAGATCGGCACCACTGGCTCCAGCCAGCCGGTAAGCGTAATGCAGCCCTATATCGCGATGACCGCCTGCATCGCCACACAGGGGCTTTACCCCCCGCGACCGTGACCGAATTCGACAGGATGCACAGGAGGGCCGCGGACGTTGTTTCGCGGCCCTTTTGCGCTCATCCGCGGCACCTTGCCGGTCGACACGCATCGCATCCGATGACACAAGGGCCCGCTTCGCACCGGGAGAGACCGATACATGCTGAAACACTCCGTTCTGGCGAGCGCCACCGCCTTCCTCGCTCTTTCCTTGCCCGCCGCCGCGCAGGAGGCTGCGCCTCAGCTTCGCTCGATCGAGCAGCAGATCGGCGCAGGTGGCCGTCCGGTTGGCGCCAACTGGTCGCGCAGCCCGGTGATCGCCGAGCATGGCATGGCCGCCACCGCGCATCCGCTGGCGACACAGGTCGCGCTCGACATCCTCAAGGCTGGCGGCAGCGCGGTCGATGCGGCGATCGCCGCCAATGCCGCGCTGGGATTGATGGAGCCGACTGGCAATGGCATCGGCGGCGACCTGTTCGCGATCATCTACGACCCCAAGACCGACAGGCTCTACGGCATCAACGGTTCGGGCCGTTCGCCCAGAAACCAGACGCTCGCACAATTGCGCGCCAAACTGGATGGTGCGGAGGCGCTGCCCCCGGTCGGTCCGCTCCCGGTTACCATCCCGGGCACCGTCGATGCCTGGTTCGCCATGCACGAACGGTTCGGAAAGCTGGCGATGAGCGACATCCTCGCCCCCACCGTGCGCTATGCCCGCGAAGGTCATCCGGTCGCACCGGTCATCGCGATGTATCTCGACCGCAGCCTGCGCTCCTTCGAAGCGCGGCAGGAGACCATGCCGTTCGATTTCGCCAATGCGCGGGCCACCTGGTTCGCCGATGGCACCGCGCCCGAAGCGGGCGAGATCTTCCGCAATCCCGATCTCGCCGCAACGCTCGAAACCATCGGCCGCGAAGGGCGCGACGTCTTTTACGAAGGCGAACTGGCGCAGGTCATGGTTGATTACCTGCAGTCGCAGGGTTCGGCCTACACGCTGGAGGATTTCGCCGCCCATGACAGCGAGTGGGTCGATCCGGCCTGCGCGCTCTATCGCAACGGTTACGAATTGTGCGAGCTGCCGCCCAACAGCCAGGGCTTCGCGGCGCTGCAGATGGTCAATATCCTCAAGCATGTCGACCTTGCCGAATGGGAGCGCGGCAGCCCCGAGGTGATCCATTACATCACCGAGGCCAAGCGGCTCGCCTATGCCGATGTCGCGCGTTTCTACGCCGACCCCGACTTCGCCACCCTCCCCGCCGAGCTCCTGACCGAGGAATACGGACGCGAACGCTTCGCGCTGATCGATCCGGCACGCGCCACCGCCGAATTCGGTCCCGGCGAACCCAAGCTCGAGGGCGAAGGCGACACGACCTATCTGACCGTGGTCGACGGGGACGGGATGATGGTCAGCCTGATCCAGTCCAATTACCGCGGCATGGGCGGCGGGCTCACCCCCGACGGGCTGGGCTTCATGTTCCAGGACCGCGGCGAGCTCTACAGCCTCGATCCCGCGCATCCCAACGCCTACGAGCCGGGCAAGCGCCCCTTCCAGACCATCATCCCGGCCTTCGTGAAGAAGGACGGCAAGCCGTGGATGACGCTGGGGCTGATGGGCGGCGGGATGCAGCCGCAGGGCCATGTCCAGGTGCTGATCAACATGGTCGATTACGGGATGAACCTGCAGGAAGCGGGCGATGCGGCGCGGATCAATCACGATGGCGGCCGCCAGCCCACCGAACCGCTGAGCGGGCCTGCCGCCGATCCGCTTGGCACGCTGTTCGTCGAACCGGGGATTCCGGCAGCCACGGTCGAGCGGCTGCGCGCGATGGGGCACGCGGTCGAAGTGGTCGACAACGGCATCATGTTTGGCGGCTATCAGGCGATTGCCCGCGATCCCGAAACCGGGGTGCTGACCGGCGCGACCGAGATGCGCAAGGACGGCCAGGCGAGCGGCTACTGAGGAGCGAAGCGATGGCGAAGGTGACTGGACTGGGCGGGGTCTTTTACGTCGTGAAGGACCCGGAAGCGACGCGGCGATGGTATCGCGAGGTGCTCGGGCTCGATGGCGAATACGGGCCGCAGTTGATGTGGTCGGAAGAGACCAAGGATCAGCCCTACTCGCTCATCAGCCATTTCAAGGACGCAGACTACATCAAGCCCGGCGTCGGCGGCTTCATGATCAACCTGCGCGTCGACGATTGCGACGGCATGGTCGCGAAGCTCAAGGACAAGGGCGTCGATATCCTCGACAGCACCGACGAGGGCTACGGCAAATTCGCCTGGCTGCTCGATCCCGACGGCATCAAGATCGAGCTGTGGGAGCAATGCGCGGCTCCCGACGCCTAGCACGCTCGCGAATTCCCCCGCTTTAGGGCAGCGTTAAGCATGGCCGCGTTAGGGTGCGCACATGCGGCTGTTCTTGTGGTTCCTCGCGATCATCGCTCTCGGCGGCTGTTCCGCCGTCCCGCAGTCGCGCGAGCCCGACCGGCCCGGCGCGCGCGGAGCATCGAACAGCGCAGCGTCGATCCGTCCCGAAGCCGCGCAATGCCTCACCGAACTGGCGCGCACCGGCTCGCGCTATTCTCCCCTCCCCGATCGCTATGAAGGCGCCGGTTGCCAGATCTCCAACAGCGTTAGGCTCGACCGGTTGCAGGGCGACGAGGACGGTTTCGCGCTCTCCAACCTGGGTCCGGTCGCCTGTCCGCTGGCGAGCACGTTTGCCGGCTGGGCGCGTTTCGGTGTCGATCGCGCGGCGCGCCAGATGCTCGGCAGCCCGCTCGAGCGTATCGAGACCATGGGCAGCTATTCCTGCCGCAATGTCGCGGGGACCGCGCGTCTGTCGGCCCACGCCCGCGCGGAAGCGATCGACATCGGCGCCTTCGTGCTCGCCGACGGGCGGCGGATCAGCGTGATCGACGGATGGTCGTCGCGGGACCGCGACGAACAGGCGTTCCTGCGCGTGATCCATCGCAGCGCCTGCAAGCGCTTCGGAACCGTGCTGGGTCCGGACTACAACGCCGCGCATCGCGATCATCTGCATGTCGAGCTGGGAAGCGGGAGCTTCTGCCGCTGACCGGAGCTGCGGCGAATTAATCGCCTTCGTAATCGCCGAAAAAGCTGTAATCGGGCAGCGAGTGGAACGCGGTGCGCAGCGCGTCGCTCCAGCTGGTCGAAATCGCCTGGAAATACGGATCGTCATGCGCGATCCGGCGCTGGTGGGTTACCTCGAACTGGTCGCGCTCGATGACCATCAGATCGAGCGGCAGGCCGACCGAGAGATTGGCCTTGAGCGTGGAATCGAACGACACCGTCAGCAGCTTGACCGCATCCTCCATGCTCATCGAGCGATCATAGCCGCGCAGGATGATCGGGCGCCCGTATTTGGTTTCCCCGATCTGGAAGAAAGGCGTGTCGGCGCTGGCCTCGATGAAATTGCCTTCGGGATAGACCATGAACAACCGCGGCTCCATCCCGGCGATCTGTCCAGCGACGATGATCGAAGCGGTGAAGCGGCCCTTGCCGCGCTCGCCATTGGTGCGCTGGCGGTCGGCGATGGTTTCGCGCACCAGCTTGCCGATCTCGCTCGCCACCTGGAACATGGTCGGCGATTGCAGCAGCACATTGTCGCGCTGGTCGGGTTCCTTGGTACGCTCTTCGAGCTGGCTGACCACCGCCTGGGTGGTGGCGAGATTGCCAGCGGTCATAACGGTGATGATCCGGTCGCCCGGCACCTGCCAGTGGAACATCTTGCGAAACACGGAAATGTTGTCGACCCCCGAATTGGTGCGGGTGTCGCTCATCAGGACGAGACCCTTCTCGACGATCATTCCCACGCAATATGTCATGCATTCTCCCTATTGTTGTACCTGGCGCTATTGTTGGACCTGGCGCTGGGCCACCGCGACCTCGACCTGCAGTTCCTGCGAGGCATTGCCGAAGGTAATTCCGGTGATCGGCGCGGCATCGCGGTAATCGCGGCCGGTGGCAACCCGCACATAGCGCTGGTCGGGGCTGATGCCGTTGGAAATGTCGAACCCGACCCAGCCCAGACCCTCGACGAAGGCTTCGGCCCAGCCATGGGTGGCGTCCTGCTCGATGCGGTCGTCCATCATCAGATAGCCACTGACGTAGCGCGCGGGGATATCGAGCGCGCGGGCGGCACCAATGAAGATCTGCGCATGATCCTGGCATACGCCATGACCTTCGCTGAGCGATTGCTCGGCGGGGGTGTTCACATCGGTGGTGCCGATTTCGTAGCTCACCGCATCGATAATCTGCGCCGAGAGCGTGTGGAGCATGTCGAGCGGCTGCTGGCCTTCCGCGCGGACGCTCTCGACCAATGCCTTCATCCTGGGACCCGGCTTGGTCCGCGGGGTCTGGCCGCAGAAGCTCCATAGCGGCAGGTGGCCGGCGTGGTGGCCGATGACCCCGGCATGGTCCGAGGTGTCGACCTCGCCGCTGCAGGTCACCGTGACCTCGCGCGCGCCGCCTTCCACGGCCACCAGCGTCACCCGGTTGTGATGCTGGTCGTCGTAGGTCAGTTCTTCATGCGCGTGTTCGAATTCCATGTTCCAGGCGAGGATTTCCTGACCCTGCGTGGCCTTGGGCGTCAGCCGGAGGCGCTGGAGCGCGTGGACTACCGGTTCGGAGAAGCGATAGCGGGTGGTGTGGCGGATATCGAGGCGCATCAGGCAAGGAACCTGTAATCTTGGCCGATCGCCTGCGCGATCGACGAGTTGGCGGCGGTGAAGTCGGTCAGGAACTTGTGCAGCCCCTTGTCGAAGACGTCTTCGATCGAGAGACCCGAAAGCCGAATGTCGGATTCGCGCATGAGTTCGTTGCTTGTGCCTTCGATGCCATGGATGCGGGCCAGCGCGGCGAGGTTTTCGCGCAAGGCGGCGTGCGAATAGGCCAGGCTGCGCGGGAAGCGCTCGTCCAGCACGAGGAAGCTGACGATCCCGCGCGCGTCGATCTGCCCGGCGTTGAGCCAGCGATAGGCGCTGTCGCCCGAGACCGAGCGCAGCACCATGTCCCACTGTCCGGTGTCCATGCTCGACCCGACATAGGAGAGCGAGGGCAGTAGCAGGTAGTATTTGATGTCCATGATGCGGGCGATGTTGTCGGCGCGTTCGATGAAAGTCCCGGCGCGGGCGAAATGGAAACCTTCCTCGCGCAACATCGAACCCAGCACCGCGCCATGCGCCAGCGTGCCTGCGCGGCGCACCGCGGTGAGAACCTCGCCTACGCGCTGCTCGCCGACCGGGCGCGCGAGCATGTCCTTGATCTGCAGCCAGCTGTCGTTGACCGCTTCCCAGACCTCGCTGGTGATGGCGCTGCGCGCCTCGCGCGCATTGGAGCGGATCTGCTGGAAGGTGTTGAGGACGCTGGCGGAGCTGTCCTTGTCGCGCAGGATATAGTTCCAGGCCTGCATGCCGGTGTAGGTGGCGTTCTTGGCCTCGTAGCCGCGGCGATGGCCGGCGGTCTCGATGACCGAGCGCCACTCCTCCTCGGCGCTGACCGAATCGCGGGTCAACGCCATGCGCAAACCGGCGTCGAGCAGGCGCGCAGTGTTTTCGGCCCGCTCGAGATAGCGGAACATCCAGAAGAGCGAATTGGCGGTTCTTCCCAGCATCAGTCTTTCAACACCCAAGTGTCCTTGGTGCCCCCGCCCTGGCTCGAATTGACGACCAGAGACCCCGGCTTCATCGCCACGCGGGTCAGCCCGCCCGGCGTGATGTCGACCTTGTCGGGCGAGACCAGCACGAAGGGGCGCAGGTCGAGGTGGCGCGGTGCGAGGCCGCGATTGGTGAAAATCGGACAGGTCGACAGCGCCAGCGTCGGCTGCGCGATATAGCCTTCGGGATTGGCGCGCAGCTTGGCGGCGAAATCGCTCAACTCGCGCTTGTTCGCGGCGGGGCCGATCAGCATCCCGTAACCACCCGAACCGTGGACTTCCTTGACCACCAGCTCGGACAGATTGTCGAGTACATAGGCCAGACTGTCCGGATCCGAACAGCGCCAGGTCTGGACATTGGGCAGCAGCGGTTTCTCGCCGGTGTAGAATTCGACGATCTCGGGCATGAAGGAATAGATTGCCTTGTCGTCGGCGACCCCGGTGCCCGGTGCGTTGGCGATGGTAACCCGGCCGGCGCGATAGACATCCATGATGCCCGGTACGCCCAGCACGCTGTCGGGGTTGAAGCTCAATGGATCGAGGAATTCGTCGTCGACCCGGCGATAGATCACGTCGATCGGCTTGTAGCCCCAGGTGGTGCGCATCGCGACGCGGCCATCGACGACGCGCAGGTCGCGGCCCTCGACCAGTTCGGCGCCCATCTGCTCGGCGAGGAAGGCGTGTTCGAAATAGGCGGAGTTGAAGATGCCCGGCGTGAGCACTGCCACCACCGGCTTGCCCTCGGCGCAATCGGGCGCGCAGGCGGCCAGGCTCTTGGCGAGCCGACGCGGATAGTTGGAAACGCTTTCGACCGGCACCCGCATGAACAGTTCGGGGAACATCGCCATCATCGTCTCGCGGTTCTCCAGCATGTAGGAGACCCCGCTGGGCGTGCGGGCGTTGTCTTCGAGCACGAAGAATTCGTCCGGTCCGGTGCGGACCAGGTCGATGCCGACGATATGGGTGTAGATTCCGCCCGGCGGGGTGAAGCCGACCATATGCGGCAGCCAGGCGGAATTGTTGCGGAACAGGTGCTCGGGCACCCGTCCGGCGCGGATGATTTCCTGGCGGTGATAGAGATCGTGCATGAAGGCGTTGAGCGCGGAGACCCGTTGCTCGATGCCCTTGGTCAGCTTGCGCCATTCATGCGCGGTGATGATCCGCGGGACCATGTCGAAGGGGATGAGCCGCTCTTCGGCCTCGTCCTCACCATAAACGTTGAAGGTGATGCCGGTGCGCCGGAAGGCATGTTCGGCGTCGCGGTGCTTGCGTTTGAGGAAAGATTTTTCCTGCTCGCCATACCACGCCTGATAACCCGAATAGGCATCGCGCACACTGCCGTCGGGCTTGTGCATCTCGTCGAAAAATTCGCCTGCTGCCATGTTTCCCCAAAAATGCTTCGCCCGAGCCTTGGATGGCCGGGGTCCGAAGCGTTCGTTCCTGTCATAGCAACAAAGGTCTAGATAGCTTCAAGTTCCCCGAGCACGGTTTTAATGACTTCGGGCGAGTGCACAAAGCCCATATGCGTGCAGCGCACACCGATCGCCCGATCGCGCTCGCCCACTTTGCCGCGAGCGCAGCGGGGATGGACAACGCCATCGCGCGGGCTCCACAGCGCCACGGTCTCGCAGGGCGGCTTCCTCGCTGGTTCCGCATCGAATTCAGGCTCGTCGACGCGGTGTCCGGCAATCGCCTGGTAGGCGCGCCAGCCATTATTGGCGCGCGGACTGCCCGAAAAGGGCGAGCCCAGCGTGATGATCTTGGCGACCTTGTCGGGGTGCAACTTGGCAAGTTCGCGCGCCATCACGCCGCCCAGGCTCCAGCCGACAAGCACGATCGGCTCGCCGGCGCGCTCGAACAGATCGAGCAAGCGGTGTTCGACTTCGGCAAAGCGCTTGGCGGTAGCTCCGAAATTGTAGCCCACGCCCCAGCGCTTGGCGGTGTGACCCGCCTTCTCCAGCATATGCGCCATATAGCGCATGCGGATCGGATGCGCGCCGAAGCCGGGCAGCAGCATGACGGTACGCGGACGTTCGCTTGGACTTATCTCGAGCTTGCGGAACAGCCGCCGGAACGGTTCGAAGACCCAGCCCAGTTCGCGCAGCAGCAACAGCGCTCGTGGCGAACGCACGTCGTCCGGGCTCGGCTCGCTTGCCAGCGCCCAGCGGCGCGCAAGCTCCGCCCGGCTCCAGCCAGTGGCAATCTTTGCATCGAGGGGCCCGGTTGCCATCATATTGTCATAAGTCGCCATCCTGCATGAATGCCGTATGAGGGACATCGGTTCCGCGCCCGACTTAACCTTCTACTGGCAGTCACCCACACGCTCGTGCGTGGCTTTCATCCGCAAGGTCGATTCGCCCATACCGGCCATGTCGCCGGTCATGGTCATGTTCATCACAGAGGAAGTCGGGGTCGCGTTTCCGGTCATCGCCATCTGGATGGCGTTGGACTGCTCGCCCGTACACACCATCAGCGCATCGATCTCGCCACCATCGACATCGAAGCGTTCGAAGGTGCAGTCGCCATCCTGCGACTGGCGCGCCATTTCCTCGTAACCCTTGTCGACATCGGCCTGGGTCAGGCAATATTCGTGCGATTGCCCGTCCATCATCTGGCGCAGCATCGCGCCGGCTCCCTCGGGTGCGCCGGGGATATCGACTTCGAGCACTTCCATGACCGCGCGATACTGGCCCGGCTGCGGCTGGACGGTATCGCGCGCCCGCTCGGCCACCTCGGCCTTGCTCAAGCCGCCAGTGGTCGCCTCGACCGGATTCGCGCTGTCGGGTTCGGCTTCGCTGCATCCGATCAGTGCAACGAGGGCAAGCGGGGCGGCGAGGACCAACAACTGCATGACGAAACTCTCCCTAATAACCGATTGGCTGCTGCCCAACCTGCACACCAACGCGGCGCTTGCCAAGCTCCCGTTGTTCCGCACTGTTTTCAGCGCCCGTTGATCGGCGCACCCGCCCGCCCCATATCGACGCGCATGGCCGAACTCGTAATCCGCCGGGGACTCGACGAACCCGATACCACCGGGGACTTCGTTCCCCACAAACCCGCGCGGCCCGAGAAATCGATGCCGGGGCGGCGGTTCGAGCTGATTTCGCAATACAGCCCCGCGGGCGACCAGCCGACCGCGATCGAGGAGCTGGTCGGCGCGGTCGAGCAGGGCGAGCAGACGCAAGTGCTGCTGGGTGTCACCGGCAGCGGCAAGACCTACACCATGGCGCAGGTGATCGAGCGCGTGCAGCGCCCGGCACTGATCCTTGCGCCCAACAAGATTCTGGCCGCGCAGCTCTATGGCGAGTTCAAGAGCTTCTTTCCCAACAATGCGGTCGAGTATTTCGTCAGCTATTACGACTATTACCAGCCCGAGGCCTATGTCCCGCGCTCGGACACCTATATCGAGAAGGAAAGCTCGGTGAACGAGGCGATCGACCGGATGCGCCACTCGGCCACCCGCGCGCTGCTCGAGCGCGACGACGTGATCATCGTCGCCTCGGTGTCCTGCCTCTATGGTATTGGCTCGGTCGAGACCTATTCGGCGATGATCTTCGATCTCAAGAAAGGCGAGAGCGTCGACCAGCGCGAGCTGATCCGCAAGCTGGTCGCGCTGCAATACAAGCGCAACGATGTCGCCTTCGCGCGCGGCAATTTCCGCGTCCGGGGCGACAGTCTGGAAATCTACCCCTCGCATTACGAGGACATCGCCTGGCGGATCGGTTTCTTCGGCGACGAAATCGAGGAAATTAGCGAGTTCGACCCGCTCAGCGGCAAAAAGGGCGCAAGCCTCGAGAAAGTCCGCGTCTACGCCAATTCGCACTATGTGACGCCCGGCCCGACGATGAAGCAGGCCGCCGAGGCGATCCGCTTCGAGCTGACCGAGCGGCTCAAGGAACTGCACGCCGAAGGACAGTTGCTCGAGGCCCAAAGGCTCGAACAGCGAACCAATTTCGATCTCGAGATGATCGCCGCCACCGGCAGCTGCAACGGAATCGAGAACTACAGCCGCTTCCTGACCGGTCGCCTGCCCGGCGAACCGCCGCCAACGCTGTTCGAATATCTGCCCGAAAACGCGCTGCTGTTCGTCGACGAAAGCCACCAGACGGTGCCGCAGGTCGGCGCGATGGCCAAGGGCGACCATCGCCGCAAGATCACGCTGGCCGAATACGGCTTCCGCCTGCCAAGCTGCATCGACAATCGCCCGCTACGCTTCAACGAATGGGATGCGATGCGTCCGCAGACCGTCGCGGTCTCGGCCACTCCCGGCACCTGGGAAATGGAGCAGACCGGCGGCGTCTTTGCCGAGCAGGTCATCCGCCCCACCGGGCTGATCGATCCCCCGGTCGAAATCCGCCCGGTCGAGGACCAGGTGCAGGACTGCATCGACCAGTGTCTCAAGACCGCCAAGCAGGGTTATCGCACGCTGGTCACCACGCTGACCAAGCGGATGGCCGAGGATCTAACCGAATTCATGCACGAGCAGGGCGTGCGGGTGCGCTACATGCACTCGGACGTCGAGACGCTGGAGCGGATCGAGCTGATCCGCGACCTGCGGCTTGGTGTCTATGATGTGCTCATCGGCATCAACCTGCTGCGCGAAGGACTCGACATTCCCGAATGCGGGCTGGTTGCGATCCTCGATGCCGACAAGGAAGGCTTCCTGCGTTCGGAAACCTCGCTGATCCAGACCATCGGCCGCGCGGCGCGCAATGTCGACGGAAGGGTGATCCTTTATGCCGACCGCATCACCGGTTCGATGGAGCGCGCGATCGCCGAGACCGATCGCCGCCGCGAGAAGCAGCGCGAATACAATGTCGAACACGGCATCACCCCGACCACGATCAAGCGCGACATCGCCGATATCGTCGCGCACAGCGCGGCGCAGGACGGGGTGACGGTCGATACCGGCGACCCCGCGGTCAACAACCTCGTCGGCCACAATCTGCGCGGCTATATCGAGGATTTGGAAAAGCGGATGCGCAACGCCGCAGCCAATCTGGAATTCGAGGAGGCCGGACGGCTGCGCGACGAAATCCGGCGGCTCGAGAACGACGAACTCGGCCTGCCCGATGGCGAGAAGAAAGCGCCACAGGTCGGTCGTTCGAACGAGGGCAAGCCGGGCACCCGCAAGATGCGCTATGGCAAGACCACCTACAAGAAGATGGGCGGAAAGCCGTAATTTTTGATTGTTGCTTGCCGCCGCCTGCAAAGCCTCGACCGGCACCGCGAGCCATGCGATCGATCGGGTGTCGACTGGCTGCACCTCACGGGACTTGCCCAGGGGCGGGGTGATCGCATAGCTGCGCCAATGCGCTCCATCACCGTTACCTTGCTTGTCGCCATTCCCATGCTCGGCCTCGCTTCCTGCAAGCCGCCCGCCGCCGACGACTACGTCGCGCGGGTCGGGCTGGAAGCGCAGTCGGGGCCATCCGAGCCCCAGTTATCTCCCGACACCGAGGATGCGCAGTGGGTCGTCAGTAGAGAGCCCGGGCGCATAATCTATGGCAATCCCGGCGAAACGCCGCTGCTGGCGCTGGCCTGCGTCGAAGGGACCGGAGGCGCGGAGATCGCCTATGAACGGATCGTCGCCGCCGACCCCGACGCCAAGGCGATCCTCGCGCTGATCGGCAATTCGCATATCACAAGGCTGTTTGTCGATGCCGAGAAAACCGGGGATGACTGGCGCTGGCGCGGGGCGACGCGCGCCGACGATCCCGCGCTCGAAGTGCTCACCGGACCGCGTCAGGTGGAAGCCACGGTGCCCGGTGCGGGCAGCGTGATCCTCAACTCCAGCAGCCTGCCGCGCGAATTGATCAACCGCTGCCGGGCGCAGGGTCGCGGACAGCCGCCGGAGACTATTGCGGCAGCCCCACCAGCAGATCCGGCGTGAGTACCTGCGGCAAGGTCTGCGCTTCGCCGCCCGGCGGATACCACAGATAGAGCGGCACGCCCGCGGCGCCCTGCTTGGTCAGGAACCGCGCGATCTCCTCGTCGCGTCGCGTCCAGTCGCCGCGCAGGGTGATGACGCCCGCCGCTTCGAATGCCGCGCGCACCGCTTCGCGCTCGATCGCGGCGCTCTCGTTGACCTTGCACGTCACGCACCAGTCGGCGGTGAACCAGACGAACACCGGTTGCCCGGTGGCGCGGGCCTCGGCAAGCGCAGCCTCGCTGAATTCGCGCGGGTCGTGGATGCTTTCCGACGCCTGCGTCGGAATTGCGTATTGGCCCGGTAGCAGCATCGCGAAGCCGGCCATTGCCGCCAGCGCGACCAGCACGCCTGCCACCCGAAACTTGCCTGCGCGGCGCGCGAACAGCACCGCGAGCAACAGCACCGCGCCCGCCGCCAACCCCAGCGCCATGAGCGCATAGCCGGCTCCCGTCATCCGCCACAGCAGCCAGACCAGCGCCAGCGCGGTGAGCGCCATCGGCAGCGCCATCCAGCGGCGGAAGGTCACCATCCACGGCCCCGGCCGGGGCAGCGCGCGGCGCAGCGAGGGCACGAAGCCGAGCAGCAGGAAGGGCAAGGCCAGCCCCACGCCCAGCGCCGCGAACAGAGCCAGCGCCTGCGCCACCGGCAGCAGCAGCGCCGCACCCATCGCCGCAGCCATGAACGGCCCGGTGCAGGGCGTCGCGACGAAGGCGGCGAGCAGGCCGGTGCCAAAGCTGCTCGCCCCGCCCTTGCCGCCACGCATGACGAGGCCGGGCAATTCGAAGGCGCCGGCGAAATTGGCGGTGATCGCTGCGGCGAGCACCAACAGCCCGACAACCACCGCGGGTTCCTGAAGCTGGAACGCCCAGCCGACCTGCTCTCCGGCTGCGCGCAAGGCCAGCAGCACCGCTCCCAGCGCGAGGCAGGCGAGCACCACCCCCAGAGTGTAGAACAGCGCATCGCGCCGCGCCGCGCCCTCGTCACCTCCCGCCTTGGCGAGCGAGAGCGCCTTGAGGCTGAGGATCGGAAAGACGCAGGGCATGATGTTGAGCAGCAGCCCGCCGATGAGCGCGCCCAGAAGCGCCAGCCAGACCGAGGGCAGTTCGTCCGCAGCCAGCGCAAGCGCAGTCCCAGACGCCGGCACCGCACCCGGCTCCGCGGTGAAACGCACGCCCTCGCCCTCGCCGAAGGACAGGATACCGGAGAGGGTCGCGGGAACCGTGCCGCGACCCAGCGGGATTTCGGCGATCAACCGGTCGCCGTCGCGGAAGAAGGCCTGGGTCGCGGTATAATCGACCAGGTCGGGCTCGCCGACAAAGACATGCGGCGCGCCCAGATCGAGCGCGGCGGGCAAGGGAAGAGCGATCCGCAGAAGCTTGTTCTCGATCGCAAAGCTGCCCTCGCGGTCGAGCAGCGGCGCGATCGCCGCGCGCCAGCGGTCGAAGCGCGGGTCGCGCGCGATACTGGAGGGATCGAGCGACAGCCGCGCTTGCTGCGGCACGCAGATGGTGTCGGTGCAGGCGAGATAATCCGCCTCTACCGAGATTGCGGGCATTTCCCCGACCGCCGCCCCTGCAGGCACGCGGACCGGCACCAGCACCGTGTAAGGTCCTTCGTAGATGTGATTCATCAGCCCCGAGATCACCAGCCGCTCGGGCACCGGATAGAGCGGCTCGCCCGCTTCCCACCCTCCGGGCAGCTGCCAGTCGAGCTCCATCCCGTAACCGGCATCGCCGGGATTGCGCCAATAGCCGTGCCATTCCTCGGCTACCGGCGTGAAATGCAGCGCGAGCGTCCATTCCTCGCCCGGCACCGCCGGCCCTTCGGCGAACAGCTCGGCGCGCATCGTGTTCTCGCGCGCGTCCTGCGCCAGCGCAGCGGACGCGAACAGCACGGCGCAGGCGCATAACGCAAGCAGGCTTCGCAACCCGTTCAACATCCTTGCCTCGATCACGCGACAGCCTCTAGGACGAGGCACCGCTCCGCGCAACGAGGTGACGACGAACGCCATGGCCGATACTCCTGACACAACCACCAGCCGCGACCTGCTTATCCTGGGCGGCGGGCTGGTGGGGATGACGCTGGCGCTGGCCGCCGCGCGCAAGGGCCTGACCAGCCATGTCGTCGATCGCGCCGACCCGGCGGACCTGACCGCCGAAGGTTTCGATGGCCGCGCCTCGGCGATCAGCACCGCGAGCTGGCGCCTGTTCCGCCATATCGGGCTGCAGGACGCGCTCGAACCCTTCGGCTGCGCCATCGCCTCGATCGCGGTGACCGACCAGATGAAACCCGGGCGGATCGATTTCGCGCCCGAACCGAACGAGGGCACGCTGGGGCGGATGTTCGCCAACCGCCAACTGCGGCTCGCGCTGTTCGAAGCCGCGCGCGACGAGCCGCTGATTGCCTGGCATTCGCGCGCCGAGATCGTCGAGCGCACCCGCGACGAGCATGGCGTCAGTGCGACTCTGGCCGACGGGACCAGGCTCGAGGCCAGCCTGATGGTGGCCGCCGAAGGCCGCGGCTCGCCGACGCGCGAGGATGCCGGGATCCCGATCGCGCAATGGCAATACGACCACCGCGCGGTGGTCGCCGGGCTGACCCACGAGAAGCCGCACGGCAATGTGGCATGGGAAATCTTCTACCCCGCCGGTCCCTTCGCGCTGCTGCCGCTGCTCGACGGTCCCGATGGTGCGCATCGCAGCGCGCTGGTGTGGACGGTGGACGAGAAGGACGCCGCGGGCACGCTCAAGCTGGGCGACCGGGCGTTCCTCGCCGAAGTCGAGAAGCGTATGGGCGGCATGTTCGGCGCCATCACCGGCGTCGGCCCGCGCGCGTCCTGGCCGCTCGGCTTCCATCACACCGCCACAATCACCGACACGCGGCTCGCGCTGATCGGCGATGCCGCGCATGGCATCCACCCGATCGCCGGACAGGGCTTGAACTTGGGCCTGCGCGATGTCGGCGCGCTGGTCGAAGTGCTCGACGAAGGGCTGCGGCTGGGGCTCGAACCCGGCGATGCGCAATTGCTGGCGCGCTACGAGCGCTGGCGCGGGCTCGACAGCTTTACCGTGGCGTTGGCGACCGATGGCCTCACTCGCCTGTTCGGCCTGCCGGGCAAGCCCGCGAGCGCAATGCGCCGGCTCGGCATGGCTGGCGTGCAGCGGATGCCGATGCTCAAACGCTGGTTCATGGACGAAGCGCGCGGGATCAGCGGCGACCTGCCCGAGCTGCTGCGCGCCTGACGGCAGGGATCACGCTTCGGGCTGGACCGCCGGGCTGACCTGTTCGATCCGGTTGCCGACCCCGTCGCGCAGCATCCGCGGCTCGAGCACCGCCGAGGTTTCGACCAGATCGAGCGCCTGCTGCGTCGCGGCGTAGCGCTGCGCATCGGCGATCCAGTCTGCCGCATTGTCGGCGCCGGGAAGCTTGCTGACTTCCTCGATCGCCGCTTCGACGCGACCGCTTTCGAGGAACAGCCGCGCGCGGTCGAGCCGCCGCTCGGGTTGCGGCGAGGGCGTGGTTTCGCGGCGCACCACGAACAGTTGCGACAGTTCGTTGCGGATGAGATCCCACGAAAACTGGCGATTGCCCTCTGACAGGCGCGGCGCAATGCCCTCGAGCCTGGCGATCAGCTGGTCGAGCGTGACCGGATCGCGCGAATTGTCGATGATGGTGCGCACCGCATTGGGCAACGCATCGCCGAAACGCAGCCGCAGCTGGTCCGCGAGGAAGCCGAGTTCGGCCCCCTTCTCGATCGCCCGCCGCGCGGCGAAAGCGATCAGCAGCCCTTCGGCGCGCGCGGCATTGCCTGCCGCCGCCTGCGCCTGGATATCGAGCCGCGCCAGCCGCTGTTCGGCCGCGGCGAGGCGTTGGTCGATCCCGCCTTGCTGTTCGGCCACCCGCTCGACCGCCTCGTTGGTCTGACCGATGGCGGCGCTGGCGGTGGTGGAAGGAGTCGGGGTGGGTTCGACCTGCGCGCCATTGGCCGTCACCTCGGCGTCAGCATCGGGAGCCAAGACCCGAGCGGTTTCCTCCTGCGCCTGGGTCCAGCGATAGACGCCGAACCCCGCGAGCGATCCCCCCAGGATGAAGGCAGCGAGCACCGCGATCAGCACCGGACGCATCGAATCCCGCTTGCTCCGCTGTGTGGTGAATTCGTTCATATCTGCCTTTTTGCGATCCCGTCAGCCAGCACGTCCGGCGCCCTGCGCCTGGCCGCCCGCCCCGAGCATGTCCTTGCACAGAATTTCCGCCGATGCCAGCAGCGCGCCATCGTCCGGGGTCGGCGCGATGTGGAGCGCACACCATCCCCGGCCCACCGGCTTGAGCAGCCGCGGCCCGATCAGCACCGGCGCCAGCTTCGCGCGGTCGATCGCCAGCCGGGTGCATTCGGCAGCGAAATGGCGCGCGGTTTCGCCCGAATGAAGCAGCACCACCCCACCCTCGGCGAGAAGCGCGCGCGTCTCATTCTCGATCGGGAGATCGACCGCGCGATAGACCACGCGTTCGGCGATCGACAGCGCGGCGGGAGCAGCCAGCGGGACACGGCGCTCGCCGCATAGCCGCAGCAGCTTGGTCATGCTGCCCGGCAGGCCGTCGAGCACATTCTGCAGCCCACCGGTCCCGACCCGCTCCACGGTGAAGCCCGCCTCGCGCGCCATCGCCGCGGTGGTGTCGCCGACCGCGAAGACCGGAAGTTGGGCAAGTTGCTCCAGCCCCTCGCCCCCATGACGGAAGACATTGGCGCTACCGGCGAGAATAGCGTCGAAACCGCGCGGATTGGGGGCTATCCATACGACGGGCTCGATCCGGCTGAGGGGATGACCCGCCACCTGCAGGCCCAGCTTGCGTGCCGCATCGTCGGTCGCGCTCCATCCCGGCTCGGGCCGGAAGACGAAGAGCCTCGGCGTCATGGCTGGCCGCTGAAGGATCCCGCGACGAGCGGAGGGGCTTGGGCCAGCAAGTCGCGCGCCAACTGGCGCGGTGGGCCCTCGTCGCCCGGGGAGAGCCTGGTGTCGCCCGCGATCCGAACCGCACCATCGGAACTGTAGATCGCGGCGCGCAGCACGATCTCCTCGCCCTCCCAATGGGTCAGCGTCGCGATCGGGCTGTGGCACGATCCGCCCAGTCCAGCGAGCAGCGCGCGTTCGGCCATTACCTCGGCGTGGCTCGGCCCGTGGTCGATCGCCGCGAGCAACGCGCGCATGACCTTATCGTCGGTCCGGCATTCGATCCCGATCGCCGCCTGTGCGGGAGCGGGCATCCATTCTTCGGGATCGAGCCGCACGCCGACGGCGTCCTCGCCGAGCCGGATCAGCCCTGCGGCCGCAAGGAAGGTCGCGTGGACATCGCCCGCCGCCAGCTTGGCCATTCGCGTCGCGACATTGCCGCGAAAGGTCACCACCTTGCAATCGGGGCGCGCGTTGAGCAGCTGCGCCGCGCGGCGCGGTGCGCTGGTCCCCACCACCGCGCCCGGTGGCAATGCCGCGACGGAGCGCGCACCCAGCAGCCGGTCCGCGCGATCCTCGCGTTCGAGTACCGCGGCGATAAATAGCTCTGGCGGGCGGATGGTCTCGACATCTTTGAGTGAGTGGATTGCGGCATCGATCGTGCCATCGCCCAGCCAGTGATCGAGTTCGCGGGTCCACAGCGCCTTGCCGCCGATATCGGCCAGCGGAAGATCGCGAATCTTGTCGCCGCTCGCCTGCACCGAGACCAGTTCGATGGCCTCCTCGTCCCAGCCATGCGCGGCGCACAGGCGCGCGCGCGTCTCGTGCGCCTGCGCCATCGCCAGCGGCGATCGGCGCGTGCCCAGCCGGATCGGGCGGTCGCTAAACGGAGGCGGGGTGTTGCTTTCAGGCATCGCGTTACCTTGCTCTAGCGTCGCAGGACGCTAAGGGAAAGCGGCATGGGCTTGGTACTCGGCATCGAATCGAGCTGCGACGAAACCGCGGCGGCGCTGGTGACCACCGGACGCCAGATCCTCGCCCAGCGGATCGCCTCGCAGGATGCGGAGCACGCGCCCTATGGCGGTGTGGTCCCCGAGATTGCCGCGCGCGCGCATGCCGAACGGCTCGCCCCGATCATCGAGGGCGTGCTGGCGGATGCCGGCAAGACGCTCGCCGATTGCGACGCCATCGCCGCTACCGCCGGGCCCGGGCTGATCGGCGGGGTGATGGTCGGGCTGGTCAGCGCCAAGGCGCTCGCCATGGCCAGCGACACGCCGCTGATCGCGATCAACCACCTCGAAGGCCATGCGCTCAGCCCGCGGCTGGTCGATCCCGACCTCAAGTTTCCCTATTTGCTGCTGCTGGTCTCGGGCGGGCATTGCCAGATCCTTCGGGTCGAGGGCGTGGGCAACTACCGCCGGCTCGCCACCACCATCGACGATGCGCTGGGCGAAGCCTTCGACAAGACCGCCAAGATCCTCGGCCTCGGCTTCCCCGGCGGCCCCGCGGTCGAGAGGCTGGCAAAGCAGGGCGACCCGCGCGCGGTGCCGCTGCCACGCCCCTTGGTGGGAAGCGGCGAGCCGCATTTCTCCTTCGCCGGGCTCAAGAGCGCGGTGCTGCGCGCGCATGAGAGCGGCCTGCATAGCGCCGCTGACATCGCAGCGAGCTTCCAGCAGGCGGCGCTCGACTGTGTGCTCGACCGGCTGCGGATCGCCTGTGCGGCCACCGAACCGATGCCCGCGCTCGTGGTCGCGGGCGGGGTTGCGTCGAACCAGTCGATCCGCGCGGCGCTCGAGAGCTTCGCACAGGACAATGCCATGCGCTTCGTCGCCCCGCCGCCCGCGCTGTGCACCGACAACGCCGCGATGATCGCCTGGGCCGGCTGCGAGCGACTGGGCCAGTCCGACCCGCTCGACTTCGTCGCGCGCCCGCGCTGGCCGCTCGACCCGACGGCCGAGCCCGCGCGCGGTGCGGGGATCAAGGCATGAGAACGGTCGGAGTTCTGGGTGCGGGCGCATGGGGCACCGCGCTGGCGCAAATGCTGGCGAGCGATGGCCGCACCGTCCTGCTGTGGGCGCGCGAGACCGAACTGGTCGAGGAAATCAACGCGCATCGGACCAACACGCTGTTCCTCCCCGGCGCGCAGCTCGCGCCGACGATCCGCGCCACCGGCGATCTCACCGAAATCGCCGCGCTCGACATCGCGCTCGTGGTGACCCCGGCGCAGCACATGGGCGCGGTGCTCGGCGCCATGCCGTCCCATCCCGCCGATCTGGTGCTTTGCTCCAAGGGCATCGAGGCGGGCAGCGGGCGGCTGATGAACTCTGTCGCGCGCGACGCCGCGCCGGAATCGCAGATCGCGGTGCTCTCGGGCCCGACCTTCGCGCATGAGGTCGCCGCGGGGCTCCCGACCGCGGTCACGCTGGCCTGCGGCGGCGGCGAGGCGCAGTGGGAACGAATTTCTTCCGCAATCGCGCGCCCGGCCTTCCGGCCCTATTACTCCGCCGACGTCACCGGCGCGGAGATCGGCGGGGCGGTCAAGAACGTGCTGGCGATCGCCTGCGGCGTGGTCGACGGGCTGGCGCTGGGCCAGAATGCCCGCGCCGCGCTGATCGCGCGCGGCTATGCCGAAATGCTGCGCTTTGGCGAGGCGCGCGGCGCGCGGGTCGAAACGCTTGCGGGGCTGTGCGGCCTGGGCGATCTGGTGCTCACCTGCTCCTCAACCTCGAGCCGCAATTTCTCGCTCGGCAAGGCCCTGGGCGAAGGGGAGAGCGCCGCGCAATTGATGAGCGATCGCAAGACCGTGGCCGAAGGCGCGCACACCGCGCCGGTGCTCGACCAGCTGGCGCGAGACATGAAAATCGCCATGCCGATCGTCGCCGCGGTTACCCGACTGCTCGGCGGTGCCGAGGCGCGTAGCGTGGTCTCGGACCTGCTCGCCCGCCCCTTGCGCGCGGAACGCGAGGGCTAGGCATGGCCAATAATCCGCCCGCCGCGCCGCCCCCCGCACCGGCCAGCGACGGCAGCGGCGATATCGCAGCCCTCGCCAAGGGCGGACAGACCAATTTCATCGGCTTCCTGCTGCGGCTCGCGGCGCGGTTGCCGTTCCTGTTCATCGCCGGGCGGCTCTACGGTGCCGAGGCGCTCGGTCGCTTCGCCTCGGCGCTGGTGGTGGTCGAACTGGTCGCGCTGCTGTGCTCGATGGGCGAGAAGCGCGGTCTCGCGCAGCGATTGTCCGAGGGCGAGAGCAAGGAGGTCAATCTGGTCTTCGACGGCATCCTGCTGGCGGTGCTGTTTTCGACCCTTGCCGCACTGTTCTTCTGGTTCGTGCCCGCGCCGCTGTTCCCCAGCGGGCAATACACCGTGCTCGACAGGTTGATCGTGCTCGCCATCCCCGCCTTCGCGCTGACCGAGATCGTGCTCGCGGCGCAGGCCTATCGCTACGACATCGCCACCACCGTCCGCGCGCGCGCGATCGTTGAACCCTGGACACTCTCGATCATGGCGGGCGCGCTCTATTTTATCCCGCAGACGCGCGATTCGGGGCTGTCGCTGGCCTATCTGATCTCGATCTACGCCGGGCTGCTGACGGGCCTGTGGACCTTCCTGCGCAGCTATGGCCTGCCGCGCGACTGGCGCCCGCATCCTGTCGCGATGACCCGGCTGACCACGCGCGCCTTCCCGCTGGCGATCGCGGATGCGATCGAATGGGGCACACGGCGGGTCGACATCTTCATCCTCGGCCTGTTCGCAGCTCCCGCCGCGGTCGGCGTCTATTATGTGGCCCAGCAGGTCGCCAGCCTGCCGCAGAAGCTCAAGACCAGTTTCGAGCCGATCCTCGGCCCGGTCATTACCAAGAACCTCAAGACCAAGAACTACGCCGCCATCGCGCAGCAGGTGTGCCAGGTCGGCTTCTGGATCGTCGCCGCGCAGGCCGGGATCGCGCTGGCGCTGGGCATGCCGGGCGAAGCGGTGATGGGGCTGGTGGGACCCAATTTCGTCGGCGGCACCGGCGCGCTCGCCTTCCTGCTTGCCGCCGAGGTCGTCGCGGCGACCGCGGTCGTGTCCGAGGCGGCGCTGGTCTATGTCGCGCGGGTCCGCAATCTGTGGATCTCGATCGGGACGATCGCTTTCCAGGCCGCGCTCACCGTCGGGCTGATCATGCTGGTCGAACGGGCAGAATATGGCGAACCCTACAAGGCGGCGGCAGCGGCGGTGGCGCTGATGATCGCGCTGGGGCTGGCCAGCCTGGTCAAGGCACGGCTGCTCGCGCGCATTCTCGGCCATCCGGTCAACAATTGGCGCTGGGCGCTGGTCTGGGCCACCGCCCCCGCCGTCGCGGTCGGCTATCTGGTCACATTCCTGCCCGAATGGGCCGAGCTCACCCTTGGCATTCCGGCGATCCTGGTGACCTATGGCTGGGTGATCTGGCATCGCGGTTTCGGCCCCGAAGACCGGGTGCTGTTCCGCCGCAACATGGGCGGCGAGCCCGAAGAGCAGGTCGATTCCGCAGCCAAATGAGCCGAATTCACCGCGCATTCACGGCGCGATGCAAGGATGGTCGAACCTTTGGGGAGGACCAAGGCATGAGACCGCTGCACCTGCTGACCGCCTGCGCCGCCGGAGGCCTGCTGGCAGGCTGCGCGGCGGCTTCTACCGAAGAGCGGACCGAACCCACCGGCGCACCGCCAAGCGGGGAAGCGGATATGCGGCGGGTGCCGCCCCCGCCACCTCCTCCTCCGCCACCTCCCCCGCGTGGCATGATTTCAGCGGCACCGGTGATTGTCACCGGTGCGCGCGTCACACAGGAAGCAGCGGTACCCGAAGCGGCTAGCCAGCCGATCGAGACCAGCTACCGCTATTTCCCGCCGATCATCGTCCCGACCGAACCCGATCGCGAACGCTACGACGGCGAAGAGGTCTCGCCGGTCAAGCTCGTCGCGGCCGAACCGGTCTCGACCTTCTCGGTCGATGTCGACACCGCCGCCTATGCCAACGCCCGGCGCTTCATCAAGGACGGGCAGATGCCCCCGGCAGCCGCGGTGCGAACCGAGGAATTCATCAACTACTTCCGCTACGATTACGACGCCCCTCGCGCGCCCGCGCAACCATTTGCGGTCGATATGGATGTCGCCGCGAGCCCGTGGAACGCCAAGAGCCGCCTCGTCCGGATCGGACTGTCGGGCTACGAGATGCCCGCGCTGGAGCGCCCGCCCGCCAATCTGGTGTTCCTGCTCGACGTCTCGGGATCGATGAACAGTCGCGACAAGCTGCCGCTAGTGAAGACCGCGCTGCGCAGCCTGGTCGACCAGCTGACCCCGCAGGACCGGGTCTCGATCGTGGTCTATGCCGGTGCCGCAGGCCTCGTGCTCGAGCCGACCAGCGACGCCACCACGATCCGCAACGCGCTCGACCAGCTCGAGGCCGGCGGATCGACCGCGGGCGGTGCCGGGCTGGAGCTCGCCTATCGCATCGCCGAGGACAACCGCATCGAGCGCGGGGTCAACCGCGTGATCCTCGCCACCGATGGCGATTTCAACGTCGGCGTTTCCGACCAGGACGCGCTGGTCGAGTTGATCGAGCGCAAGCGCGAGGCGGGCACCACGCTCACCGTGCTGGGCTTCGGTCGCGGCAATGTGAACGATGCGATGATGGAGCAGATCGCCGATCACGGAAATGGCAATTACGCTTATATCGACAGCGCGCTCGAGGCCCGCAAGGTGCTCGGCGAGCAGATGGGCGCGACGATCTTCACCATCGCCAAGGATGTGAAGATCCAGGTCGAGTTCAATCCCATGGTGGTCAGCCAGTACCGCCTGATCGGCTACGAGAACCGCGCGTTGCGCGAACAGGATTTCGACGACGACGCTGTGGATGCGGGCGATATCGGCGCCGGCCATCAGGTCACCGCTCTCTACGAGGTGATCCCCGCAGGTACCGAAGGCTGGATCGCGCAGCGCCGCTACGAAACCCCGACCGACCCCCGCGCGCGCGAACTGGCCGCCGAAGCCGCGCATGTGAAGCTGCGCTACAAGCTGCCCGATGGCGATAGCTCGACGCTGGTGGAATATGTCCTCCCGGCATCGGCGCTCGCCGGGCCTGACGTAGCGCGCGGCGATTTCGCCTTTGCCGCCGCGGTGGCGGGGTTCGGGCAGAAGCTGCGAGGCGATACGTTGCTGGGCGAGTTCTCTTATGCCGACATCGCGACGCTCGCAGGGGGGCAGGAGGATTTCTGGCGGCAGGAATTCATCCAGCTGGTCAAGGCCGCGCAGGCGCAATCCGCCAGCGATTAGGAAAAGCGCTGCATCAACCCTTCCGCTTCGGCGTGGCGGTCTTTAGAGCGGCGCCATGGCCAAGCGTACGCCCATCGTCCTGCTCGCCGGCGCCGCGCTCGTCGCGGCGCTCGGTTATTGGGGCGGTGCGCGCCATGGCGAAGCGTTTCTCGCCGCCAAGCAGCCGGTGGTGGCGCAGACCATCGCCGAGGCCCGCGGCGCACCGGTGCGCGCGCGGATGACCAATGCGGCGGGATCGCCCACCCGCCACCTGATTCTGGAAAATGCCGAGAAGCTCGACGAGGCGACCCGCGCGCGGGTGGCGCGGGCGGTAGCGCAGGTTCCGGGGGTCGGCGGCGTGTTCTGGGCCGATGGCAGCGCCGCCGCGCAGGCCGAAGCGCCGCAATACACGCCGCTGCATTGCCAGGAGGATGTCGAGGGATTGCTGCGCTCGCGCACGATCCGCTTCGAAGGCGGCTCCTCGGCGCTGGTGCGCGCGAGCCAGGTGCTGCTCGACGAGGTTGCCGAGGCGCTACAGCCCTGCCTGGGTTCGATCATCGCGGTCAGCGGACACACCGACAATTCGGGGCCCGAGCCGGGCAATCTGGAACTCAGCCAGGAGCGCGCGGTGGCGGTCCGCGAGGCGCTGATCCGCCGCGGCATCCCGCGCGACGGCTTGCGCGCGCGCGGCTACGGCTCGCGCGAGCCGGTCGAGGGGCTGGCACCCAGCGACCCCGCCAATCGCCGGATCGAATTTTCCGTCATCGCGACCGAACCGCTCGTGCCCACCCCCGTCGACACCCCGGGAGCGCGCTGACATGCCGATCTGGTTCGAGGTCACCGTGCTGATGCTGGTTGCCTATGGCGCCGGCGTGCTGCTGGGCTGGATGATCTGGAACAGCGACGCCGAGCCGAGCGTGGACCCACAAGAAGGAGACGACCTGTGATGGAATTGATCGAAGCCAATTGGCCGCTGCTGCTGGTCGCCTTCCTGATCGGACTGGCGCTCGCCTTCTTCCTGTTCAAGGCCAACCGCCGGACACGGGTCACGGGCGACACCGGCGATGTGCTCGACGAAGGTGCCTCGCCCGCCGCGCGCAACCAGGCGCTGATCGATTCCGGACAGGTCGCCGCCGTCCCTCCCGAACCCGTCGCTCCGGCGCGGCCGGCGTCCCCGGCGTCCCCCGAGATCAAGCCGGCCGAGCGGGTCGAGGCGCCGCAGCCGGTGGTGGCGCCAACGCCCGCGGACCTGGCGGCCAAGGGCGCCGCGGACGCCTCCGGATCAACCCAGGCAACCAGCGACGACCTCACCCGCATCAAGGGCGTCGGGCCCAAGCTCGCAACCCGTCTGGGCGAACTCGGCGTGACCGGCTTTGCCCAGATCGCTGCGTGGGACGAGGCCGCGATCGACCGCGTGGACGCCGAACTCGGCCGCTTCCAGGGCCGAATCCGCCGCGACAATTGGGTCGAACAGGCCCGCTTCCTCGCAAATGGCGATACCGCCGGATACGAGACCCGCTTCGGCAGGCTCGACTGACGCGCACCGGCCCGAAGGAACCCGACCCGCTTTCAAGCATTGATTTCGAAAGGGTTCGCGCCAGTTCGGAAAGGATGCCCATGCGACAGCCGACAATACTTGTCGCCGAAGATGAATCGATGATCGGCTGGGATCTTCGCGATACGGTCGAAGAGGCCGGTTATACGGTCGAAGGCCCCTTCGTCGACATCTCCTCCGCCATGCTTTCCTATCAGAAGCACAAACCCGATCTCGCCATTCTCGATGTCCAGTTGAGCGACGGCAATGTTTTCCCCCTGGCCGAACAGCTGATGGCGGAGAACATCCCGGTGATCTTCCACTCGGGCAATTACCAGCCCGACGAGGTGCACAAGCGCTTCCCCGGCTCGACTTCGCTGTCCAAGCCCTGCCCGCCAGCCGAGATTATCCAGTCGGTGAGGCAGGCGCTCGCCGACTGACAACCGGGCGCGCGCCGCAGCGCAGGCCGGATGCAACCCCGGAACAGCGCGCGCCCTCTTGATGCTGCGCGGCAAGCCTGCCATCGCTCCTCCCGCTACCAAAGGAGAACACATGGCCGGCATGGCGCCCTTCGCCTGGGACGACCCCTTCCAGATCGACGACCAGCTCACTGAAGAGGAGCGGATGATCCGCGACGCCGCGCGCGGTTTCGCCCACTCCGAACTGCAACCGCGCGTGATCGAGGCTTTCTCCAAAGAGATCGACGCGCCCGAGCTGTTCCCGCTGATGGGTCAGGCCGGGCTGCTCGGCGCGACCATCCCCGAGGAATATGGCGGCGCGGGCGCGGGCTATGTCGCCTACGGGCTGATCGCGCGCGAGATCGAGCGGGTCGACAGCGGCTATCGCTCGATGGCCAGCGTCCAGTCGAGCCTCGTGATGTATCCCATCCATGCCTATGGCTCGGAAGAGCAACGCCGCAAATACCTCCCCGGCCTTGCCAGCGGCGAGCTGATCGGCTGTTTCGGCCTCACCGAACCCGATGCCGGCTCGGACCCCTCGGGCATGAAGACCGTCGCGAAAAAGGACGGCGACGGTTATGTCCTCAACGGGTCGAAGACCTGGATTTCCAACTCGCCCTTCGCCGATGTCTTCGTGGTCTGGGCCAAGAGCGAGGCGCATGGCGGCGGGATTCGCGGCTTCGTGCTCGACAAGGGCACCAAGGGGCTTTCCGCGCCCAAGATCGAGGGCAAGATATCCCTGCGCGCCAGCACGACGGGCATGATCGTGATGGACGACGTGCATGTCGGCGCCGACGCGCTGCTGCCCGATGTCCAGGGGCTCAAGGGTCCGTTCGGTTGTCTCAACCGCGCGCGCTACGGCATCAGCTGGGGCGCGATGGGCGCGGCGGAGTTCTGCTTCCACGCCGCGCGGCAATACGGGCTCGACCGCCACCAGTTCGACCGCCCGCTCGCCGCGACGCAGCTGTTCCAGAAGAAATACGCCGACATGATGACCGACATCGCCATGGCGCTGCAGGCGTCCCTGCGCGTCGGGCGGCTGATGGACGAGGGCAGGTTCGCCCCCGAGATGATCTCGATCGTCAAACGCAACAACGTCGGCAAGGCGCTCGACATCGCGCGGGTCGCGCGCGACATGCACGGCGGCAACGGGATTTCCGAGGAATATCAGGTCATCCGCCACATGGTGAACCTCGAGACGGTCAACACCTACGAAGGCACCGCCGATGTCCATGCGCTGATCCTGGGCCGTGCCGTGACCGGAATCGCCGCCTTTGGCTGAGGGGACGGCCATGAAACTGCACGGATACTACCGCAGCTCGACCAGCTACCGCCTGCGCATCGCGCTCGAGCTCAAGGGCATCGCCTATGAGAACATTCCGGTAAACCTGCTCCAGTCGGAGCAGAAGGACCCGGCCTTCACCAGCCGAAACCCTTTCGGCAGCGTGCCTCTGCTGGAAGCCGATGGCCGCGACCGGGTGCAGTCGATGGCGCTGATGGAATGGCTCGACGAGGCTTACCCTGAGCACCCGCTGCTGCCCGCCGATCTGGAACAGCGCTACACCGTGCGCGAGCTCGGATATGCCATCGCCACCGAGCTCCACGCCCCGCTCAACCTGCCGGTGCTCAAATATCTCAAGGACCCGCTGGGTCACGACCAGGCCGAGATCGAGACCTGGTACCGCCACTGGCTGGCGCGCACGTTCGAGCCGGTCGAGGCGCGGCTGGCGCAGCTCGGCACGGGCGACTTCCTGTTCGAGGCACCGGGCTTCTTCGAAGCCATCCTGCTGCCGCAGGTCTACAACGCGCAGCGCTTCGACTTCGATTTCGGCGACAAGCCGCACATCGGGCGGATAGAACGCGCTTGTCTCGCGTTGCCCCAATTCCAGCGGGCGCATCCCGACGCCCAGTCCGACAGCCCAGACAAAGCCTGATCCCCATTCGACCCGAGAGGAATTGAGATGAAACTCGCCACCCTGAACGACGGAACCCGCGACGGGAAACTGGTCGTCGTCTCGAAAGACCTCACCCGCTATTGCCCGGCCGACAACATCGCGCCCACGCTGCAGGCCGCGCTCGACGACTGGGCCAATTGCGCGCCGAAACTGCAGAACCTCTACACCGATGTCGAACACCAGACCGTGCCCTGCGAGCGCTTCCACGAACGCGAGGCGCATTCGCCGCTGCCGCGCGCCTATCAATGGGCCGACGGGTCGGCCTACATCAACCACGTCGAACTGGTCCGCAAGGCGCGCGACGCCGAGGTGCCCGAGAGCTTCTACCACGACCCGCTGATGTATCAGGGCGGCAGCGACAGCTTCCTGCCCCCGCGCGCCGATATCCCGCTGGGCGACCCCGCCTGGGGCTGCGACATGGAGGGCGAGATTGCCTGCATCACCGACGATGTGCCCATGGGCGTGAGCAAGGCGGATGCGGCGGGCCACATCAAGCTGGTAATGCTGGTCAACGACGTGAGCTTGCGCGGGCTGATCCCGGGCGAGCTCGCCAAGGGCTTCGGATTCTTCCAGTCCAAGCCCTCGAGCGCGTTCTCGCCGGTCTGCGTCACCCCCGACGAACTGGGCGATGCCTGGCGCGGCAGCGTGATCCATCTGCCGCTGGCCGTCGACTACAATGGCGAGCCGTTCGGCCGCGCAGACGTGGGCCAGGACGCGACCTTCACTCTCGCCGATCTGGTCGCCCACGCCGCGAAAACCCGCCCGCTGGGCGCGGGCTGCATCATCGGTTCGGGCACGATCTCGAACAAGGGCGAGGATGGCGGCCCGGGCAAGCCGGTCTCCGAGGGCGGGCGCGGCTACAGCTGCATCGCCGAAATCCGCATGATCGAGACGATCTACGAAGGCGAAGCGAAAACCCGCTTCATGCAGGCGGGCGACACCGTCCGCCTGGAAATGAAGGACAAGGACGGCCACTCGATCTTCGGCGCGATCGAACAGAAGGTGGTCGAAGTCTGAGGGGGACCGAGCGCCGAGAACTGGCGATCAATTGCCCAACAGCATTGGGTCGCATCCAGAAGTGCTCCGGTTGCGGGCTGTGCCGCTCAAAGGTTGGGTGACAGCTTTTGGGGTGGATAGCTCACGCCGGAGTTTCAATTGAAATTTGATAAGGCTCCAAAGTTTATCATGATCGTTCTGGGCTATATCAATCAACTTGCAGTTCAAAAGCGGTCAAAATTGAGCCTTGTGAGCGATGTTTGACAGTATGCGAATCATTACGCATTATGTTCGCACGCTGACCGGGAGAAGATTACTATGCGCCGCGCATTGGTTTCGCTCATTGCCAGTTTGTTCACAGTCGCACCGCTGATGGCAAAGGACGAGCCCGCGCTACCAAACGTGCTTGTCGAGCCGACGGTGGATGCGGAATTGATCAACACCGTTGAAGTCGCTCGTGGGCTGAGAGATGAATTGGGTGAACTATCGCCATTCCGATCCCGTCCGGCAATTCGCATCGGGCTGATGGTGGAAGCAGACGGCAGAGTCACTGAATGCCTTGCGGTGCCAGCTGAGGGTAGCAGCTTGGCTTACGGACAGGAACTTTGCCCATCGCTCTCCAAAATTGCCAAGTTCATGCCGGCGAAGGATAGCGATGGCAATTCCATTCGGAGCATTTTCTTCGCGAAGTTAGATGGATACCGGCCTGGTTCCGCTGCAGAGAACCAGACGCTCTGATTACTTGGTGCTTTGTCGAGCTTGCTCCTGAATTGCGGACACGGGGCGCAACCGCTACCTTCCGCGACTGAAAATCCAGCTCAAATTCCTATATTGGCGATGACGATTGTAATGCCGCCACCCAGCTTCACGGCACAGTTGGCAAATTTCGCGCGTCCGATAATGGGTCGTTAGCTGCTAGACCGCTTTTGGCACAGGATCCCACCAAGCAGCCAGTCTCGCTTCCGGTGAGTTTCCGCTGAGGAAAACATCCGAAATAGAGGTGACAACCTGCCATCTCGTCTCCCCGGGCTCGATGCAGGGTCCTGCTCTCGTCATTGCGAGGGATGAGGGTTGTTTCTCGGCAGGAAGGCAGCGGCACCCGGGGCGACGACCATGTGGGACCACCGGAAAACTTTCATTTTCCTACACGAACTCGCCTCGCTAGCCTCGCTCCGGTTCTTTCTTACCGTCAATCGATCCCCGGGGATCCTCGTGAGCTCATCCGGGAGCGCAGGGGGATGTGTTTCATCAACCAACTCGCCCGAATCAGGCGTACTGGACGCAAAACGGCCGCCGGATTGCTGTCCGGCGGCCGTGTATTGGAGGCAACGGGCAGTCCGAAATTACATCGAACGGGCGATCACCATCCGCATGATCTCGTTCGATCCGCCGAAAATCCGCGTGATCCGGCTGTCGCGATACATCCGCGCGATCGGGTAGTCGTTGATATAGCCCGAGCCGCCATGCAGCTGGAGGCATTTGTCGACCACCTCGCTCTGCAGTTCGGTGACCCAGTATTTGGCCATGCAGGCGGTGGGTACGTCGAGCTTGCCCTCCAGATGCTTGGAGATGCAGTCGTTGACGAAGACCCGCGCCGCGGTGCCCTTCGCCTTGAGGTCGGCGAGCACGAACTGCGTGTTCTGGAAGTCCCACACCGTCTGGCCGAACGCCTTGCGCTCCTTGACGAATTCGACCGTCACATCGAGCGCGCGCTCGATACCGCTGATCGCGCCCATCGCGATGATCAGGCGTTCCTGCGGCAGTTCGCCCATCAGCTGGTAGAAGCCCTTGCCCTCTACGCCGCCGAGCACGTTTTCGGCGGGCACGAAGACATCGTCGAAGAACAGTTCGGAAGTGTCCTGCGCATCGAGCCCGATCTTGTCGAGCTTCTTGCCGCGCTGGAAACCCTCGGCCCCCTCGGTCTCGAACAGCAGCAGCGAGATGCCCTTGGCGCGTTCCTTGGGATCGGTCTTGGCGACGACGATGATGAAATCGGCGATCTGGCCGTTGGAGATATAGGTCTTGGCACCGTTGAGGCGATAGCCATTGCCATCCTTGAGCGCGGTGGTGGTGATGCTCTGCAGATCCGAGCCCACCCCCGGTTCGGTCATGGCAATGGCGCTCACCAGTTCGCCGCTCACCAGCTTGGGCAGGTAGCGCTTCTTCTGCTCCTCGGTCCCGTGGCGGACCAGATAGGGCAGGATCACGGTGTTGTGCAGGCTGGCGGCAAAGCCGTCGACATTGTGTTTGCCCTGCTGGTCGATGACCACCATGTCGTGGCGGAAATCGCCGCCATGGCCGCCGTATTCCTCGGGCACCGAAACGCCGAGCAGGCCGGCCTCACCGGCCTCGTTCCAGAACTCGCGCTCGACCTGGCCGTCCTCGCGCCATTTGGCGACGCGCTTTTCGGGGGCGTGCTTCTCGTAGAACTTGCCGACGGCATCGGCGAAGATCGAAATTTCCTCGTCTTCCATGAATGCGGGCGGCGGAATATCGATGACGGGCATTGGGTTGTAATCCTCTCTCAAAGGGGTGTTCAGAAGGGCAGTCGCGCGCTTGTGATGCGCGCTTACTTGCCCTTCCAGTTCGGCTTGCGCTTTTCGGCGAAGGCGGCCGCGCCTTCGCGGGCGTCCTCGCTCATGAAGACCTTGGGCAGCAGCTTGGCCTGCTCGTCCCAGCGCTCTTCCAGGCTCCAGCCGCGCGACTGGTCGACGATCTGCTTGGAAACGCGTACCGCCAGCGGGCCGTTCTCGTTGATCCTGGCCGCCAGTTCCTTGGCCGCATCGAGCGCCGAACCCTCGACCACCCGGTTGACCAGCCCAAGCTCGTAGGCGCGGGTCGCGTCGATGAAATCGCCGGTCAGCGCCAGCTCCATGGCGATCTTGGGCGGGATCAGATCGGGCAGTTTCATCAGCCCGCCCGCCGCGGCGGCGAGGCCGCGCTTGGCTTCGGGGATACCGAATTTGGCGTCCTTGTTGGCGACCACGAGATCGCAGGAGATCATCAGCTCCATGCCGCCCGCCAGCGCATAGCCCTCGACCGCGGCGATCAGCGGCTTGGACGGACCCTGCTGGGTAATGCCGCCGAAACCGCGGCCCTCGATGCTGGGCGATTCTCCGCGCAGGAAGCCCTTGAGGTCCATGCCGGAACAGAAGGTCCCGCCCGCACCGGTGAGGATCGCGACGCGCAGATCGTCGTCCTCGTCGAGACGGTCCATCGCCGCAGAGATGCCCTCGGCTGCGGCCTTGTTCATGGCGTTCCTGGCTTCGGGGCGGTTGATCGTGACGATCAGAATGCCGTCTTCGACCTGGGTCAGGACTTCTTCGCTCACAGGCTCATCTCCCATTGCAATGTGAAACTGGTCTTGCGCCCTTGCTGCGGCAGGCTTACGCCTACGTCAACCGGCAATCGCCGCGAAAGGCGCGACCGGAGAGGAGAACACTGCATGTCTGAAGCCTATATCATCGACGCCGTCCGCACCCCGCGCGGGATCGGAAAACAGGGCAAGGGCGCGCTTGCCGACCAGCATCCGCAGCACCTTGCCGCCACCGTCCTCAAGGCCATCGCGAGCCGCAACAAGCTCGACACCGCCACCGTCGACGACGTGATCTGGTCGGTCAGCACGCAGGACGGGATGCAGGGCGGCGATATGGGGCGGATGGCCGCGCTCGACGCCGGCTACGACGTCACCAGCTCGGGCACCACGCTCGACCGCTTCTGCGGCGGCGGCATCACCAGCGTCAATCTCGCCGCGGCGCAGGTCATGAGCGGGATGGAGGATTGCATCGTCGCGGGGGGCACCGAGATGATGAGCCTCACCGGGCAACTGGCGCGCGACAAGATGGCCGCAGGCATGAAGCCGCCGATGATGGGCAGCTACAACGAGCGGCTGCAGCAGTCGCACCCGCAGAGCCACCAGGGCGTCTGCGGCGATGCCATCGCCACCAAGGAAGGTTTTACCCGCGTGGAGCTCGACGAGGTCGGCTATCGCAGCCAGCAGCGCGCCGCGCAGGCGATTGCCGAGGGTCGCTTCGCCAAGTCGCTCGTCCCCGTAGTGGACGACGAGGGCAAGGTGCTGCTCGACCAGGAAGAATTCCCCCGCCCGCAGACGACGCGCGAAGGACTGGCCGAGCTCGAGCCCGCCTTCACCAAGATCGCCGATGTCCCACTCGACCAGAACGGCACCACCTTCCGCGGGCTGATCAACCGCAAATATCCCGATCTCGAGATCGAGCATTTCCACCATGCCGGCAACAGCTCGGGCGTGGTCGATGGCGCCGCAGCGGTGCTGGTCACAAGCAAGGCCTATGCGCAAAAGCACGGCCTCAAGCCCCGCGCGCGCATCGTCGCCACCGCGAATATGGGCGATGATCCCACGCTTATGCTCAACGCCCCGGTCCCCGCGGCCAGGAAGGTGCTTGAGAAGGCCGGGCTGACCGTGGACGACATCGACCTGTTCGAGATCAACGAGGCCTTCGCCGTGGTCGCGGCCAAATTCGTCCGCGATCTCGGGCTCGACTGGGACAAGGTCAACGTCAACGGCGGCTCGATCGCGCTGGGTCATCCGATCGGCGCGACCGGATCGATCCTGATCGGCACGATGATCGACGAACTGGAGCGGCAGAACAAGCGCTACGGCCTCGTCACCATGTGCGCTGCGGGCGGCATGGCCCCGGCTATCGTGATCGAGCGGGTCGAGGATTTCGTCGACTGATCGACGTTTCTAGCGAGTAGCTGTCGGGAGCTCGGGCACCGCGCCCGGCTCCCACTGTTCCCCTGCAAAACGGATCGGCGGCGCGATGTGATGCGCGCCGCCGTCAGCCTCCACCAGCAGTCCGCGCTCCGCGATATGCGGCTGGTCGAGCGCTTCGCGAAAATCCAGTACCGGGGCGAAGGCGACGTCCTTGTCCGCGAACCAGGCCACCCACTCGTCACGCGTCCTGCCCGCGAAGGTCTCGCGCAGCATGGCGATCAGCGGTTCCTGCTCGCCGGCCGGAGCCTCTGCGTAAGGCAGCAGATCCTCGCGCCCCAGCGCCGCCAGCAGCACTTTCGCGAACTTGATCTCGCGGCCGCCCAGCGCGACATGGCGCCCGTCGGCGGTGCGATAGATTTGGTAGAATGCCGCCCCACCGAGCGAGCGCTGGCTGGCCGAGCGCGGGCTCTCGCCGCCGGCGATCGCGCTGCCCGCGGTGTGCGCACACCATGGCAGCAGGCTGTCGAACATCGCACAGTCGATATAGGCGCCCTCGCCGCTGCGCTCGCGCCCGAGCAGCGCCATCAGCACCGCCGAGAGCGCAGTGAGCCCCGCCGCCATGTCCGAACTCGCCACCCCGGGCACCACCGGCGCGCCGTCGGGGCCGTCGTTGACCGCGAGGAAACCCGCCAGCGCCTGCACCGCCATGTCGTGCGCGGGGTGCTGCGCCAGCGCGCCGTCCTGCCCGAAGGCGGTGATGGAACAATAGACGATGGCCGGATTGAGCGCGCGCACCGCTTCGTAGTCGAACCCCAGCCGCGCCATCACCCCGGGCCGGAAGCCCTCGACGAAGACATCCGCCTCGCGGCACAGCTCGGCCAGTTCGGCCTTGCCCGCATCGCTCTTCAGGTCGAGCGCGCGGCTTTCCTTGCCGCGGTTGCAATTGGCGAACCAGACCGAGTGCTCCGCCTCGAATGGCCCCTGATCGCGCGCCGGATCGCCCGCCAGCGGCTCGATCTTGATCACCCGCGCGCCGTGATCGGCCATCATCACGGTCATCATCGGACCGGGAAGAAACTGCGTCAGATCGACGACGGTAATTCCGGACAGTCTGCCCATTCGCATTCCTCGTTTATTGATCACAGTCCGAGCGACGCGGCCCACATGGACGAGGAATTGTCACTGCACCAGTGGGGCGCGTCAGAGGTCGACAGGCAGTCGGGCTTCGGCAAGCGCAAGGTCTGCGGTAGTGTCGATATCGAACAGGCTGGCGGACGAGACCGGCGACAGGGCGTCCGCGCTGTCGCTCCAGTCATGCGCACCTGCTCCCCGGTCGCCGTGCAGGCTGCTAAGACGCGCGAACATCGCGGCGGGAAACGCTGCAGGATTGCCTTGTCGGCCATCGGGGTAGCGGGTGAACAGCGCGCCTTCGCCCAGCGCGAGGCTGCGCAGATGCCCGGCTTCGACGAAGGGCATGTCGGCGAGCAGGAGAACAAGCCTCGAGCAATCCTTCGCCGCTTGCGCCGCGCAGCGGATCGAACTGGCCAACCCTTCGCTTGCGCTCGCGTTCACGCTGATTTGCCAAGAAGGTCCGGAGAAAAGCTGCGCCGAATGCTCGCTCGCCACGACGAAGCGGGTCACGAAACCCGCGCGGACCGCAGCTTCGGCGGCCCATTTCCAAAGCGGCCGCTGGCCGAGCTCGGACGCCAGCTTGTCGCCCGTGAACCTCTCCCCGCGACCGGCAGCCAGCAGTGCGACCGCAATCGACGGGTCGAGCGGCTCAGCGCAGGCGGTCATAGAGGCCGACTACCTCGGCGAGCGTCGAAAGCGCCAATGCCTGCGGTGTCCGGCAGGCGGGGCGCAGCCCGATCGGGCTGCGCAGCCGGGCGATGTCCTCTTCGCGCACGCCGCGGGCGAGCAGCGCCATCGTGCGCTGATTGCGCGCATTCTCTCCGCCCTGCGCGCCGATGTAGAAGGCCTCGCCCGCCAGCGCCTCCTCGATCAGCGCGCCTTCCCATTCGTGGTCGTGGAACAATAGGATTTCGGCGGTCCAGCGATCTGCGGGAGCGAATCCGGGTGCTTGGCCTAGTGTCAGCTCGCGCTTGTTGATCGTCTCGATAGCGAGACCCGCTGCGCCCGCCAGCCGGGCCAGTGCCGACAGTTCGGGGCCTTCGCCATAGGCGCGCAAGCGCAACGCGGGGATGTATTGGCGGTGGCGCATTTTCGCGTTTTCCGGCAGCTTCAGTTCGGCAGGCCGGCGCGCCTGCAGGTGCGCCAGTGCCTCGCGGCAGGCGCTCCTGTCGGGAGCGGGATCGAGCAATATGTCGAGCCCGCCGCCGCAGGGCAGGCGGAAATCGATCAGGTCCGAGCCGCGACCGTAGCGCCGGACCACCGGCCCGTTGCAATCGCGCGCATCGGCGGCGAGCTGGCTTTCGAGACAACCATCGGCGAGATCGCCCACCACGTCGCCATCGGGCAGCACCGCCAACTGGGCGCCGATCCGGCGCGAGAAGCTGCCCTCGATCCCCACGATGGTGCACAGCGCCACGCCAGGCTCGCAGGCCGCAGCCAGCGCGGCGTGGTCCTCGTCGAGAACGGCGAGATTGTCCGTCCGCAGCATCGTCAGTCGGGCATCGCCGCCATTACCCGATCGGGGGTCATCGGGAAACTCATCACCCGCGCACCGCAGGCGTTGTAGATCGCATTGCCGATCGCCGCCGCGCCGCCGCACATCCCCAGCTCGCCGATACCCTTGGCCTGGATCGGGCTGGCGGCGGGATCGCGCTCCTCGACCATGATCACCTCGAGCTCGGGGACGTCGCGGTGGACGGGCACGTGGTATTCCGCGAGGTCGCAATTGACCACGTGGCCGTCGACCGGATCGAACAGCAGAGATTCGGTCAGCGCGGTGCCGATGCTCCAGACGATCCCGCCCAGGCATTGCGAGCGTGCGGTCTTGGCGTTGAGAACCCGGCCGAAGCCGAAGGCGCCGAGCATGCGGTCGACCCTCGTTTCGCCGGTGAAACGGTTGACCCGCACTTGCGCGAAAAATGCGCCATATCCCGAGGCGGTGTAATCGTCCTCGATATCGCCGGGCTCGTAATGCCCTTCGACCGAGAGCTCCTTGCCGTCGAGCAGCTCGACCAGCGCCGCTCCGCCGACCACGGCGCCGTCCTTGAGCTTCAGATCCTCGACCGAAACGCCCGCCTTTTTGGCCAGCGTCGCGCGCAGCTCCTCGCAGGCGACGAACACCGCCGAGCAGATCGAGGCCGCGCCCCAGCTGCCGCCCGAGCCGGGCCCGCGCGGAAAATCGGTGTCTCCCAGTTCGACCAGCACCTGATCCATCGGCAGGCCGAGCATTTCGCCCGCGACCTGGCCGACGATCGAATAGGTGCCGGTGCCGATATCGGTCATGTCGGTCTCGACATGCGCGGTGCCATCCGGCTTGAGCGTGACGCGCGCGCGCGCTTCTGAGACGTTGTGCACCCGTGCCGCGCTGGCCATCCCGGTGCCGATCCACCATTCGCCCTCGCGCTGCTGGCGGGGTGTGCGCGGCCCGCTGTCCCAGCCGAAGGCCTTGGCCCCCTGCTCGAGACATTCGGCCAGTTTGCGCGAGGAATAGGGCAAGCCTTCGACGGGGTGGTTCTCGGGGATGTTGCGCAGCCGCAGTTCGACCGGATCGATCCCGACCTGCTCGGCCAGCATGTCCATCACCGATTCGAGCGCGGGCATGCCCACTGCCTCGCCCGGCGCACGGACCGAGCCCGCGGTCATCCGGTGGATGCGCGCGACCTCGAGCTGGAGCAGGCGGTTCTCGCCCGCGTAGAGAAACTCGCTCGACTGCAGCACCGGCTCGGCGAAATCCTCACCCGGCAATTGCGATACGCGCGCCTCGTGGCCGAAGCCTGTCAGGCGTCCCTCGCTATCGGCGGCGAGGCGGAGACGCTGCTTGGTTTCCGAACGGCGCATGATGGTCTGGAACACCTGCTGGCGGCTGAGCACCACGCGTACCGGGCGCTTGAGTTCCATCGCCGCGACCGAAGCCGCAACGGTTTCCTCGCTGATGCCGAGCTTGGACCCGAAGCCGCCGCCGACATAGCGCGCAATCAACCGCACCCGATCTTCTTCGAGACCCAGCGCATCGGCAAGTTCGGCGATATTGTAATTGAGCATCTGCAGCGACGCGTGGACGGTCAGCTTCTTTCCGTCCCATTGCGCGATCGCCGCATGCGGTTCCATCGCCGCCGAATTGTGGCCTTCGGTGGTGTAGGTCACATCGACGCTGTGCGCCGCATCGCTCATCGCCTGCGCAAGATCGCCCTGCCGCGTGCCGCCGTCCTGCGGCTCGGTTTGCGCGGTCTCGGGATCGAGCGGGACATCGCCGAGATCCTCGGCGTCGTATTCGAATTTGAGATGCTTGGCCGCGTCGCGCGCCTGTTCGAAGCTTTCCGCCACCACCAGTGCGATCGGTTGGCCGAAATAGCCGACCTCGCGCGCGGGCTGAGCGGGCGCTTCGCCCGCGGTTCCCTGCGCCGCACGGGCGGTCAGCCGCTGGTCGTCGATCACCGCGAGCACGCCCGGCATCGCCAGCACCGAGGCCTTGTCGAACGAGGTAATTGCGCCCTTGGTGAAGGGGGCGGTTACGAGCACGCCTTCGAGGCAGTCGGCGACGGGATATTCAGCGGCATAGGGTGCGGTGCCCGTGACCTTGGCCAGCCCGTCGGGGCGCGCCAGCGGCTTGCCGATGATACCCTGATGCATGCCGTCGAGCACATTGCGGGTGTCGGGTTCGTCCTGTTTCAAATGCGCGCTCACAGTTCCACCCCCGTCGCTTCGGCCAGCACCGCGGCCAGCGTTCGTCGGGCCAGCGGTATCTTGAATTCGTTTTCGCCATAGCTTTCCGCAGTGTCGAGCAGGACATCGGCGGCTGCGTCGAACAGCTGAGCCGAGGGTTCCTTGCCCAGCAGCAGCTCGCTCACTCGCGGATCGTGCCATGGCTTGTGCGCCAGCCCGCCAAAAGCGAGATCGGCTCGGGTGAAGCGCCCGTTCTCGATCGCGACGATGGCGGCGACCGAAACCATGGCGAAGGCATAGGACGAGCGCTCGCGGACCTTGCGGTAGAGCTGGCGCCCCTCGATCGGGGGCGGCAGGATCACCGCGGTGATGAGCTCGCCCTCCTCCAGCACATTGTCGCGCCACGGCGTGTCGCCCGGCAGGCAATGGAAGTCGCGGACCGACACGCTGCGGGTCCTGCCCTTGGCATCGGCGATCTCGACCGTGGCACCGAGCGCGGTCATCGCCACCGCCATGTCGCCGGGATAGGTGGCGATGCACTCGCTGCTGGTGCCGAGCACCGCGTGCAGCCGCGCAATACCTTTCAGCGCGCCGCAGCCCGAGCCGGGCTCGCGCTTGTTGCAGGGCTGATCGATGTTCGTGAAGTAATAGCACCGCGTCCGCTGGCACAGATTGCCGCCGGTGGTGGCCTTGTTGCGCAATTGCTGGCTAGCGCCCGCCAGGATCGCGCGGGCGAGCAGCGGATAGTCGCTGCGCACCCGGTCGTGGACCGCGGTGGCGGTGTTGGTCGCCAGCGCACCGATCCTGAGGCCGCCATCGTCGGTATCATCGATCCGGCCAAGCGGCAGGCGCTGGATATCGACCAATGTCTGCGGAGTTTCCACCTGCAGCTTCATCAGATCGATCAGATTGGTCCCACCGGCGATGGGCTTGGTGGCCTCGTCGGCGCAAAGCTGGGCGGCGTGTTCGAGGCGCTCGGCGCGCTGGAAATCGAAGGGCTTCATGCTGCATCCTCCTGCGCTGCCACATCCTCGATCGCGGCAACGATATTGGCATAGGCGCCGCAGCGACACAGATTGCCGCTCATCCGCTCGCGGATTTCCGCGCCGGTGGCCGCGACCGGACCCTCGAGGCTCTCGCTGGCATCGCTCGGCCAGCCACTGGCGATTTCCTGGAGCATCGCAGTCGCCGAACAGATTTGCCCCGGGGTGCAATAGCCGCACTGGTAACCATCATGCTCGACGAAAGCCTGTTGCAGCCTGGAGGGCGCATCGGGCGTGCCCAGACCTTCGATGGTGGTGACGTGGTCGCCGTCGTGCATCGCGGCAAGCGACAGGCAGCTGTTGATCCGCATGCCGTCCACCAGCACCGTACAGGCGCCGCACTGGCCATGGTCGCAGCCCTTCTTGGTGCCTGTCAGCCCAAGATCGTGGCGCAGGAAATCGAGCAGGGTCACCCTGTTGTCCTCGGGCAGGTCGTAGGCTCGGGAATTGATCGTGATCGGCACAGCAAGCTCCTCCACCCCGTCGAACGCACGCGGCGCGCAGAAGTGCCCAGCGCCCGGTTGTACCCACCGGACGGCGGAGGCTAGACCTCGTCGCTTACCGCCATACCGTTGCGACCGCTCGCCTTGGCTCGATAGAGCGCCCGGTCTGCTGCGCCCTGCAATCCCGCCGCATCGCAGGAGTCGGTGGGGGACGCCGCCGCCACCCCAAGGCTGATGGTCAACACCTTATGGTCGGGATGCGGATGCTCGATGCCCAAACGCTCGATGGTGGTCCGCACGCGCTCCGCCAAGATGGCAGCGCCAGCCGCATCGATCCCGGGCAACAGCAGCGCGAACTCCTCGCCGCCCAGCCGTGCGGCGATATCGATCTCGCGACAGGTACCGCCGATCGCATGCGCCACCTGTTTGAGGCACTCGTCGCCGGCCGGGTGGCCGAAGCTGTCGTTGTATTCCTTGAAATGGTCGATATCAATCGCGATCAGCGCAACCGGCCTGTCCTCGCGCCCCGCCCGCGCCCACTCCTTGCTCATGCAATCGTCGAACAACCGGCGATTTGCTAGTCCGGTCAGCGGATCGGTTGTAGCCTGCCTGGCGAGCAGCGCATTGGCTTCGCCCAGCTCGGCATTGGCGCGTTCGAGGCGAATGCGCTGCATGGCGTAGCCCACCCGGGTGCGAAACAGCTCGACCGCCTCGATCTGGCGCTGCGCCCATCGGCGCGATCGCCCCCTCACGATCTCGCGCCAGGTGGCGAAGGAATTGCGCGGCGACAGCGGCTGCAGCGATCCGGGAAGCCCATCGTCCTTGCGCGGATCCCCGGCCCAATCGATCTCCTCGACCTGCTCTGGCCGCAGCCACATTGCCAGCAGGGGGCGCGAAGCTTGGAGCCTGATCGCCAGCACGCCGCTTGCCTCGGCAGCGATAGCTTCCCCGTCGGCGAAGTCCTCGCCCAGCCGGTCGGTCGCGTAGCTCTCGCGGCGCTGCAGGCGTGAACTGACAAAGGACGACAACTTGCACAACTGTTCGCCCTCCGGATACCGGCCGGCTCCGGCGATCAGCCCGGCGTCGCCCACCAGGACAAAGCCCCCGCAGTCGACCAGCCGCTTCAGCTCATCGCAGGAAGTCCTGAGCCGGCGCTCGGGATCCTCGCTGGTGCGCATGGTCTTGAGGATCGAATCCAGCGCTGCGGTCTGCATCGCCCCCAGGCGCGCGTTCTCCGCGCGCTCGAAGGCGAGCACGAAGGCCGAGAGCGAGGCAGCGACATGGCGACAGAACAATTGCGCTTCCACTGGCACCAACCGCGGCTCATAGTGGTGGCACATGACCAGCCCCCACAATTCGCCTTCGACCATTAGCGAGATCGACATGGAGGCGCCCAGTCCCATGTTCTTCATATATTCGATATGGATCGGGGCGACCGAGCGCAGGAGACAATGCGTCATGTCGATCGGTGCGCCGCCTGGCACCGGCTCGATCGGCGCGGGCTCGTAATGCACATCGGGTGTCATGCGGATGAGATTGCGGCGGAACAGCTCGCGCGCCTGACGCGGGATGTCGGACGCGGGGAAGCGGTGCCCGAGATATTTCGTCGCCTGCGCGATCCGGGATTCGGCGATCACCGAGCCGCTGCCGTCGTCCTGGAAGCGATAGATCATCACGCTGTCGAAGCCGGTGATGGCGCGCACTTGATCGACCGCGATGGCGCAAGCATCGGCGAGGCTCTGGCTGGCGTTGATTCGGTTGAAGATCGCGCCCGCCATGTCCAGCGCCGAGGCAACGCTACCCTCGAGCTCGGCCTCGAACAGCTCGACCGCAACGAAGCGCCCGGTGCGATGCGCCATCATCGCCAGCGGCTTGCGGTCGCGCGGCCTGACGAGGCCGACATAGACCGGTTCGTCGTTCAGATGGAGCAGGCACGAGACGATGAGATCGTCGATCGAGATGCCCAGCAGGTCGCACGCTCTGGGGCACTCGCCCGGTTCGAGATTGAGTAGGCGCTCGCAATCTCCCGCGCGGTGGGTGAGTGCACCGGATGCCGCATCGAACAGCAGCAGGACACCGTGCGGCTGGATCGAGCCGGGAATGTGGATCGGCTCCGCATCGCAACGGCCCCGGGCATCGTGAACCGGACTTTGCGCATTGGCGAGCGGATCGACGGTCATGCGAGAGGTTGCCATCGTGCAGCAATGCCGATGGTGGCGCTCAGGCGCGGGGTTTCGGACTTAACGGACGTAAGAAATCCCATGGCCAAGGCCAACAGAAGCCGGAGACTCACGGTGTGAAAGTCATACCCGGCGCTCGCTCAAGATTGTACCGGCGAACACAGATGCGGGGCGTTTTTAGCATAGATCGGGTTGAAAGACCCGTTTAATCGGGGCCCGACTCTGCAAGGGCGGAATCGACTCCGTCAGCCGGCGAAGATCGAGCGGATGACGCCGTCCAGATCGTCGTGGCTGAAAGGCTTCTCCAGCCGGGCAACGATATCCTGTTTTGCGCCCTCGGGCATCTCGGCATAGCCGCTGGCGAGGACCACCGGCAGGTCGGGTCGGTCGCGATGGATTTCGCGTGCCAATGCCACGCCGGTCATATTGGGCATGGCCTGGTCGGTGATCACAAGATCGATATCATCGCGCATAGACAGCATGGCGAGAGCTTGCGCGCCCGAGCCGGCCTCCTGGACCTCGTGACCCAGGTCCTCGAGCAGCGCCACGGTGCCGAACAGGACCAGCGCGTCGTCGTCGACGGCCAGTATTTTCAAGGGCTTGAGCGTATCCGTGGGCTGTTCTTGGGGAGCGGATGCGGTGGCGGGAGCGGCGAGTCCGCCCCTCGCCACCGGCAGGTACATCTCCGCACTGGTCCCCTCGCCTTCCCGACTTTGCAGCTGGAACGATCCGCCCAGCTGGCTGGTCAGCCCGTGGACCATCGACAGCCCCAGCCCGGTGCCGCGCCCCACGCCCTTGGTGGTGAAGAACGGTTCCATCGCGCGCGCCAAGGTCTCGGAATCCATCCCGGTGCCGGTGTCCTCGACGCGGATACGGACGTAGTCGCCCGCCTCGAGCTGCGCCCCCCGATCCGCATCCGGTTCCACTCGTACGCAGTCCAGCCTGATCGTCAGCTTCCCGTTCCCCGCCATCGCATCGCGCGCGTTCACCGCCAGGTTGAGCACCGCCATTTCCAGCTGGTTCTCGTCGACCAGCGCCCGCGGAACTTTGGCGCCAAGTTCCAGCACGACATCCATCTCGGGGCCGAGCGAGCGCTCGAGCAGATCGCGCATCCCCGGCAGCAGCGCCGCGACATCGACCGGCTTCGGATCGAGCTCCTGCTTGCGCGCGAAGGCCAGCATCCGCTGGGTCAGCGAGGCGCCGCGTTCGGTGCCCGCGAGCGCATTGGCGAGATAGACCTGCGCGCGCTCGTCGCCTTGGGGCAGCCGCTTGCGCAGCAATTCGAGGCTGGAGCGCACCGCCATCAGCAGATTGTTGAAATCATGCGCCACCCCGCCGGTCAGCTGGCCGATGGTCTCCAGCTTCTGGCTCTGCCGCAGCGCGTGTTCGGCCTTGTCCCGCGCCGCTTCAGCGGCCTTGCGCTGGGTGACATCGACCACCGAGGCCATGACCCGCTGGACTTCGCCCTCTGCGTTGCGGGTAGACCGTGCCGAAACCAGCACTTCCGCACGCTCGCCGCTGCGCTTGATGGTGGTGTAGGGCAGATCGTAGACCACGTTCGTCTCGGCCATCCGCTCGCTGTAGGCGCCCTCGTGATCGGTCAGGCATTCGGGAGCCATGAAATCGATCACCGGCCGCCCCAGCACCTCGTCGGCGGACCCATATCCCATGAAAGACAGCCAGCGCTCGCTGACGCTCACCACGCAGCCCTGGCCGTCGGTCGAGAGCAGCGCGACCGGGGTCTTGAGATAGAGGTCCGCCAGCTCCTGCGTGCGCTCCCTCACCGCGGTTTCCAGCCGATCCTGCGAGGCCGCCAGCTGCTCGCGGATGCGGACCTGTTCGTGGATATCGGTGCAGCTGCCGTACCAGCGGGTTATATGCCCATCCTCGTCGCGGACCGGCTGCGCCTTGCCCAGCACCCAGCGATATTCGCCCGAACGGTGGCGGAGGCGGTACTCGATCTCATAGGGCTCGCCGGTCTCAAGAGAATGTTCCCAACGGCGCCAGGCGCGCGGCTGATCGTCGGGGTGGAACATCCCCTCCCAGCGTTCGCCATCGGTGGAGCCCTGGGGTACGCCGGTGTATTCGTACCAGCGGTCGTTGTAGTAATCGTGATAGCCGTCGGGACGCGTCGACCAGATCATCTGGTCGATCGAATTGGCGATCGCGTGGAACTTGCGCTCGCTCTTGCGCAGCATTTCCTGGTGGTCGCGCAGTTCTTCCATCCGCGCGCGCGCTTCGAACTGGCGCTGGCGCGCTTTCAGCGCCGAGCGGACCGCCCGGATGATGTCGTCGCGATGCATCGGCCGCGCGAGCAGCACCGCATTGCCGAGCGCATCGATACGCTCGTCTTCCTCGGGGGTGCGCCTGCGCGTCCTCCCGCTGGTCAGGACGATAAAGGGAATATCCGACCATGCCGGCTGCGCTTCGAGCGCCGCATGGATGGGGGAGACATCATCGCCGATCGCTTCCTCGGCGATCAGCACCGCCCCGATATGCTTCTCGATCAGCGCGCACAAAGCCGCGAGATCGGGCACCACCAACGGTTCGATCCCGGTCTGGCCGAGCAGTTCCGCAGCGACCTCGGCATCGCGTCCGCGCGGTGCGAGCACCGCCACGGTGTTTCCATATTTGCTGCCCGGCATTTCTCAGGCGTCTTTCAGCAATCTGTCGTTGTCGCGGACATATTGCGAATTGCCGGTCAACACTCCCGCGACACCGGTCAGCGGCTCGCCGATCCTGATGCCCGAACCATCGATATCGAATTCGCGGATGGTCCGTTCGTGATCCGAGGTCCGCGTCTTGACGACCGCGATGGATTTGCGCACCGTACCCTGAACCTCGAAAAAGCGCATCATCATCACCGTATCCGCCAGATAGCTGATGTCGAGGTCCGAGCGCAAATCGCCCAGCACGCCGTGCTGGCCCAGGATCAACAGCGAGATGATGCCCTGCTGACTCAGATAACTGAGCAATTCATGCAGTTGCAGCACGAGGAAATTGTCGCTCGGCATGGCGTGCATATAGGCGTTGAGACTGTCGATCACGATCATCCTGGCATCGTCGGTCTCGACTGCGGACTGAACCGCACCGGCGAATTCTCCCGGCGACAGTTCGGCGGGATCGATCTGCCGCAGTTGCAGCTGGCCGTTCTCGAGATAAGGCCGCAAATCCATGCCCAGCGCGGCGGAGCGCTGGAGCAGCGTCGCGAGCCGCTCGTCGAACAGGAAATAGGCCGCGCGATCGCCGCGCTCCAGCGCTGCGACCAGCGATTGTACCGCGGTAGTCGTTTTGCCAACACCCGCCGGGCCGGTGAGCAGTGTGCTGGTTCCGGGTACCAGACCTTTTCCCAGCAGCGTGTCGAGCCCGGCAAGCCCGGTGGTAACCGGAGCCGGATCGAACTCGCGATGGTGTTCCGAGGCGACCAGCCGAGGATAGACCACCAGCCCGCCCTTCTCGATGTTGAAATCGTGAAAGCCGCCGCGGTATTTCAGACCGCGCATCTTGATGACCCGCAGCCGACGCCGTTCGGATCCGAACGCGCTCGCGCTGTGTTCCAGGCAGATCACGCCATGTGCGATGCTGTGCAATTGCAGGTCGCCCGGCTCGGAGGTGCGATCGTCGAGCATGAGCACGGTGCAGTCGCGCTTGGCAAAGAAGTGCTTGAGCGCGAGGATCTGGCGGCGATAGCGCAGCGGGCTTTGCGACAGCAGCCGCAGTTCCGAGAGGCTGTCGAGCACCACCCGGGTCGGATTGGTCTTCTCGACCTGCGCGATGATGCCGGCAACCGTCTCGCCCAGTTCGACTTCGCTGGGGTGGAGCAGGCTCTGTTCGTTGTCGCTGCTGAATTCGTGTTCGGCGACCAGTTCGAACAGGTCGATCCCGTCGAGCGACCACTCGTGCGAGCGGGCGACCGAGTGAAGCTCGTCGGCGGTTTCCGAGAGGGTGATGTAGAGCCCGGTCTCGCCCTGCTTGCGGCCTTCGAGCAGGAAGTTGAGCGCCAGCGTGGTCTTGCCCGCGCCGGGCGTTCCCTCGACCAGATAGAGCCGGTACGCCGGAAATCCGCCGTGCAGGATGTGATCGAGACCCTTGATCCCGGTCGATGTGGGGGCCGCGCTTTCGCGGCCGGTGTTGTTCTCTTTCATCCGCACTACCTTGAGATCATTCGACAATTCTGACAAGTCGGACACTTGGGTGGCGTCGTCGCCCGAAGCTGCTTGATCGCGCCTGCTTGCGAGTCTGCGCCGCCCACCAACCATTGATCGTCACAACAGCGGATCGCGCGATGGGTTCCGGATGAGCGGTCCGATGCAGGAGCACGGCCCTGGTCGGTTATGGCTAGCGGCGCTGAATGGAGCCTGTCGACTTCCGGTGCGGCGTGGTTGGCTGGGATGACCGGGAGCGAGTGGGGAGCGGCCATCTCGGCAGGGGCGGCTTCAGCCTCTGATCTGGCTCAAGGATTTCATCATTGTGTCGGACCGGATCGGGTAGGAGGCATCATTCACGATCTCTAATTCGTCCAGGGGCCCAGCACGTAGTGCGGTATCGTAGACGAGGATCGACTACTCTGAATGAAGTAAGGAATTAGAAGAGAATAATATATCCTCTGCCCATAAACGTTCGGATGGTGCATAAAATCACCAGTTACGTGCGCGAACTGTGGATCCATCCCGACTCTAATGGATTCAAAAGCAGCCAGGATATCGATGAAAGGAACTTTCTTCGATTGGGCGACCGAGCGAATTGCCTGATTGTACGAGACCGTTTTGGCACGCTCCTCCAACTCCCATAATTCGTTCTGCTGGAAAAAACCGACCAGAATGACATTGGATTTGCGGGCCAAAAATGCAGATACGACCGTTTCCAGTTCGCTTTCGAAGCCCGCCACTCCGTTTTCCGGCTCGAACACATGGTCGTTCATGCCAAATGCAAGGATTACGGTGTCGCCGGGTAGGGCAGAATAAGCCTGGAGGTCTGACGCAATCGATCGAAGCGATCCGCCCGGAACGGACTCGTTCCGCACGCTCATCCCAGGTGCCAGGGCCGATCGCAGGAGTCCGCACCAGCTCTGGCTGTCGTTGCCTCGATAATACGATTCGATAGTGTGGGCCCCATCGGCAATGCTATCTCCGAGACATAGTACAGAACTTTGCTGGCGCCCGAGCCCCAGCGCCGTTACCTCCGGGTCTTTTTTCTGTGTCGTATAATCTATGTAAACGTTGTAGTTGATAGTAAGTGGTGGATTACGAGGCTCCGAAATGAAGGCGAAGCGGTTCCCAAAAGAGGTCGCATAGGTATAGTCGTTGAAGTCCGGAATTCGAGAGTTGGCGGTCCTGCCGAAGCCAGCGCCGGCCCGGAACCAGTCTTGACCTTCAACGTACATGACTTTTTCACCGCTCGTGCCATAACTATAGATAGCGGTAATATCTTGCGCCGGTTGGAGAAGTGGCGTTGGGGAAGTTCCCCGGAGAACCCGAGATTCACCATTGACCTGGAGGATCTCGGGAGGCGGAGCCGGAGGCACTGCCACCTGGTCGGAACCAGAAGAACCCTCCGGTCCGCATGCGGCAGTGAGCAACGCCAAAAGCAAGGCTAGTCCGCGCAAGGTCAATGCAGTGCCCCCAGGCTGTTAGGCTGAAATCTTCTGGTCGTTATCTAGCAGGTCGGGTGAATGACGCCAGCGTATCGCGCCGACCTTCAATCGAGAATCCGATGGGCGGCATATACGGGACCGACCCTCGCGGTTCCGGGCGGCCAGGCGAAGTATAATCGACTTTTGGGTCGCCAGCTGACTGTCGGCTCTTGGCACAGAAACGCAGTAATCAGCCAGTTCGCTTTCGGCGATCCCAGGGCGCTCGGCCAACGTGCCAGGCGACTTCGGCCCAAGCCCAATTACCGAATACCAGCCTCCAAAACAAGAAAGCCCCGGCGAGGCCGGGGCTTTCGAAAATCGGTATCGCTGAATTCAGCGGGGCGAGACGAAGGTTCCCAACCATTTCCAAATAGACATAGAAATCTCCTGTCTGCACGGAATGTGCTAACAGGGATGGTTAACAGATCGTAAACGGATTGCAAGACCCTACGCCGCGATGACCCCCCGAGGCATCTGCGCGAGCAGATCGTCCATCGCGACCGGATGCGAGAAGTAATAGCCCTGCGCTTCCTCGCAGCCCATCTCGCGCAGGAGCTCGACAACCCGGGCGCTTTCGACCCCTTCGGCCACCGCCGTGCGCCCCAGCGAATGGATCATCTGGATCGCCGATCCTACCAACGCGCGGTCATCCTCCGAGGCCTCGATCCCGGACACGAAGCTGCGATCGATCTTGACCTCGTCTGCCGGAATCCGCCGCAGGTATTCGAGCGATGCATGCCCCATTCCGAAATCGTCGACCGAGAGCTTGATCCCCATCCGTTTGAGGTCTCGCATCGTCTGCGAGACGACTTCGTCGTTCTCGATCGGCGCGGTTTCGGTGATCTCGAGGATGATGTTGGCCACCGGAAACCGATGCGCAGCGATGATCTGCTCGAGTTGCGGGACGAACAGACGATCGCGCAGATCGAGCGCGGAGATATTGATCGCGATCTGGAAATAGGGATAGCGATCCAGCGCCTTGCGCGCCTGGACCAGAGCGTGATTGAGAACGAAGAAGGTGATCATGCCGACACGGCCATGCTCTTCGGCAAGGGCGACAACCTTGTCCGGTTCGATCTTCCCGCGCGTCGGATGGGTCCACCGCAGCAGCGCTTCTGCGCCAACGATCAGACCCGTGGAAAGCGAAACCTTGGGCTGAAACGCGACACCCACCTCGTCGTTGCGAAGCGCAGCTTCGAGCTCCGACAGCATCTGCCCCCGCCAGGCGATGTCATCGGCGACCCGAAGCTCGCTGGCGAGGAAAACACGACCGGTGCGCGCGGCGTCCTCGGCGCATTGCATCGCGTTCTCGGTCCGCTGGCGCAGTCTGGCTTCGTAATTGGAATCGATGCCGATCGAGGATGCGATATCGGGCGCCTGCGATCCCACGGTTATGCTGGTGCGGAACAGCGCATGCAGTCCCTGCGCGTGATCCGCGAGATCGGCTGCGGGTGTTTTGGCTCGAGTCCAGACGAATGTGTCCTTGTGGAAGGCGAATTGGGCCGAGGAATCGGTGGCACGCAGCATGGTGTGCGCCTTGATCAGCAATTGATCGATTTCCTGCGGCGAAAGGATCGCCGAGATGGTCGCGAAATTGCGGATCTTCAGGGCCAACACATCCATGTCTTCGGCCGGCTGAGACCCTTGCAACGTCTCGATCCTGCGCAGCCCGGTCGATCCTCGATACGTCTTGTTCGCGAGGCGGTAGAGCCGGAACGAGGCGATCGCCAGGCAGACCACCGCCGGCATCACGTCAACGCTGATATTAGTCATATCGAGAACCAGGGGCACTGACACCAGCGCGCCCCCCGTCACCAAGGCAAGATGCCTTGGCGGTGCAGGCCTTCTTGCAAGGACAAGAACGATTCCGCAGATGGCCAGGAAGGCAGGAAACCAGCCCAGGTCCAAAGGATAGCCGCGCTTGAGCGTCTCTGCGCCGATCACGTGGAAGTAGGCGCTGGGTACCAGCTCGCCGAACGGCATCGGATTGAGGTCGCGCAGTGCCCGGCTGGCTGGCGCGATAACGACATCCTTCCCCCGGATGGCCTCCGCGCCGACCCTACCCGAAAGCGCATCGATATAGCTGATTGTCGGAATCGTGGCGTGATCGACCGCGAAATCGGGCCTGTAGGCACCGCCTTCCACGTCCAGCCGCGCAAGTTCAGCCGAGAACGAGGGCCGCTCCTCGCCAAGGATGAACGAGCTTGTCGGGAACCGCGAAGAAAGGCCGAAGGGCGCCATTTCGCCGTACATGGAAACGATTTGCGCAAACTCGCGGAAGCGCGGGTTTGGAAGGATGGCCGAGGCCGATCCGTCACCCTGGTCGAACTTAGGGGTGCCGCCGATATACACTCTGGGACTATGCCGCTCGAGTGCGCGAGCGAATTGCCCATCCTCGCTCGGAGTGGTCAAATCCGCATAGGCACGCGCGAAAAAGACGCGGTCGGCCCCAAGCGCGAACAATCGGTCGAGGACCCGTGCATCCGCGCTGCGACTGGGTTCGTCCGTCCCCATGGCGTTAAGAGACTTATCGTCGATAGCGACCACCACCACCTGCTGATCCGCAGGATGCGACCGCACTGCGGCGCGGATCGCACGAAAGCTGTCTTCGACCGGAAGGGTCAGATCGATAAATCCCGCCACCAGCCCGATCAGCATGGCCCATGCGGCTATCCGTCGACGGGCGGTCTGCGGTTCGGCAACGTCCTGCTCGCTGCGAAAACGACCCCGCAGCCCGCGACGCCAGCGCGAGGCAAAGCGGAACAGCCCGCCATCCTGATCTGGTTCGTCAACTTCACGCATAGGCTGTGGGCGGCAGCCGCCTCCCCTCAATAATCGACTAAGGCTTCCGGGCTTCCTAGGGCTCCAAAGGGTAATATTTCGTAACTTTCGGCCCTTGCCACCAGACCGACCCAGCGTTCTTCGCCTCGGATAGGCACCCGGGGGAACGCGAACACCGGAAAAATCAGGAACCAGGACGAAAACCTTGCCAAATCAGGGCTGAGCCGATGGTAGGCACGGTTCGTCGAACACGCGCGCCGGTCAGGAACCATCTGGCGTGGCGAGCCTTTGGGGAACTCACGCAAAGAAGGATCGCACTATGAAAATTCGCAATTTGATGTTTGCAGCGGCCGCCGGCTCGCTGATTTCGGCTCCGGTCGCACTCCAGGCGGCCAATGCCGCGCCGCTGGATCGCAGCTCGATGCCATCGAGCGAAGAGTCCGAACTCGGCGGCGGAATCGGCGCCGCGATCGTCGTGGCCGCTCTCGCGGCTGCGGGCATGCTCGCTCTCATTCTTACCGACGACGATGATGACGACCTTGCCGTCAGCCCCTGATTGAGTAAATCGTTACCGAGAAAGGCGGTCCCCCGGGGCCGCCTTTTTTCATGTCTGCGCGCCATCTGGTGTTTCCGGGATTTCCCCGGTCGCTCTCTGTCGTCTTGCCGCCGGGATTGGACACAGCGGGGGTGTTCCGTTACCGGGCGCGTGGCAAATTTATGACAGACACCCCAGATCCCAAGGCACCCGTTGCCCCCATCCACCGTATCCAGGAAAACCTGATTGCGCGGCTGGAGCGGCGTGCCCTCAACCACCTGTGCTCCGTGATGCCCCATTGGGTCACTCCGGACCTGCTGACCTTCACCGGCATGGTCGGCGCGCTGTTCGTCTTTGCCGGCTATCTCGCCAGCAATCTGGACGCCAACTGGCTGTGGCTGTCGATCCTGGGCTATTTCATCCACTGGTTCGGCGATTCGCTCGATGGCAGCCTCGCCCGGTTCCGCAAGATCGAGCGCCCGCGCTACGGCTATTTCCTCGATCACAGCTGCGATGGCTTCGCCACCATGCTGGTGGTGATCGGGATCGGGGTGACGCCCTACGTCCAGCTCGAGGTCGCGCTGATCGCGCTGGCAGGCTATCTGCTGATGTCGATCCACGCCTTCCTCTCGGTGCGTGTGCTGGGCGAGTTGCGGCTGTCCTATTTCAACGCCGGCCCGACCGAATTGCGGCTGATCCTGATCGGGCTGACGCTGGCGATGCTGATCGCGGGGCTCGAGAGCCCGATCGTCTGGGAATTGAACGGCTTCGACCTGTTCGTCGGCGGGATCGGCCTGATCCTGATCGCGCTGTTCGTGCTTCAGACCGCCACCACCGCGCGGCGGCTGGCATTGCAGGAGCCGGCCAGGAACTGGCCCGGCTGAGCGCGCCCGAACAACCGGCAGCCTGGCGGACCGTGAACCGGTCCAGTTCACGAAATTCGTCGCGGTTCTTCCACCCAATTGCTGCGCGATCCTCGACCGTGACCCGGACACAGACTTGGTGAAACGTCAGAAAACGGCATGCTCGCCACGTTCCGGCGTGGCGGTGCCCTGCAAGACCGAACGGTAGTAATCGAACAGGGTCTCGGTGCCCGTCGAGGGCGTGGCATCGGAGTCATAAAGCCCCGTTTGCGGATCGAGCACCAGCATCGACTCGGTGGCGTAATAGCGGCCGATGCGGGCGAGTTCGGCTTTGTCGGCCAGCGATGGCAGGACCCGCCCAGCCACGCCGAGCCCGGCGGCGATGACGTCGAGCAGCCCCACGGGGACAGAGCGAAACTTTGCCGGGCGCCCCAGCATGGCGAACAGCGCTTCGCCCTGCTGGCGAGGGGTGATCGCCTCCCCCGGCCCCCCGATCGGGAGGATGCGGTTCCAGCGGCTCTCATCGATCAGGCAATCCGCGATGTAGTCCGCCAGATCGCGGTCGCCGATCGGCTTGCAGGCGGTCTGTGTGCCATCGCCGAACAGCAGGAAGGAGCGGTCCTTGCGAACCCGCTCGATCTGGCCCGAGAGCGATTTGAAGAAGGCGGTGGGGCGCACGATCGAATAGCGCAGGCCCGAGGCGACCAATTCCGCCTCGAAGGCCAGCTTGGCGTGCTGGAAGGCGAGCAGCGGTTTTTGCACGCAGATGGCGGACAGCAGCACGAAATGCGCCACCCCCGCGCGCTGCGCCGCCTCCAGCGCCAGCAGGTGCGCGTGGTGATCGACCGCCCAGGCATCCCTGGGCGCCCCCGTGCGCGATGCCATGCAGGACACCACCGCATCGAAACGCTCGCCAGCAAAGCCGTCGCGGGCGAGCGAGACCGGATCGCTCACGTCGACGCGCCTGACCTCGGTGAGACCAGACAGCCCGGCCCCCGCCGCCGCCGCCATACCACCCTCGGGAGACCGCTCGCGAACGAACGCGACCACCTCGTGGCCGCGCTGCACGAGCGCGGCAACGGTCGCCCGACCGATGGTCCCCGTCGCTCCGAGCACGCAGACCCTGAGACGCGCCATCAGGCCTGAGAGCTCGGGAGGTGCCGCAGGCTCCAAGCGAATTTGGATGTTGATCCGACCGGCGCTGCCGTGGACATATCTTTCCCCTTGCTCCCCTCGCAGTTTTCGGCGTTGGGTTCGGTACGGCAATAGGATAAATGCATTTTTGCCAGTATCCTCGAATTTTTTTGGAGCTTATGACTGTCCGATAGTGACAAATCCCCCGATGACCCGGCCCAGGTGACACAATCACAGGCAGGGCGCGGGGCATCCAAGTCCGATCGGCAGACAGCACCCCAGTCCCGAGGCAGCGACGCGGAAGATGGCGTCGGCGGCAGTTTCCCGATCGTGGGGATCGGCATGTCGGCGGGCGGGCTCGAGGTTGCGACCGCGTTCTTCAATGCGATGCCGGCGGACAGCGGCATGGGCTTCGTTGTCGTCCAGCATCTCGATCCCACCCGCGAGAGCCTGCTGGCCGAGCTGCTGGGCCGGGAAACCTCGATGCCGGTCGTGCAGATCGCAGACGGGATGCCCGTCGAACCCAACCGTGTCCACATCATCATCCCGGCCAAGACTCTGCTGATCCGCGACGGGATCCTGCGCCTGGTCGAGCCCGAAGCCCCGCGCGGCCACCGCCATCCGATCGACAAATTCTTCAGCTCGCTTGCCGAGGACCAGAAGGCCAAGGCCATCGCCATCGTCCTTTCGGGCGCCGGCAGCAATGGCACTGCCGGGCTGGCGGATATCAAGCAGGCTGGCGCCCTGTGTATCGCGCAGGACCCCGAGATCGCCAAATTCGACAGTATGCCGCGCCATGCAACGGCCTCGGGCTCGGTCGATCTCGTGCTTTCGCCCGAGGACATGCCCGAGGCGCTGATACGCTATGCCAGCCATTCCTACGTCGATGCCCCGCGGCCGGAACTGGCGGAGGATGTCGGCGCGGACTCCACGGGTCCCGGCATCGATGACGTGCTCAACCTGCTGCGCGCTCGCGCAGGCCACGATTTCAGCCAGTACAAGCGCAACACCCTCTCCCGCCGTATTCATCGCCGGATGGGCATCGCCCACATCGACAAGCTCGGCGACTATCTGGACATGCTGGAACAGGATCCGGAAGAGGCCGGCCGGCTCGTCAAGGACCTGCTGATCCATGTGACCGCGTTCTTCCGCGATGCCGAGGCCTGGGACGCACTCGATCGCGAGGTGATCACACCAATGGTCGAGAAGGCCGAACGCGGCGAGGCGATCAGGGTCTGGGTGCCCGCCTGCTCGACCGGCGAAGAGGCCTTCACGATCGCCATGATCCTGGCGGAACGCAGCGATGCTTCCAGCAAAGCGCTCGCGATCAAGATTTTCGCGACCGATGCCGCCGAACACCATCTGAGTGCCGCACGCCGGGCCACTTTTCCCGGCAGCATGGTGGAAAGCCTGCCGTCCGAGCGGATCGAGCGCTTCTTCGACAAGCTCGATGACAATTATTACCGGGTCAAGCCGGAGATCCGCGAGCGGGTGCTGTTCGCACCGCAGAACCTGCTGCAGGATCCGCCCTATTCGCGCATGGACCTGGTCAGCTGCCGCAATTTGCTGATCTATCTCGAGCCTGCGGCGCAGGACAAGGTGCTGTCGCTGGCTCATTTCGCGCTGCGCGAGAACGGCTATCTTTTCCTCGGCAATGCCGAGACGGTCGGCCAGCGTGACCATCTCTTCGCCTGCGTGTCGAAGCGCTGGCGGATATACCGCCGCGTCGGACCGGCGCGGTCGGCGGCGCTCGACTTTTCGCATTGGCCCGTGCGCAGCGGCCTGGTCCCGGACACCGTCGCGCCGCCCAGGCTGGCCGACATCGCTTCCAGGACGCTGGCTGAGCGCTTCGCTCCCGCATCGGTGCTGATCGACCGGAACTATCGCATCGTCCATTACCATGGCTCGACCGAAGACTATCTGACCCAGCCATCGGGCAAGCCGACGATGGATCTGTTGGCGCTTGCCCGCGACGGATTGCGGATGTCCGTGCGAAGCGCGGTCCGCAAGTCGATCCAGGAGGGCGAGCCGGTCGCGCTGCGCACCGCTTTCAAGAGCGGATCGAGCGATGCTGTCGTGGTGACCGCGAGTGCGGTCCCAATCGAGGGCGGTACCGACCTGATCCTGGTGAGCTTCGCCAAGGATAGCGATCGCGATACGCCCGCGCGCGCCGATGCAACCGCCGCCGCATCCGATGGCGACTTCGAGGAGGAGCTACGTTCGGCGCGGGAGGAGATGCACTTCACCGTCGAGCAATACGAGACCGCCAACGAGGAATTGACCGCCGCCAACGAGGAGGTGACGAGCGTCAATGAGGAATTGCAGGCCACCAATGAGGAACTCGAATCCTCAAGGAGGAATTGCAATCCCTCAACGAGGAGCTGATCACCGTCAACGCCCAGCTCGATCGCAAGATCGTCGAGCTGGCCGAAGCGAGCGACGATCTTCAGAACCTGCTCGAAGGCAACGATATCGCGACGATCTTTCTCGATACCGAATTGCGGATCAAATGGTTCAGCCCGGCGATCCAGAGCCTGTTCAACCTGCTCGACAAGGACGTCGGCCGGTCGATTGCCAATTTCACCCAGAAGTTCTCCGTCGGCGATCTGGCCGGAAAGGCGACGGCCGCCATCGAGCGCCTGACGACATCCGAACAGGAGGTGTGGGCCGACGACGGGCGATGCCTGGTGCTCCGCGTCTTTCCCTACCGCAGCCGGGACAACCGCATCGTCGGTGCGGTCGCCACCTTCATCGACGTCACGGATTTGAAATCGACCCAGGCGGGCATTGCCGAAGCCCGCGACTATGCCGAGGCGATCGTGGAAACGATCCGCGATCCGCTCGTGGCGCTGACCGGGGATTTCCGCGTGCGCTCGGTCAATCCGGCGTTCCACCAGACTTTCGGCACCAGCAATTCCGACACGATCGGTCGCTCGGTATACGAGCTGGCGGATGGGCGCTGGGATGTTCCCAAGCTCCACACGCTGCTGGAAGAGATGCTGCCCTCCGAACGCCAGATCGACGATTACGAGATCGGGCTCGAGGATCCGCGGCTCGGCATGCGCTGCATGCTGCTCAACGCCCGCCGCGTCGCGGAAGACGATGGTCGCGCGGAATTCATCCTGTTGGCGATCGAGGATGTCACCGATCGCCGCGATGCGGACAAGCACCAGGAATTGCTGGTCGGCGAACTCAGCCATCGGGTGAAGAACACCCTTGCCGTCGTCCAGTCGATCGCCACCCAGACGCTGCGGCACAGTACCAGCCTCGAGATATTCCAAGACGCGTTCCAGGGACGTCTGCAGGCGCTGGCGGGTGCCAACGACGCCGTCATCGATGGCAGCTGGAAGGGCGTCACGCTCAGGCACATCATCGAGCGTGCGCTCAGGCCGTTCGGGGTCGACCAGCAGGTCGCGCTGGCGGAGGGGCCGCAAATCGATTTGCGCCCGCAAGCCTGTCTTGCGCTGACGATGATCCTCCACGAGCTGACGACCAATGCGGTCAAATATGGCGCCTTGTCGGGCTCTGCGGGGCTGGTTTCGATCAGGTGGCATATCAGCGATGTCGGCAAGGATCGAAAGATCACGATCGACTGGACCGAAAGTGACGGCCCTGCGGTCGAGCCGCCCTCGCGGCGCGGACAGGGCACGCGCTTCATCGAACGAAGCACCGCCTACGAGCTGAAGGGCAAGGCCAGCGTGGCCTTCGAGCCCGACGGGTTGCGTGCCACGCTCGTCTTTCCGTGGAGTGCGGCGATCATGCCGCTCGCCCGATCGCCCGATGCGAGCCCGGAGCCCGGCCGCTGACGGATTCCGCAATACCCGCACTGGCTGCTCGGCGACTACTCGTCGTCGAAGACGAATTCATGGTTGCCGAGCACATCGCCATGCTGCTGGAGGATTTCGGATGCGAAGTCGTCGGGCCGGTCGGGACGATCGAGCAGGCGCTCGAGTGTGTGGCCGAGGGCGCCCTCGACGGAGCCCTGCTCGATGCCAATCTCGACGGCACGAGCAGCGCGCCGATAGCAGAAGCCTTGCAGGCCGGGTCGATCCCCTTCGTCGTGGTGACGGGATATGGGGCGCGCAAACTCGGCGACGAAGTCCTCGATTGCGCCCCGCGGCTGATCAAGCCGTTCAGCACAGCCAATCTCGGCGAGACACTGATCGCGGCCTTCACGCCCCACTGATCACCTCGTCGCATCGCGGACCTGTATCGTCGATGGCACTGATTGCCCGAAAGATCGCTCAATCTACGAATTGCATTCGTGAGAGCAAGGCACCGCCGAGGCGATAACTACGGCACAAAGGCCGTATTCAGGACTGCGGGAGCTTGGTTTAGACTAAGGTTCCCCCAAACCAATCGAGGATTACCATGCTCAAATTCACCACAACCGCGGCGCTGACGCTCGCCCTCGTCCCGCTCGCCGGCTGCACGACGATGAATGACGCCAACGCCGATGTTGCCCCCGCAACGACGACGGTTGGCGGCGCCACGATGTATCCCTCGCGGACGATTGTCGAAAATGCGGTCAACTCGAGCGACCATACCACGCTGGTCGCGGCGGTTCAGGCGGCTGGGCTGGTCGAAACCCTGTCCGGCCCCGGCCCCTTCACCGTCTTCGCGCCGACCAACGCCGCATTCGCCAAGCTCCCGGCGGGCACGGTTGACACCTTGCTTCAGCCCGCAAATCTGGAAACCCTCCAGGCCGTGCTGACCTATCATGTGGTGCCGGGTCGGGTCACGGCGAGCGAGCTTCTGGCAATGATCGAAGCGGGCGGCGGACAAGCGCGCCTGACCACGGTTCAGGGCGGCCAGCTGACGGCCAGCGTGATGGGCGGCCGCGTGATGCTCACCGACGCCAAGGGCGGAATGGCCCATGTTACTCAGGCGGACGTCATGCAGTCCAACGGCGTCATTCACGTCACGGACGCCGTGTCGCTTCCTGGCTAACGTCGAGATCTGCCTGCGGAGGGCCATCGCATTGTGATGGTCCTCCGCCTCAGCAGACGACCTTGTTTGCGAGACTGTTTCAGCCGTATCCAAGGGCCGACGCACCCTATGACTCGATGAAGAGGTATCTCATTGAAAATCAGCGACCGCAAAGAGCTCTTCCAGAAGGCCAAACCGCTGACCTGCGCACGGTCCGAAACCGTGTTCGAAGCGGTAAAACAGATGGCCGAAAAAAACTTCGGCTCGATCATAGTCGTTGATGACGACGATTGCGTCATCGGGATGATGACCGAACGCGATATTTTCCGCCGCCTGATCGCAGCGGAACTCGATCCCAAAACCACAAAGGTCGAGCAGATCATGACATCGCCGGTCCGGACCGCAAAGGCGGACGACGAGCTGGTCGACTGGTTGCGGATGATGTCGAACGAGCGGTTCCGCCGCCTCCCCATCGTCGACAGTGGCGGCAAGATTATCGCCGTCATGACCCAAGGGGATTTCGTTTCCTACACCTGGCCCGAATTGCTCGGCCGGTTCCGCGAGCTCGCGCAAGCCAGCCTGCCGGACCGGGTCAATCCGCTATTCCTGATCATCAGCATATTGATCTACACGGTGATTCTGATCTTCGCGATCACGCAATTGGGATAGCTCGATCGACCCGGCGCAACGCCGGTAGAAAGGTAATCAGACAGGCTATCCCCATTGCAATTCGGCCCCGTCTGGCGGATACTCATCGCTATCGTGGGAACCAGCATCGTCAACGAAGCAACTGCCACTGCAGCGAGTGATCCCGGCGAAAAGCGCCCAGAGCCTGCGGTATGGGCGGCGCAATTGATCGAAGCCAGCCCGATTGCCTCGGTCATCTCCGATCCGCGCTTGCCCGACAATCCGATCATTTGCGTCAACCAGCCCTTCATCGAGCTGACCGGTTATGGCGTCGACGAGATTATCGGACGCAATTGCCGGTTCCTCTCCGGCCCGGGAACGGAGCCCTGGCTGACCGAGCGGATCCGCCAGGGCGTCCGCGACCACCAGCCGGTGCTGGTGGAAATCCTGAACTACAAGAAGGACGGCAAGCCTTTTCGCAATGCGGTCCTAATCGCGCCGATCTATGACGAAACGGACGAACTGCTCTATTTTCTCGGCAGCCAGATCGAGCTGTTGGACGACCAGCCGCAGATCAGCCTGGCCAGGCGCGAACGGGCCGCCACCATGCTGAAGACGCTTTCACCCCGCCAGCTTGACGTGACCCGGATGGTTGCGCAGGGGCTCCGCAACAAGCAGATCGCTGCGGAACTCGACCTTGCCGAAAAGACAGTCAAGATGCACCGCGGCATCGTGATGAAGAAGCTCGGCCTCGAAACGGCGGCCGATCTGGTGCGCATCGCGGTCGAAGCCGGCGACTGAACCAGCCGGTCTCTCGCCAAAAGCGAGACCAACTCCCCATACCGACCAAAGCCCGTATTTGCTTCGCTATCGGCGACGCTTAACTCTTTGTTCGTCGTCCAAACGTCGGGTCCTGGCTTTTACTGTCGCAGGTCGCAAGTCGGGCGGACGCTATCCAGCGGGTCGCAACGACCGGCAGAACCAACAGGGAGCAGCGCGATGGAAGCCCTTTCGTCATTCCAGTATTCGCTCGTTTACAACGCCTTTTCCTTCACGCTCGCGGCCATGGCCGCGACAACGCTGTTCCTGTGGATCAGCCGCAGCCAGGTGGCCCCCAAATACAAGACTGCAGTCACCATCTCCGGCCTGGTCTGCGCCATCGCCGCCTATCACTATTTCCGCATCTTCGAGAGCTGGGAAGCCGCCTATGTGGTCGAGGGCGGGCGGGTCATCGCCTCGGGTCTCGCCTTCAACGATGCCTATCGCTACGTCGACTGGCTGCTTACCGTTCCCCTGCTGCTGATCGAGCTGGTCCTGGTGATGGGTCTCTCGCGCTCGGAAACCGTCAGCAAATCCCTCAAGCTCGGCTTTGCCGCCGCCTTGATGATCGTGCTCGGCTATCCCGGCGAAATCGCGGACGACAACACCACGCGCGCCATCTGGGGCACCTTGTCGACCATTCCCTTCCTCTACATCGTGTATGAGCTGTTCAGCGGCCTGGGCGCCTCGATCGCGAACCAGCACGAGGGTGTGCGCAAGCTGCTCAAGCAGGCGCGACTGCTCACCTTCGCCAGCTGGGGATTCTATCCCATCGTCTATATGGCGCCCTTCATCGGTCTCACCGGAGCGACCGCCGAGACCACGATCCAGATCGGCTACACCATCGCCGACCTCGTCGCCAAGGCCGTGGTCGGGATCATGATCTACCTGATCGCAGTCCGCAAATCGGCGATCGAATCCTCGCTGGCGGACGAGCGTCAGGAAGCCAAGGAGGCGCTGCCGGTCTGACCCAGCCGCGTGCCGCTTTGGCAAGGGAGCCGCTGTCGATCCTCGGGTCGGCAGCGGCTTTGCCGTGGTTGCAGGCGGCGGCGCTGGCAACCGCGCTGCTGGTTGTGTCGGCGCCAGGTCTTACGACCAGCCCCTCGCTGCCCATGGTCGCGACCGTGGTCTTTCTGGCCGGGGGCCTGCCGCATGGCGCCTTCGACATCCATCGCGTGATGGAACGTGCGCTGCTGGGGCGCCGTTCGCTGGTGGCCTTCGTGGCGCTCTATCTGGCGATCCTGATCTTCGCGCTGGTGTGCTGGCGGATCGCGCCGCAAGTGATCCTGCCGGTGTTCCTGCTGACGGCGATTGTCCATTTTGCCGAGGACTGGCCCGAGGTCGAGGAACCGCTGTTCCGCGCCGCGCTCGGCTTCGCCCCGCTTTGCGCCATCGGCGTGGGCCATCCCGATACGGTCGCCTCGATCTTCGCGGCGATGTCCAGCGAGGCGGCGGGCCTCGCTGTCAGCCGCGGCTTCCTCCTGTTGGCACCGGTCACCATCCTCATCGCCGCAGTGGGGCTGGCGGTCACCGCGCGCACCATCAACTGGCACCGCCCGGCGCTGTTCGCCGGACTGATCGCGGCGCTGTTCGTGCTGCCGCCGTTGATCGGCTTCGCGCTGTTCTTTTGCGCCTTCCATACCCCGCGTCACATGATCGGCATCCGCCGCGAGCTCTCGAGCCATGCGCCACTGCGGCTGGTGCTGATCGGCGCCGGGCTGAGCGGGCTGGCCGTGCTGATCGGGCTCGCCTTTGTGCCTCAACTGCTATCGGGCGGTGTGCTTTCGGCGGCGGCGGGTTTCCAGCTGCTCGCGGCGCTCGCCTTGCCGCATCAAAACGCGGGCTGGATGGAACGCGTGCTCCGTCGCAAGAAACGAGGCAAGCGCGCACCCGGCATGGTATCGGATGCGCGCTTGGCATCGTGAATCGGCACTGTCGCGCGCTTGGCTGTCGGAACCGCGGCCTTGGCGGTTGCTCCGATCCGCTCATCGATCTGCGACAGCACGTCTACGCGACCTCCGCCGCGGCGCTCATTCGTGCCGCAGCGCGTCGATCGGATCCAGTTTCGATGCGCGGCGCGCCGGGTAGTAGCCGAACAGGATCCCCATCGCGGCGGAAAAGACGAAGCTCAGAATGTTGATCATTGGATCGAATACGAACGGCACATCGATCAGCCCGGCAAGGCCCCATGAGAACAGAAAGGCCAGGCCAATCCCGAGCAGGCCGCCGAAGCAGCACAGCACCACCGCCTCGGTCAGGAATTGTAGCCGCACCTCGCGCGCAAGCGCACCGATCGCGAGTCGGATGCCGATCTCGCGGGTCCGCTCGGTCACCGAGACCAGCATGATGTTCATGATCCCGATCCCGCCGACCAGCAGGCTGATCGAGGCGATCACCGCCACCATCGCGGTCAGCGCGCCCGTCGCCGCGCCCAGCGCCTGATTGACCTGCGCGGTGTCGATGACGTTGAAATCATTGTCGGTTCCGACCTGCAACAGCCGCCTCTCGCGCAGCAGCTCGACCAGCGAATCCTGAATTGCCGCGCTCGAATAGGCGGCATCGTATTTGATCACGAAGCTCTGGATATTGTCGCTGCCGGTGAAGCGCCGCTGCACCGTCTTGAGCGGCATCATCACGACATTGTCGGCATCCTGCCCGCCACCACCCTGACCGCGCTCCTCGAGCACGCCGATGACGGTGCACGATACCTGGTCGAGCCGCAGTTGTTCGCCGAGCGGGCTGGCACCAGGAACGAAGATCGCCGCAACCACCTTGGGACCGACCAGGCACACGTTCCTGCCGCCGCTTTCCTCTTCCCGGGTGAAGGGGCGGCCCTGCGCGATATCGATCGTCTGGGCACGCAGATAGGCGTTCTCCACCCCCTCGACACTCGTCGACCAGTCCTGCCCGTTGTTGAACGCGGTCGTGGGGGCAGTCACGCTGCCCGCCGCCTCGACCACGCCCGCAATCTGGTTGCGGACAGCCTCGATGTCGTCGCGATCGAAGGGCCGCGGTCTCCCCCTGTCGCCACCGGTCGGGAAGACGATAAAGACGTTCGAGCCGAGCGAGGAAATCTCCTCCTTCACCGAGGCGGTCACGCCATTGCCCAGCGTCACCATGGTGATCACCGCGGCAACGCCGATAATGATCCCCAGCGTGGTCAGGAACGAGCGCAGCAGGTGGCGTCGGATTTCCCGGAAGGACAGCAGCAGGGTGGCGCCGAACATGCCGAACATCAGAGCGCTTCCGCCGCGCGCTTGGCGAGATTGCCGCGCTCGACCGATTCGACCAGCCCGTCGCGGAAATGGACGATCGTGTTGGCGAAGGCGGCCATTTCCTTCTCATGCGTGACCATGATGATGGTTATGCCCTCGCGGTTGAGCCGGGTCAGCAGCTCCATGATCTCGATCGAGCGCTCGGTGTCGAGATTGCCGGTCGGTTCGTCAGCCAGCAGGACATCGGGCTGCGTCACCAGCGCCCGGGCGATGGCCACGCGCTGCTGCTGGCCGCCCGACAATTCAGCCGGGGTGTGATCGGCCCACGGCACCAGTCCGACCTGATCGAGCGAGCGCAGCGCGGAAAGACGCCGCGCCTTCTTGGTCTCGCCGCGATAGAGCAGCGGGAGCTCGACGTTCTCGATCGCGGTGGTGCGCGACAGCAGGTTGAACCCCTGGAACACGAAACCGAGGTATTTGCGCCGCAGCAGGCTGCGCTGGTCGCGATCGAGCGATTGCACCTCGACCCCGTGAAACCGGAATATCCCCGCCGTCGGGACATCGAGGCACCCCAATATATTCATCGTGGTCGACTTGCCCGAGCCCGAGGGGCCCATGATCGCCACGAAATCGCCGCGCTCGATCGTGACATCCACGCCCTTGAGCGCCTGGAACGCCGCCGCGCCCTCGCCGAAGGTCTTGGTGATCCCCACCAGTTCGATCAGCGGCGCTTCGCTCATGGAGCGTTGGCCTCGATCCCGGTCACGACTTCCATGCCGGCCTTCAGCTCGTCCGATCGTACGACCGTCAGCCGCCCGTCGCTCTGCCCGGTCACGACCTCGATCGCTTTGAGCGTACCATCGGCCTGCGTCACATAGACCTGCTGCCGGCTTCCGACCCCGATAGTGGCACGCTGTTCGTTCTGCTCGAGACCGATCGAAGGGTTGAGGACGCCGCCGCCCTCCTCCTGCTCCGCATCCTCGGGCCTGAAGCGCAATGCGCTGTTGGGAACCAGCAACCGCCGCCCGGTGCTTTGGGTGGCGATGGTCGCGGTCGCGGTCATCCCGGGGCGCAGCAGGCCTTGCGGATTGTTCACCGAGAGCCGCGCCTCGTAGCTGATCACCGAATTGGCCTGCGCGGCCGCGCTCGCCTGCTGGCTCGCCTCGGACGCGGTGTTGCTGCTCGCCTGATCGACCCGCTCGACCACCGCCGGAAAGCGGCGCCCCGGATAGGCATCGACCGTGAAGCTGGCTTTCTGCCCTTCGTCGACCTGACCGACATCGGCCTCGTCGATCGCCACCTGCAGCTGCATGGCAGACAGGTCTTCGGCGATGATGAACAGCGTCGGCGTGCTGAAGCTGGCGGCAACCGTTTGCCCCGGCTCGACCTGCCGCGCCAGCACGATACCCGCGACGGGTGAACGGACCACCGCGCGGTTGCGGTTCGTCACCGCGGAGGACAGTTGCGCCTCGGCAGAGCGGACGTTGGCCTGTGCGGAAGCCACGGTAGCGTTGCCCCGCCGCACGGCCGCTTGTGCCTGTTCGAGCTCGACCTGCGATGGCACCCGTCCGTCGGAGATCTTGAAAACCTCGCGGAACCGCGCGCGCTTCCTCGACCCGGGCACGGGCGGCGTTGAGATTGGCCTGCGCCTGGGTGATCTGGTCCTCGATCACATCGGTGTTGATCTGGGCGAGAACCTGTCCCGGGACGACGCGATCGTTCACATCCACCAGCACGCGATCGATGCGTCCCGACACTTCCGAACCGACCTGGACCTGGTTGGTCGGCCGCAGATTCCCCGTCGCCGTCACTGTGAGGTCGAGCGAGCGCAGCACCACTTCCTCGGTGATATAGCCGGGCGCCTCATCGCCCCCGACGCAGCGCGAGACCAGCAGCGCCAGGATCACCAGGACCAGCGCCGGCAGCCAGAACTTCATCCAGCGACGCCAGCGCGGGCGCGGCTTCTCGCCCAGGAATTCCTCGATATCGCCGTTGTCTTGGGTCGGCACAGTCTCGCTCATCGCGGAGTTCCTTCGTCCATATCGTCAGGCTCGCCATCCCAGCCGCCGCCCAGCGCCTGCGTGAGGCGAACGAAGGCGCTCGCGCGCTCCACCGCGCTCGACGCCAGCGAATTGCGCGCGGAGAGGAGCTGGTTTTCGGCCAGCAGCAGCGTCTCGAAATCGATCAGCCCGGTTTCATACTGGCTGCGCGCCAGGATCGCCGCGTTCTCGGCCGCCTCCAGCGCGACGGCGAACAGGGCGACGCGCGCGCGGGCAGCGCGCAGGTCGACCGCGGCGCTTTCCACTTCTTCGAGCGCGCGCAGGATCGTCTGCTCCCAATTGGCGAGAGAACCCTGAGCCGCGGCCTCCGCCGCGTCGATCTGCGCCCGCGTTCGGCCGCCGTCGAAAATCATCTGGCTGATCCCGGCAAGCAGGCCACCGGTGATCGTGTCGAAGAGACTGCCGAGCCCGATCGAGCCGGTGCCGATGTTTCCGGTCAGTTGCACCAGCGGCAGCAGCTGGGTCCGCGTGAGACCGATGCGGGCGCTGTCGGCAATCAGCGCCGCCTCGGCCTGGCGAACATCGGGTCTTTGCCGCAAGACCTCGGCCGGGGCTTCGAACCCGATGCTCTCCGGGGGTACCGGGATCGCGCGCGCATCTGCCTCGAACAGGGAAAGCACCCGGCCCGGCGGCTCGCCGATAAGCGTGGAAAGGGCGTAAGTGCGGGCCGCCAGCTCGGCTTCCAGCGCGGGGATGATGGCGGCGGTTTGCGCCCGCTGCGCGCGCGCCTGTTCCACATCGAGGCTCGAGACCAGCCCAGCCTCGCGGCGCCAGACCGCGATCTGGAGATTGTCGTCCTGGACCGTCAGCGTTTCGCGCGCGATTCCCAGCCGGACCGCGCTCCCACGCGCGGATACGGCGATCTGCGCGACTTGCCCGACGATCAGCCGCTGCACATCGGAGAGCGCGTATCCCGCCGCGGCGAGTTCCGCGCGCGACACCGCCACATTGTAGCCGATCCTGCCGAACAGGTCGATTTCCCACTGCGCATCAGCGCCGAGCGAGAACCCGAAATCATCGTCGGCGAAATCGCCGATATCGCGCCGGACCCCGGCATTGCCGTCCAGCCGTGGCAGATAGCCCGCCCGTGCCTGACGCACGCCTGCCCTCGCCTGCGCCAGGCGCGCGGCGGCGATGGCAAGATCGCGGTTCTCGACGATCGCCAGCCCGACCAGCTCGGTGATCAAAGGATCGCCCAGCAAGGTCCAATATTGCGCAGTGTCCAGCGTGACCGGCGCCGGGTCGGCGACCCAAGATGAAGGAACCGAGATAGCCGTCTCGGGAGCGGTTTCGAGAGCCGTCGGCGTCGCGCACCCAGCCAGCACCAGCGACAGCCCTGCGACCACTGCAATTTGTCTCTGCAACCCCTGCCCCTTCTTCGTCCGAAACGGCCTTAAAGACTTGGGCGTCGAAGGGAATACTTTTTTGCCCGCGGTCATGTCCGGTCTGGACCTTCCTCCAGCCCTCGCACCGCCGCACCATGGGCATGCGATGCAGACGCCGAGCGAACAGCGAAGCCGCACTCTCGGATTGCAGCAAGGGTGGCGAGCGGCAACGCCGCTGCTATGAGCGGCTATGCCCGACAGACGCACCATCATCCAGGGCCTCGGCGCGCTTCCGGCGGCGCTTGCCCTGCGCGCGGTTCCCGCGGGTGCCCGCACTCCGCGCAAGCCGCCGCGTATCCGGCTCGGCGACACGGTGGGGCTGGTGGAGCCTGCCGGTTTCAGCGACGATCCGGCGCAGATCGAGGCGGTCGAGAACACCATCCGGGCGATGGGGCTGGTTCCAAGGGTCGGCGCTCATGTCGGAGCTCGCCACGGCTATCTCGCGGGCACCGACCGGCAACGCGCCGCCGACCTCAATGCGATGTTCGCCGACGACGAGGTGCGCGCGGTCTTTGCGGTGCGCGGTGGTTGGGGAAGCGCGCGGCTGCTGCCCTTCCTCGACTGGAAAACCATCCGCGCCAATCCCAAGCTGCTGATCGGCTTCAGCGACATCACCGCGCTTCACCTCGCCTTTGCGGAACGGGCAGGATTTCCCACGATCCATTCGCCCAACGCCGGCAACAGCTGGCAGGAAATCAGCTGGAACAGCCTGTGGCACCTCGCCTTCGCCGGCGCGACGCCGACGTTTCGCAACCCGCAGATCAGGACCGATGACCCGATCGCGCAGGAGCGCTGGCGGACCGTCGCCATCCGCTCGGGAAAGGCGCGCGGGCGGCTGCTCGGCGGCAATCTCTCGGTGCTCACCGCGCTGGTGGGGACGCCGTGGCTACCCGATTTCGACGGCGCGATCCTGTTTCTCGAGGATACGGGCGAAGCTCCATACCGCATCGACCGGATGCTTAGCCAGCTGGCGCTTTCCGGCATTCTCGGCCGGGTCGCAGGGGTGGTCTTCGGCCGGTGCACGCGCTGCGGGTCGGGGGTCGAGGACTACATCGGCTTCACCATTCCCGAGCTTCTCCACCAATATTTTGCCCCGCTCGGGGTGCCGGCGTTCCATGGGGCGAATATCGGCCACATCGCCAACCAGCTCAGCCTGCCCGTCGGGGTCCGGGCGGAGATCGACGCCGACCTCGGAAGCATCCGGATATTGGAGCCGGTCGTGGCCTAGGTCACGAGGCGATACCCACAACCTGCGGGCGGTCGACCTTATCCGAATCTTCACCCAAGACTTCGGGATAGAACCGATCTCCGCAGTTCATGACGCGACTTATCTGTCGTTTCTACAAGGAGCGTGGAGCGATTGGCGCGCAGCTGGCCGAACGGGACCTCTCTCCGGTTCAGGTGCAATCCAAGAAATCTCGAGAATTGGCGGCCGGATATGAATACAGATCATTCCCAGCGACGCGAACCGGTTCGATACAGATGCAGAGCCAGATTCGAATGCTATAGCTCGGTTTTGTCGGACGTAGCGCCTGCGCGCTCAGTGCGAAATCCATGCATGCCGAACCACCACTGCAAGGCAATTACGGCCCCTTTTGCTGGCTGAAGTAGTGCGATCAGAAGCAAAACGGCAAGGGGAATGATTATCGCCATGAGTGCTGCAATCGAAAGGCCTGTATCGCGGGTCAGGGCGATGATGAGTGGCGCCAGAAGATGTCCAGTTACCAGGATCGAGAGATAAGCCGGAAAGTCATCCGCTTGCTGATGGGTCAGGTCCAGTGAGCAATGGGGGCAACGGGCGATCGGCTTGAGGAATCGCCTGAACAGTCGCGCCTCGCCGCAGCGAGGGCATTTTCCACGCAGACCGCGCAGGATCGCCGCCCAGCCCGAGGCGGGCAGGACGATGCTCCCGGTCGCCGGTGGCGACTCGTGAGCGGGAATGAAGTCTGGCTTTTCCCGAACCATTTCAGATGGCGTTTGCATGCAATCGGGCCTGCAACATCCCAAGGAAGGCATGCGAATTGTGATGCAGCAATAGCGTTCGGCGTCCCATGAGGGACACCGGCATCGCATCGTCATTTTCCGCCGCTATGGTCGGCCCGGCTTTTCGCCTGCAAGAATGTCCGTCCGGTCGGGCGCGCCACGCAGGCGGACCCATGGACCCGTCCATCATACTGATCCTCCAGCTACTCGTATCAGTCACGGTGAGAGTCTTGATGTTTGCCCTGGTCGATGACCCCGGCGATTTCGGACATCAGCTCTGTTGCCTCGCTCGGGCCGAGGGCAGCCTCGCACAGCGATCCATCGGCATGATGGAACGTCAGAACCACTCGATAATTTTCCGGATCACGAGGGATCAGCCGCAGATGGGCGTTTACGCCGCTGACGGGCAGGCTCGTGCTAGCGGTGCTGTGCTTGGGAAGATCTGATTCAGTGAATACCATAACGGACATATACAGACTTTGCTTCGATTGTTAAGATTGATAAATGATGTATAAAGCATCATAGAGTACAAATGATCACATCACAGCAAATGCGCGCCGCCCGGGCGCTTCTCGGGCTTGACCAGCGACAGCTTGCCGAACTCGCCGGCCTGTCGTTGCCGACCATCCAGCGAATGGAGGCTTCCGACGGTCAGGTGCGCGGCGTCGTCGATACCTTGGTCAAGGTGATTACCGCACTCGAGACCGCGGGAATCGAGCTGCTGGGCGAGAATGCGCCAAGCAGCGGCCTTGGCCGCGGAGTTCGCCTGCATGAGCCGGGCGCTGGCGGCCGCAGCGGTCGCGGGCAGTCTATCCTTTACGACAAACCCGCCACCGGTGAGCCTGTCAGGTGACGACCAATACCTTCACTCCCAAGCTGATAACAACGCTTCGGGAGGGGTATACGGCCAGCACATTCCGGGCCGATACGATTGCCGGTCTCACCGTTGCCATCGTGGCGCTCCCGCTGGCCATGGCGCTCGGCATCGCCAGCGGCGCGTCCCCCGACAAGGGTCTCATCACCGCCGTTGTCGCAGGCTTGCTGATTTCAGCGCTCGGAGGCTCGCGCGTCCAGGTCGGAGGCCCCACCGGCGCCTTCGTCGTCGTCATCTTCAACGTCATCGCCCAGCATGGCTATGACGGCCTGCTGATCGCCACGCTCCTGGCAGGGCTGATCCTCATCGCTGCTGGCGTCTTTCGGCTGGGTCAGATGATCAAGTTCATTCCGCATCCCGTTGTGACCGGTTTTACGACGGGTATCGCGGTCATCATCGCCACCACCCAGGTGCAGGATTTCCTTGGGCTCTCGATCACGGATGTCCCGGCGGAGTTTGTGCCCAGATGGCAGGCCTACTTCACTGCCATTTCGAGCATCAGCTGGGCAACGCTCGGGGTGGGTGCGGCGGCGCTCGCCATCATTGTCGGCCTGCGCAAGCTTGCACCCAAATTGCCGGGGTTCCTGATTGCGGTTGTAGTGAGTTCAGTCGCCGTAATCGTGCTCAATCTTCCAGTCGATACCATCGGTTCGCGCTTTCCCGATATGCCTTCCGGCTTGCCGATGCCGTCGCTCCCCGAAATTTCGCTCACCAAGATCACCGCGGTGTTGCCCTCGGCATTCACCATTGCCTTCCTGGCCGGGATCGAGGCCCTGCTCTCGGCAGTGGTGGCAGATGGCATGGCCGGGACGCGGCACCGCTCCAACCAGGAACTGATCGGCCAGGGTATCGCCAATCTGGGCTCGGCCGTGTTCGGGGGCCTGCCTGCGACCGGTGCCATCGCCCGCACGGCTACCAATATTCGTGCCGGCGCCAAGACCCCGGTCGCGGGGATCCTGCATGCCGTCTTCCTGCTGCTGTTCATCCTGTTCGGCACCGAGCTGATGGCATTCGTGCCCATGGCAGCACTTGCTGCAATCCTGTTCATGGTCGCCTGGGGGATGAGTGAATACGAGCGCTTCCTTGCGCTGCTGCGCATGCCCGGCAGCGACCGGATCGTGTTGCTGCTGACCTTCGGCCTGACCGTGCTGGTCGATCTCACGGTGGCGATCGGCGTCGGCGTGACGCTGGCCTCGCTGCTGTTCATGGCGCGCATGGCCGAGGCGTTCGAGGTCGATACCAGCGGCAGGCAGGATATGGACCTCGATGACGAGGACGCGGATCAGCGCGACTCGCTTCCGGAGGGCGTCGAGGTGTTCCGGGTCAACGGCCCGTTCTTTTTCGGGGTCGCGGGCGAGCTTCTTACTACTCTTCGCAATGTCGGCGCTTCGCCCAGGGTCATCATCCTGCGGTTGAAACTCGTGCCTTTGCTCGATGCCAGCGGGCTGCGCGCTCTTGAGGAGTTTGTCGAACAGGCTCACATCGTCGGCGCCCGGATCATTCTCTCCGGCCTTCGGTCGCAACCGCGATCGATGCTCGAGCAGGTGGAGCTTGGCCGGGGCTCGGGCGAGGTTTTCTATGCCGCCGACTTCGCTACCGCCCAGACTCTGGCCCTCGATCTGCTCGAACAATCCGAAGCGCCGGGCCAATGACAATTGCAGCAGGATTGGAGAATACGATGAGCGACGATGATTACATCTATGACGAGGAAACCGGCGAATGGATGCCCGCGTCCCAACTGGCCGAGCGCAAGGCCGCCACCGACGGTGTCGAGGTGTGCGATGCGGTGGGCAACCTACTGGCCGATGGCGACCAGGTTACCCTGATCAAGGACCTGGAGGTCAAGGGTGCGGGGCAAACGATCAAGCGCGGGACGCTCATCAAGGCTATCCGGCTGACCGGTGATCCTCAGGAGATCGACTGCCGCTACGAAGGCATCAAGGGCCTGGTTCTGCGCGCGGAATTTGTCCGCAAGCGGAGTTAAAAAAATGGTCGGCCAACCGCTCCCGTCTTTCGCCGACGACCTTGTTGGCGGACTGGACATTCTCGATGGCTCGGGTCCCACTAGTCCTGCTAGCCCGACTTTCAGGGAAGCTGCCGCTAAACGTGCCAACCGTGGCACACCGGCACTTCAGTAACCCACGGAAAAATAAGGAATTGTTGGCGGAGCGGGTGGGATTCGAACCCACGATGAGCTTTTGACCCATACACACTTTCCAGGCGTGCGCCTTCGACCACTCGGCCACCGCTCCGCATCCCGGTTTCGGAAGGCGCGCCTCTAGCCGGGTTGATATGCTTGCGCAAGGCGTGCGCGGCGGGGATGGCAGCATGACCGGGGGACTGCCGCGTCGGCCTGCCCTGCCCCGGCATTGGCGATTGTGCGCGGCTGCGTTCCGTGCGAGCTTCGCGGCATGATCCGAACTGCCGTATCCGCGCTCGCCGCCCTCGCGCTCGCCCTTCCTCTCGCCGCGCAGGAGGTGCCCGCGCCGGTTGCACTTGCGCCAGGCGAGATCGTCGCTGCCGCCGCGCCGCAGGACTGGACCCTCATCGCGCCCAACGATCTGCTGGTGATGACCCTGGCACCCGCCGCCGACGGGACCGCGCGCGAGGTCGTGATCCAGTTGATGCCGCCGCCCTTCTCGCAAGGCTGGGTCGACAACATCCGCACGCTGGCCCGCGCTGGCTGGTACGACGGGATAAGCATCAACCGCGTGCAGGACAATTACGTCGTCCAGTGGGGCGATCCCAATGTCGACAATCCGGAAGCCGATGGACCGGCGAAGCCGCTGCCCGCGGGGCTAAAGGTCATGGACGAGCGGCACTACAGCTTCACCGGAGCAGCAATGGAGCAATTGCGCGAAGAGTTCCTGGAAAAGGCGCGTAAACGCGCCGAGATCGGGGCCGCCAATACCAAAGGCCAGCGCCGGGCGCGCGAAGCGACGCGCGCCGGGTCGCCTACAGTGTTCATCCCGTCGCTATCCCCGCCGCTGTTCGTCGTCGAAAAGGACCCTCACGCGGGCGCGGCCAGTTTTACCCAGGGCTGGCCGATCGGCATGTCACGGTCTGCCTACTGGCCAGTCCATTGCTACGGGATGGTCGGCGTCGGTCGCTCCTATTCGCCCGACACCGGTTCGGGCGCCGAACTCTACACCGTGATCGGCCATGCGCCGCGCCATCTCGACCGCAACATCGCGCTGGTCGGTCGCGTCGTGGAGGGGATCGAGCATCTCTCCAGCCTGTCGCGCGGCACGGGCGCGCTGGGGTTCTACGAGGACCCGGCTAAACGCGTCCCGATCCGGTCGATCCGGATCGCCAGCGACCTGCCCGAGGGTGAGAAGCCGCGCTTCGAATATCTCTCCACCGAGAGCGAGAGCTTCGCGCGCTACGCCGAAGCCCGCGCCAACCGGCGCGATCCCTTTTTCATCGTACCCGCGGGCGGCGCCGATATCTGCAATATTCCCGTCCCGGTACGTCGCGTGGTGGCGGACGGAGAATAGGGCTCAGTCTCGCCTACAGCCGCTCCATCAACTCGATCCGGTTGCCGAAGGGATCGCTGACGAACAGGCGGGCGTAGCCTTCGATCGCCTCGCCTTCGCGGATCGCGATGCCCGCCTCGTCGAGCTTCGCGCGCAGACCCGCAAGATCGTCGACCAGCAGCGCGGGATGCGCCCTGGTTGCCGGATGAAAGTCGAGATCGACCCCGATATGCAGTCGCAGCGACCCGCTTTCGAACCAGCACCCCTCGGGCGCGAGGTTAGCGGGCTTTGCCACCTCCTTCATCTCCAGCAGTCCGACGAAGAACGCCCTGGCATCAACCTCTCCGCCCGCCGGAATCGCGAGCTGAATGTGGTCGAGCCCGATTACGCCCACTACACTCGCTCGGCCTGCGCGACCGCATCGCTCGCACGCAGCGCGCTGACGATGCGGTTGAGGTGGATCAGATCCTGGACCTCGAGATCGATATCGTAGCTGGCGAAAGGCGGATCGTTCTGGACCTGAGCGAGCGCGCGGACATTGGCGTGGTTCTGCGCGAAGATGCCCGCGGCCTCGGCCAGCGTACCCGGCTTGTCGTAGAGCGTGACCCGCAGGCGCCCCACCGCTCCCGACGCGCGCTTGCCCCATGACAGGTCGAGCCAGTCCGAATCGATCCCGCTGGCCAGCTCGTGGCACTCGATGGTGTGGACTTCCACCTTCTCGCCGGTGCGGCGCGTGCCGACGATCCGGTCGCCCGGGATCGGGTGGCAGCATTCCGCGAAAGTGTAGGCCACGCCGGGGGTCAGCCCGCGGATCGAGATGTGGCGCTTGCCCCATTCGGGGGTTTCGGGAAGTTCTTCGGTGCAGCCGGGGACCAGCGCCTCCATAACGTCGCGATCCTCGATCTCGGCGGCGCCGATCGCGTAATAGAGATCGTCGTCCTCTTCCATCTCGAGCCGTTCGAGCGCCTTCTTGAGCGCCTTCTTGCCGACGCGCGCGGGCACGCGGCTGGCGATCTCGTCGAACAGCTTCTGGCCGATCTCGGCCACCTCGGCGCGTTCCTTGAGCCGCACGGCGCGGCGGATCGCAGCGCGCGCCTTGCCGGTGACGACATAGCCGAGCCAGGACAATTGCGGCTCGGCGCTGGTGCCCTTGACGATCTCGACCACATCGCCGTTCGCCAGCGGCGTGCGCAGCGGCATGTGCCGGCCGTTGATCTTGGCGCCAACGGTTTGCGCGCCCAGATCGGTGTGCACCGCAAAGGCGAAATCGACCGGGGTCGCACCCTTGGGAAGCTGGAACAGAGCGCCCTTGGGGGTGAAGGCGAAAATGCGATCCTGGTAGATCGCCATCCGCGTGTGTTCGAGCAGTTCCTCGGCATCGTGGCTGGCGTCGACGATCTCGATTAAATCGCGCAGCCAGCCGACCTGCCCGTCGGGGCGGTTGCCCTGCTTGTAGGCCCAGTGCGCGGCAAAGCCGAATTCGTTCAGGCGGTGCATCTCGCGGGTGCGGATCTGGACCTCCACCCGCATCGAGTTCTCGTACATCAGCGAGGTGTGGAGCGAGCGGTAGCCATTCGTCTTCGGCGTCGAGAGATAGTCCTTGAACTTGCCCGGCAGGAATTGCCAGGTCCGGTGGAGGACGCCCAGCGCGCGATAGCAGTCGTTCTCGTCATCGGTGAGGACGCGGAAGGCCATGATATCGGTCACCTGCTCGAAGCTGACATGGCGTTCGGCCATCTTGCGCCAGATCGAATAGGGGTGCTTCTCGCGCCCGCTCACTTCCACCTGCAGCCCCGCCTCGGCCAGCGCCTGCTTCATCGCCAGCGCGATCGCGTCGACCTGGCCGCCATCCTGCTGGCGCAATTGCGACAGGCGTTTGGTGATCGTGTGGTAGGCTTCGGGCTCGATCTGCTCGAAGGCGAGCAGCTGCATTTCGCGCATGTATTCGTACATGCCGACCCGCTCGGCGAGCGGAGCGTAGATATCCATGGTCTCGCGCGCGATGCGCTGGCGCTTCTCCGGGTTCTTGATGAAATGCAGCGTGCGCATATTGTGCAGCCGGTCGCCCAGCTTGACCAGCAGCACGCGGATATCCTCGCTCATCGCCAGCAGGAATTTGCGCAGATTCTCCGCCGCGCGCTCGTTCTCGGGCATCTGCTCGATGCGGGAGAGCTTGGTCACCCCGTCGACCAGCCGCGCGATCTCGGGGCCGAAATTGGCCTCGATATCCTCGATCGTGGCGAGCGTGTCCTCGACCGTGTCGTGGAGCAGAGCGGTGGCGATGGTCTCCTGATCGAGCTTGAGATCGGTCATCAGCCCGGCGACCTCGACCGGATGGCTGAAATAGGGGTCACCCGAGGCGCGGGTCTGGGTGCCGTGCTTCTGCACGGTGTAGACATAGGCGCGGTTGAGCATCGCCTCGTCGGCGTCGGGGTCGTATTCCTTGACCCGTTCGACTAGTTCATACTGGCGCAGCATAGCCGATCAACCTGTGGGCGAACGTGGCGATTTGCAACCAAATACGCTGGGTCAGGTCCACACCGCCTCGGGCGGCAGGCTCATCAGGATAGCATCGATATTGCCCCCGGTCTTGAGCCCGAACAGCGTGCCGCGGTCGTAGACCAGGTTGAACTCGGCATAGCGCCCGCGCCATTCAAGCTGGGTCAGCTTGTCGGCTTGCGTAAATTCGCTTTCCATCCGGCGGCGGACCAGCCTGGGAAAGATGTCGAGAAAGGCTTCGCCGACATCGCGGGTGAAGGCAAAATTGCGGTCGAAAGCGGCGTCGTCGGGGCATTCGAGATGGTCGTAGAAGATCCCGCCGACCCCGCGATGGACCCCGCGATGGGGGATATAGAAATAGTCGTCCGCCCATTTCGAGAAGCGTTCGTAATAGGTCGGATTGTGCGCGGCGCAGGCGGCGCGGAAGCGGGCGTGGAATTCCTCGGTATCCTGCGCATAGGGGATCGGCGGATTGAGATCCGCCCCGCCCCCGAACCAGGATTTGCCGGTGACGAGGAAGCGGGTGTTCATATGCACCGCAGGGACATGCGGGTTGGCCATATGCGCCACCAGACTGATCCCGGTCGCGCAAAAACCGGGGTTCTCGGCGGTCGCGCCATTGATGGTGGCGGCGAATTCGGGCGCGAAATTGCCGCGCACGGTGGAGACGTTGACCCCGACCTTCTCGAACACCTTGCCCTTCATCAACCCGCGGGTGCCGCCCCCGGGATCGTCATTGCCTTCTTCCTCGCGCTGCCAGGGCGCATAGTCGAAGGCCGCATCCGAACCCGCCTCGCGTTCGATCGCCTCGAACTCGGCGCAGATCGCATCGCGCAATTGCTCGAACCACTGGCGGGCCTGTTCGGTCTGGTCGGTGAGGTCGGTCATGGGCAAAGCCTTGCCATCGACCCGGCGCTGCGGCAATAGCCTGGCATGGTTCCCCTTTCGTTCGCCGGCCAGGAATGGCTCCTGAGCAAGGGCCGCGCGCTCTACTGGCCGCGCGAGCGCGCACTGCTGGTCGCCGATCTGCATCTCGAAAAGGGCAGCTTCTTCGCGCGTCACGGCCAGATGGTCCCGCCCTACGACAGCCGCGAGACGCTCGAACGGGTGGCGCTGGCGATCCGCGAGACCGGCGCTCGCCGGGTGATCACGCTGGGGGACAATTTCCACGATTCGCAAGGCTCGACCCGGCTCGAACCGCACGCCTGCGGCATGCTCGACGCGCTGACCAGCGCGGTCGACTGGGTCTGGATCACCGGCAATCACGATCCCGATATGGACGCGCGCTGCGGCGGGACGCTGGCCGAGGAGATAGAGATCGGCGGAGTCGTGCTGCGCCACCGCGCACAACCCGGCGAGACCCGCCCCGAGCTTTCGGGGCATTACCACCCGCGGCTGCAGCTCACCGTCCACCGCCGCCACATCCGCCGCCCCTGTGCCGTGGTGAGCACCAGCAAAGCGCCCGACGGAACAGCATCGGGGCGCATGATCCTGCCCGCTTTCGGCGCCTATACGGGCGGGATGAATGCCGCCGATCCGGCCATCCTCGAGGCGCTGCAACCCGCCGAGCGGATCGACGCGATGGTCCACGCCAGCGACCGTCTGGCGACCTTCCCGCTGTGGCGCAGGGCTGCCTAGCCGCCACATAGGCGGACGAATCTGACGAGGGCGAGCGGAATCCCCTTCCCTCGCGCGGGAACAATGCTTATTTGCGCGGCTTGATCATTGTAACCACCAAGGAGACAGCCCCATAGCCCGTCCACCACGTCGTTCCATGCAGCCGCCGGTCAAGAGCGGCCCGCGATACGACACTTTCATTCAAGTTCCCAAGGTCCGCGTGATCGATCACGAAGGCGAGAACCTTGGTGTGATGTACACCCGCGAAGCGATGGAGCAGGCCAACGAAATCGGCCTCAATCTCGTCGAAGTGAGTCCCAATGCGGACCCGCCGGTGTGCAAGTTCCTCGATGTCGGCAAACATCGCTACGAGGCGCAGAAAAAGGCGAATCTCGCGCGCAAGACGCAGAAGACCCAGGACATCAAGGAAGTGAAGATGCGTCCCAACATCGACACCCATGATTACGAGGTGAAGATGCGCAACGTCACCAAGTTCATCGAGAACGGCGACAAGGTGAAGATCACCCTGCGCTTCCGCGGCCGCGAAATGGCGCACCAGCAGTTGGGCATGGACCTGCTCAACCGCGTGCGCGACGACGTCGAGGAAATCGGCAAGGTCGAAGCCTTTCCGCGTCTCGAAGGCCGGCAGATGCTGATGGTGCTGTCCCCCCGCTGATTGAGTCCGGCCGGATGCTATTCGCTCCGGCCGTTCACTCACCCATGCCCTGCCGTTCGACGAAGGCCGGCGCTTCACCGGTTGAATTCGCTACACGGGAGCGATAATTGCCACGCCAGATTCGGCGTCGGCGGAGAGGCGTTCCTGCGGAGGTTAGGAACGGGTGCCCCGAGCGCATTCCTGGCTCCCGCCTTCCTGGGGGCATCTCGACAGGAAGGACTGCCGCAATGAGCGACAGCATCATCGATCCCACCACCCCGCGCAAAGCCCCCAAACCCGAGGTCACTACGATCCAGGGCCGGCCGTTGAAGCCATCGACGCTGATGATGGGCCATGGCTACGACCCGGTGCTCTCCGAGGGTAGCCTCAAGCCGCCGATCTTTCTCACCAGCACCTTCGCTTTCGAAAGCGCGTCGGCTGGCAAGCGTCATTTCGAGGGCATCACCGGCAAGCGCCCGGGCGGCGCCGACGGGCTGGTCTATTCGCGCTTCAACGGCCCCAATCAGGAGATTCTCGAGGATCGTCTGGGCATCTGGGACGGCGCGGAGGATGCATTGAGCTTCTCCAGCGGCATGACCGCGATCACCGTGCTGATGCTCGCCTTTGCCAGCCAGAACGACGTCATCGTCCATTCCGGCCCGCTCTACGCGGCGAGCGAGGGCTTCGTCGCCAAGGTGCTGGCGAAGTTCGGCGTCAAATATGTCGATTTCCCCGCCGGTGCGACGCGCGAGCAGATCGATGCGGTGCTCGACAAGGCCAAGACCATGGCAGCCGAAAGCGGCGGCAAGGTCTGCATGGTCTATCTCGAAAGCCCGGGCAATCCGACCAATGCGCTGGTCGATATCGAGGCGGTGCGCGATGCGCGCGATGCCGCATTGGGCCCCGAGTGCCCGATCGCAATCGATAACACCTTCCTCGGCCCGCTGTGGCAGCGTCCGCTCGATCAGGGCGCGGATATCGTGGTCTATTCGCTGACCAAATATGTCGGCGGCCATTCGGACCTGGTGGCAGGCTCTATCGCCGGCGCGCGCAAGTGGATGGATCCGGTCCGCAGCCTGCGCAACACCATGGGCGGCATCTGCGACCCCAACACCGCCTGGATGCTGCTGCGCTCGCTCGAAACCGTGGAACTGCGCATGCAGCGCGCAGGCGAGAACGCCGCCAAGGTCTGCGATTATCTGTCCAAGCACCCCAAGGTCGAACGGTTGGGCTATCTCGGCATGATCGACGATGCGCGGCAGCAGGATATCTACGATCGCCATTGCCTCGGTGCGGGCTCGACCTTCTCGGTCTTTATCAAGGGCGGTGAGGCCGAATGCTTCCGCTTCCTCGACAACCTCACCATCGCCAAGCTCGCAGTGAGCCTTGGCGGGACCGAGACGCTCGCCAGCCACCCCGCCTCGATGACCCACCTTTCGGTTGCCGAAGGGCGCAGGGCCGAACTTGGGATCGGGGACAATCTGGTGCGGATCTCGGTCGGAATCGAGGATGCCGACGATCTGATCGCCGATTTCGAACAGGCGCTCGAGCACGTCTGAGACCAATTGAACACATGGCAAGAATCGGCTTTCTCGGCTGCGCCGCGACGCTGCCCGCCCACAATGGCGGCGCGGCGGAGCGGCGCGGCGACGCCTTCGAGCACGATCTCGAAGTGGCCGCTTTGCGCCCACCGTTCGCTGCCGCGGGGCTGGAACTGGTCGAGATCGACTGGCGCGCACCAATTGAAGCGTTCGACGGTCTCGAGATGGTTCTGCTTGGCACGGCGTGGGATTATCAGGACCATCCGGACGAGTTCATCGCGAGGCTCGATGCGCTCGCTGACAGGGGGATCGCGGTCTGCAATTCGCCCGAGGCCGTGCGCTGGAATGCCGACAAGCGCTACCTGCGTGAGCTGGAAGCAGGCGGTGCGGTGACCGTCCCGACGCTGTGGCGCGACGACGCAACCAATGCCGACCTCGCCGCAGCAATGGATCATTTCGCGAACGACCGCATAGTCATCAAGCGTCAGGTCGGCGCAGGCGGATTGGGCCAGCACAGTTTCACCCGCGACATGCTGCCGGGCAACGACTGGCGCATGGGGCGATCCTGCATGATCCAGCCCTTCCTCCCGGCGATCCGCGAGGAGGGCGAATTCACCTTCGTCTTCATCGACGGCGCGTTCAGCCACGGCGTGCGCAAGACCCCCGCGACCGACGATTATCGCATCCAGTCGCTCTACGGGGGGTGCGAGGCCGAATTCGCGCCGTCCGCGGACGATCTCGCCACCGCGCAGGCGGTAGTCGATGCGCTGCCCTTTGCCGACCTGCTCTACGCGCGGATCGACATGCTTCGCCTGCCCGACGGCAGGCTGGCGGTGATGGAGGCCGAACTGATCGAGCCCTATCTCTATCCCGAGCAGGCCCCGGAGCTGGGACAACGGCTGGCGGCGGCAATCGCTCGCAGGCTCAGGAATTAGCGGGCGAGTGCCCTAGCCGCGCCACTCGCGCCGTTCCTCGGCCGCCTTGAGCACCTCATAGGCGACCTGCAGCTTCTGGAATTCGGCTGCGGCCTCTACATCGCCCGGCTTGACGTCGGGATGGACCTTCTTGGCCTTGTCGCGCCAGCCCTTCTTGACCGTGGCGAAATCGGCATCCGCCTCGAGCTCGAGCATTTCGAGCGCGCGCATTTCGTCGGGACTGCGCGAACCGTCGCCGCTGCTTGCCCAGCCGTAATGCTGCGCCTCGGCATAGCCGGCGGTCTCGCTCTGCTCGGCCTTGGTGCGCGCCGCCTTCTCGGCCTTGTCGAGGCCTTCGAAATAATCCCATTTGCGGTTGTATTCGCCAGCGTGTGCCTGACAGAAATACCAGCGTTCGGGGCTGTTGGGGGCCTTGGGTGCCGGGCAATCGCCCGCTTCCTCGCAGCCGTGGCGATCGCACAGCCGGATGGTCGCGGCTTCGCGGCCGGCCTCGTAGCCGCGCCAGCGGGGAAAGCCCCAGTCGTTGGAACGACGGGGCTTAGGCATGGCAGGGAAGCGCGCAAAAAGTCATTGGTCGAGCAATCATTGGCGTCAGTCTAGTCGGGGTGGCGGCGGATGCATAGGGCTGGAACGGGTTTCGATATGAAATGCTGCATTGCAACCAAGCGTTCATGATCAACCGTTACAAGGCGCGTACAAAGGAACCCGATGAGCAAGCAACTGACCCTCTCCGCGACTCTCTGCGCCTTCACGATGGCGCTGTTCGCGATCGCCGGCGACAAGGTTCCGCCGAGCGGGGTCGATCTGCGCGGCCCGTCGCCGTTCGCGGCCTCGGTCGGCATCGGGCGCTGAGGCCGCAACCCGCAGGAAGAAAACGCCCCCTCCCCTGAGGAAGAGGGCGTGTTCCGGTTCACTTCTAGGTTTAGTTGATCACGACGCTCGCGGCGCGGCGATTCTGCGCCCAGGCGGTGGGGTTCGAGCCGAGTTCCACCGGACGTTCCTTGCCGTAGCTCACGGTACGGATGCGAGTGGCCGGGATGCCCAGCGACACCAGATAGTTTTTGGCCGCATTGGCGCGGCGCTCGCCGAGCGCGAGGTTGTAGTCGCGGGTGCCGCGTTCGTCGGTGTGGCCTTCGATCGTGAAGGTCAGGTTCGAATACTGGCTGAAATACCGCGCCTGGTTCTGCAGCTTGGCCGAACTCGAAGTATCGATATTGTAACGATCAGTGTCGAAATAGACGACCGTGTTGGCGGCGCCCACCGCGTTGGTGAAGTGCGACTGGGTGCCCAACGCGCCGGCGGCGGGGCCCTGCATCGGTGCCGGTGTGGCTGACGTGGTTTGCTGCGGCGGGGGAGGCAGTTCTTCGGGTGGTTTCTTCTGGCAGGCAGCCACGGCGAGCGTGCTGACCGCCAGGATGGAGGCAGCGAAGCGAATATTCATGAGAGCCGATCCTTTCAGCAGTGGGGTAATTTCGTTTCGACGACCCTAATATCCAATGACTTCAGGGAAGAATAGGTCCCCAGGCAGGGTCCGACGCGTCCACGGGAGTCGGCAGGCGGCGCTCGTTCTCGCCGGTCAGGTCGACCTGCCACAAGCCGGTACTGCCCGAATTGCGCTCGGTACGGAAGAACTGCACGATGCGGCCGTTGGGCGCCCAGGTCGGGGCCTCGTCCTGCCAGCTGTTTGTCAGATAGCGGATGTTGCGGCCGTTGGTGTTCATCACAGCGACGCGGAAATCGCCGGTGATATGGGTGAAGGCGATCTGGTCGCCGCGGGGGCTCCATTCGGGCGTCGCGGCACGCCCGCCGAAGAAGGACAGCCGCTGCTGATCCGAACCGTCGGCGTTCATCACGTATATCTGCTGCGTTCCCGAGCGGTCGCTCTCGAACACGATCTTGCTGCCGTCGGGCGAATAGGACCCGCCGATGTCGATCCCGGGCGCATCGGTCAGCCGCGTGCTCTGCCCACCACTGGCGCCGACGCGATAAATGTCGGTGTTGCCATTGACCGCCATCGAATAGAGGATCGAGCGCCCATCGGGGGTCCAGCGCGGCGCGAAGGTGGGGTTTTCGCTCTGCGTCACCAGGGTCTGCTGCCCGGTGCCGATGTCGTAGACATAGATCCGCGGATTGCCATCGACATAGCTGAGATAGACCAGCTTGCGATAATCGGGCGAATAGCGCGGGGTCAGCGCGGTCGATCGCCCGGTGGTGATGAAGCGATGGTTGGCACCGTCGCTGTCCATGATCGCCAGCCGCTTGGTGCGGTTATTCTTCGGACCGGTCTCGGCAATATAGGCGATCCGGCTATCGAAGAACGGGCTCTCGCCGGTCAGCCGCGAGTAGATAAGATCAGAGCACTTGTGCGCCGCGCGGCGCCAATCGGCGGCTGGGACCACCCAGCCCTCACGCACCAGCTCGCTTCGCAGCGACATGTCGTAGAGATAGCAGCCCACGGTCAGCCGCCCGTCGCTGCGCCCGCGCACATAGCCCTGGACCAGCATCTCGGCGCCGCGATTGGACCATGTCGCCCAGCTCGGCGCGGTGATCTGCGCAAATTCAGGGCGCGGCAGCGAATCGGGTCCGGTCGGTTCGAACAGGCCGTTGTTGCGCAGATTCGCGGTGACCACGCGCGCCAGTTCGACCCCGAGCGCGGCGGTGCCCGACTGGTTCGCGGGCGTCGGCACGTTGCGATCGGTGGCGAAGGCCGGGATAGCGATCCCGAGGTTTTCCCAAGCACTTTCGTCGGTGACGGTGAAGCTAAGGCCGCTCTCGGCCTGCTCGATCGTCTCGACCTCGCCGCCTTCGGGGAGCGGTGCGCCGAGATCGGTCTGTTGCGCCGCAGCCGGAGCGGCAACGAGGAAGGCGAGTGCGAAGCTGAGTGTTTTCATCGTGCCAGATTCCTGTCGAAGCGCGCGCCGTCAATGGTTTGCCACGCGTTGTAATATTCCGCCGGAAGATCGAACGGGGCGGCCAGTTGGACCGCACGGATCGCGCGTTCGGCGTGGAGATCCTTTTGCGGCCGGTTCGAAGCGGTCTCCCCGCTCTGCGAGATCACCCGCGGGCGTCCATTGAGGCTGCCATCCGGATTGAGCCTGAACGACAGCTGCGTCACCAGCAATTCGGCATCGACACCCTGCGGCGCGCTCCAGTGAGGGCGGATCTGGCGGATAATCGCCTGGATCAGTGAGGCCTTGGTGCTGGCACCGATCTGCGACGCGGGAACGCGGGTTTCCTCGGTGCGAGTCGAGGCGCCGGAGCCCTCGAGAAAGTCGTCGCCAAGCCGCGAGCCGCCCGAGGGTGCTGCCGGGCGCGCGGGTGCAGGTTGCGCCGGACGGGGCGCGGCACGCGCGGGCGCAGGGGCCGGGGCAGGC